>Ga0164298_10000061_pt1 | contig 55709 bp, 41 predicted proteins | sample Whisoiple_216_MG_FD_109713 | JGI IMG/M metagenome (GOLD analysis project Ga0164298, IMG submission 109713) | Unamended control soil microbial communities from upstate New York, USA - Whitman soil sample_216_MG | ecosystem: Environmental > Terrestrial > Soil > Agricultural land ...
AGTCGGGCGACCTCCTGCTGTACCCACACTCCGGCTCGGTCAACGGCGAAGCCGCCTGGCGATCATCGACGAAAGTCGGCCACGGCTGGGGCGCGATGACCGCGATCCTCCTTGGTGACGTCACCGGCGACGGCCTCAGCGATCTGGTGGGACGGACCGCATCGGGCGACCTCCTGCTGTACCCACACTCGGGTTCGGTCAACGGCGAAGCCACCTGGCGATCGTCGACCAAGGTCGGCCACGGCTGGGACGGCATGACCGCGATCGAGTTGGCCGATGTGAGCGGCGACGGCTGGGAGGACCTGGTCGGACGGACCGCATCGGGCGACCTCCTGCTGTACCCACACTCCGGCTCGGTCAACGGCGAAGCCACCTGGCGATCATCGACCAAGGTCAGCCACGGCTGGGGCGCGATGACAGGTGTGCTTCTCTGACAGGCCCTTGGCCCGTGCCAGCATCGCCTGCTGGCACGGCGCCCTGTCGGTGCGAGTCAGGCCATCACGATCAACCCTCACCTTGGCGAGACGCCCCCGCCGACTCTGGTGGCGGCGGAACACGACCCGGCGGCCATCAACGCTCAGGTCATGGCTTCACAGTCGATCGTTGACCCCTCACCCGACGGCCTGCTACAAAGTGTGAGAGCGCTTTCACGCGCGCCGGTATTTTTTTCTGCCGACTGGACCTGTGGTCGTTCGCTGTCCTGTTTCGCCCCTGCTCAAAGGAGAGCCGCTCATGCGAAACCGCACTGTCCCGCGGCCGGCGCGCCTGTTGGCCCGGCTGCGCACGATCGCCGCGTTCTCCGCTATGGCGATGGTGGGCACGGTCGCGCCCCTGCTGCTCAACGCCGCGCCCGTGGTCGCGGAGCCGGTGGGCGCGGGCAGCTACACCACGGCGCTCCCGGCCGGCGCCGCGCTGCCGTCGGGGTGTGGCGACCTGGCCACCAACCCCAGGCGGCACATGACCGCGAACGCCCCCGCCGGCCCGGTGCCCACCAACGACTGGTGGTCGTCGCTGGTCTACAAGCGCACCGACTGCGCGTTCTCGGACAACCTGATGGCACACCCGTTCTCGTTCGACACGGTCGCCGGTGGCCTCGGCGTCGACTACTCCACCAGCCCGACCATCACCGGCACCCCGACCACGGTCGGCGAGTACCACTTCCAGTACGGCGCGGACTTCACCCTCGGCGTCACCGGCCTCAACGCCACCGAGTCCAAGGTCGACGGCTGGACCGACTGGACCGTCAGCCCGTACTGGTCCGACGGCACCCGCACCCTGCGCACCACCATCGGCCACGGCTCGCCCTTCGTCTACGCCAGGGTGACCGGCGGGGACGCACGCCTGTCCTTCTCGAGCGCGCCGACCGTGTGGACCAACAGCGGCAACCGGGTCGGCTTCCGCGTCGACGGGCACGACTACGTCGCCTACGCGCCGTCCGGCGCGAGCTGGTCGTTGTCCGGCACCGCGATCACCTCCACCCTGGCGGGCAGGGGCTACTTCTCGGTGGCCGTACTGCCGACCACCACGAGCTCCACCGACGCGCGGCGCATCGCCCTGGCCGACTCCTACGGCGCCTACGCGCATGCCCACATCACCGGCACCCGCGTGTCCTGGGCCTACGACGCGTCCGCCAGCGTCGTGCGCGCCACCTACGCCTTCACCACCCAGGCGATGGAGGGCAGCCAGACCGGCACGGTCGTCGCCCTCTACCCGCACCAGTGGCACAACCTCGGCGGCGGCTCCCCCATCGCCGAGACCTACATCTCGCCACGCGGCCCGATGAAGGTCCTCGTCGGCGCGTCGTCGTTCACCACGAACACGCGCTACAACGGTGTGCTGCCCGAACTGCCGGGCGTCGGCATCACCGGCGGCGACGCGACCACCCTCAACGGCTATCTCGACCAGGCCGCGCAGGGCGACCCGCTCGCCGGCTTCGGCAACGACACGTACTGGACCGGCAAGGGCCTCGGTCGCGCCGCGCGGCTCGCCGAGATCGCCGACCTGGTCAACCGCGCCGACGTGCGGGACAAGATGCTCGGCGCGATCCGCACCCGGCTCACCGACTGGTTCACCGCGTCCTCGGGCAAGTCCCAGCGGGTGTTCTACTACGACCGCAACTGGGGCACGCTGATCGGCTACCCCGCCTCCTACGGCTCCGACGCCGAGCTCAACGACCACCACTTCCACTACGGCTACTACATCGCCGCCGCCGCGACCCTCGCCAAGTTCGACCCGACCTGGGCGTCGGACAGCCAGTACGGCGGCATGGTCGACCTGCTGATCCGCGACGCCAACAACTACGACCGCGGCGAGTCCCGTTTCCCGTTCCTGCGTGACTTCGACATCTTCGCCGGGCACGACTGGGCGGCCGGGCACGGCGCGTTCTTCGCCGGCAACAACCAGGAGTCCTCGTCAGAGGGCATGAACTTCGCCAACGCACTCATCCAGTGGGGCCAGGCCACCGGCGACACCGCGGTCCGCGACGCGGGCCTCTACATCTACACCACACAGGCCAGCGCCATCCAGAACTACTGGCTAGACCCGGACGACGAGGCCTTCCCGGCGGCCTTCGAGCACTCGACGGTCGGCATGGTCTGGGGCGACGGCGGCGCGTACGCCACCTGGTTCACCGCGGACCCGGAGAAGATCCACGGCATCAACATGCTGCCCATCACCGGCGGCTCGCTCTACCTCGGGCACGACCCGGCCTACGTCGACCGCAACGTCGCCGAGATCGTCCGCAACTCCGGCAGTGCCACCCCACGCTCGTGGGCCGACATCATCTGGTCGTTCCAGGCGCTGTCCAAACCCGACACCGCGCTGGCCGCGTTCCGTGCCAACTCCGGCTACACGGTCGAAGAGGGCGAAAGCCGGGCACACACGTTCCACTGGCTGCGCAACCTCAGCGCCCTCGGCCAGGTCGACACCGGCGTCACCGCCGACCATCCCCTGTACGCGGTGTTCACCAGGAACGGCGCACGAACCTACGTAGCCACCAACCTCGGCAACGCCAACCTGACCGTGCACTTCTCGAACGGCACCAACCTGGTCGTGCCGCCGGGCAAGACCGCCACCACCGGCGCCTACACCTGGACCGGCGGCAACGCCGTCCCCGGCGACAATCCGCCGACGACGGACCCGCCGGTGGCCAGCCCGGTTCTCAAGCTGGTCAGCCCGAGCTCACTGACCAGCGCCGACGGCACCGGCGCACGCGGAGACACGATCACCGGCGCGGGCGGCGTGAACCACGACGGCACCCCCACCAATGCCCGCGCCTACACGGCCTGCGGCATCACCGCGACCCTTGACACGAGCAGGCCGACCCGCTTCACGCTGCGCGTCGACTCCGGCACCAGCGTGGCCAACGGCGTCCAGGTCCGGATCTCCTACGACGCCAACGGATCCGGCGTCTACTCCCGATCGGAGACCTACCACTACTTCGCCACCGACCCCGTGGCCGGGTGGGAGACCTACACCCAGGACCGCGGCATCCAGTCCCAGACCGGCACCCCCGCCAACCTAGCCGGCGGCTGCGTCAAGCTGGAGATCTGGAGTGCCATCGGCAACGGCACCACCACGTTGCGCACCAGCGCCACGGCCACCGATGGCAACCAGTCCACTGTGGATATCCCCTTCACCGTGCCCGCGAGCTAGGACGACGGGCCGGTGTCGACCGCATCATCGCCTCACCGGAATGGAAGGAGGTCACCAGCGTGGCGGCGCTGGCGAGTCCATGGTCGGACCAGGGCGAGAGGGTGCCGGCCAGCCCGAGGACACTCCTCTCACCGTACTGTTGGGACAGTTGTGGGACGCCGGAGCACCCGGCCCTTCCGGATCGAGTACCGGAGCAGGAGTGTGGCGGCCACCAGGCTGGACACGATGCCGGCCGCTCCCGCCTCCGGGCCGAACGAGCCTCCCGTCAGGGCCGCTGGGCCCGACAGGGTCGTCTGGATCAGACTGCCGAACTCGCTCGTCTTTCCCGACACCGCCGTGCCGAATCCCGCCTCCGCCACGTTCCACGCGAAATGGACGCCGATCGGCAGCCACAGCGCCCCGGTCGCGACGTACGCCGCCGCCAGCATCAGCCCACCCTGCAGCATGATCGCCACGGCGCCCCACACCATCGCTCCCGTGCTCGCCTCCGAGATGCCAGCGAGGTGTATCAACCCGAACAGCACCGCCGACGCCGTCAGCGCGATCCACGTCCCGAACCGCTCCTCCGTGATGCGGAACACGATTCCCCGGAACACCACCTCCTCCGTGACCGCCGCGCACGCCATCATCCCCAGCGTCGCCACAAACTTCCACGGGGTACCCGCCGACACCTGCCACCCGCCGAACACCAGGATGATCAGCATCGTGACGACGAACGCGCCCGCTCCCATCACGCTTCCCCACACCAGGCCGGAAACCGCACGGTCCCTCGGTAGCTCCACAATGGACTGTCGCCGCTCCACGTACCTGCTCAGCCTCACGTAGCAGAACAGCGTCACCGCCGAGACGGCCACGCCCACCACCAGGTCCACGATCCCGGTGTCGCTCAGCGCCACCGTCAGCTGCTGCGCCAGTGCCATCACGACCAGCGTCGCCACGAGCAGCACGGGAACGCGCCACCTCCGCAACCAAGACATGTCGATTTTCCCTTCTTCGTAACCAAGAATCATGGGGCGCGGTCAGGACATGTCCCGCGCCGCCGACGTTCCCGCGTCAGGAACGCCACCGTCGCCTCGTCCGCGCACCTCGAACCCGTGCCGCACATGAGTGCCCACCGTGTCCACGCCGACGAAATCCGACCCGTGAACCCAGCGCCCCGCACATCCCAGACCCGGTCTCCCATGACCAGAAAGCGCACGGCCAGACGTTCCGGGCATCCCGGCGCTAGCAAGCCGAGAGCCGCCGGCGCCATTCCTTCGGGCAGCTCGGCCGTTGTCTGCCAACTCCGGGCAGGCGCCCCAGGTGATCCGGGCCGGGCGTTGACCGGCTGGGAGGTCAGGTGCGGGCTCGGCGCAGGCCGCCGTGGCCGCTGTTCGGGCGAGGACGAGCAGTCAGCGCGTGAACATGGTGAATGCCCTCCGGTTTTCCGTGCTGTCGCGGGGATGACGGAAAGATAGGAGGACCGGCCCCTGCCGTGAGTCACCATGAAGGGGACATCGGCAAGTAGCTCGGACGGGGGACACTAGGCTCCGCGCATGCCGACGACCTGGGTCACCGAACGGTTGCGGACAGTGCGTGACTGGTGGCGTGCCTACAACCCCGCGGTGTGGGACCGATGGCTCGCCGCCCTGTTCGTCGTGCTGGCCTTCGTGCCGGCGCTGTCGCGCATGGGCGCGGAGTTCGGTGACCTGCCGAGACGGCCGGCCGACGCGTTCTCGGTCGTCCTCGTCCTGGCGGCGACGCTGCCGCTCGCCGTGCGCCACCGGTGGCCCCTCGTGTGCCTGGTGTTCGTCGGCCTGTCCTTCGCGGTCTACGAGTCGATGGCCTACCAGCCGCAGTTCAGCACGGTGACCGTGTACATCGCGCTGTACTCCGCCGGCGCGCGTCAGGAGCGGTTCCGGCACGCGACCGCCGCCGCGGCGACCGGCGCGTTCGTCGTGTTGTGCCTGGTGCTGACCGCGCTCGGAACGCCGGACGGGCTGGTCGCGTTCCTGCTCTTCTACTCGATCTTCGTATTTTTCTGGGTGCTCGGCACGTTCGTACGGCAGCGGCGAGCCGACGAAGCCAAACGCCGGCGCCTAGCCGCAGTAGCCGCGACCGCCACCGAACGGGCGCGGATCGCACGGGAGCTACACGACGTGGTCACCCACCACGTCACCGCGATCGTCGTACAGAGCGACGCGACACGATTCCTCGTCGACTCCCCGGACCGCGTCATCGACGCCCTCGACGCCATGGGCGGAACCGGACGACAGGCACTCGCCGAACTGCGCTACCTACTCGACGTACTGGAAGCGACCGGCGAGTCAGGCGTCCCGGTCCAGCGCACCGTGCGGGACCTCGTCGAACAAACCCGGCTGGCCGGACAACCCGTCAAACTGATCGAGGACGGCGACCCACCCGCACTCTCCGCCAAAGTGGGACTCGCGGTGTACCGAGTGGTGCAAGAAGGACTGACCAACGCAGTGAAATACGCCACCGGACAACCCACCGAAGTACACACCACCTACCGAGACGGCCGGATCGAGGTGGCGGTGACCACCGCACCTGCGCTGGTCACCGCAGGCGCACCAGCGGGGCCGTCGGGCGGGCGAGGCCTGAAGGGACTACGCGAGCGGATCACGACACTCGGCGGCGGGTTGACGGCAGGCGAGCAGCCAGACGGCCGCTTCCGCGTACACGCCGCGATCCCGATCACCGGGGACGCGTGACCACTCGGCTGCTGATCGGTGAGGACCAGGAACTCGTCCGCACCGGCTACGCCACAGACTTCGACGCGCAGCCAGACAATGTTCGCGAAATCAACAACCTGCAAATATACCTTCTCCTCGGCACCCGCGAAGAATAGACACCCCCCGGCTCTACAGGCAGGAAAGCGACTGCCGAACTTGACCCCAACCCTAAATCTACGGCCGCCCACATAATGGACCCGAGACCATTTCCTATATAAGTGGTGCGTATTTCGATACCACCTCAGCGTTCAGGCCACGTTGATGCCTGACGGGTGCCGGCCGGGTCCTGTGGGGCAAGCGCGCCGAGGTCGCCAGTTCCGCAGGACGGCAAGCAACCTGCGACGACTGCAGCAGCGGCTGTCTGTCGGGCTGGACAAGCCGGAGCTCACAGCTCACGTGGAGCCGGTCGTCGCCCAGTACACCGAACGCGCCCCGCCACTTCGAGTCTGCGTTCACCACGCACTCGATCACGCCCCTATTCCCGATACTCACTGCGGTGCCGTCGTCACCAGGGACGACGGCACCAGCCGCGGCTACCGCCTAGACCTGCTCGCCGTCGACCGTCGTCGCCGGCTGGGCACCGGGCCTGCGACGATCCTCGAGCTTGATCTCGCACTTGCCCACCAGCGCCACACCGGCACCGATCGTCGTGGCCACCGGAGCGGCCAACGCGGCCACCACCCCGAGAGCCACCGGCACCTCCAACACCACGTCGTCCTTGCTGTCCCGCACGACCACCCGACGGTTGATGCCCCCGCTGACCAGCCCGCGCACGGCGTCGACCACCGAGTCGACGGCGGAACGGGTGTACTCAGGCTCGGACTCGCTCATGACTCTCCTCGAACTGCGGATTCCCTGTACGACTCCAGCCTGCCCGTGACCAGACGCCGTGCCATCAGGGTTTCCCCCTGACCTCCACCTGATTCGACCCTCAGGGCCGTGAAGGGCCACCTCGGCCCCTGCCCGAACAGGAGGCCGCGACCCACGCCCGAATGGTTCACCAGCACCGAACCGACCCAGGCGCGGCCCCGCACAGCGTCGCCACCACGCCCGGCGGCACCAGGCCTGGATCCGGATCGACGACGGACGACGCGCTGATTCCATCTCATGACCGGCGCGGCCCCGGCGGCCGCCGCCGCCCGAGCCGCCGCAGTCCACCTGGACAACACCCTGGAGGACCACCGCCGGGAAATCCGGCGCCGCGTCTTCGGCCGACGGCGGGCACACCTGTCATCCACGGCGTGCCCGCCTCGGGAAATCGCGACAGCCGTGGTCGTCCAGCGACCCCATGGTCAATTGCGTAGGGTCCATTGTTGGTTGGCGCCGCCGTTGCACGACCAGAGGATGATCTTCGTGCCGCTGGCGGCGCCGGCGCCGTTGGCGTCCAGGCAGAGGCCGGACTGCACGCCGGTGATGGTGCCGTTCGAGTTGACGTTCCACTGCTGGTTCGCCTGGCTGTGGCAGTCCCAGATGATCACCTGGGTGCCGTTGGTGGTGCCCTGACCGTTGGCGTCGATGCACTTGTTGCCGTACACCCGCAGTCCACGGTCGGCCGTGGAGGTCCAACGCTGCCGGTCGACGCTCTGGCAGTCCGCCAGCTGCACCTGGGTTCCGTTGGCGGTGGAGCTGTTCGGGACCTCGACACACCGGCCGGACTGCCCGCCCACGATCTGGGCGCTCTGCTGCGGGTTGCTGCCGGGCGGCGCGTACCGGGCGGCCGTGATGTTGGCCTGCACGGCCTCCTCGGTGGCGTTCGACGGGTACCCGGAGGTCAGGACGCCCTCGTAGAAGGTACCGGCACCGGAGATGCTGTTGTCCCCGCCGATGCCGAGCAGGATCGCCCCCTGCTTCTTCATCGGGTGGTAGCCGTTGGGGCGCCGCCCGTCGTACACGGTCGACAATCCACCCGACTGCGCGTTCCCGCTCCGAATGGCCCAGTGGTTCGACTCGCCCTTGACGATGGCGGTCACGAAGCGGTGGTTGACGGGCGGGTTCGGGTTGTAGCCCGCGTTCACGCCGGAGAACAGCCCCCACTCCAGGTCGGCCATGACCCAGGGGCCCGAGCCGTCCCCGTAACCCCACTGCCGGTCGGCTCCGAAGTAGACGGTCTCCATGATGGCGGGCTCGGTGGCCAGGTTGGTCGTCTGCGCGTTGCCATAGTCGAAACAGCACCAGTTGTTGTAGTGCACGCCGTCGACGACCGCGTAGATGCCCTCCGGCTGGTCACCGGTCGCGACGCCGTTCGTCCTGTTGTTGCGGTAGCCGGTGCCAGGTGAGATGTAGACGCCGTACGCCTTCTGCCCGCCGACGGTGACCGGCGCCGCCGTCGCGACGGCGAGGTTGTCGTACCCGCCGGGAGCGGGGCCCTGGAAGCCGCCCGGGGGCGCTTGTGTGAGGTGGTTGCCCCGGCCGGACTGGTCGTAGATGACCGTGATGAGGCACGTCGTGCCGGAGCAGAACGAGTCCTGGGTGGCGGCGTTGGCCGTACCGCCCACGCCGAGCACGCCGATGTCCCGCGTCGCGTTGTCCGACGACCGCCTGACCTGGTAAAGCGCGCCGTTGTACGAGCCGTACAGCGCGCGGGTGGTGCTGTGCGCGGCCACGCACGGCGTGCCGCCCGACGCATAGATGTCGCACGGTCCGGTCGTGGCGGCCTGGGCTTCGGGCACCACAGACGTTCCCACGGCGAAGGCCAACGCGAACGTCGTCGCGACGGCGGCCGTGAGTCGGCCGAATCGGCTTCTCATGTCAGTCGAGTCCCTTCTCGTCAACGGCCCAGGAGTCGCCAGGTCTGGTTGAGTGGGCTGCTCTGGTTGACCGGCTTGCAGGTCCATTGGATGATCGGGGCGCGTGCGGTGGTGGAGACGCCGTTGACGTCGACGCACTTGCCGCTGTGCCGGGCGACGAGCTGGTAGTCGTGCGCGTCGTTGCCCGAGTAGGTCACCCTGCGCAGCGTGAACTGCTGGCTGGTACTGCCGTCGCAGCTCCGCTGGACAACGGTGGCACCGTCCGAAGTGGACGCATCGGTGACGTTGAGGCACTTGCCGGACTGCTGGTTGACCACGGTGTACGTGTCGGCGACACCGGACACCGGCTGGAAGTTCCACAGCTGTTGGTCCCCGCCCTCGCAGGGGAACTGCTGCTGCTGGTTGCCGTCCGATGTGGACAGGTTCGTGTTGTCAAGGCACTGTTGGGAGTGCTGGACGACGGCGACGGACTGGAAGCTGCTCTGCGACGGCGGCAGCAGAGTGATGGTGTAGGTGTCGTCCGCGTTGGCGTGCGGCACGTTCACCGTGGTCGCGTTGCCGGACAGGGTCACTACTGAGTTCTGGACCGTGACCGGCCCCGCCACGGCGTCACCGCCGCTGTACGGGACGCGTTGCACGATGACCCGTACCTGGTTGTTCTGCACGATCCCGCTGGTGGTGTCCAGGCGTTGCAGGGAGACCGCGACGTTGCCGGTGGTGCGGCCCCCGCCGACCAGGACCTTGGCGACGCCGGAGTCCTTGGTGGCGAAGCCGTCGTAGTTCTGGCTCGGTGTGACGGACGCGATCTGCCCGGTCTGCGAACCGTAGAACCGGTACACCCACCACTCCCCCTTCGGCAGCTGTCCGGCCGAGGTACGGACGAGCAGGCTCGCGAGGTCGTTGTGCAGGTTCCCGCCGCCGGCCCAGTTGGCGCGCAGACCGTCGGCGCCGGCCCGTTCGAGCCGCGCGATGTACCAGGAGCCGTCGCCCGGGTTCTGCTCGTTGGACGCCGCGTACTCGTTGATCTGGTACGGCCGCGGATGCGCGATGCCGCGCGCGTTGAGAGAGGAGTTCGCCGCCGCCACGTTCGCCACCGGGTCACTCGGGAGGCTGTGCCAGCTGACGATGTCGGGCACGACGTTGTTGGCACGCACGTAGTCCAGGTACTGGGTCCACCAGCCGGTCGAGGTCGTCGGCACCCCGGCCAGGCTCGGCCCGACGATCAGCTGCGACGGGAACGCGGCCCGCACACGCTGGTACGTGCGCCGCCACAGCTCGAAGTACTGGGACTGCGGCCGGTTCCAGAATATCGAGATGTTGGGCTCGTTCCACAGGTCCCACTGCACCGGAGCACCCGTGTTGCGCGCGTCGCTGATCAGGCGGGTCAGGAAGTTGTCGTAGTCGGTCCAGTCGCCGTTGTCGCCGGGAAACCGCGAGATCGGGTAACCGTCCGCACCCCACAGGTCGTGCACGAGCAGGATGAACTCACCACCGAGCGACCGGGTACGCAGCAGCTGAGCGCGAGTCGCGTTCCATCGGCGGTCGTACTTCCCGGACACCCACCCGCCGGGACTGTCCAGCTGGGCGCCACCCGCACGCATATAGCGGAACTTGACGTCCTTGAAGAAATGGTCCGCGGGCGCCGCGGCATTCTCGGTCATGCCATAGATCCAGCCGGACGCCCGGTAAGTCGGACTGGCGCCGGCTGAGGAGAAGTTGGCGGAGATGGACTCGTCCGCCGCCTGAGCGGGGCCGGCGGAAGCCACGAGGGCCCCGGCGACCAGCGCGCCGGCGGTGACGAGCGTCGCGAGGGCGCGACGAAACCCGGGTGTGATGTCCACGCGTGGCTCCTTCGACAGGCAGGGACGGGGTCGATAGCACACGGGTCGAACCGGTTCGATTGATTGGTCACCGTACGCGCTGAACGCTGCTGAACGCAACGCGTAACCAAGTCGAACCGGTTGGTCAGAATTGGGGGCGACGGAGCGCGCCGGTGCTCGACCGCAGGGAGATCGGCGGTTCCAGGAGCGCGTGGCGGGGCGTGGCGCCCGGATCCGCGATTCGCTCCATCAGCAGTTCCACGGCGAGCCGCGCCATCTCCTCGGCGGGCACGTCGGCGGCGGTCAGCGGTGGGTGGAAGTCCTCGGCGAGGCGGTCGGCGATGACCCCGGTGACCGAGAAGTCGGACGGCACGTCGAGGCCGGCGCGGTGCAGGGCCCGCTCCAGACCGGGCAGTGCCGCCTCGTTGATCGTCACCGCCGCGGTCACCTCCGGCCACGTGGTGTGGATCTCCTCGAAGCCCGCCAGGCCCGCGGCCGGCTCGTCGGCGCAGCACACGACATGCCCGGACAGGCCGCGCTGCGCGGCCGCCGCCAGGAAGGCGTCCGTCGCGCGTGCCGCGGGGCCGTAGCCGGCGGCCACCAGCTCAGGCGACCGGCTGACCAACACGACGTGCTCGTGACCGAGGTCGGCCAGGTGGTGCACGCAGCGCCGGACCAGGGCCGCGTAGTCCACGTCCACCCACCACGACGCGCCGGGGTGCTCGACGTGGCCGATGGTCACGAACGGCAGCGCGCTCTGCCTGAGCCGGACGACCCTCGGGTCGTCCAGGAGGATCTCCATCAGGATCACGCCGTCCACCCGGCGGCCGGTGACCATCCGCTCGAACGACCGGTCGTGGTCTCCCCCGCTGGGTGAGAGCAGGACATCGAGGTCGTGGGTCGCGGCGGCCTCGACCACGGAGGCGACGAAGCCGAGCTGCGCGTTGGTCAATCGCCTGCTGGCTGGCGGGATCACCAGGCCAAGGGTGCGGGTTCGGCCCTCGGCGAGCGCGCGGGCGCTGGCGTTGGGCCGGTAGCCAAGCTCGGCGATGACCTCGTTGATCCGCCGGGCGGTCGCCGTCGACACCGGCCGTTTGCCGGACAGCGCGTAGGACACCGTGCTGCGGGACACGCCGGCACGCTTGGCGATCTCTCCGATGTTCACCCGCGCGCTCCATCCAACCGGTTCGACGATCCGTCGATGATATGCCGACCGCCGTCTTGTGCTACCCCGGCCAGGTGGTTATGTTGGCGCAGTCCGGCTAGGTCGAACCGGTTCGACCACGGTAGTCGAGGAGTGTCGATGAAGCGCTCACCAATCACCGGCCGCCTGGTCACGACACTCGTCGCGGCCGGGCTGACCGCGTCCGCCTGCTCAGGGGCGCCGGCCGCCGACGACGGCACGTTCACGGTGTGGGACCCGTACCCACAGTTCGACAACAGCTCCGACTGGGTCAAGGTGATCGAGCAGTGCGGCACCAAGGCCGGGGTGAAGATCACCCGGCAGGGCTACGACACCACGGACCTGACCAACAAGGTGCTGCTGGCCGCACAGCAGGGCGCCGCGCCGAACGTGCTCGTCGTCGACAACCCTGTCGTGTCCACGCTCGCCGGCGCGGGCGTGCTGAAGTCCAACAAGGACAGTGGGCTGGACGCGTCATCGGCGGCACCGAACCTGGTCGCCGCGGCCAAGACCGGTGGCCAGACCTATGGTGTCCCGATCGGCGCGAACACCCTGGCGTTGTACTACAACAAGGCGGTACTCACCGCGGCGGGCGTCGACCCGGCGGCCATCAAGGACTGGGCCGGCCTCGACGCGGCGCTGGCCAAGGTCACCGCGGCCGGCAAGAAGGGCATCACGTTCTCCGCGATCGGCACCGAGGAGGGCACGTTCCAGTTCCTGCCGTGGTTCTGGGGCGCGGGCGCGGAGCTGACCGACCTGTCCTCCGCCGACGCCTCTGCCGCACTCGAGCTGTGGAAGTCGTGGCTGGACAAGAAGTACGCGCCGAACTCGGTCATCAACAACACGCAGACCACGAGCTGGCAGGAGTTCGCGACCGGCGAGTACGCCTTCGCCGAGAACGGCACCTGGCAGCTGCAGAACGCCGAGAAGGCGGGCTTCGAGTACGGCGTCATCCCGATCCCGTCGCGCACCGGCGGTGTCGCGCCTGCCCCGACCGGCGGTGAGTTCGTCACCGTGCCCGACCAGGGCAACTCGGACGCCGAGGCGAAAGCCGCCAAGATCGCCGACTGCCTCACCGCCCCGAAGAACGTGCTGACCACCGACACCGCGCTGACCTATGTGTCCGCGGTGGAATCGGTGCAGAAGCAACAGGTCAGCAAGGCCGCGGACTTCAAGGTGTGGGTCGACGCGGTCAGCTCGGCAAGGGGCCGCACGAGCGACGGGCTCGGCACGCGCTACCCGCGGATCTCCGAGCAGTTGTGGAAGGCCATGCAGGCGGCACTGACCGGCTCGAAGTCGCCGAAGGACGCACTGTCGGACGCCCAGACGGCCGCGGCGAAGGCGAAGTAGTGCTCCGTACCCGGCTCGCTGGCTGGGCCTTTCTTCTCCCGCTCGTCGCCTACCTTCTGGCGTGCTACGCGTACCCGCTGCTGACCACCGTCGACCTGAGCGTCCGCGACTACACCGTCCGCACCTTCGTGCACGGCGGCGCGCCATTGATCGGGATCGGCAACTACCTGACGGTGTTCGCCGACCCCACGTTCGGCACGGCGTTGCTCAACACGACCGTGTTCACCGTGGCATCGCTGGTATTCCAGTACGGCATCGGCCTGGCGCTGGCGGTGTTCTTCGCCCGCAACTTCCGGCTGTCCGCGACGCTGCGGGCGCTGTTCCTGGTGCCGTGGCTGCTGCCGCTGATCGTGTCCGCGTCCACCTGGGCGTGGATGCTCAACAGTGAGACCGGCCTGGTCAACGCGCTCCTCACGGCGGTCGGGCTCGACCCAGTGAACTGGCTGACCGCGCCGGGGTGGTCGCTGGTGGCCGTCACCGTCGCCAACATCTGGATCGGCGTCCCGTTCAACCTCGTCGTGCTCCACAGTGGACTCAAGAACATCCCGGCGCAGGTGTACGAGGCGTCCGCACTGGACGGTGCCGGCGCGTGGCAGACGTTCCGCCACGTCACCTTCCCCATGCTGCGACCGGTTTCCGCGGTCACGCTGCTGCTCGGACTGGTCTACACGCTCAAGGTGTTCGACATCATCTGGATCATGACTCGCGGCGGCCCGAACGGCTCGTCCACCACGCTCGCCACCTGGTCCTACGAGCTCGGCTTCGGCAGCATGCTGCCCCGGTTCGGCCCGAGCGCCGCGGTGGGCAACGTGCTCATCCTGATCGCCGTGGTCGCCGGCCTGCTCTACCTTCGCCTCCAGCGCCGGCAGGAGGCGGGATGAGCAGGTTCTCCTGGCGCACCGCCGTCGGTCTGGTGCTCACGGCCGTGATGCTCTTCCCGGTCTACTGGATGGTCAACGTCTCGCTCACACCGGCGGACCGGATGCGGATCTCGCCACCCGACTTCTTCCCCACCGCACCCGCGTTCGACGGGTACGCGCGGGTGCTCGCCGAGCAGCTGCCCTACTTCGCGACGAGCCTGCTGGTCGCGTCGGGCACCGTGGTCCTGACCTTGGCACTGGCCGCGCCCGCGGCGTACGCACTGGCGAAGCTACGGCCGAAGGGCCGCCGCGTGCTGGAGTTCCTGCTGCTCGTCGCGCAGATGATCCCCGGCATCATCATGGCGTTGGGGCTCTACAGCGTCTACGTCCGCCTCGGCGTCACGAACACGGTGTGGGGCCTGATCTTCGCCGACGCCACGATCGCCGTCCCGTTCGCGGCCCTCATCCTGACCTCCTTCATGGCGTCGGTTCCCGACGAGTTGGTGGCCGCGGCGCGGATCGACGGCGCCGGCGCGCTCCGCACGTTCTGGTCGATCGTGCTTCCCCTCAGCCGCAACGGGATCGTCACCGCGGCATTGTTCTCGTTCCTGTGGGCGTGGTCGGACTTCGTGTTCGCCACGACACTGGACGGCGGCGGCGCGCTGCAGCCGTTGACCCTCGGCATCTACCGCTACATCGGCAACAACAACCAGGAGTGGAACGCGATCATGGCCACCGCCGTGGTCGCGTCCGTGCCCGCCACCGTCCTGCTCGTGCTCGCCCAGCGTTTCGTCGCGGCCGGCATCACCGCGGGCGCGGTCCGGGACTGAAAGGGGCGTCGTGGACGAGTTCTCGGTACGGGAAATACCGTTCAGCCACAAGGGTTCGTGGTTCGGACTGTCCCCCGTGGTCGCCCAGGCCACCTACGCGGACGACCTCCACCTCGTGTCGCACCGCAACGGCATGCACGCGGTGCTCCGCCTGGTGCCCCTGGCGGACGGTGCCCGCGTGCCGGCCGAGGTGACGGCGACCCCGGCGGTGCTGACGTGGTCGGCTGGCCGGGGACGGGTGGCGGCGGCGTTCGAGTCCCCCTCGGCGCTGCGGATCGCCGGGCACGGCCTGGCTCTGCGCGTCGACGCGGCCGCCCCGATCCTGACACCGTTCTCCGGCACCTACCTCGTCGCCGACCCGGTCACGTCCGCGTACGTCTTCACCTCCTACGAGACCGGCCACCGCTACCGCGTGACCAGCCTGTCCGGCGCCGTGTCGGTGACCGGCGCGGCCGCGCTCGGGTCCGCCGACCGCGCGGTCGTGCTCGGCGCGGACGGCGGCGACTGGGAGGTGGTCCTCGAGGAGCTGACCACGACCCGGGCGGCCGCCACCGGCCGGACGCCGTTCGACGAGGTGGTCGCGGCGGCCGGGCGCGCCTTCGGCGCGTTCGCCGACGCGGTCGCGCCGTGGCGGGGCGACCGGACCCCGGCGGCCGAGCTGGCCTGCTACGTCCTGTGGTCGGCGACCGTGGCGCCCGGCGGGTTCGTCGGGCGGCCCGGCGTGCTGATGTCCAAGCACTGGATGGACAAGATCTGGAGCTGGGACCACTGCTTCAACGCGCTGGCGCTCGCCTCCGGCGCCCCCGACCTCGCCTGGGACCAGCTGCAGGTGCTGTTCGACCACCAGACCGAGGAGGGCGCGCTGCCCGACTCCGTCACCCACGCCGAGGTCCTGTACAACTTCGTCAAGCCGCCGATCCACGGCTGGGCCGTCGCCCGCCTGCGTGAGCGGCTCCCGGACGGGCTGCCGGACCTGCCGCTCGTCTACCGGCAGCTGTCCGCGTGGACGACCTTCTGGCTCGACCACCGCCGGGTCGCCGGGCAGCCGTTCCCCCACTACGAGCACGGCAACGACAGCGGGTGGGACAACGCCACCGTGTTCGACCAGGACCGGCCCGTGCGGACCGCGGACCTCGGCGCGTTCCTGGTGCTCCAGATGCGGGAGCTGTCGCGGCTGGCCACCGACCTCGGCAACGCGGCCGCCGCCGCCCGCTGGGACCACGAGGCCGCCGCGATGCACACCGCGCTGCTGACGACCCTGTGGCAGGGCACGGCCTTCACCAGCCACGCGGCCGACGGCTTCCCCCGCACGACGGCGAGCCTCCTGGACCTCATGCCAATCGTCCTGGGCACCGACCTGCCCGCCACCGTGCGGACGGCCATGACCACCGCCGTGGCCGGCCACCTGACCCCTGTCGGTCTGGCGACCGAGCGGCCCGACTCCCCGCACTACGAGGCCGACGGCTACTGGCGCGGCCCAGTCTGGGCCCCCGCCACCATCCTCGTCGAGGACGGCCTCCGCCGCGGCGGCGCGATCGACCTCGCCGACCAGGTCAGCACCCGTTTCCGAGCCGCGTGCGAGAAGTCCGGCTTCGCCGAGAACTTCGACGCCCTCACCGGCGAGGGCCTCCGCGACCGCGCCTACACCTGGACCGCCAGCGCCTACCTCCTCCTCGCCGCGGACGCGGAGGCCAGGCTCCTCCCCTAGCCTGACCGCGATCAGCGTTCTCGCGAAGGTCCCGTATCTGGGGCCCAGCAAGCACTGTGGGCGGCGACCTCCTTGCCGCGGCGTTACACAGGCCGTGCCAGAGAGGTGACCACCGCACTCACCGGCAAGGCCGTCTACCCGCAGCTGAACCGTCATGTCATTGCGCCGCCGGCCGCCTTTACGGCGCCCTCCGCGTCTCAGCGTTCGTCGCGCTGCTCGCCGGGCGCCGCGGTGTCTACCGCCGCCCTGCACAGCAATCGCCACCCGGCGTCGCGTCGGCGGCGTGCGTCCTCGGTCGAACTGATCGCGAAGCCGGAGACCATCGACAAGAAGACCGAGGCCGCGGACAGAGATCTCCGCGAACTGGTGATCACCCGCGGCTCCACGCTGCTCGACCCGCACGGGATCGGGCCGTCCGGCGCCGCGCGGCTGCTGGCCGACGTAGGTGACATCCACCGGTTCGGCAACCGTGACCGATTCGCGTCCTGAACCAGTGTGTCCGGACCGAAGGAGCAGACAACGAACCGGGATTCACCACGTGATCAGGAGCCGCCGCAGTCCTCGGGTCAGGCTCTCGGGCTGCCACGCCAACTCATCGTCCCGCTCGGCCACCCGTAGGCCGGGCATCCTGGTCACCAGGGCGTGCAACGCGACCTGCAGTTCCATCCTGGCCAGCGGCGCGCCGAGACAGAAATGCACACCCCGGCCGAACGACAGGTGGTGGGCCGCCTCGCGGCGGTCCACGTCGAACCGGTCTGGATCGGGGAAGACGGCAGGGTCCCGGTTGGCTGCGTTCACGACCGGGAACACCGTGGTGCCGGCTTCGACGGTCTGGCCGGAGAATTCCACGTCCTCACGGGCCATTCGTGGCTGCCCGGCGTGTCCCAGGGCAACGACCCGGAGCAGTTCCTCGACCGCGTTCGGCACCAGGTCCGGCGCCGCCACCAGGCGTGCCCACTGGTCCGGGTGGTGGGACAACAACAGTACGGACTTGGCCAGCTGAGCCATGGTGGTCTCCTGGCCGGCGCCGATCAGTAGCATCACGGTGATCAGCAGTTCGGCTTCGCTGAGCCGATCGCCATCCTCGTCGTGCACCTGGACCAGTCTGGAGAGCAGGTCGTCGCCGGGGTGGTGACGCTTGCGCTCGATCAACCCGAGCAGGTGCGACGCGGCGACGGCGCCGGTCACCGCGAACGCCTCCTGATCGAACGTGGTGGTGATGGACATGGCTTCGATGAAGGCGAGCAGGGGTTCGCGCTCGTCGTGGGCGATGCCGAGCAGTTCGCAGATCACGATGCCGGGCAGCGGTTCGGCCAGCGCACTGACCAGGTCCGCCGGCGGTCCGGCGGCCAGCATCTGATTCATCAGGCTGGTCGCGACCGTCTCCACTCTCGGCCGCAGGAGTTCCACGTTGCCGATGGTGAACGCCTTGGCCACCAAACGACGAAGTCTCGTGTGATCGGGTGGGTCCATGTTCGGCATCATTTCCGGTGACTGCAGGCCGGGGACGATGGTGGGTGCCTCCGGTGTCGCCAGCGCGGCGCGGCTCATCCTGGGATCGGACATCGCGCGCTGGACGTCGTCATAGCGGGTGACCAACCGGACCTCATGCCCGCTGGCCAACCGGACCAAGGGCACCGGGTCGGTGTGCAGCATCCGGATCGCCTCGGCGGGCGGGTCTGTCGAGGGCGGTGCATCGAACGGGAACAGTGGTGGTTGACCGTGCGCTGTCATCGCGCTCTCCCGTTGCCGTGTCGAAGCGACGATGGCCTGGTGTGCCCTCGACAGTGTGATCCACTTCTGTTCGGCCTGTAAAGGTCTCGCGTGCCGAGAGTCGCGGACGCGGCCGGACGTGGTGGGTTTGAGTTCACGTCGTCGTACGTGCGGTTGACGCAGTGCTGACAACATCGGCCCGGTCGCGACTGCTCTCGACCACACGTACGTTGGCCGTAACGGACATCAGCAGCGTCACCTGCGGCGTGAGCGCGTGGAAGGAATCGACGGTTTCGTGACGGCAGCCGAATCCGCCGGCGTCCGGCACGTGGTACTGCTATCGACCGGGTCTGTCATCCACCCGGACGCCGCGCGCGACCCGATCGCCCGGGCACATCGCCGTCGAGTCCGCCCTCGAGAACTCCAGCCTGGTGTGGACATTCATCCGACCGGGGATGTTCGCCACCAACACCCTGTGGTGGTGGCGGAACTCGATCCGCGACGAGGGCGTCGTCCGAGTGCCCTACCCCGACGCGCGGACAGCGCCCGCTCACGAGAAGGACCTGGCGGCGCTCGCGGTGACCGCGTTGACCCAGGCGGGTCACCACGGCCACGCCTACCCCGTGTGGGGGCCCGAGTCACTGTCCAGCCGCCAGCAGGTACGGCACATCGGTGCGGCCACCGGTCGCGACATCACCCTCGAGCCGATCTCGGTCGAACAGGCACGCGTCGAACTCGGCAAGACCATGCCGCCCACCGGTGTCGACGCGATTCTGGCCGCATGGCAGGCCGGAACCACCGCACCACCGCCGGTATGACCATCGTCGCGGACGTCACCGGCCGTCCCGCCCACACGTTCGCGAAGTGGGCCGAAGACCACGCGAACGACTTACGCTGAGGCGGCGCGCACGCCCACCTTGTGATGCACCCGATCGAAGCCGTCCGGCACGAACCTGCTCGGCCTGCTCAACCACGTTTGTCGTGGTGGCGACGCTCGCGGTAGGTACGGGGCTTGTGGCGGTTGCCGCAGATCTCCATCGCGCACCAGCGGCCGCGGCCGTTGCGCGAGAGGTCGTAGAACGCCCAGCGGCAGTCCGGTGCGGCGCAGAGCTTGACCCGTGACCAGTCGCCGTTGGCCACGCTGGACGCCACCGTCTCCACGATGGCGTCCAGCCACGGCCTGCCGGACGTGGCGGCGAGACGCAGCCCGTTCGAAGCGTCCAGTACGAGGCGCAGTGGATAGTCCTCGAGGGTCGTGGCATCGGCATCGGCGACGAGCGCCTGTCGGAGCGCCGTGCGCAGCGCGATGGTGGCCGCCACGTCCGTCGTGCCCAACGGGGTACCGCCGGACGTGAGGTCGCGGACCGCCAGCCAGTCCGCCAACGCCTGAGGAGAGGTCAGCCGCTCCCCGGGGACATGGCTTTCCCCATGCCGCGTGAACGTCCGCTCATCGACGGTGTTGAGAAAGTCCTCGACCACCTGCAGCGACACCACGACACCGTTGTAACACGAGAGTGGTGTTGCCCGCCAGCGACACCGGTGTTAGCGTTCGTTGGTGTCACCCGTACGGACGGAAAGGAGCAAGGCGATGACCGGCACGCACAAGGTGCTCGACGTCCCCGAGGCCGATCTGGACGACCTGCGAGCGCGCCTACGTCGCACCCGGTGGGCGCGACCGTGGCCGACCAGCGCCTGGGCGGCGGGCACGGACGGCGAAGAGCTCCGCCGACTGGTCGACTACTGGGCCTCGGCGTACGACTGGCGCGAGCACGAGGCCGCTGTCAACGCCCTGCCGTCCCGGTTCGCGGACATCGACGGCACCGTCGTGCACTACCTGCACTTCGCCGCCGAGAGCGACGGAGCGCTACCGATCCTGCTGGCCAACGGCTGGCCCAGCTCGTTGCTCGAGCTCGTCGGCCTGGCGGAGCGCCTGTCGGCCCCGTCGCGCTTCGGCCGCAGCCCGCAGGATGCGTTCACCGTCATCGTCCCGTCCCTGCCGGGCTTCGGCCTGTCCCCGCAACGCCCGTCCTTCGACGAAAGCATGCACACCTACGACATGTGGCATCGACTCATGACCGATGAGCTGGGCTTCGACCGCTACGGCGCGCACGGTTCCGACCTCGGCGCCGGAGACGTCAGCCGGCTCGCGCAGGCCCACCCCGACGCACTGGTCGGACTCCACCTCCAGGAGGCCCAGAACCCCGCCGAATACGACGTGACCGGACTGAGCGAGGAGGAACGGGCCTACCTGGCGGCGGAGAAGGCGTGGGACGTCGCTGAGCGGGGATACTCACACCAGCAGGGAACCCGACCGCTGACCCTTGCCCAGGGCCTGTCGGATTCCCCTTCCGGGCTGCTCGCCTGGATCCTCGAGAAGTACCGGGCCTGGAGCGACTGCGACGGTGTCCTGGCGAACCGGTTCGGCGACGACTTCCTCCTGACCCAGGCATCGCTGTACTGGTTCACCAACACGATCTCCACGTCGTTCCGCCCGTACTACGAGCGTCATCACCAGCTCGTCCCGCCCGTCGAGCGTGTCGACGTGCCGACCGCCCTGGCATTGTTCCCCGCCGACATCGGCGGCCGGCAACCCCGCGCCTGGGTCGAAACGCGTCTACACGGTCACCCACTACACCACCATGCCCCGCGGCGGCCACTTCGCCGCCTACGAGGAACCCGACCTGCTGGCCGACGACATCGCCGCCTTCTTCGGCTCACTGAGGTGACCGTTGGCCACCCGCGAGTACACTGAGGACGGAGATCGTCATGCCTGATGTGGCGCCTGATGTCGTCCGGGTGCCGGTGCTGGAGGACTTGCGCGCCCGGCTGCGGACCTACCGCCGGGTGGCGCTACCGCCGGGATTCGGGTGGGAGCGTGGCGTTGACGGCGACTTCCTGGCCGAGCTCATCGCCTACTGGGCCGAACACTACGACTGGCGGGTGCACGAAGCACGGATCCGTGCGCTGCCGTGGGTACTGACCAGCGTCCCCGTCCGGCTGATCCACCAGCGCGTCTCGGCTCAGGGCGTTCCGGTTCTCCTCCTGCACGGCTGGCCCGACTCGGTACTGCGGTTCGAGAAGGTCCTGCCGCTCCTGTCGGATCTGAACGTGGTCATCCCGGCTCTGCCGGGCTTCCCGTTCGCGGCCCCGGTGGCCCGTGGTGGCATGTCGGCCGCGGCCATGGCGGAGACGGTGGCAGCCGCGATGGCGGAACTGGGTTATGACCGCTACGTCGTCTCCGCCGGTGACATCGGCTGTGACGTCGCCGAGGTACTCGCCGCGGCCTACCCCGACAGAGTTGCCGCCCTCCACCTGACCGATGTGTCGCAGAACCGGTTCCTGGTCGATCCTCCGGAGGACCTCTCCACGGTCGAGCAGGCCTACGTGCGGTACGGGCGCCGCTGGCAGGCCGAGGAAGGCGGCTACATGCGGGAGCAGGCGACCAAGCCGCACACCCTGGCGGTAGGACTCGGCGACTCGCCGGCAGGGCTGGCCGCCTGGCTGTTGGAGAAGCTGTGCACGTGGACGGACTGCGGAGGCGACGTCACGACGGTGTTCACCCGCGAGGAGCTGTTGACCTGGATCACGGCGTACTGGGTCAACGGCTCGATCGGAACGTCGTTCACCCCGTATGCGGAAGTCGGGCCCGGGCCACGGGAACCGATCACCGCACCGGCGGCGTTCACGATGTTTCCCAAGGACCTCGTCAACGCTCCCCGGGAATTCGCGGCACGCTTCTTCGACATCCGGTCCTGGGTGGAGGAGACCAGCGGTGGGCACTTCGCGGCCTGGGAGCGCCCGGAGCGGTACGCCGCCGGAGTCCGTACCGCGATGTCCCTGGGCTGAGGGGCGTCCGAGTGACCTCCCAGACGGACGCGGGAACGAGCTCCGTCGACCTCGGCAGCCCGGTCCTGGACAAGGTGGTCGCCGTCCGGCTCCGCCAGGACGCCGACGCCATCCTCGCCGACCGGCGAGAACACCTCCGCCGTTCCCGTGCCGCCCTCGAGCAGGCCCCCTGCGCGCCCTCCTACCGGATTGGCGGTGGTCCTCTCCGCGAGCCGGTATGGCCCTGTGGGTCGAACTCCCCCACCCCAGCGCGACCCGCATCGCCTCGACGGCCCTCGACCTCGGCCTCCGGATCACGCCCGGTCCCCGCTTCATCGTGGACGGCACCGCCGACCGATGGCTCCGGCTGCCCTTCACCCTGGCCGCCCACCAGGCCGACACCGTCGCCGGCCTGCTTCGGGAAGCCTCGCTCCGGTCCGCGTCACCGCCGAACCGGGACCTGCACGTCCCACGCTGGACGGCCTGCCCTGTGGCGAGTCCACGCTCGCCATCCGGGTCGTCGACGACGGACGTGGTAGCGCCCGACGGGGAATCCTTGCCGGGAACCGGCATCAGCGGCATGCGCGCACTGGTCCGACTGCTCGATGGCTCGCCGCCGACGTCGAGAGCTGCGCATATACGCGCGCACAACGAAGGGCAAACGACGCGGCGCTAGCGTCGGCCGGGGCAGGGCTCGGGGCGAAGGGCGGGGCGGTGGAACGACCGGCGGGTGGAGCGGGTCCGGATCCTCGACGGGTGCGCGGGCTCGGCGATCTGGCCAGGGAGCTGGACCTGTTGCGCGCCAGGGCCACGGCCGGCACGCTGCGGGCGAGGGTCACCCTCGAGGAGCTCGCGCGGCGGGTGGGGATGCCGCGGTCCACGGTGCACCGCTACGTGACGGGCCGGACGGTGGCTCCTTCTGCAGTGCTCGACCGGATCGTCATCGCGCTCGGGGCGAGTCCCGTCGAGCAGCGGGAGTGGAACGAGGCCTGGTACCGGGTGCACGGACAACCCGACGCCGCGGTGGCACCGGTCCCCTGCGGACTGCCGGCACCGGTTCGGGGGTTCGCCGGCCGCGCACGGGAGATGGCACTGCTGACCGACCTGGTCACCGCGCCCGGCGCGCCCGCGTCGACCGGGGCGTCGCTCGGCACCGCGACAGACGGCGTCGTGCTGGTGGCGGTCTCCGGTGGCCCCGGCATCGGCAAGACCGCACTCGCGGTGCGGTTCGCGCACCGGGTGCGGGACCGGTTCCCGGACGGGTGCCTCTTCGTCGACCTGTGCGGCTACGGTCCCGACCGGCCGCTCGCGCCGGCCGACGCGCTCGCCGCCCTGCTCGGCAGTGTGACGCCGGGCGCGGAACTGCCCGCCGAGCCGTCGGTCCTGGCCGCGCGGTACCGGTCGCTGCTCGCCGACCGGCGGATGCTCGTCGTGCTGGACAACGCTTCCTGCGCCGAACAGGTGCGGCCGATGTTGCCCGGCGCTGGTGGTGGCATGGTCGTCGTCACCAGCCGCGACGACCTGGGTGGGCTCGTCGCGCGTGACGGTGCGCACCGCGTCGACCTCGACGTGCTCCCGCTGGCGGACGCGGTGGTGTTGCTGGAGAACGTGGCCGGCGCTGGCCGGATGAGCGCGCAACTGGCGCTGCGGTGCGGTCGGCTGCCGCTGGCGCTGCGGATCGCGGCGCTCGGCGGGGCGGCGACCGGCGACGGCCTCGGGTGGCTGGAGACCGGCGATCCGCGTACCGACGTGCGCACGGTGTTCTCCTGGTCCTACCGCGTGCTCGCCGAACGGGATCCCGAGGCGGCCGGGTTGTTCCGGGCGCTGGGCCACCACCGCGGCGCGGACTTCGAGGTGACCACCGCCGCCGTGTTGGGGCACACGACCGCCGACCACGCGCGGCGGCTGCTCACCACCTTGGTGCGCGCCAACCTCGTCCGGCCGACGGCGGCCGGCCGGTACCGGCTCCCCCACCTGCTGCGTGCCTATGCCGCCGAGCTGTCCGCCGGTGCCACGCCGCGGACTGCGTAGGGTGCGGGCGGCCGGTGGCCGCCCGCACCGCCGTCTCAGGTGCGCCGCAGGCGGAAGGCGAGGTAGCACGCCCCGGCGCCGTCGCCGGAGTTCAGGCCGATCGTGACCGGGTGGTCTCTGCGGACGGTCCAGACCTGTTCCGTCCCGGGTTGTGCGGCGCTGATGCACTGACCGCCGTCGGTGCCCTGGACGTACCAGTACCGGATGTCGAGAACGATGTTGCTCGTTCCGTCGAGGTACAGCGTCAGGTTGCACCAACCGGGCAGGAAGGCGTCGCTGTCGAGGGTGATCCCCGGGTCTGGTATCCAGACCGGCCAGTCGATCGGGAACGGGAAGAACTTGATCGGCTGCGGGGAGGGAGTCTGGAACGCGCACCGTCGGGAGGGCGCGCCGGTACTGACCGTGTAGGTGTAGCTGAGTTGCAGGCCGTCGAGCGAGCTATCGGGGTTGTTCAGACCGAACCACAGGTTGCAGCCACCAGACCGACTGTCCGTGTCGATCGCGAGGTACCGCGTCCAGCTGTCGATGGGAGCCCAGGTCGTGACATCGCCCGGCGGATCGGCCTCGACCCTGCACTGCCCGTTCTGGTTGTTGTCCCTGAACCTGACCCCGAACTCGCCGGTCGTGGCCGCGCTCGCCGGCGCGGCGGCCGTGACGAGGATGGCGCCGACGCTCATCGCGCACACCGCCATCACGGTCAACTTTCTTCGCAGCACTCGCATTCGCATGTGACGCTCCTGTGTCGGGGGATACCGAGCCACGTGATCCATGACTCGACGCGATCAGTGAAGCACCGTGCGTGCGCACCGCTCCCGAATGTGGGACAACCTGGGAAACATCGGGAAAGAGGGTTTCAGTCGGACTCCGCGACTCGGCGCGTGAGGTCCACTCTGGACCGGACGTGGAGTTTCGCGAAGGCGCGCGACAGGTGGGTCTCCACGGTCTTGTGGCTCAGGTACAGGCGTTCGGCGACCTCGCGGTTGGTCAGCCCCGCCGCCACGAGGTCGACGACCTCCCGCTCCCGCGCGGTGAGCGTCGCGAGCCCGTTCTCCGTGCTGCGGCGGGGTCTCGGCGCGCGGCCGGCGAACCGGCGTTCGTCCCTCGCGACCTCACCGGCGAGCCAGTCGGCGGAGGTCGCCGAGAACAGCGCCTTCGCGCGGCCGAGTTCGCCGCGCGCCGCCGCGCGCCGACCGCCGCGCGCGTGCAGGACGGCCAGGAGCCGCCGGGCGATGCCCTCCTCCACCGGCGACCCGGCCTCGGCGAACCCCCGCACGGCGGCGCTCGCGTGCTCGGTGGCCGCGCCGAGGTCGTCCTCGGCGTCGAGCACCACGGCGTGGGCGTGGTGCGCCGCGCCGAGGTGGTGGGCGAGACCCGACCGCCGCGCGTGCCGCAACGCCTCGCCGGCCGCGTGCCGGCCCTCGTCCGGATGACGGAGTGCCGCGCTCGCCACGGCACGCAGTGCCCACCGGTAGGACGCGGCGGTCGCGTCCTCGACGTGCTCACCGGCCAGCTCGGCGAGGCACCGCTCCTCGTCGCCGGCGCCGAGGTGCACCTCGGCGAGGCTGATCCGCGCGAGGTCGGACCACCACCCGCCGCCCGGCCGGCCCGCCGCGGCTACCTCGGCGGCCAGCGCCAGCGCGGCGCGGGGGCCGTGCCGCCACAGGGTCGGGCGCAGCCGGACGATGTCGGCCATGGCGGCCGCCTCGGTGGCTCTCATGATGGTCGCGCACTCACGCGCCTCGTCCGCGGCGGCCAGTGCCTCGGGCAGCTGCCCGAGGCGGGTGCGCAGGAACGTGTCGACGATCAACAGGTACGGCAGGGTGTGTGCGAGACCGTTGCTCCTGGCGAGCGCGAGCGCACGGCGGATGTGGCGCTCGGCCCGATCGTGGTGGCGCAGGTGGAGCTCGACCCAGACCAGCGGTGCGACGGTGCCGAGCTCGGGGAGCAGCGCGGCGTCCGGCGCGGCGTCCACCAGCCAGCCCGCCCTGGCGATGTGCGTGCCGGCGGGCGCGGTCTCGGCGCGCTGCAGAAGTCCCAGCGCCAGCACGGCGTGCGCCGACGCCGCGAGGCCCGTGTTCCCGGTGCCGGCGACCGCCTCGAGCGCGCGGCCCGCGTGCCGGCACACGTCCGCCGCGTCGTGTCGAAGCAGGTCGACACCGGACAGCTCGAGCAGGGCCTGCGCGACCCGCTCACCCCGTGGCGGCAACCGGTCGAGCTCGCTCGTGAGCAACGCTGTGGCCTCGTCCAGCTTGCCGAGCAGCCGGTAGACCACCGCGCAGAATGTCACCGCCTCGGCGCGCTGCGGCCCGTCCGCCTGGATCACCTCGTGCAGCAGCAGCCGGCTCTCCGCGAGCTCACCGCTGAAGCCGAGCGCTCTCGCGAGCAGCATCAGCAGCTCGAGGCGGCGGTCGGCGAACTCGGCGCGGTCCGGGACGAGCTGCAGCGCGCGGCGCGCCAGCCTGGCCGCCATCGCCGGGGCGGTGTGACGGGTCGCGGTGGCCGCGTCGACGAGCGTCGCCACCGCCACCTCGTCACCCGGCCGCGCGGACCGCTCGGTGTGGTGCGCGAGCGCCAGCACAGGCCCGCGGCGGTCCCTCAGGTATCCCGCGGCGCGGCGGTGGGCACCGGTGCGCCACGCGGGCGGGGCGAGCCAGTAGGCCGCGGCGCGGACGAGCGGGTGGCGGAAACGCAGGCGCGGTCCCTCCGGCGCCATCACCCCCGCCCCGCTCAGGGTGTCGAAGGCCGTCGCGGCGGCCTCGTCCGACAGCTCGGCGACGACCGTGACGAGGTCGCGGTCGGCCGGGTCCCCCGCCACTGCCGCGGCCTGCGCGACGAGGCCGGACACCGGGTCGAGCGTCGCCAGTTCGGCACCAAGCACGTCGAGCAGGACCTGTTCGGGCACCGCGCGGTCGTCGACGGCCTGCTCGGCGAGCACGGTCAGCGTCTGCTCGTCGGTGTCGGCGAGCGCGCGGAGGTACAGCGGGTTGCCCCGGGTCGCGCGGTGCAGCAGCGCCCGCCGCCGCGCCGGCTCCTCGGGATACAGCGCGGCCACGTCCGCGGGCCCGAGCGGGTCGAGCACCAGCTGTGTCGCAGCCGGATCCAACCGGGCCAACGCGTCCGCCAGGCCGGGCGGCGGCTGGGCGGTCCGGTAGGCGAGGGCGACCAGCACCGCCGCCCTCGGCGGCCGCCGCAGCAGGAACTCGATCAGCTCGAGCGACGCCTGGTCGGCCCAGTGCAGGTCGTCGAGCACGAGGACGGTGCCGGATTCGCCGGCCCGCCACTCCAGCAGTCGGCGCACACCGCGGAACAGGCGGTACCGGTCCAGCTCGGCCGTGCCGCCCCCGGTCACCGCGGTCAGGATGTCGAGCTCGGCGGACGCGTGGTGTATCGCGGCCAGCCGCTCGAAGGCGTCGGCGAAGATGGCGAAGGGCAGACCCCGCTCGAACTCCGTCGCCCGGCCGCGGTTCACCGTGAGGCCGCGGTGTTCGGCACGCTCGGCGAGCGCGGTGAGCAGCGCCGTCTTGCCGACACCTGGCTCACCGCGGATCGCCATCGCCCGGAACGCGCCGCCGGCGACCTCGGACAACACCACGTCGACGCGCGCGAGCTCCTGGCCCCGGCCGACCAGCTCGCCGGCCCGGGCTCCGGCAACGGCCATCCTCACCCTTCGACGCCCGACCAGTCCGCCTGTGCGGTAAGCGAGATCGCCAACCGAGGTTACCCGGATGTCAGGGTACGGGGTCCGGCACTCACCCGATCCTCTCCGGCCTCGCCGTCCGGTATTCCTTTCACAGGACCGGATGTGGTGATGACCGATGGAGTTCCGCGTACTGGGACCGCTCGAGGTCCTCAGGGACTCGCGACCCGTCGAGCTGGGCGCCGGCAAGCAACGCGCGCTCCTGGCGGTGCTGATCTGCCACCGCAACACCCCGGTGCCGAGCGAACGGCTCGTCGACGCGCTCTGGGGGTCCACACCGCCGCGGACGGCCGCCGACAACCTGCGGGTGTACGTCTACCACCTGCGCCGAGCGCTCGGCGACGGGAACCGGATCACCCGTCACCACCACGGTTACGCTGCGCTGGTGGCGCCGGGCGAGCTGGACGTGGACCGTTTTGTCGAACTCACCGGACAGGGTCGGCAGGCCCACGACCACCTGACGGCCGCGGCGAAGTTCCGCCAGGCACTGGAACTGTGGCGCGGCACGCCGTACGTGGACGTGGACGTGACCGGTGCCACGGCGCTGCACGAGGAGGTCCGCAGGCTCGAGGAGCAGCGGCAGGCGGTGCTGGAGCTGCGCGTCGACGCCGACCTCGCCGCCGGCCGGCACACCGAGCTCGTCGCCGAGCTGCCCGGCCTCGCCGCGCGGTATCCCCTGCGGGAACGCCTCCACACCCAGCTGATGCTCGCCCTCGACGGCGCCGGGCGCCGTGCCGAGGCGTTGGAGGTATTCAACCGGCTGCGCGCGCGGCTGGCGGACGAGCTGGGGCTGGACCCGAGCGAGCGGTCGTGGCGCGTCCAGTCCGCGATCCTGCGGGGTGACGCGTCCGTCGAGCCGCCGGCCGACGACCACGACGGCCGGCCGGCCGAGCACGCGGTCTGCCCCTATCCCGGCCTGGTCCCGTTCGACGTGGCAGACGCCCCGTTGTTCTTCGGCCGGGAGCGCCTGCTGGCGGAGGGCATGGCCCGACTGGTGACGCACCGCCTGCTCGCCGTGGTCGGCCCGTCCGGCAGCGGCAAGTCCTCGCTCGCCCGCGCCGGTCTCCTCGCCAGGCTCGCGCGGGACCACGAGACGGCCGTCCGCCGACCGGGCGCGCACCCCGGCACGCGACTGCCCGCACGCCTCACCGAACGGGGCGCGCCGTTCGTCCTGCTCGTCGACCAGTGCGAGGAGGCGTTCACCGAGTGCACCGACGCCGAGGAGCGCGCGCGGTTCTTCGATGCGCTCACCTCGGCGGCGGCCGACCCGGCCCGACACGTGCTGGTCATCGTGGTCCTCAGGGCCGACTACTACGGGCACTGCGCGGCCCATCCCGCGCTCGCCGAGGCGCTCGGACGGGCGCAGGTGCTCGTGGGTCCGATGGGTGAGGCCGAGCTGCGGCGGGTCATCGAGCGACCGGCCGCGCTCACCGGCCTGCGGGTGGCCGACGGGCTCAGCGACGCGCTCGTGGCCGATGTCGCGGGCCGGTCGGGCGCGCTTCCGCTGCTCGCCACGGCACTGCGCGAGCTGTGGGAACGCGGCCACGACGGCCTGCTCACCCTCGACGGCTACGTCGCGACCGGCGGTGTGCATGGCGCGGTGGCGAGGCTCGCGGAACGCGCGTACCAGGAGCTGTCCCCGGCCCGACGGGCCGTCGCCCGCCGCGTCCTGCTCCGGCTCGCCGCACCGGGCGACGGGGACACGATGGTGCGGCGCAGGGCTCCCCGCGCGGAGCTGGCCGCCCTGGGCGGCGGAGACCTCGACGCGGTGCTGCGGACGCTGACCGCGCACCGCCTGGTCAACGTCGACGACGGGGCGGTGGAGATCGCGCACGAGGCGGTGCTGGCGGAGTGGCCCCGGTTGCGGGAGTGGCTGACCGAGGACCTCGCCGGCCTCCGCCTGCACCGCGCGCTCACCGCCGCCGCGACCGCGTGGGCCTCGGGTGGCCACGCCCAGGAGGACCTGCTTCGGGGTGTGCGCCTCGCCGCCGCGGTGGAGTGGGCGGAGCCGAGGACCGCGGAGCTGACGACCGTGGAGACCGACTTCCTTACCGCCAGCCGGGCGGCGGCGGATCGGGCGGCCAGCGCGGCGCGGGCCCGCGCGCTGGCCCAGTCCCGCGCGAACCGCAGGCTGCGCCGCCTGGTCGTCGCGCTCGTCGCCGCGCTCGTCGGTACCGTCGCCGCGGGTGGCGCCGCGTTGGTGCAGCGTGACCGAGCGGAGGAACGGAGCCGCGCGGCGCACAGCCGGGAGCTCGCCGCCAGGTCGGCGTCGGAAGGTGACCTGGACCGGGCACTGCTGCTGGCCGTCGCCGCGACCCGGGTCGACGACTCCCCCGCCGCCGACGGCGCGCTGCTGTCCGCGCTGGTCCGGGCCGACTACCTCAGCGCGGTCACGCTGCTGCCGGTGTCGGTGGTTGGCACGGCGCTCGCGCCCGGTGACCGGTTCCTCTACGCGAGCGGCTTCGACGGCACTGTGCTGCGGGTCGACCTCGCCACCCGCGAGAGCGAGGTGCTGGATCGCGTCGCGGCCTCGTCGCTAGGCCGACCGGCGATCAGCCCCGACGGCCGAACCCTCGCGGTGAGCGCCATCGACTCCGGTCACGCCCGCGTGCTGTTCTGGGACCTGGCGACGGGGCGGCGGATCGGTGCGCACCCGATCGGCACCCAGCTGGCGGTGGCGACGGCGTGGCGCGCGGATGGCCGAGTGGTGGCGCTCACCGTGCCGGACGAGATCGTCCTGATCGACGTGACCGACCCGGGGTGGGAGCGCCGTATCCCGTTCCCCGGCCTGGCCACGTCCCACGCCGCCGACCTGGAGTTCACCGCGGCCGGCCTGGTCGCCGCCAGCTCGTTCGCGACGGCGGTGTTCGACCCCGGCACGGGGGTGGCGCTGCACCGCACGGAGGTCGGCGGCCCGCTCGCGTTGTCCCCGGCCGGTGACACGGTGTTCCTGGGCGGCGGAGGCACCCTGACCCCGGCGGTGCTCGACCTCGCCACGGGCGGGATCCGCGTCAGGCTCGACCCGCTGCCGTCGCTGGTGTCCGAGATCGGCTGGCGCGGCGACGAGCTCGTCGCCGCGAGTCTCGACCTCGTCGTGCGGGTGTGGGACGCGCACCAGCCCGCGGTCCCGCCCACCACGCTCCGCGGGCACACGGCGAACATCACGGGCTTGGCGTTCGCCACCGACGGCAGGACCCTGCACACCGCGGGTCTCGACCAACGGGTGCTCACCTGGGACCTGTCGGGCGACCACCGGTTCCGGCACACCGTCGACACCGGGATCACCACGATCGACCCACTGCCGTCGAGCCTCCACCCCGACGGCTCACTCGTCGCGATCGCCGTCCACGCCGACCAGGTGGCCCTCCACGACACCGCCACCGGCAGACTGGTCGGCACGCTCACCGCCGTCGAGAACACCCGTATCACCGCGCTGGCCTTCAGTCCGGACGGTTCGACCCTGGTCGCCGGCGACACTGCCGGACTCGTGTGGCGCTGGGACGTCCCCCACCGCCGGCCGCTCGGCGAGCCGTGGCGAACCGGCGGCCAGCCCCTGCGCCTACTGCGGTTCTCCCCGGACAGCACGACGCTGCTCACCAGCGACCTGCGGACCGGAGCACACCTGTGGCGTGTCGACGCCGGCCGGCACGTCCATCGGCTGCCGGGCCCGGCACAACTCGTGGACGCACTGTTCGTCGGCCCGTCCCTCGTGGCCATCGCGGGCCGGGACGGCGAGGTCCACCTGGTGCACGTCACCGAGAACAGGCCCCGCCCGGCCTGGCGGATCCCCTTGCCCAGCAGGGCCAACCACCTCGTCGCGGCCGGCGACCGCCTGCTCGCCACCGACGTCAGCGGCCGACTGCACGGCTGGAACCTCACCACGCGCCGGGAGCTGTGGCCGGCCCGCCGCATACCCGGCGGAGTCGCCAGCACGCTCTCGATGGACCGTCGAGGTACCCGGGTGGCCGTGTCGGCGGCCGGCGCCGCGGTCCACCTGTGGGACGTCACGACCGGACGCCGGGTCGCCGACCTCCCCCAACCCCAGGTGATCCCCGCGAAGACCACCTTCGACCAGGACGGCCGACGACTACTCGTCATGGGCGACAGCGGCACCCTCGTGAACTGGGACCTCGACCCGGAGTCCTGGCGCAGAGTCGCCTGCGCCATCGTCGACCGCGAACTCACCCCCGTCGAATGGGCGGAACTGGGCATCCCCGCACCGGACACCCTCCTGTGCGATGGCCGCTGACCACGTGCGGACATTCGTGCTGTCCGCAATCCGCCCGTGCCCCGACGGTCGGCCCGCGGAGACCACCTCACCGTCAGCGGTCATTCCGTCCCATGAGCAACGACGCCATCCGCTGAAATTCCACGACTCTTGTGTCCTGATCCGTGGCGGCCTGGACGAAGCGTTGGCGGATGGCGCGGTCGCCGCAAGGGGTCAGCACGGTCATCGCCCGGGACCGACAACTGCGGGTCGTTCTTCGTGGTCGCGGCACGCTGCCGCGGATAGCGTTCGCCCCATATGTCGCTTGATGTCTGGGGGAGTGATGAGACGGGTGATACCGCGTTGTGTGGTGACGCTGGTCGTCGTGGTGCTGGGGATGGCGGGGTTGGTCGTGCCGGCCAGCGCGGCGAGTGTGGGCATCGAGGGTTTCGTCACCAACGTCAGGACCGGAGCGCCCGTCGCCGGCGCCTGGGTCGAGGCATACAGCTCGGTGACCGGGAACTCGGGCGGGGCGAACACCGACGCGTCCGGCCACTTCGACCTGTACTGGTTGACGCCGGGCCGGGAGTACCGGATCAAGGTGATCGCCAACGACTACGTCGAGCAGTGGTCGTTCGGCAAGACGAGTTACGCGGACGCCGACCCGGTCACCTCGCCGGGCACGGCGTCGATCGCGTTGACGCCGCTGGACTACGGCTCGCTCGCCGGTCGGTTTGTGACCAGTGCCGGCGCCCCGATGCCCGACAGCCTCGTGGAGGTCTACGACCTGAGCCAGAACCGGCTCGACGGGACGAGCACCGACGCCAACGGGTCGTTCCGGTTCGGTCGCCTGCTTGCGCGCGGCTACAAGCTCCACTTCCGCAGCTCGACAGGAATTCCCCAATGGACGGGCCAGAAACGATCGTTCGACGCGGCCGAGGTGATCACCGTCGCCCCGGACAACGAGACCACGATGACCGAGACCATGTTCGAAACCGGCAACCTGGAGGTCACGGTCGTCGATGACGTCACGGGCGAGCCGGTGGCCGGTGCGACGGTGAACGGCAACGACTGGCAGGACCTCGACGTCAACATCAGCGGTGTCAGCGACACCGACGGGCGGGTGGTGTTCACGGGCATCATGCCGACGACCTATCGCCTGGCCTCGCAGCCGGACGGCTACCTGTTCAGCACCGTCGAGGAGACGGTGGTGCGCCCCAACGAGACCACCACGGTGATCCTGTCGCTGACCGCCAAGACACTGCTGACGATCAGCATGCGGGACGCCCAGACCGGCGCGGCGGTGCCCGGCGCCTGTGTCGTCGTGCTGGACGAGCAGGCCCGCGGCGTGGTCCAGCCGGAATCGAACTCGGTGTGCGCGGACGCCCAGGGCAACATCCGGCTCGACTACTACTGGCCCGGTCGGTACCGAGTGTTCGTCTACACGACCGACGGCGTGCACGGCAGCCAGTGGGTCGGTGCCGGCGGCGGCACCGGCGACCTGGCGCAGGCGGCCTGGTTCCAGCTGGCCAGCCACCAGACCACGGACATGCCGGTCCGGCTGGACCCCGCCGGTTCGATCAGCGGTGTGGTGACCGCGGCCCAGAACGGCGCCCCGGTCTCGGGCCTCTGCCCGTCGGTGACTCCGGTCGCGACCTGGTCCTTCACCCCGGTCAACACCCGGTGCACCGGGGCGGACGGGCGGTACACCATTGACAACCTCGGCCCGTACGAGTGGCGGGTCCAGTTCCCCGACTACTCCGGCGCCTATGCCTGGGAATGGTCGGGTGGCGCCGCCGATCGCTTTGCTGCACAAGGCATCGCCGTGCGACCGGGGCAAGCCGCCACCGCCGACGCCAGCCTGCCGGCCGCCGGGAAGCTGACCGGGCACGTCACCGGTGCCGACATTCCGCTGCAGTTCGTGTACGTCGTCGCCGCGAACGCGCGGACCGGTGACTGGGCCGCGCCGGAAGCCAGGATCAGGGCCGGAGCCGAGTACACCCTGTCCGGTCTCGCCACGCAGCAGGTCAGGCTCGAATACCAGGGCAAGGGCGGCCCGGACGGCGGTCCGCGGCACTACCCGGATCCCGTGGACGTCACCGCGGGCAGCACCGTCGTGCTCGATCTGCCGGCCTGACCGAGGACCGTGCCTGCCACGCCGTGCGAGTACAGCGTGGCAGGCATCCCGACCGTCACGCGCACATGAGCAGCCCCGCAGGTCCAGCAGACCTGGGCGCCGGCGCGGCGTGAAGTGGGAGGACCACGTCGATCTCGAAGCGGACCCGCCGACGATCATCGCGGGCGAGAACACCCGCACGATCGTGTGGGGCGACGAGGGTGGCGAGGTCGAAGAGAAGGGCGGGAAGACCGAGAACCGGGACCGCACGCTGCCTCTCCCCCTTCGAGCCGCCGCCGCGCTGCGCACGTTCAAGGCGCGGCAGGCGAAGGAGCGCCTCGCCGCCGGTGAGGCGTACGAGGCCAGCGGCTATGTAGTCGTTGACGAGCTCGGGCGGGCGGTCCGCACGGACTGGCTCCGGCGACGGGCGTACGAACTGATGGACGCGGCCGGTGTGCGCCGAGTGCGGCTATACGACGCGCGGCACGCGTGCCTGACGTTCCTGCGGATGTCCGGCGTGCCGGGGCCGATCGTGTCGGCGTGGGCGGGTCACGGCGACCTGACCATCGCAGACCGGGTGTACGTGCACCCATCGGCGGAAGACCTCCGGCAGGCGAGCGCCGTGCTCGAGGGACTCCTCGGAAGCTAGATCAACTTCATAGCGTGAGATTTTGTGAGATCCGAAGGCCCCGAACATGACTCAGGGCCCCTCTCGCGGATCACGAAAGAGGCCCTGACCTGCGCAAATGTCGGTCGGGCTGACAGGATTTGAACCTGCGACCCCTCGACCCCCCAGCCGCAGAAAGCTAAGTGCTGTGCTCGGGGATCGTCCGTCCAGCTCACGGAGAAGCATACCGCACCCAGTTTTCGGGTTCAGCGACTTCCCCACCAACACCGACATAGACACCGTTTGGTCAAGCAGAGTTTCGCTGGTCAAGCCGCACTTCTTGCGTCGAGGGTACCTCAGCATGGGCGCGAGGGCTGGTACTAGGGAGGTCTCGTCAGACACCTGTTTCTCAATGCAGGGTCCGACGATGCCACCGTGTCAGGCACACGAACGCTGTGCCAAATCAAGACCTCCGGAGACCGGAATACCAACGCGGCCAGCCCGATACTCTGCGGTGGCGCAGGCAGCAGGCGAAGCCGTCGCGCCAGTCAAACAGCAGGCGTTGCGCCGTCAACACCTTGAAATGTGCGGAACTTGGCCGGGAGATCGTCGAAGAGCTGGCTCGCGGCCTGGTACCGCTCATATTCAGCACGCAGGTTCGGACACCATGTCTCGCCGAGCACCAGTGCGAGAGGCAGGACATACGAGCGGACAGCGGGATCGTCGAGTCCGACGTCCTTCATGCCGTTGAGGAGCGACTCGGTCAGCTGCCAGCGCTGGCCAACGCTCTGGACGACGTGGCGAGCCAGGAGGTTGAGGTCCTGACGGGCGGCGTCCGGGGCCAATGCCAGCTGGTCGACCAGCCTCGTGTGCCCGATGAGCGTGTGCAGCAACGTTCCCTCGCGGTCCTACAGGCGAGCGGTGCCGTCCCGCGACCCGGTCACCAACCGTCCATCCGCCTCGAACGCGAGAACCTCCACCGCAGCGCGTCGTGCCCAGTGAGCGAGGACGAACCGGCACGCGAGCCGTCCTGCGATGCCCACCCAGTGAGCGTGCTGACCAGGCGATCCCGGTCGGCACCGCCAGCGTTCTCGTCGAGGCCGTCCACCAGCAGCAACCATCGGCAGCCCGCGACCCGTTCCTGGACGGTCCGCGTGGTCGGTGGGGAAACCACCAGCCGGTTGTACTCGGCGGCCGGGCTCTTCGCGAGCGCCTCCGGGAACGGCAGGTCCAGCCGTGTCGCCAGCTCGCGTGCCGGCAACCGCAGCGGGACGACCGGTTAGGCCAGCGAGGCCGTCTCGGGATCTGCTTCCCCGCAGAGCCACTACTGGCCACCATCGCGGCCAACCGCAACGACAGGGTTGACTTGCCCTGGCCGGGACCACCGGGGACGAGCAACAGTCGTTCTCGTCCAACGCCTTCCGGACCGTCCGCGCCGGCGGACGGACAGCCACGCGCATGACCGGGCGGCTCGGTGCATCGACCAACTGGCCCCTGCTGTCAAGGATCGACGCCGGACGTTGATGCTCCGACAGTGGCTCGTCCACGCCGCTGCCGAGGTCCTGGCGCACGTACACGATGTCCAGCGACGGCCGGCGGGCGCCGGGAAGCCGGTAGGGCAGGTCCTTCGCCGCTTCGACTTGCGCCTGCAGGAGAAACCGTACCTCGTCCGGGAGGGCAGGTACGTCGGCCCAGCCGGACGGCGGTGGCGTGGCCGGAGCGGCAGTGTCATCCTTGCTCGTGCCGACGTGCACGTGTATGCCGCCGTAAACGGTGTGCCTGGACAACGGCGCCGCGCACCGCGCCGGTGAGACGATTCGTGGCATCCTGATATGCCCGCCAAGGGTACCCGCTTCGCCGGGAGACGAGGCACAGGACAAAAAGTGGACAGAATGCCGCCAGGGATACCGCAGGCTAGTGTTTTTGTTCCACAGTGGGAATGTCGTTTCGCTCGCTGATTCCGGGAGTTGTATGTCCGACGTTGATGATTCCGTCGGCGGCGCCCGGCAGCGCGAGCCGATCGCATTGCCGCCGTATCGGGCAGTGCTTGTGGTTGACGCGAAAGAGTTCGGCCGCAACACCGACACCAACCAGGCGTTCCTCGCCGACATGATCCCAGACGTCCTGTCGCTCGCGTTCGAACAGGCCGGACTCGGCGAGGTCTGGCAGAACGCATTATTCCCGCACAACACCGGCGACGGTCTCGGCATCGGGTTCGACACCCGCCACCTCCCCGCCGTAATCAGCAAGTTGTTCGACACACTGCAGGACGTACTGGCCCAACGGGACCGCCGCCTGCGAGAGCGGAGCCGCGACGTGCGCCTGCGCATGCGGGCCAGCCTCCACGTCGGTTCCAGTCCGAGAGCAGGGGACCGACGGGCACTCGGCGGTCATCGGCACCACGGTGGTCAACACGCATCGCCTGCTCGACGCCCAAGCCGTGCGCGACCTGCTCACCCAGTCGGACCCGGAACACACCTTCCTCGCAGTCGTCCTGTCCCAGCGGGTGTTCGACGACGTCGTGGCGAGCGAGCACGCGACGCTGCCGCCGTCGCGCCTGGCGCCGACGACGGTGCACGTCAAGGAGTTCACCGGCGTGGTCTACCTATACGTCCCCAACCTCAGCGGCGACCTACTGGCACATGGCGTCGACGAGCAGCGCGCCACACCCGAGTTTGCCGACGACGCCAACGAACCCCGGCCAACCCACATCAGCAACGTGATCCGCGGCGGCACGCACTCCGGAACCACCATCCAGGTCGGCCAACTCCGCGACGGCATCCACCGCGCGATAAACTGACCGACGCGCCACTCCGCCACGGTGGGACGGTTCCGGGTGGGCAACTACTCGGCGATGTACAAATAACGGCCAGCCGTCATCCCATGGCTTGGTCCGCCATCACGGGGGAGGCGGTCGTTCAGGGAATTCACCACAACAGCGTTGCCTAAGCTTGACTCTGTCGGTGATCTTGGTTTCAGGGTTCGGCACGTGATCAATAGCATGATCGACCTCGTTCGAAGGTCGATGTAGCTGCCGAGGTGCCCGTTGTCCGTTCGTGTCCGTTCCGGTGAGCAGGTTCCGTCTCTGACCGCGCAGGTTGCGCGGGCGAGTAATCCGGGCGGTACGACTGCGATGTGGGTGAAGGATCGGCTGAACGGGCTGTGGCGTGACGAGGACTTCCTCGACTGGTACCCGCGTGATGGGCGTCCTGGTCTCTCACCAGCTCAGTTGGCCACGGTCTGCGTGTTGCAGTTCCTGCTTGATCTGTCGGACCGTCAGGCGGCTGAGGCGGTGCGCTGTCGCATCGATTTCAAGTACGCCCTGGCCATGGAGTTGGATGATTCCGCCTTCCATCACAGTGTGCTGGCTGACTTCCGTGACCGTCTCGCCCAGGGTGATCGCGCTGACCGCCTGCTCGACCTCGCGCTGGCCCGACTCAAGGACGCTGGGCTGGTACGTGAACGCGGCACGCAACGCACCGATTCCACCCATGTTCTGGCCGCGGTGCGCGACCTGACCCGGCTGGAGCTGATCACCGAGGCGATACGAGCCGCGTTGGAGGAGGTCGCGGGCGCCGCTCCGCAGTTGCTGGTCGGTCTGGTGGATGAAGAGTGGGGACGTCGTTACGGTCGGCCGGTCCGGCTGGGCAAGAATCCCACCAAGCCCAAGACCAGGATCAACACTTGCTGGCGATAACGCCTTACGGCTACTGGATCATCTCCACACTCATGGGAGGGGCCATGCGTTCGGGCCTCGGGTTCAGACGCTGCGGCAGATCGTCGTGCAGAACTACTACCGTGACGCGGCGGGCCGTCTGCGCTGGCGCACCGACGACGAGGGCGGGCTGCCGCCCTCGTCCCGGGCGATCGTCTCTCCCTATGACTCCACCGCCCGCTACGCACGACGGGGACAGACCACCCGCTGGACAGGATTCCTGGCCCATCTCACCGAAACCTGCTCAACTGAGGGCGCCAACGTGATCACAGATGTGGCCACCACCGCGGTCACGACCAGCGATGCCCAAGCTCTGCCCGGCATTCACACCCGTCTGAAGCGCCGTGGTCTGCTGCCCGCCGAGCATCTCGTCGACGGTGGTTACACCTCCCTGGTCCACCTGGAACACGCTGCCCGGGAACATCAGGTCACCGTCACCGGGCCGCTGCCGGGCAACCCCACTCGCCAGCACCGCCGCAACGAAGGCTTCGACCGAGACGACTTCCGCATCGACTTCGATCGCCAGCAAGTGACCTGTCCCCAAGGGCAGGTCAGCAAAGGCTGGCATGGCCCCTACCCAACCTCCTCACCCACCGCCGCCCCGCTGATCGTGGCGCGGTTCACCAAGGGCCAGTGTCAACCCTGTCCGGTCCGCAGCCAGTGCACCACTTCCCGTGACGGCGCCCGGAACGTGGGCTTTCCCCCGCGAGAACTCCGCGAACTGCAACTCCGCGTCCGCGCCGAGCAGCACTCGCCCGACTGGCATGCCCGGTATGCGGTCCGTTCCGGAGTGGAAGGCACCGTCAACGAGTTCGCTCACGGACACGGCATGCGTCGCTGCCGCTACCGAGGACAGCCCAAGGCCCACCTGCAACATGTGTTCACGGCGATCGCCGTGAACATCGAACGCCTCAGCGGCCTACCACCGTCCGGCGAGGCCATCCCATCCCGGCTGCCGACCGCCTTCCAGGATTTCCTGGACCAGCACGAGATCCCTCGACTCAAGTCCTGGCGGGCCGTCAGCAGCTGACCTCGACACAAGCAAGATCACCGACAGAGTCAAGCTAGCGGGGCGACGGCGATGACCGACCGGTCGAACAGGCGGGGTCGATCAGATCTCGGTGGCAAGTCCCCGGTGCGGAACACTGTCGCAATCATGCTCGGGCCGCCCCAGCGGCTCACGGCGGAAGTCCCCGACTTCGCCGGCCGGAACCATGCTGCGCCGAGCCTCGACAACCGCGACAGAGGCGAGGGACCGCGGCGTCGACCAGGCCAGGGGCGCCGACGCCCGCCCGGGCGCTACGTCACCTCGCCGCGACTGGCCTGGAGTGTGCGCAGGTTCGTCGCGGCGAGGGAGAGGTGTGTCAACTCCAGTTGTACTCGAACCAGAGTTGGTTCGGGTTGCCGAAGCAGTCCCACTCGATGATCGCGGCGTTGTCCTGGGTGGCCCAGCCGCCGACCTCCATGCAGAACTGGGTAGCGGCGTTGGTGTACAGCTGCAGGTTGGCGACGGTTCTGATCCACTGCTGGTTGGCGAGGCCGGTGTAGCACGGCATCTGGATGACGGCCGAGCCGCGGGTGAAGCTCCACAGGTCGAGGCACTTGCCGGTGGCGCCGTTGCCGATCAGCAGGTACGCGACAGAGCCGTCGCCGCCGGCCTGCCAGACGTACCAGGCCTGGGAGGCCCAACCCTTCAGACACTGGTACTGAACGGCTGCGGCGAGGTCGTCGTAGCCGGTCATGTCCAGGCATTTCCCGCTGTGCCCGTTCCGGTAGGTGTACGGCCCGGCCCAGGACCCCGCCAGCCGCTTGCCGTTCGCGTCCACCGGGATCGGTGGCGGTTGGGGCGTGGCGTTGGTGGCTGACCCGGTCAGGGGGTGGCCCAGGTCCGCGGCCGCCACCTGAACCAGTGCGCCGAGCCCGAGGAGGGGCATGAGTGTGGCCAGGGCGACGGCGGCCCAGGTTCTCCGTCTGCCAGGACCTTTTCTGGTGAACATCGGTACTCCCTCTCTTCTGTCGGTTGGGGCCGGCTGTCGAGGCGCCCGTCGGGTTGACGAGTACGAGCGGTGGCGAGAGCCGGCCCACCGCGCCTGAAGCTAATGACCGGGCGTTGTCCAGGTGGGCGGGAGCGACACTGAACGACATCGCCCGAACAACCGGTGTTCGGCGGTTGTCGTTCGGTGCCTCGAGCCGGTCGCTGAACATCGTTCGCGCGATATACCGACTTCGGTCGCCTGTCCTGGCGCCCCAGGCAGAGGAGGGGAAGGTATGCACGTGGGTTCTCGGCATCGGCACAGATGCCGCGGGAGGTTCGCGGTCCCGCTCGTCGCGACGGTGCTCGCGTTGACCGCCGTGGTCCGGCCCGCCGTCGCGGAGCCGGACGCGGTCCCGGCACCGCCGTCCAGCGAAGCCGCGCCGGCGGGCGTTCCCGCGGGGGAACGGGCGCGAGTCCTCGGTCCCGACTGGCAGCAGTCCAGTGACCGGGTGGTGGTGGAGGACGGCGATGCCACCGGACTGCACCTTCTCGTCGCTGACGCGAAGGACGGCTACCAGTGGCGGACCGCGGCCACGCTCACCGAACAGGGCGTCGACACCGACCAGTGGATCGGGCAGCACTGCCTCAGCTCTTCCGGCCGATACGCGGTCGTCGTCTACGCCCCGCGCCAAGCCGTCAACCACGAGGACATGTTCCGCGGCGGTGGGCTGGCCGCGATCGTGGACCTGGATCGCGGTTCGGTCCGCAAGCTCCCGTTCCCGGTCTCCCTCGCCTACTACAACCCGGGCTGCGGTGCCCACGAGGACGCCGCGTTCACCCGGAACTTCTTCGCCGGCGAGAAGTACGTCTCGCAGTTGCGCACGGTCGACCTCGCCACCGGCGAGGTCACCAGGACGATCGAGGCCCCCGGACAGCTGACGTCCGCGGTCCCGTACCGGGGTGGCATGGCCGTCGCCACTTCGGCAGGCCCGGCGACCGTCGACGACCAGGGGCGGACGAAACTGCTCGCGCCGACGAACGGCAGTCCCTTCCGGCTGACCGTGGACACCGGCGACGGCCTCGGCTACGAGACCCGGACCGACCACACCGAGGTGCACCGCTTCGACGGGACCCGCGACGCGACGCTCGCGAGCGTGCCGCTGGACTCGGTGCAGCTGCACCAGGTCGGCGGACAGGTGTTCCTGCAGGGCAAGGCGAGGATCACCGCGCCGCACGCGTGGCGGCAGGTCGACGTCTCCCCGGAGGCCGAGTTGTCCACGACGGGCGCCCTGGCGGTCACGTCGGTGGACAACCACCGGCAGGGGGCCGGCGCCGGCAATGACGAGGCCCGGCAGATCTCCATCCAGGCGGACGCACTCGCCACGCGGGTGCCGGCGGCGTTCACCGTGACCCCCCAGGCCGTGGACGCCGCGGCGGGCTCGGCGCCTTCGCCCGCACTCGGCGGATCGGGTGCGGAGTCCCCGCACCGGAGCGCGGCCGACCCGGCCACCGACACGACGGACCCGAACCGGGGTTGCGCGGTGGCGCGCAACGACCCGAAGATCGAAGCGCTGCAGCCGACACCCGCGATGGGTGAGTGGGCGGCGGACCTGGCGGTGAAGAACGCGCTCACCGTGCAGCGGCCCGCCCACTGGAACGGCTCCGACCTGCCGGCCTACACGCCGCAGGGCATGTTCCCGTCGCACCCGCTGACCGGCGGGGGTCAGGTGCCGGTGCAGATCCTGCTCGGTGTCATGGCGCAGGAGTCGAACATGTGGCAGGCGAGTCCCCACGCCACGGACGGGGAGAGCGGCAACTTCGAGATCGGCGGCTTCTACGGCAAGAACGTGGGCCTGGACACGGTGAACTTCAACAACGTCGACTGCGGCTACGGCGCCACGCAGGTGACCACCGGCATGTCGGTGCGGGAGGGCAACACCGTCTACACACCGACCCAGCAGCTGGCCATCGCCGTGGACTACGCCGCCAACATCGCGGCCGGTCTCCAAATCCTGCAGGACAAGTGGAACCAGCTGCGCGGCCTCGGGCTGATGGTCAACGACGGCAACCCGGCCTACCTGGAGAACTGGTGGTACGCGCTGTGGGCGTACAACACGGGCTGGCACAACCAGGGCGCGGACGCCTCCGGCCAGTACGGGCTCGGTTGGACCAACAACATGGCCAACGAGGACCTGCTGCTGGACCGGCACGGCTACCTCGACGCCACCTATGACGACGCGCGGCATCCCAACCACTGGTCCTACCCCGAGCGGGTGATCGGCTGGGCCCGGCACGCGTTGCTGCGGCTGAACTGGAAGACCGGCGAGTACGGCGCCGCCTACCGGACCGGGATCTGGGGCGCCAACGTGACAACCCCCTCCCGGCCACGGTTCGGCGAGTTCTGCACCGCGGCCGTGCAGTGCGACATGGCGCAGATCCACAAGCCCGGCGAGTATCCGGACGACCCCGGCAGCCACTGCCTGCGCGACGACCTCAAGTGCTGGTGGCATTCCTCGGTCGTGTGGACCACCTGTGCGGCCAACTGCGGGACGGAGAACCTCGCGTACCAGCCCGGCGCGCCGGAGCCGTCGCCGGCGAGCAGGAGGCTGTACAACCCGGACTGCTCGACGAACGGCCTGCCCGGCAACGCGTTGATCGTGGACGACGTGCCCGCCGGGGTGCAGACGCAGACCGGCTGTGGGAAGACGTGGGTCAACCACGGCACGCTCGGCTTCCGGTTCAGCGCGGACCCGAACGGCAAGTACGTGTCGAAGATCGACTTCCACCAGCTCGACACCGGGTTCGGCGGCCACATGTGGTTCGCGCACACGTGGGGGCCGGACGTCGTGGACGTCAGGCACCGGATCGAGGGCACCTGGACGCTGGACCAGCAGCTGGGCGGTTGGGCCCGGGTGCTGGTCTACATCCCCGACCACGGCGCGATGACACCGCAGGCGGTGTACCGGGTCGGCGGCACGGACAGCACCAGTCCGAACCGCACGATCGTGGAAGGCAACTACCTCGACGACAACCGGCGGCCCGCACCGGGGCACTGGGAGTCGTTGGGGGCGTTCAACTTCACCGGCACGCCGACGGTGACCCTGGCCAACACCACCACGGGCGTGCTCAACGCCGGTTGGGCGGACAGCGACGGGGAGCGGGCCGTGCCGTGGGACGCGGTCGCGTTCGTGCCGCTGGGCCGCAAGCCGGCCGACCAGGTCGTCGCGCTCGGGGACTCCTACGCCTCCGGGGAGGGCGCGAGCAACGACCCGGTGGACGGGGCGTGGGACTTCTACCGCTCGTCGGACCACGACGGCACCGACTCCCACGGCGACGACCGGCGCTTCCGGGACGCCTGCCACCGCTCGCCGAACTCGTGGTCGCGGCAGATGCGGCTGCCGAACACCACGACGGCCGTGGGTACCCGGGCCGACACCCTGGACCCAACGCTGACCTACCACATGTCGGCGTGCAGCGGCGCGACCACGCCGAACCTGAAGGTCACCACGTTCGGCCAGTACCAGGAGGGGTCGCAGGTGGACCAGGGCTTCCTGGACCAGCACACGACGCTGGTGACGCTGTCGATCGGTGGCAACGACGCCAGGTTCACCGACATCATGACCCGGTGCACGCTCGGCACCATCGACCTGTGCCAGAACACCACCCTCGACGGGGACACCAAGCCGCTCGCGCAGGCCGAACCCGAGCGCATCAACGGCCCGGTGCTCGCCGGCATCGAGAAGGTCCTGGCAGGGATCCACCGGCTCGCGCCGAACGCCCGGATCCTGCTCATGGGGTATCCGAAGCTCATGGAGAACGCCGGGGGTTGCATCCCCGGCATCGGCACCGGGGAATACCCGTGGCTCGTGCAGATGGGTGACCTGCTGGACCAGACCATCGCCAAGGCCGCGCTCTGGGCGGACACCCAGGGCTACGGGGTCACCTACGCCGATCCGCGTGCCGCGTTCAACGGGCGAGGCGCCTGCGCGGACGACGCACTGATCCACGGCGTCGTGCTGCCGCTGCCGGCCAACCTCACCAGGGGGGAGGACGGCCTCAGCCAGCAGAGCCTGCACCCCAACACCGCGGGCGCCTCGGTGTATGCGGGGGTGGCCACCGAAGCGCTGCGCTGACATCGCAGGTGGACAGAGCTCGCGGGAGACTGGAGAATGCCGTCGGGGGTGGGGGATGCCTCGACGTGAACAGCAACTGCCGCAAGGGGACGAGCCGTTGTTGGCTTTCGCCGCGGACCTGCGCGCACTGCGGGCGAAAGCGAACAGTCCGGCCTACCGCGAGCTCAGCAGGCGTGTGCACTATTCGGCCGCGACCCTGTCCGAGGCCGCGTCCGGTCGGAAGCTGCCCAGCCTGGCGGTGACCCTGGCCTACGTGCGCGGCTGTGACGGCGACGTCGTGGCATGGGAACGCCGCTGGCGTGAGCTGGCCGCGGCGCTCGTCAACGAGGCCGCACTGGTACAACGGGACGACCAGGACCCGCCGTACGTCGGGTTGCGGGCGTTCGAGTCGGAATGCGCGGCGAAGTTCTTCGGCCGCGCACGGTTGACCGGCGAGGTCCTGGCGCGCCTCGCCGAGCACCGGCTCGTCGCGGTGTTCGGACCTTCCGGGGCCGGCAAGTCCTCGTTGCTCCGAGCCGGCGTGATCGCTCATTGGCGTGGACCGTCCCGGGACGTGGTCCTGTTCACGCCAGGGCAGCACCCACTGCGGCACCTCGACCCGCTCGCGGACCACGACGACACGCTGGTCGTGGTGGACCAGTTCGAGGAGGTGTTCACCAGCTGCACGGACGCCGCGGAGCGGGCGGAGTTCATCGCGCGGCTGGTGGACCTCGCCGAGGAGCCGGGTGGCCGGTACCGGGTGCTGCTCGGCGTGCGGGCCGACTTCTACGGCCACTGCATGGACTCACCCGAGCTGCTCGCACACCTGGCGGACGCCCAGGTGGCGGTCGGCGCGATGACCGCCGAGGAGCTGCGCGAGGTGATCGTCGAGCCGGCGGCCCAGGTCGGTGCGCGGGTGGAGAGCGCGCTGCTGACCACGCTCGTGGCGCAGGTGAGCGGGCACGCCGGCCTGCTGCCGCTGTTGTCCCACGCCCTGCTGGAGACCTGGCGGCGACGGAACGGGAACACGGTGACGCTGCGCGGGTTCCAGGCCGCGGGTGGTATCGACGGCGCACTGGCCAAGACCGCTGAGGATCTCTACGCGGGCTTCTCGCCCGAGCAGCGGCTCCTGGTTCGGCACCTGTTCCTCCGGCTGACCGCGCCCGGCGATGGCGTCGGCGATGTCAAGGCCACAGTGGACCGGGACGAGCTCGATCCCGACCCCGAGCTGACGTTCGTGCTCGATCGGCTCGCCGAGGCCCGGCTGGTGGTCCTCGACAAGAACTCGGTCGAGATGACACACGAGGCCCTGCTGCGGTCGTGGCCGCGGCTGCGTGACTGGCTGGCCGAGGACCACGACGGCCGACGCGTCCACCGCCAGCTCGCCGACGCGTCCAGGACCTGGGAGTCGCTGGACCGCGACCCCGGCGCGCTCTACCGCGGGATTCGGCTGGCGTCCGCGCGCGAGTGGGACGACCGGACCAACGAGCGGCTGACCACACGGGAACGGCAGTTCCTCGACGCCAGCGTCGCCGCACTGGAACAGGACGCCGCGCGGGAACGGCGACAACGCCTGCGCCTGCGACAACTCGTGGCGGTCCTGTCCGTGCTCCTGGTCGTGGCGATCGCCGCGTGCGGGTACGCGTTCCACTCCGAGCTCGACGCCGGCGAGCAACGCAACATCGCGGTGTCCCAACGGGTCGCGACCGAGGCGGCTGGGCTGCGGGCCGCGGATCCCGCGCTCGCCGCGCAACTGGCGCTGGCCGCGTACCGGCTCTCGCCGACCCCGCAGGCGCGCGGCTCGCTGCTGAGCACACTCGTCGCCCCGTACGCGACGCAGCTCCGCCGCCACACCAGCGCGGTCGGCGCGGTGGCCTACTCGGCCGACGGCAGGTTGATGGCCACCGCGAGCATGGACCGCACCGTCCGGCTGTGGAGCGTACGGGATCCCCACCACGCCAGGGAGATCGCCACACTCGTCGGGCACACCGGCGGGGTCAACGGGGTTGCCTTCGGGCACGGCGTGCTGGCTACCGTGAGCTGGGACCACACGGTGCGGATCTGGGGCATCACCGACCCCCGGCGCCCCGCGGAGCCGGTGACCCTCCTGGGGCACACCCTGGGCGTGAACGCGGTGGCGATCTCGCGCGACGGACGCACGCTGGTGTCCGGCAGCTCGGACCACACCGCACGGCTGTGGGATCTCAGCGACCCCCGGCATCCCGTGCCGGCCGCCGACCCGATCACGGCGCACTCCGACGAGGTGATCGCCGTGGCGTTCCGCGCCGACGGCAAGCTGCTCGCCACGGCGAGCACCGACCGCACGATCCGGCTGTGGGACGTGTCCGATCCCCGGCATCCCAGCGCCGTCGGAGCGCCGTTAGCCGGGCACACCGACAAAGTCGACGCGATCGCGTTCAGCCCCGACGGGCACGTGCTCGCCAGTGGTGGGGGCGACCGCACGATCCGGTTGTGGGACGTCACGGATCCCGGCAACGCGGTGCAGACGGCGTCGGTCCTCGCGCACTCGGACGCGGTCCGGGCGCTCGCCTTCGCGCCGGACGGACGGTCCGTGTCGAGCGCGAGCCTCGACCGCACCATCCGGCTGTGGAACGTCCACGGCGGCGGGCTGACCGAACTCGCCACGTACACCGGGCACGCCGGTGCGGTCTACGGCGCCGCGTTCAGCCCGGACGGCCGCACTCTGGCGACCACCAGCGAGGACCACACCACGCGCCTCTGGGACATGGCCGGATCGCTCCTCAGCGGACATACCGACGCCGTGTACAGCGTCGCGCTCTCCCCGGCCCGTAAGGCACTGGCGACCGGCGGCTACGACGGCACCATCCTGGTGCGCGGGATCACCGACCCGGCGCATCCGGACGAGGCGACGACCGTCACCGGACACGGTGGGCCGGTGAACTCGGTCGCGTTCTCGCCGGACGGCCGCATCCTCGCGTCGGCGTCCGCCGACCACACCGTGCGCTTCTGGGACACCCACGACGCGCGGCACGTCACGAGAATCGGCGAGCCGTTGACCGCGCACACCGACGCTGTGAACAGCGTGGCCTACAGCCGGGGCGGCACGCTGTTGGCCACCGGCGGCAGCGACCGGGCCGTGCTGCTGTGGGACGTGCGCGATCCCCGGTCACCGCGAGCGCTGGCATCGCTGGGCATCCCCGCGGGTATCGACCAGGTCGCGTTCAGCCAGGACGGGAACCGGCTCGCGGCCGCCGGCGACGACGGCCAGACCCGGATCTGGGACATCAGCGACGTCGCGAACACACGCGACCCCGTCGTGCTGGGCGGACACAGCGGCGCCGTGAAGTCCGTGGCGTTCAGCCCGGACGGGCAGCTGCTCGCGACCGCAGGCGCCGACCGCACCATCCGGCTCTGGGACCTCGGGAACCCGGCGCACGAGATCGACCCGATCGCCCAGGTCGACGTCGTCTACTCGGTGGCGTTCGGCGACCGCGGCACGACCCTCGCCACCGCGGGCGCGGACCGGCTCGTGCGGTTGTGGGACATCAGGGACCGGGAGCACCCGGCCGAGCTGGCCGACCTCGACGCGCACACCGACCGGGTGTACTCGGTGGCGTTCGGCCCGGACGGACACACCCTGGCCAGCGCGGGCGAGGACCACACCGGACGGCTGTGGGACACCGACCCGGAGATCGCCGCCACCCACGTCTGCGCGGTGGCCGACCCACCACTCAGCCGCGCCGAATGGGACCGCTACTTCCCGGGCATCGCCTACCACCCGCCGTGCCAGGCCGGGACACCGTCACGATGACCGGTCCGGCGACTCCACCAGGCGCGGAGGCCGTGCCGGCAGGCGACGCCGTGCCCGCCACCGCGCGGCGACGGGCGGGTTCGGGACGCACAGGTGATGTTCCGCGGGGAAACCTTCCCGTTGTCCGGGCAGGTTCGGCGCGCCGCCGCGACCGTCCCCCGACGGCGGCGCCAACCCCGCGTACCCCGCGTACTCGGCAGGCACGTGCCATGGACCTGACCATCGCCTGCGGTGGCACGCGGTACGCTGCCGGCGCGTTCGGGACGGGCGACCGGTACCGTCGCGTGGCCTGGCTTCCGCTGGCGTCACCGGCCAGGCCGCCTACACGCTGGAGGGCAGGGTACTCGATGCGGCTCCACGGTTCGGCGGCAGCGACGCACGGTGCTCTGTGGTGACCGTCGCTCCCGTGGTGGCATTGGGGTTCGCGGTGGGCGGGGCGGTCGGCTACGGCGCCGGCTCGGTGACTCAGGCCCTCACCGCCCGACGCAGTACCGGCACCTTGCACACCCTGCGCCAGCCGCTGTACCTGGCCGGGCTCGGGTTCGACCTGCTGGCCTGGCTGGCCTCGGTCGTGGCACTCCGCACCCTGGCGGTCTACCAGGTACAGGCCGTCCTCGCGGGCTCCCTCGCGGTCACCGTCCTGGGTGCCCGCGTCCTGCTGGCCGCTCGGCTCCGGCGCCGCGACAGCGTCGCCGTCGCCGTCGCCGTCGCCGTCGCCGTCGCCGTCGCCGTCCTCGCGCTCGCCGTTCTGGCGTTGTCCGCGGGTCCACAGGACCAGATCCAACCCTCGGGCGCCGTGCGGTTCGGTCTGGTCACGGCGGCGGTCCTGGTCGCGGTCTGCGGATGGGTCGCCGCGCGGGCCGGTTCACCCGGCACGAGCGCGGCCCTGGCCGGCCAGTGACCTTCATCAGGTATCCAGACGGCGTGAGCGGGGAGCAGTTCTTCGAGAAGAACGTTCCCCACGGCGCGCCCTCCTGGCTGCCCCGCGTGGAGCTGGCTCGGCGCGGCTCCCGAGGCTCCGGCGAGTCAATCATCTATCCCCTGCTCGAGGAGCTCAGGGACCGTTTGGCGGCGTTCCGAAAGAGCGCGTCATGAGGGCTACGACTGGCAGCACAACCGCTGAGGGCCAGTACTGGAGGTGACTGTGTGGCCTTACTACTGGCCTCAAAGGTGTAGATCCTCTGTCCGAACGGGTTGCGGTCCACGAACCCCGTGAGATCACAACGTGATCGTGGGTCTGTGCTGATCGGTGTCCTGGTTGAGGAGTCCGAGATCGAGGAGTCCCAGATCGGTCACGCCGGTCAGGATGAACCGCCCAGGGTTTGATGGAGGCTCTGATGTGCCCCGAGTTTTGCGGAGTCGGGTTGCTGGACTTCATGCTGATCACCCCCAGGAGAGGTCGGCATGCCCAGGAGTTACCCGCCGGAGTTCCGCAGCAAGGTCCTCGACCTGCTCAAAGCCGGCCGTACCGTCGCCCAGGTCGCGCACGACCTGCAGATCAGCGACCAGACGATCTACACCTGGCGCCGCCAGGCGCTCGTCGACGCCGGACAGGAACCAGGGCTGACCTCGGTGGAGAAGGCCGAACTGGCCTCGGCCCGACGTCGGATCGCCGAACTGGAGACCGAACTGGCGATCCACCAGCGTGCCACCGAACTGCTCAAGGAGGCGGTGCGCCCAAAAGCCCGCTTCGCCGCGATCGTGGCGATGGCCCAGGAGGGGCTCCCGATTCAGACCGCCTGCCGGATCCTGGGAGTGTCTGAATCAGGGCTGCACGCCTGGCGTGGTCGGGCTCCGTCGGCCCGCTCGGTGCGGCACGCCTGGCTGACCGACCTCATCAGGCAGGTCCACGCAGCCTCCAATGGGGTCTACGGCTCGCGACGGGTTCGCGCCGAGCTGATGCTGGGTCGGGGCATCACGGTAAGCCACGGCGCGGTCGAGATGCTCATGAGACGTGCTGGTATCACAGGCCTTCCGGGCCGCAAACATCGACGGCCCCGACCGGATACGGCTACCGCGACCGATCTGGCCGACCGCGATTTCGTCCGCATCGCGCCGAACCAGCTGTGGATCACCGATATCACCGAGCACCGCACCCGTGAAGGCAAGGTCTACTGCGCCGTGGTGCTGGATGCCTTCTCCCGCAGGGTAGTCGGCTGGTCGATCGACAGCCGCCAGGACGCCGCGTTGGTGACCAACGCGCTCGGCATGGCCCTGCACAACCGCGAGGCCGCGGCGGACACGGTGATCCACTCCGACCACGGTGTCCAGTACACCTCGTGGGCTTTTACCTTACGTGCCAAGGAATCCGGGCTGCTGCCGTCGATGGGTTCGATCGGCGACTGCTATGACAACGCGATGATGGAATCGTTCTGGGGCCGGATGCAGACCGAGTTGCTGGACCGCCAACGCTGGCGCACCCGCATCGAGTTGGCCAACGCGATCTTCGAGTACCTGGAGATCTTCCACAATCGGCAGCGTCGCCACAGCTCCCTGGGCATGCTCACCCCGATCGAGTATGAAAGGCTTCACGCAGCCCCAAGCGTGGCATGAAGTCCACCGAGCCGACTCCACGAAATCCAGGGCACATCAGAGCCTCTACCAACCCCGGATGAAAGCTACCGACATCACCAAAGTCCCGGTGAGCTACTCGGCCTCGACGACAGCCTCTGACCAAGACCGTGCCTGTTCCCGCCCGCCTGCCAGCCAGGTCCCGCCACCAGAAGGCGCCTCGTGGACGCGGCCGATCAGGCCGCCCTCTCACCGAACCATGTGTACAAAATGTGTACGAGACCAGTTGTCGATCTTGTTCCAGGACACCTATCTGGGCAGCAAAAAGGGCCGTCTACCTGCGTAAACGACCCTTTGCCCGGTCGGGCTGACAGGATTTGAACCTGCGACCCCTTGACCCCCAGCGGGGCAAGGGCGCTCCGCAGGGATCCGCGCCGGTCCATCCGGCTGGTCAGCGTCCGGAGATAGTCCAGGTCAGGGCCTCCAACCCAGACCCGTCCGCACCGTCCGTGAGACGTGCGTGAGACGGGCGCGATTGGAGAGCCCATGTCGATCCGCACGCCCAATGACATCACCCAGCGGTCGATGACCGAGCTGGTGGAGCAGTGGTCCAACGCCCGAATGCGAGCCTTCCTGGCCACCCACGCCGAGCAGCGGGACCCCGACCCGGATGACCTGTTCACCGAACTCGCGTACGGCACCCGCATCTCCCAGGAGGCCACCTGCGGACGCTGGTGCGCAGTCGCCGACCTGCTCCGGGCCGGTGCGGCGGACTCGTGGGCACAGATCGGCTCGGCGATGGGCTTGACCGAGACCGAAGCTCACGACGGATTCCACGCCTGGATCACCAGCCAGCTCGACCTCCAACGTCGCACCGGCATGATCGGCCTTACCGACACCGAGGCGGCGAAGCTGTACCAGCTGGCCAAGGTGGTGACCGGGTGACCACCTCAACCAACGGACAGCTCGTCGACCAGGTACGCGAAGCCCTCGATGCGGCCCGGCAAGCTGGCCAGCCGACTCCCGGTCGCCCGACACTCGTGCGGCTGACCGGAGCAACAGATCACGCCGTACGCAAGGCGCTGGCGGAGCTGGCGACCAAGAACGCCGGCGCTGGTGACCCTGGCGATACCGCCTCACCAACCGACCAACCATCCGTCACCAGCCGTCCAGCCGCTGGCGGACGGCTGGTGGCGTGGGCAGGCTTCGTGTTCGGATCGGTCTGAGGTTCCCCCGGTTGTCCGGAGACTTCCAAACCAGGTTTGATCTTGTGAACCGAGGAAGGAAGTCATCGTGGCTGCGCCCAAGAAGTACCCGGATGAGCTGCGTGAACGGGCGGTGCGTGTGTACCGGGAGTCCGAGCCGAAGCCGGTGATCCGCAGGCTGGCTGAGCAGTTGAACGTGCATCCCGAGGCGCTGCGGAACTGGATCCGCCAAGACGAGGCTGACCAGGGCGAGCGTGCTGATCGGCCGACGACCGACATGATCGCCGAGAACCGGCGGCTGAAGCGGGAGAACGCTGAGCTGCAGCGGGTCAACGAGGTGTTGCGGGCGGCCAGCGCTTATTTCGCCTCCGAGATCGACTCGACCCGGAGGACGTCATGAGCTTTATCGACGCCCACACGTTCTCGGTCGATCTCGTGCTGCGGGTCCTGGGCATCCCACCGTCGACCTACTACGACTGGCGGGCCCGCCAGTCCGCGCCCAGCCGACGGGCGCTGCAGGACGCGCACCTGTTGGAGATGATCGTCAAGATCCGCACCGCGCACGAGTTCGCCGGTACCTACGGATCCCCGCGGGTGTGGCTGGAACTGCGCCGCCAAGGGGTCCGGGTGGGTCGCAAGCGGGTGGAGCGGATCATGCGCGAGCACGGCCTGGCCGGCGCGTTCTTGCGCAAGGGTTGGAAAGGAGGCTCCACCCGACAGAACCCGCGCCACACCGCCGCCCCGGACCTCGTCGACCGGCAGTTCGACGCCGACGAGCCGAACCGGCTGTGGGTAGCCGACCTCACCAGAATCATGACCGGTGAGGGGGTGCTGTGGCTGGCCAGCATCCGCGATGCGTTCTCCAACAAGGTCGTCGGCTGGGCCACCGCCGCCCGCGCGGACACCGAGCTGGTGCTCTCCGCGCTGGGCTACGCCCTACGCTCCCGCGACGTCCGCGACGGACAGCTGACCCATCACAGCGACAAGGGCTGCCAATACACGGCTCTACGGTTCACCCAGCGCCTCACCGACGCCGGCATCGCGCCGTCCACCGGAAGCGTCGGTGACAGCTTCGACAACGCGCTCGCCGAGAACCTGTGGTCGACCCTCAAGACCGAGCTGATCTACTGGCCCGCCACCACGTTCACCACCCGCGCCGAAGCCGAAGCAGCGATCCTCCGCTACATCGACGGCTGGTACAACCCCCGCCGCATCCAGGAAGGACTCGGCGGGCTCTCTCCCGACGAGTTCGAACAGACACGGCATATCCGCCAACAGACCCGCCCGGCTACGCTCCCAGCCGAGCCGGACGAATCCTGACAACCAAGTCTCCGGCAAACCGGGGGAACCTCAGTCATGTCAGTCGCGGCAAACGTGCTGCACACCTGGCTGCCAACAGCCGACCAAGCACCAGGCTGGTCACCGGCCGTGGCGGCACAGATCGGCGCTGCGGTGTGGCCCATCGGACTGCTGCTGTCGGTGGAGGTGCTCTCCCGCGTGCGCTGGCCACGAGGCTTGCAATGGGCACTCGCCCGCTTCGCCGGCACTGGCGCCGTCGCGCTCGGTTCCGCGATCATCTCCTATGGTCACCTACGCGACGTACTCCTGGCGTGGCAGTACGACCCCCTGGCGGCCGCTGTCGGCCCACTGGTACTCGACGGCCTCATGGTGATCTCCGGCTTCGCCCTCCTGGCGATAAGCAGCACCAGAAGTGGCCGTGCACGAGAGACCAGCGGTCGCGACCTCGCCAGCTGAGAGAAGAACACCGAGACTACCTGCCACGCGCCAAACCCAGGCTGGACCAGGCTGTCGTGGCCAGGTGGTCAATCTGGCCCAGCAACTGCTGGGGCCGCACGTCCAGATCAAGAGGGTATTCGGTGATGGTGATCGACGAGTTTCGAATCCGCCTCGGCGTGTTGGCTGATGTCCCGCTGGCATAGACAAGCCATGCAGCATCTACGTTGAGCGCCGTGCAGTACGCCAGCATCTGGTAGTGGTCGTGGTTCGGGTAGCGGCCGCGCTTGTCTTCCAACTTGTACTTGGCGTCCACGATGATCTGAGGCACTCCGTCCACGGCGTGAACGACGTCGACGTTCATCGTGACCACGCTGTCGGTGTCCAATGTGGTCGCATACTGCCCGATAGTCGCACCTGGACGGGAGGCCCATGCCTCACGCAGTGCCACGGTCACGAAGTTCTCGAACACCACGGCCATGTCAACCACGAAGGCAGCGACGGGGAGTCCGCCGAGACCCACTTCAAACGACGACGTGTTTAGCACCAGCTTGGCCAGGCGCAGCGCAGAATGGTAACGAGCGTTGAGCCGGTCTGACCGCCACTGCGGAAGGGATGCATTCGGGATCAGCGAGGACACGCCGTCGAGCCGACCATCGAGATGCCGCAGGCGGGCACGGAGCCCGGCGCTCACCCGGGGAACTGCCAGCATCCGGCGGAGTGCCGCCCGCAGTAACTGGTTCTCAGGGGTGTCCACGGAATACTCGTCGTAAGTGATCTCCAGTGGTAGCGGGATGCCATGCCGTCGTGCTATCTGGTCACCGACGCGGACGCGGCCACGCAGCACGGTACTTGCGTCCTCCTCGGTGACATACCCCAGGAGCACACCACCGGCAAGTGCCCGTTCAGTATGACGACACAGCGTTTCGGCAACCGCTGGCCACAAGTCCTCGTCCTCGATCCCGTCCACGTTTTCCGGTCGGAAACCTGGGTTGGCTGCGTAACCGAGCATGAACAGCAACCGCGCGATGCTGACCTTGGGAGTAACGACCACGTCCACATCGCCAATATGCACGGCCCCGACCCGCCGCGCTGGCAGCAGTCGAACCGTGCCGGGACCCTGTGGCCGAGCCTTCACTAAGCCTGTACCGCGTAGGCACGCGACCTGGACCGGATCGAGTTCGGCAACCACCCCTGTGCGGTCGTTCTCCGCCAACACATAACGCACCGCGCCTGCCATCATGCGGTGGTGGTGGAGGTCGCGACTCGGCGAATCGCGTCGAGGCCGAATCGCGCATGAACCTGGGACCGGGTGAGCCGGCCATAGTAGTGCTCTTCCAACAGCGGCAGGATCGAGTACTCCCACACCAGCGCAAGCCCGCCATCCCGGTCGGCGTCAGACTTCATCAGGTACGACGGACCAATCTTGAAGTCCCGGTCCTCGGCGTCGATTGCTGCGTTGAGCGAGGCAAGCAATAGCGCACGGTTGTCGTTCTTGCCGGTGGCCGTAGCCCACCTCGCCAGCAGGTCACGGACTGGGGGCTCGTCAGGGTGTAGTTCAAGGAAGGCGAACCGGCGGCGCAT
>Ga0164298_10000062_pt1 | contig 54932 bp, 46 predicted proteins | sample Whisoiple_216_MG_FD_109713 | JGI IMG/M metagenome (GOLD analysis project Ga0164298, IMG submission 109713) | Unamended control soil microbial communities from upstate New York, USA - Whitman soil sample_216_MG | ecosystem: Environmental > Terrestrial > Soil > Agricultural land ...
GACGGGTTCGGGTCCGGCGGCGCCCAGGCGCTGCGTGCGCAGGCGGCGGTCTTCGGCATCGGCGGGGGCGTGACGGAGGTCGTGCTGTCCGCGGTGGCGGACGACGCGCTGGCGTGGCTGGCCGACCTCGGCACGACGTCGCGATCATGACCGCGCTCAGTTGCTACACGGCGAACCTCGTCGAGTACCTGTCCTATGAGGACCCCGAGGTGCGGCCGCGCCTGGCGGAGGCGATCCGGCTGGCGGTGCGGGCCGACGAGCCCGGTGGCGCGCTGGCGTTCTCCCACCACGCGCGGATCGACGGGGGCACCCTCGGCTACCGAAGCGCGGAGTCCTGGGCGGACACCCGGGCCGAGCTGCTGGCCGCGGGTCGCGCGCTGGTGGTGACCGACACGGCGTACGTGCCGTGGTCGCCCTACCCGCCGGACGCCCACGGTCCACACTGGATTCTCGTGCTGGGCGGGGACGGCGAGCGGTGGCACGTGGTGGACCGGTTCGGCGCGCTGACCATGCACGGCCGGCAGCGGCCGCACGAGGGCCGGCTGACCGATGCGGAGCTGCGGCGGGCGATGACCCCGATGCCCGCCGCCCCGGCCGCGGTGACTAACCGGGACGCCCATGCGCTCGGTGAGCGGATATCACTTCCCCCGGCGGCACACTATCGTTGGCTGGCAAGGGTTTCCGCCGAGCCCCTGCCCGCGGTGGAGTGGCTGGACGGCGTGCCGGCCCTGCGCCGGATCGCCTCCCGGCTGCTCGCCAGTAAGACCGCCCTCGCCGAGCACGTTGACGACCTGTGGGCGGCGGCGGTGCACCAGCAGTTCCGTCTCGGTCTGGTGGGGGAGGCCCGGCCACTGGTGGAGGCGTGGACGAAGCTGCCGCGGTCGCTTCGGTTCGCCGTCGAGTCGGCGCGCCGGGGGCGGCCACGCCCGGACCTGGTGACGACGGCGTTCGACCGGGTGATCGCGGCGACCGAGGACCTGACCGCGCTGTCGAGGAGGTGATGGACATGGACACGGACATGGACACGATGTACGACGTGTTCGCGGCGTCCGTGGCGGCGGGCCCGGACCGGGTCGCGCTCGAGATCGGCACGGCGGAGCTGACCTACGGCGAGCTGGCCGACCTCGCGGAGCGGCTGGCGGGTGCGCTGGTCCGGCGTGCGGGCGGGGTGCCGTCCCGGGTCGGCCTGCTCGCGGCGCGGAATGTGCTGGCGTACGCGGGATACCTGGCCGTCCAGCGACTGGGAGCGACGGTGGTGCCGCTGAACCCGGCGTTCCCCGTGGCGCGGAACGCGACGATCGCCCGGCTGGCCGGACTGGACGTCGTCCTGGCCGACACGGGCGTGGCTCTCCCGGTGCCGGTGATGGGCCTGTCCGAGGCGGAGGTACGCGCACTGCCGGCGGCCGACCCGCCGGACCGTGCCGCGCACCCGCGGGACATCGCGTACATCCTGTTCACGTCGGGGTCGACGGGGGCGCCGAAGGGCGTGCGCATCGAGCACCGCAACGTGCTCGCCTACCTGGCGCACGTGATCCCCCGCTACGAGGCGGGTCCCGGCGCGCGGTTCTCACAGTTCTTCGACCTGACCTTCGACCCGTCCGTGTACGACATGTTCACCGCCTGGGGGTCGGGCGCGACCCTGGTGGTGCCGACGCGCGGCGACCTGATCTCCCCGGCCCGGTTCGTCGACACACGCGGGGTTACGCACTGGAACTCGGTGCCGTCGGCGGTCTCGCTGGCGATGCGCATGCGTGGTCTGCGGCCGGCGAGCATGCCGGGGTTGCGGTGGAGCCTGTTCTGCGGCGAGCCGCTGACGCTGCGGCAGGCGGAGGCGTGGCAGGCGGCCGCGCCGGCGAGCGTGCTGGAGAACATCTACGGCCCGACGGAGATTACGGTGACGTGCGTGGAACACCGGCTGCCGCCGCGGCCGGGGGACTGGGCCCGCCCGGCCAACGGCACGGTCCCGATCGGCACCGTCTACTCCGGACTGGAGCATCTCGTCCTGGACGAGCAAGGACGGCCGGCCGGCGAAGGTGAACTGTGCCTGCGGGGCCCGCAGCGCTTCCCGGGCTACCTGGACGCCGCGGACGACCGGGACCGCTTCGTCACGTTCGACGGCGAGCGGGCGAGCCCGTACGACGGCTCGACCCCGCTGACGGACGAGCACTGGTACCGCACCGGGGACCGGGTGGGCCGCCACGAGGGCGAGCTCGTGCACCTGGGGAGACTCGACCACCAGGTGAAGCTGCACGGTTACCGGGTCGAGCTCGGCGAGATCGAGGCGGTGCTGCGCGAGCAACCGGGGGTCACGGACGCGGTCGTGCTGGCCCTCACCACGGCGAACGGCGAGGTGGAACTGGCCGCGGCCTACACCGGCGACCAGGAGGACGAGGACGCGCTGCTCACCGCGCTGAGCGCTCGCCTGCCCGGCTACATGGTGCCGCGCACGCTGACCGCGTTCGCTACATTTCCGTTGAACCAGAACGGAAAGATCGACCGCGGGGCGCTCGGGTCGGCTTTCGGCCCCGGGTCGTGAGCCGGGCGGGGAGGTCGAAGCGAGGGTCGGTCGGGTCCAGGTGGAAGCGGGTCACGGCGTGGACGCGGTCGCCGGCCATGGCGAGCACGAACAGGCCGGCCGGCCCGGCCGTCTCCGCATCCGGGTCGCCGAGGTAGGACGCGTACGCGACCTGACCGTTCACACTCGTCGGCACGAGGTGCATCACATGGTCGCCCCGGTTCTCGAACGCGGTCTCCAGGAACGTCCTGACCGCCGCCACGCCGTGGTACTCGTGCGGCGCCGGCGGCATCGACAGCCACGCGTCATCGGTCAGTAGCTCAACGAGACCGTCGATGTCGGCGGCCACGAACGCCGCCGCGAAGCGACGGCCCAACTCGCGTTCCGTGTCCCGGTCGGGGCGTGGCCGGGTCTGCGCGGCGAGGGCGGTGCGTGCCCGCTGCAGCGCACCCTTGACCGCCGTCCCGGTCGTGTCCAGCATGCCGGCCACCTCGTCGGTCGCGAAGCCGAGCACGTCGCGCAGCACCAGCGCCGCGGCCTGCCGGGGCGGCATCCGCTGGAGTGCGGCCACGAACGCCAGCCCGATCGCCTCCGTCGCCTCGTAGCGCGCCGCCGGCCCGGGCGAGGTGTCGGCGATGCCGGCCAGCAGGCTGTCCGGATACGGCCGCAACCAGGTGATCTCCGCCCGCCGCGAGGGTTCGGGCAGCGGGAACGGCGGCACCGGGTCCGTCACCGGCCGGCGGTTGCCGGCACGGATGGCGTTCAGGCAGCGGTTGGTCGCGATCCGGTAGAGCCAGGCCCGCACCGACGAGCGGCCCTCGAACCCGGCCAGCCCGCGCCACGCCGCCAGCAGCGTCTCCTGCAGCACGTCCTCGGCGTCGGTCAGCGAGCCGAGCATCCGGTAGCAGTGCAGGTGCAGTTCCCGCCGGTACGGCGCCACGAGCTGGGCGAACGCGTGCTCGTCGCCGCCCCGCGCCCGTGCCGACACCTGTCCGTCCACCGGCCGCATCCTGCCACGGCGAAACCAGCCCGGCGACCACCGTTCCGTTCGCGCCGGCGCCGGTGTCCCAACAGTGGCACCACCCCCGACACCACGAGGAGAGACCATGACCAGCCCAGCGGAGAAGATCGCACTCGCCTACTTCGAGGCCTGGACCAGCCACGACATGGACCGCGCCATGACCTACGTGGCGCAGGACGTCGTCTGCGACGCACCCGCCGGCCGCATCGAGGGCGCGGAGGCGTACCGCGACTTCATGACGCCGTTCGTGGGCATCCTGCGGAACGCGACCCTGACCGCCTCGTTCGGCGACGAGGAGACGGCCGTGGTCGTCTACGACACCGAGACCGTGCCGGTGCCGAGCGCCCCCGCCGCCGAGTGCGTGACCGTCCGGCACGGGAAGATCGTCCACAGCCGGTTCATCTTCGACCGCGCCCCCTTCGACGCCGCCCGGGCCGGCCGGCCCAGCTGACGGGGTCGGACCGGACCGGCGACGGTGCCGGGGCCCGCGGGCCCCGGCACCCACCGGTCAGAAGTCCTCGTCGAAGGTGACCGTGCCGGTCACCGCGACCTGGTAAGCGGACACCCGGCGTTCGAAGAAGTTGGACAGTTCCTGCACGTCCTGCAGCTCCATGAACGTGAACGGGTTCTTCGACCCGTACTCGGGCGCCAACCCCAGCGCCGCGAGCCGCCGGTCGGCCACGTGCTGCAGGTACTCCCGCATGTCCGCCAGCGTCAGGCCTGCCACCCCACCGGTGAGCAGGTCCTCCGCGAACCGCACCTCGGCCTCCACCGCCTCCCGCAGCATCTGCCGGACCTGCGCGTGCAGCTCGTCGTCGAACAGGTCCGGTTCCTCGCGGCGGACCGTGTCCACCACGTCGAACGCGAACGTCATGTGCATCGACTCGTCCCGGAACACCCAGTTCGTGCCGGACGCCAGACCGTTCAGCAGGCCCCGCGACCGCAGGAAGTACACGTACGCGAAGGCGCCGTAGAAGAACAGGCCCTCGATGCACGCGGCGAAGCAGATCAGGTTCAGCAGGAACGCGCGCCGGTCCGCCCGCGTCTCCAGCCGGTTCAGGTGCTCGATCGAGTCGATCCACCGGAAACAGAACTCGGCCTTGTGACGGATGGACGGGATGTTCTCCACCGCGGCGAACGCGGCCGCCCGCTCACTGTCGTCGGGCAGGTAGGTGTCCAGCAGCGTCAGGTAGAACTGGACGTGCACGGCCTCCTCGAACAGCTGCCGCGACAGGTAGAGCCGGGCCTCCGGCGCGTTGACGTGCTCGTACAGGTTGAGCACCAGGTTGTTCGCCACGATCGTGTCGCCGGTGGCGAAGAACGCGACCAGCCGGTTGACCAGGTGCCGTTCGGCGTCGGTCAGCTTGCCGAGGTCGGCGAGGTCGGTGTGCAGGTCCACCTCCTCGACCGTCCACGTGTTCCTGATCGCGTCGCGGAAACGCTCGTAGAACAGCGGATAACGCATCGGGCGGAGCGTCAGGTCCATCCCGGGGTCGAGCAGGGTCTGGTCGGTCACTGGCATGCCTCACATGACTCGGGGTTCTCCAGGGAGCAGGCGACGGCGTCGACGGGCCCGACGGGCCCGACGGGCTCGACGGGCTCGACGGCCTCGGCTGTCGGCACGGTCGCCTGCTGAATGCGGGTCGCCGGGCGCGACCGCAGGTAGTACGTGGTCTTGAGCCCGGACCGCCAGGCGTATCGGTACATCGAGGACAGCTTGCCGATCGTGGGAGACGCGACGAACAGGTTCAGCGACTGGCTCTGGTCGACGTAGGGCCCACGCGCGGCGGCGAGGTCGACCAACGCACGCTGCGGCAGCTCCCACGCCGTGCGGAACAGCAGCTTGGTCTCCGCCGGCAGGTTCAGCCCCTGCACCGACCCGTCGGCACGCTTGAGCTGGTCGCGGGTCGCGGTCGTCCACAGGCCGTGCGTCTTGAGCTCCGCCACCAGATAGGCGTTGACCTGAAGGAACTCGCCGGACAGGGTCTCCCGCTTGAACACGTTGGACACCTGCGGCTCGATGCACTCGAAACAGCCCGCGATCGACGCGATCGTCGCCGTCGGGGCGATCGCGACCAGCAGCGAGTTGCGCAGCCCGGACTCGGCGACCTTCGCACGCAGCGCGTCCCACCGGTCGGTCCGCGTCGGCGCCACGCCCCACAGGTCCGGCTGCAGCTGTCCCCGCGCCGCACGGGTTTCCGCGTACGCGGGATGCGCGCCCGCCGCGGCGGCGAGGTCCGCCGACGTCTCCAGCGCGGTCAGGTAGACGTCCTCGGCCAGCCGTGTCGACAGCTCCCGCGCCTCCTCGCCGTCGAATGCCAGGCGCAGTTTGAAGAACACGTCCTGCAGGCCCATCACCCCCAGGCCGACCGGGCGCCACCGCGGGTTGCTGCGGCCGGCCTGCTCGGTGGGGTAGTAGTTGATGTCGATCACCCGGTCGAGGAAGGTCACCGCGACGCGGACGGTCTCCCGCAACCGGTTCCAGTCGATCGCGCCGTCCACCACGTGCGCGCCGAGGTTGACCGAGCCGAGGTTGCACACCGCGGTCTCGTCGTCGTTCGTGACCTCGAGGATCTCCGTGCACAGATTGGACAGGTGCACGACGTTGCCGGCGTCCGCGGTCTGGTTGCAGGTCCGGTTCGCGGTGTCCTTGAACGTCATCCAGCCGTTGCCGGTCTGGGCGAGCGTGCGCATCATCCTGGCGTACAGGTCCCGGGCCCTGACCGTGCGCACGGCCCGGCCGGCCTGCTCCGCGGCGCGGTACGCCTCGTCGAACGCCTCGCCCCACAGGTCGGGCAGCTCCGAGATCTCGTCGGGGTCGAACAGCGACCAGTCCGCGTCCGCCTCGACCCGCCGCATGAACTCGTCCGGGATCCAGTTGGCGAGGTTGAGGTTGTGCGTGCGGCGCGCGTCCTCGCCCGTGTTGTCGCGCAGCTCCAGGAACTCCTCGATGTCCGGGTGCCACGTCTCCAGGTACACACACGCCGCGCCCTTGCGCCGGCCACCCTGGTTGACCGCGGCCACCGACGAGTCGAGTGTGCGCAGCCACGGCACGATCCCGTTGGAGTGGCCGTTCGTGCCACGGATCAGCGCACCCCGTGACCGCACTCGCGACCACTGCACCCCGATGCCGCCCGCGAACTTCGACAGCCGGGCGATCTGGCCGTAGCGCTCGTAGATCGAGTCCAGCTCATCGCGCGGCGAGTCCAGCAGATAGCACGAGGACATCTGGGTGTGCCGGGTGCCGGAGTTGAACAGCGTCGGCGAGCTGGGCAGGTAGGCCAGCGAGGACATCAACCGGTAGAAGCGGACCGCCTCGGCCGGGGTGTGGGACAGTCCACACGCGACACGCAGCAGCCAGTACTGCGGGCGCTCGACGACGGCCCTGCTGCTCGGGTGCCGCAGCAGGTACCGGTCGTAGACGGTCCGCAGCCCGAAGTACTCGAACCGGTGGTCGCCGTCGTGGTCGACCGCGTCGTCGAGCTTGCGGGCGTGCGTGGCGACGAAGGCCGCGGTCTCCTCGCCGATCAGGCCCTGGGCGTGGCCGAGCGCGACGGACTGGCTGAACGAGTGGATACCCTGGCCGCGGACCTCCTTGTCGATGAAGGTGGCCAGCAGGCGGGCCGCCAGCTTCGAGTACTCGGGCTCCTCGGCGACCAGCTCCGCGGCGGTCTGGATCGACAGGCGGTCCAGCTCGACGGTGGTCGCGCCGTCGTAGAGCCCGCTGATCGTCCTGGTCGCGACCCGCAGCGGGTCCACGGTGGACAGTCCGGCGGCGCAGCGTTCCACGGCACGGACGATCTTGTCCACGTGCACAGGTTCGGTGTCCCCGCCACGTTTCCGGACACGCATGGTGTCCACGATGGTGGTCAACTGCACTCTCCTTCTCGGCGCGCGCGACCACCACCTGACAGCGGTGTCCGCACGCCCTCCCTCGGGGCCTGGAGACGCCCCACCCGCGGCGCGCGTGGGGGAGCGGGCAGGTCTTCGGACTCACGGGCATGCCGAACCACGGCGCGTCGGCGCGCCGCGTGTCGGTGGTCTACTGGCCGTCGCTTCCCGGACCGTCGGGCCCAGTGCTTCGTTGACGGCTGTCGTTCCCGTTCACCGCTGCGGGGCAGTCCCGGACTCGCACCGGGTTCCCTCTTGCGACGGGCGTCCATGGCGTGGACGCCCGAACCAGCTCACGACCACAATACATGGGCGGTCGATCGCGACAAGCACCCACATGTTGTGTCGGCGTGTCGCGACCGGGCGCCGGCCGCACCTTCACACTGTGAGTGGGAATCACCAGAACCGCACATTGCTTGACGACCTGGCTGTGCGAGTTCAACGATGTTCGTTGGATTCTCGTTGAATGCTGTTCGATAATGAGAACGGAGGCGGCGCAATGACGCGTCGGACGGTGTTGGGGGCCGTGCTCGTCCTGTTGCTGGCGATAGGGACGGTGGTCGGGTCGGGGGCCACCGCGACGGCGCCGCGGGCCGCGGCCGTCGAGAACGGCCTCGCGCGCACCCCGGCAATGGGGTTCAACAACTGGAACGCCACGAACTGCCGGGCGGAGTTCAACGAGCAGATGGTCCGCCAGATCGCGGACATCTTCGTCTCGCGAGGCCTGCGGGACGCCGGCTACAACTACGTCAACATCGACGACTGCTGGGCGCTGCCCAACCGTGACGGCGGCGGCAACCTCGTACCCGACCCCGCCCGCTTTCCCAGTGGCATCAAGGCGGTCGCCGACTACGTGCACGGCAAGGGCCTCAAGTTCGGCATCTACACCAGCGCGGGCACGAAGACCTGCAACGCCCTGGGCTTCCCCGGCGGCATCGGGCACGAGCAGCAGGACGCCAACACCTTCGCGTCGTGGGGCGTCGACTACCTGAAGTACGACAACTGCGGCGACCACCTCGGCCAGAGCGCGCAGGAACGGTACACGCGGATGCGGGACGCGCTGCTCGCCACCGGCCGGCCGATCCTGTTCTCCATCTGCGAGTGGGGTTCCAACGCGCCGTGGGACTGGGCGCAGCCGGTCGGCAACAGCTGGCGCACCACCGACGACATCCAGGACAACTGGAACAGCATGCTCGGGATCTTCAAGGCCAACGTGAGCCTCGCGGTCAACGCCCAGCGCGGCGCGTGGAACGACCCGGACATGCTCGAGGTCGGCAACGGCGGCATGACCGACACCGAGTACCGCAGCCACTTCTCGTTGTGGGCCATGATGAACGCGCCGCTGCTGATCGGCTCGGACCTGCGCAGCGACGGCCAGGCCACGTTCGACATCCTGACCAACCGCGACGTGATCGCCCTGAACCAGGACAGCCTTGGCGTGCAGGCCACCGAGATCGCGAACTCGGGCGGCCACCACGTGCTGACCAAGCCGCTGGACAACGGCGACGTCGCGGTCGCGCTGTTCAACGAGACCGCGTCGGCCGCCACGTTCGGCACGACGGCCGCCGCGGCCGGTCTCGGCAACGCGACCTCCTACCAGCTCAGGGACCTGTGGTCGAAGGCGACGACGACGAGCACCGGCGCGATCAGCGCGTCGGTGCCCGCGCACGCGACCGTGGTCTACCGCGTCAGCCGTGCGGGCACGTTCAGCACGCCGCCGGCCGGCACCACGCAGGTGTCGTCGCTGCCGGCGAGCCTGTCCGCCAGCGCGTGGGGCCCGGTCGAACGGGACCGCAGCAACGGCGAGCAGGCGGCCGGTGACGGCAGGACGCTGACGATCGGTGGCACCACCTACGCCCGCGGCCTCGGTGTGCACGCCCGCAGCGAGGTGCGGTACTACCTGGGCGGCCGGTGCACGTCGTTCCAGGCGTGGGTGGGCCTCGACGACGAGACCGGCGACAACGGCAGCGTCACGCTCGAGGTGTGGGGCAACGGGATGCTGGCGAGCAGCGGCGTGGTCCACGGCACCGACGCGGCGAAACGCGTCACCGCCAACGTGACCGGGCTGCAGTACGTCCATCTGGCCGTACTGCCCACAGTGGACGGTCCCCGCTACGACCACGCCGACTGGGCGGACGCCACGGTCACCTGTAGCTAGTGGTCGCTAGTCCTCCGCGAGCACGATCACGCGGTCGCCGCGGGACATGGTGAGCTGCGCGGACTTCGCGGGGTTGAGGCGTACGCCGTATGACGGCGCCTCCTGCGCGTCCTCGGCGAGGCGGTACCCGATCGCCGTCTCGCCGCGGATGCGTGCCGCCTCGATCAGGGTCGCGAAGTCGACCGCCTGGCCGAGCGCCACGTACTCCTCGCCGGGGCGCAGGTAGATCTCGGACCCCTCCGCCTCGAAGAGCTGCTTGAACACGGCCGACAGGTGCCGGTTCTCCGAGAGCTGCGTCAGCAGGAGGCTGATCAGCTTGCTGCCCACCACGAAGTCGTCCGCCTTGGTGACCTGGGCGAGCCGCTGGTTCCGCTCGTCGTTCATCTCGCTGACGATCGAGTACCGCTCGTTGCGGCGGAACTCCATGTCCCGCAGGTGAAGCAGGGTCACGAGCGTCTGCGAGTCGGCCTTCTCCGGCTCGACGGAGTCGTCGGCGAGCACGATCACGTGGTCGAACTCGCCGATCGCGAGCGTCTCCAGGGAGCTGCGGTCGGTCGGCTCGCAGACCTGGTACGCGGTGTGCAGGTTGCGCAGCTCGGCGGCCAGCGCCTTGACCCGAGGCTCGCCGTCCGGGTGTGCCGCCGCCACCTGCAGCCGCGAGCCCGGCGCGACGTAGTTGTCCAGCTCCTTCACGATCTTGACGCCACGCGCGTTCCAGCCGATCACGAGCACCCGCTCGGGCCGGACGGCCCGGCGCAGCGGGCGGACGATCGCGCGCGGCGCCCCGGGACGCACCGGCGAGGGCGCCAGCCGGATCGTCGAGTCGTCCCCGGCGACCAGGATCAGCTCGTCCTCGGCCTCGATGCGCAGGTCCGGCCGCGGGTTGAGCACGACCCGCCCGCGCCGGCGCAGTCCGACCAGCGTCGCGGTCTCGTAGGCGAAGAGCGCGACGCCGAACGGCGTGCCGGTCAGCGACGGCTCGGGCCGCAGGTAGATCTCGTCGCCGCCGAAGTCCAGCAGGTCGGTCACCACCACCGACAGCCCGGACTGCCGCGAGGACTGGACGACCAGCCGGGCGCCCAGGTCGTCGACGTCGACCACGCTCGCGTTCCGGCCGCCGGCCAGCCGCGCGGGCGGCAGGTTCTGCGCCTGCCGGATCGCGGCCACGATGTGCGGCGGGTTCTCGCCCCACCTGCGGCTGCTCAACGCGAGCAGCGTCTTGATCACGTCGGCGTCGGGGTCGTCGCCTTCCGGCGTGAGCACCATGACGGCCGACGCCTCCTGCGGGTTGACCAGGTCCAGGTCGGCCGGTTCGGTCGGGCTGCCGGTCCGGCACACCACCCGCAGCTTGCCGAGAGAGCCGAGTCGCGCGCGGATCTCGTCCTCCATCTCCACCTTGTCGCGGTCCGCGAGGACCGCGACGCACGGCCGGCGCTCGCTCGCCTTCGCCTCGGCCAGTTCGGTGACGATCGTGAACAGCTGCTCCGACCAACCCAGCAGGACGGTGTGCCCCTCCTCCACGACGCGGGAACGCCCCTTGCGGAGGTCCTCCAGCTTGGCGTCCAACCCGGTGGTGATCACCCCGACGAGTGCCGCGACGACAAAGATGCCACCGATCGTGACCGCGAACATCGAGAAGACCCAGAACGTCGACCCCTCGTCACCAGCCACCGTGCCGGGGTCCATCGCATGCAGCAGTGCCATCCACAGTGACTTGCCGATACCCCAGTCCTTGCCCTGCGGCAGCGGTCTGGCCAGGTAACCGACAATGCCGAACACGACCACGAGCACCGTGGAAAGAACCCCGAGCAGCCCGATCAGCGCTGGCGCCCCCCTCGACATCGTGTTGTCGAACCTGTACCGCAGCCGCTCACCAAACCCAGCTCCAGCCACGTCCCCTCCCCATATCCCCTGAAACGGTAGGAGAGGACTGTGCCACAAGACCCCGCACCGCCAACCAGCTTTCGCAACACCCCAACTCCCGCCCTCAAACACCGCGAGTCCCGCGTTCAAACACCGCGAGTCCCGCGTTGAAACACATCGAGTTGCGGGTTCGTGCAGGTCCTGGCCCGGCCGGTGTGCGCGAAACCGCAACTCGGTATGTGCGAACGCGGGACTCGGTATGTGTGAACGCGGGACTCGGTATGTCTGAGCGCGGGACTCGCGCCTCGCGCTCAGCTCGCTCTGCGCCGCGCGGGCCGCTGGTTGCGGCGTCTCCGGGCGGCGATCGTGCGCGGCGACCCGATCGTGGAGTGAGTGCGCGATGGGTTGTTCGCATGCTTGCCTGTGTGCAATCCTCCGGCCAGATGCCCGGGGTAGACACACCGGACGATCGACAGTCTGCTCCCAGGAGGAACGACGTGAGTGTGGACTCGTCCAGGTCGGCTATTCCCAGCCCGGCGAAGCGGGAGTGGCCGGGGCTCGCGACCCCGCCCCGGTCGCCGTTTCGGGCCGCGGTGGCGCGTCGGCTGTTCCTGCGTGCCGTGCGGCGGCTGCCGATCGAGGTGGAGCTGCCGGACGGGCGGCGGTTCGGCGGCGGTGGGCCGGTGATGCGGCTCGTCGAGCCGGCGAACTTCTTCCACCGCCTCGGCGCGGACGGGACGATCGGCCTCGGCGAGGCGTACATGGTGGGCGACTGGATCACCGACGCGCTGGTCGACGTGCTGACGCCGTTCGCGGCCAGGATGGACGCTCTGGTACCGCGACCGCTGCGGGCGCTCCGGCGGTTCGCCCGGCCACGCAAGCCGGCCCGCGAGCGCAACACGGTCGACGGCGCGCGGCAGAACATCGAACGGCACTACGACCTGTCGAACGAGCTGTTCGCACTCTTCCTGGACGAGTCGATGACCTACTCCAGCGCGTGGTTCGCCGCGGACGAGGACTCGCTGGGCGAGGCGCAGCTCCGCAAGGTCGACGCGATCCTCGACCTGGCCGGGGTGGGGCCGGGCACCCGGCTGCTGGAGATCGGCACCGGTTGGGGGACGCTGGCGCTCCGTGCCGCGCGGCGCGGGGCGGAGGTGACGTCGCTGACGATCTCGCCGGCGCAGAAGGAGCTGGCGGAGCGCCGGCTCGCCGACGCCGGGGTGGCGGACCGGGTGCGGGTGAAGCTGCAGGACTACCGGCACGAGACCGGGACCTATGACGCCGTGGCCAGCGTGGAGATGATCGAGGCGGTCGGACACCAGCACTGGGCGGAGTACTTCGGGATGGTCGACCGGGTGCTGGCGCCGGGCGGCCGGTTCGCCCTGCAGGCGATCACGATGCCGCACGACCAGATGCTCGCGACGAGGGACGTGCAGGGCTGGCCGCACAAGTACATCTTCCCGGGCGGGGAGCTGCTGTCGATCCCCGAGATCGAGGGGCAGGTCACCTCGCACACCCGGCTCCGCATCACGGAACGGCGGGCCCTGGGAGCGTCGTACGCCCGGACGCTGAGCACGTGGCGGGACCGGTTCCTGGAGCGCTGGGAGGCCGTCGCGGCACTGGGCTTCGACGAGACCTTCCGCCGCATGTGGGTCTTCTACCTGTCCTACTTCGAGGCCGGCTTCCGCGCCGACTACCTCGACGTCTGGCAGTTCCGCATGGACAAGTCCTGACCCGGCACCGCCGACCCGAGCGACACGGGCCGAGCTGAGGCCGCCACGACGTGTAGCGGACGTGTGCGTGGGTACCTCGACGGATGTACCCAACAGGAGGTCACCCATGATCTTGCGGCGGATCGCTCGCCCAATGCTCGCGGCCGTGTTCGTGTCCGGTGGACTGGACACGCTGCGTAACCCGAAGCCCCGGGTGGAAACGGCGGCGCCGGTGATCGACAAGGCCGTCGACCAGGTGAAGGACAATCTGCCCGAGCAGGTGCCGACGGATCCCGAACTGCTGGTGAAGGTCAACGCGGCCGCGCAGGTCGGCGCCGGGATCGCACTCGGGCTCGGCAAGCTCCCGCGCCTGTCGGCGCTCGTCCTGGCCGCGAGCCTCGCGCCCACCACGCTGGCCGGCCACCGGTTCTGGGAGCAGGACGACTCGGCGGACCGCGCCGCGCAGCGGATCCACTTCCTGAAGAACGTGGGTCTCCTGGGCGGTCTTCTCCTCGCGGCCGCCGACACCCACGGCAAACCGTCCCTTTCCTGGCGTGCGCAGCACGCGACCGGCGCACTGCTCGACTCCGTCCAGGAGACGGTCGAGGACGCGACCAGCTCGGCCCAGGAGACGGCGAAGTCGTTGAAGAAGAAGTCGGCCGCCCTGCTGCCCTGACCCTAGGGGTGGAACTCCGCCACGTGCCGGGCGAGCACGTCGTCGCCGAAGTCGTTGTCCGGGTCGCGCCAGACGGTGTGGATGTGGTTGACGTCGCGCTGGGTGTTGTCGTACTCGGCCAGTAGGCGGGGTCCCTGCAGGCGGTAGTAGTGGGGCTGCCCCGGCTCGGTCCCGCCTGCCCAGGCGAAGTGGATCTCGCCGAGCCGGTCGCCGGTGAACTTCGCGGCCTCCCGCTCGGCGAGCTCCTCGGGGAGCCGGCCGACATAGACCGCCAGCAGGGCGCGCAGCTGTTCCTGCTGGTCAGCGCTCATGTCCGCGGCCGGCACACCCTCGGTGGCCATGACCCCGACCCGCGGCCGGTTGCCACTCAGAATGTCCGGGGGAGCGACGGCCGACAGGATCGCCCGGGGATCGTCGAGGGAGCGGACCAGGCCGCGGGCGAGATCCTCCGCGGCGGCGAGCGGACGCAGCAGGTGTCCCCCGAGCAGGGGCGACGCGGCGGGGTCGGCGCCGAGGAAACCGGGGGTGCTGGCCGCCACCTCCCCGCCGACTACCAGGTACTGCAGCGACACGTGGTGACCGCCGAACCGCCACGACCACGGCCCGGCCGTGCTCGGCTCGCCGAAGACGCGTAGCCAGTACAGCTGGGGATCGCGGCGCCGCGCCCGCCCGCTCCGCTCGAGCGGCCAGCCGTCCACCTTGTCGAGCACGTGCTCCAGCCCCATGATCGTCGAGACGGTCACGTAACCGGCGTGGGACAGGCCGGTGGCGACCAGGCGCATGGCGTGGCTCTGCTGGCCGGGCCGCAGGTCGCCCAGCGGCAGGCCGCCGTGGTCGACCGGGGTGTAGTTCCAGCGGTGCCGTTCGGTGTCGGACGCCCACGGAAGCCCCGCGACCGCGCGCTGGGCGTCGTCGAGGCCGTCGAGCCAGGCCAGGGCCGCGTCGGTCATCCGCTGAGCCAGTGTCACAAGCAGGCACTCTACGCAGATGTGCGCCGCGTCACCCGAGCAGAAAGGGCAGGGTGAGCAGGGCGGTCCCGAGCGCGGGTCAGCGGCCGTCGCGGCCCTGCGGTGCGGACTTCTTGATCGGCCGGTTGGTCCAGGAGTCGAACAAGACGACCAGGCCCGCGAGGATGATCAGGACGATGCCGAGAATCGCGATGCCGCCCCACATGAAGAGGCCGGCGAGAATCAGCAGCGGCACCACGGCGAACAGACAGAACGGGTCGACCCGCCCGAAGTACTGCTGCCGCTGACCCGTCGAATTTCCGTACTGCCCCGCGATCGTCCTGCCGCCTATTCATCCGTGCTGGTCTCGAGTCCCCGCCCGAGGAGATTTGGGCCATCATAGTCGCCGCGCGGGCCGCGGATGACGGCAAGGTAACGCCGCCCGCGGTTCCTGGCCGAACGGCTGACGAAACCGCCCGACACCGGCCGGCTCGCCGAGGCGAACCGGCCGGTGCGGGTTGGTCAGGCCAGCGCCACGTAGGTGAACGCCAGGATGGTGCCGGGTCCGAGCAGTACGCCCATCGCCGCCGCGCCGTAGATCGGCTTGTCCTTCGTGTACATCGCGACGAGCAGGCCGACGGTCGCCGCGAGGGAGGCAAGCGTCAGCACCAGTACGACTATCGACATGTTTCGGCCTTCCGGAACGCGTGACACAACGGCCGCCGGCCAGGCGGTCGTTGTCGGGAGGTGGATCAGCTCACGCGAGCCGGGGGAGCGCGGGTGGACGGCGTGGCGGACAGCCCGAGGGCGACGGCCGAGCCGTTCGTGTCACCGGCGAGTGCGGGGTCGGGGAGGTCCGAGGCGCCGGTCGCCTGGGCGCAGACGGCCCACCAGCTGTCCGGCAGCGGCGTCGACAGCACGTGCCGCCCGGCCGTCGGAAGCCAGTCCCGCAGGTCGTGGTGGGTCGCCGGCGTGCCGGGCGCCAGCACGCCGAGGACCGCGGGACGGCCTTCGGCGGCGTCCGCCTGGGCGGGCGCGGTGGCACTCGCCATCCCGAGCAACGCGAGCAGCAGGACGAGCAAAACCCGCCCACGACCCGCCGTCGCCCGCACCCGCGCCACCCTTTCCAGGAGTCGACCTGAGCCACCGAGGCTACCTTGACCGGCAGGTCACGGCACACGATACCGAGATTGTCAACAATTATGAAGTCAATCTTGACCACGAAGTTGTGGACGCGTACATCTGGTACCGACCGTGACGTCGAGGAGGGAACGCATGGCGGCCGCACCACGTGGGCCCGGAGGGCGGTGGCACGTGACCGACGGCATCCGGTGCATGCAGATGCGTGGCGGCAGCTCGAAGGGCGCCTACTTCCTGCGCGAGGACCTGCCCGCCGACCCGCGCGAGCGCGACGACCTGCTCCTGCGGATCATGGGTTCCCCCGACGAGCGGCAGATCGACGGCATCGGCGGCGCGCACCCGCTCACCAGCAAGGTCGCCGTGCTCGCCCCGTCCACCGAAGCCGACGTCGACTACCTGTTCCTACAGGTGGTCCCGGACCGGGCCGTGGTCACCGACGCGCAGACCTGCGGCAACCTGCTCGCCGGCGTGGGGCCGTTCGCCATCGAGCGCGGCCTGGTCGCGGTCGCCGGTGACACCACCAGCGTGCGCATCCGGATCGTGAACCCGGCGATCAGCCTCGTCGAGGCCCGGGTGCGCACCCCCGGCGGACGGGTGCGGTACGACGGCGACACCGTCATGGCCGGCACCCCGTTCCCCGCGGCGCCCGTCCACCTCGCCTTTCCCGGCCGCGACGACCCGGTCTTCCCCACCGGCCGGCTCGTCGACGCGTTCGCCGGGCTGCCGGCGACCTGTGTCGACGCCGGCATGCCGGTCGTGGTCCTGCGTGCCGCCGACCTCGGCATCGAGGGCACCGAGTCGCAGGAGGACCTCGAAGCCGACCGGGCTTTGCGTGCCACGGTGGAGAACGTCCGCCTGGCGGCGGGCGAGGCGATGGGGTTCGGCGACGTGCGGGACACGACCGTCCCGAAGGTCACCATCGTGTCCGCGGCGCGGCGCGGCGGCACCGTCAGCACCCGGACGTTCATCCCGCACCGCGTGCACGACGCGATCGGCGTCCTCGGCGCCGTGTCCGTCGCGGTCGCCGTCCGCACCCCGGACACGGTCGCGTACCCGGGCGTGCCGGTCGCGGCCGACGTCCATCTCGAACACCCGACCGGCACGTTCGACGTCGCCGTCGACCTCGATCCCGCGGGCCCGGCGACCCGCGTGCGCCGCAGCACGGTCGTGCGCACGGCCCGCAAGCTGTTCGACGGCCTCGTCTGGCCCCGCGGTGGAAAGGCAACCGAATGACCCAGCTCTCGCACGATCCCGACGGGCGCAGGGACATCGCCCACGTCGGTCCGGTCGAGCTGTACACCCCCGTGCTGGACGCCTCCCGCGACTTCTTCGTCGACCAGATGGGGCTGCGCGAGGTGCACCGCACCGAGGACTCCGTGTACGTGCACACCTGGGACGACTACCAGTCGTGGACCGTGCGGCTCATCCAGCGCGACACGGCCGGCATCGGCCGCACGTACCTGCGGGCCGCCAGCCCGCGGGCCGTCGACCGGATCACGGCCGCGGTCGACGCGGCCGGCATCGACCGTAAGGTCGTCGCCGACGCGCGCGGTCTCGGCGAGGTCCACCTCTTCACCGACCCCGACGGGCACGAGCTGGGCCTGTACTGGGACGTCGAGTGGTACCGGGCCGACGACACCGACCGCCCCGCGCTGAAGAACCAGGCCGCGCGCTACCCCGGCCGGGGCGCGAACCTGCGCCGCCTCGACCACGTCAACTACCTGACCGCGGACGTCCCCGAGACCGCGGCGTTCCTGCGTGACGTGCTCGGCGCGCGGTGCACGGAGCAGATCGTCGCCGACGACGGCAGCCCGCAGGCGATCTGGTACTCACTGGGCAACAAGACCTACGACCTCGTGTACACGGAGGACTGGACCGGGCACCGGGGTCGGCTGCACCACGTCGCGTTCGCCACCGACACCCGCGAGGAGATCCTGCGCGCGGCGGACGTCTGCCTCGACGCGGGGGTGCACATCGAGACGGGGCCGCACAAGCACGCCATCCAGCAGACGTTCTTCCTGTACGTGTGGGAGCCCGGCGGCAACCGGATCGAGCTGTGCAACGCCGGCGCCCGGCTCATCCTCGCGCCCGACTGGAAGACGATCAGCTGGACCCGCGAGGAACGCGCCAAGGGCCAGGCATGGGGCCTCAGGACGATCGAGTCGTTCCACACGCACGGCACGCCGATCGTGGACTGAATGGCTTGCGGAGCACGGATGGTCGAGGAGGAGCGAGCGTGATCATCGACTGCCACGGTCACTACACGACCGCGCCGGCCGCCCACACGGACTGGCGGGCCGCCCAGATCGCGGCGTACGAGTCGGGACATCGGCCACCGCCGTACCCCGCGGTGTCCGACGACGAGATCCGGTCGTCCATCGAGGACGGTCAGCTGCGGCTGATGCGGGAACGCGGCGTCGACCTCACGATCTTCTCGCCCCGCGCGTCCGCCATGGGCCACCATCTCGGCGACGAGACCACCAGCACCGCCTGGGCCCACGCCTGCAACGATCTCATCGCCCGGGTCGTGTCCCTGTTCCCCGACGACTTCGCCGGCGTCTGCCAGCTGCCGCAGTCGGCCGGTGTGCCGATCGAGGGCTCGGTCGGCGAGCTGCGGCGCTGTGTCGAGGAGCTGGGGTTCGTCGGCTGCAACCTCAACCCCGACCCGAGCGGCGGGCACTGGACCTCCCCGCCGTTGACCGACCGCTACTGGTACCCGATCTACGAGGCCATGGTCGAGCTGGACGTCCCGGCCATGGTGCACGTCTCCGCGGTCACCAACCCGAACTTCCACGCGACCGGCTCGCACTACCTCAACGCCGACACCACCGCCTTCATGCAGCTCCTGCAGGCGGACCTGTTCACGGACCTCCCAGGCCTGCGCCTGGTGATCCCGCACGGCGGGGGAGCGGTGCCGTACCACTGGGGCCGGTTCCGCGGGCTCACCGACATGCTCGACCGGCCGCCGCTCGCGGATTCGTTGATGCACAACGTCTTCTTCGACACCTGCGTGTACCACCAGCCCGGCGTCAACCTGCTGTTCGACGTGATCGACATCGACAACATCCTGTTCGGCTCGGAGATGATCGGCGCGGTGCGCGGCATCGATCCGCAGACGGGCCACCACTTCGACGACACGCGCCGCTATGTCGAAGCCCTGTCGCTCGGCGCGCGGGACCGGCGCAAGGTGTTCGAGGACAACGCCCGCCGCGTCTACCCCCGCCTCACCGCACGTCCCTGACCAATCCCGCGGACCACGCTCGTCCTGTGCGGGGCGATGCGCGGTCGGCCATCAAGCTCTGGCAGTTCGGGCACGAGCGTTTCGCCTGGTACCGGCGCCATTAGGGTCTGGGAGGTAGGCGAAATCGCAGTGAGGTGTGCCGCTCGTGAATGACGTGTTCTCCGGTGAGGTCCTGGTTGTCGGTGGGGGTCCGGTCGGGTTGTGGTTGGCTGGTGAACTGGGGCTCGCCGGGGTCCGTACCGTCCTCGTCGAACGGTTGGCCGAGCGGAGTCCGCATTCGAAGGCCCTCGGCATCCACGCCAGGACGCTCGAGGTGTTCGCCGCCCGCGGCGTCGTGGACGAGTTCCTCGACAACGGCATCAAGGTGCCTGCCTGGCACTTCGGCATGCTGCCCCAGAAGCCGGACTACACCGGCCTCGCCACTCCCTACCCGTTCATCCTCGCGTTCCCGCAGTCGCGCACCGAGGAGATCCTCGAACGGCGTGCCGTCGCGCTCGGCGCGCGGATCCTGCGTGGCCGCGAGGTGACGGCCCTGCACGATGACGACGAGTCGCTCACCGCCGAGCTGGCCGACGGCAGCCGGATCACCGCGCGGTACGTCGTCGGCGCCGACGGCGCGGGAAGCACCGTGCGCCGCCTCGCGGGGATCGGCTTTCCCGGGGTCGACGGCACGGCGTTCGGCTTCCTCGGCGACGTCGTGCTCGACGCACCGCCACCGCCGGGGCTGACGCTGCACAACGAGCACGGCGCACTGGTCGTCGCCCCGGTCCCGGGCGGCTTCTTCCGGCTGACCGGGTACGACGCCGCGGACCAGGAGCCCGGCCGCCGCACGGTCACCCTCGAGGAGCTCCGGGCGAGCGTGACCCGCATCGCCGGCACGGACTTCGGGCTGCGGGACCCCAACTGGCTCAGCCGGTTCAGCAGCGCCACCCGGCACGCGGAGACCTACCGGAAGGGCCGGGTGTTCCTGGCCGGCGACGCGGCGCACATGCACTTCCCCGCCGGCGGTGTCGGCCTGAACGTCGGCGTGCAGGACGCGATGAACCTCGGCTGGAAGCTGGCCGCGGTGCTGCGTGGTCGAACGGCCCCCGGCCTGCTCGACACCTACCACGACGAGCGCCACCCCGTAGGCGTCGACCTCGTCGAGCACACCCTCGCCCAGACCGCCCTGCTCACCGCCGTCAGCCCGGAAGGACGCGCGCTGCGGGACCTGTTCGGCAAGCTGATCAGCACCCAGCCGGCGATGGCCAGGGAGCTGGCCGAGAAGCTGTCGGGCATCGCCGTCCGGTACCCGCCGCCCGACCCGGACGCGCACCCGCTCACCGGCACCCGAGTGGCCGACACCCGCCAGCTCCTGGTCTCCGGCCGTGCGGTCCTCCTGGCCCCCGGCGCTCAGGAGCTGAAGGACGACGCCGCCGCCCTGGGCATCGACGTCGTCGACGACACCCCCGACGACACCCTCGACCTGCCAGGGATCACCGCGGCCCTCCTCCGCCCCGACGGCCACCTCTGGTGGGCCACCGAAACCCCCGACCCACTCCCAGCCTCCCGCCACGCCCTACAAACCCTCACCACCCCACAAAATCGCGAGTCCCGCACCCGCACATAGCGAGTCCCGCGTTCAGACATACCGAGTCCCGCGTTCGGACACAGCGAGTCCCGCGTTCAGGCATAGCGAGTCCCGCGTTCGGACATAGTGAGTCCCGTTCACGCGGCGAGTCCCGCGTTCGTGCATCGCGAGTCCCGCGTTCGCGCGTGGTGAGTCCCGCGTTCGGGCATAGCGAGTCGCGTTCTCGTGCGCACCGAGATCGGGCGCCATGCACGGTGGCACGAGCTTCGGCGCCCGATCATGTCAGCATCGGAGGGCGGCGCGAACTAGCATCTCCGGCATGGGTCGATGGGAACCGGACGCGCGGGGCAGGCTCGGGCAGGCGGCGCTCGAGCTGTTCGCCGAGCGCGGGTTCGACCAGACCACGGCCGCGGAGATCGCCAAGCGGGCGGGCGTTACGGAGCGGACGTTCTTCCGGCACTTCGCCGACAAGCGCGAGGTGCTGTTCAGCGGTTCGCAGATGCTCCACGACTTCATCGTGGGCGCCGTCACCGATGCGCCCCCGGCGGTGCCGCCGATCGAGGCGGTCGCCGAGGCCGTGGCCGCCGCCGGGGGCCACATGCAGGAGCGCCGTGAGCTCGTCGCCCAGCGGCAGGCGGTCGTCGAGGCGAACCCCGAACTGCGCGAGCGCGAGCTGGCCAAGCTGTCCTTCCTCGCCGCCGGGCTCACCGACGCGTTGCGTGGCCGCGGGGTCCCCGACCCGGCCGCGCGGCTGACCGCCGAGGCCGGCATGGCTGTCTTCCGCGTCGCCTTCGAGACCTGGATCAAGGATCCGGTCGGGAACGACCTGCCCCAGGTGGTCAGGGCGTCGTTCGCCGAGCTGCGGGCCGTCACCTCGGGGCAGTGATGCGGGCGCGGCTGGCACGGCTGATCCGCGAGCGGCGGGCTCCCGGCCTGCGCACCGCCAAGACGACCCTGGCGGCGATGCTGTCCTACCTGGTCGCCGAGGCGATCGGCACCAGCGACAAGCCGGTCCTCGCGCCGCTGACAGCACTGCTCGTCATCCAGGTGACGATGTACGACACGGTCCGGCACAGCGTGCAGCGGGTGGCGAGCGTCCTGGCCGGGGTGCTGGTCGCGGTCGGGGTGGCGGAGCTGGTCGGACTGAGCTGGTGGAGCCTGGGCGCGGTCGTGGCCCTGTCGCTGGTGCTCGGCAGGCTCCTGCGGCTGGGTCCGCAGCTGCTGGAGGTCCCGATCAGCGCGATGCTGGTGCTGGCGGTCGGCGGTGACGGGGACGTCGCCGACAGCCGGGTGTACGAGACGCTGATCGGGGCGGCGGTCGCGGTGGTGGTCAACCTGCTGATCGCGCCGCCCCTGTACCTGCGGCCGGCGGGCGAGGCGGTGCGGGAGCTGGCCGACCGGATCGCCGAGTTCAGCCGCGAGCTGGCGGCGACGCTGCGCAGCGGCTGGTCGCGTGCCGAGGCGGACCGCTGGCTGACGGCGGCACGGGGGATGAACGCCGAGGTCGAGCGCGCGGACCGGGTGCTGGTACGGGCGGAGGAGGGCGCGCGGCTGAACCCGAGGGCCGGGCAGACCAGGCGGGAGCAGCCGCGGCTGCGGATCGGGCTGACCGGCCTGGAACGGTGCCAGATGTCGCTGCGGGAGGTGTGCCGGGCGCTGCTCGACCGCACCTACTGGGTGCCCGAGGAGGAGGCGGGCGGCGTGTACCCCCTGGAGCAGCGGACCGTGCTGGCGGACCTGCTGGAGGTGGCCGCCGACGCCGTGTCTTCGTTCGACGACCGCGATCGGCTCGCCGGATACCTGACCGAGCTGGTGCGGCAGCGGGACGCCCTGACCGAGCTGCTGATGGTCGACCCGGCCGCGGACGCGGCCGCGTGGCAGCAGCACGGCGCGCTGCTGTCGGCGGTGGACCGGCTGCGGGTGGAGGTGGAGGCGGCCGCCCGCCAGTCGGACGGCCCGTGGCGCCCGACGCCGCTCACCGACCGCCAGCGCCAGGCGGTCCGGCGCTTCGCGAACCGCCGCCGACGCCGCGACCGCGACTGACCGCCGCGACCGCGACTGACCGCCGCGACCGCGACTGACCGCCGCGCAGCCGGCACTCGCCGGACGGAGAACGCCTGGGGACCGCCGGGGGGATACGACCGGGACCTGCCCGCCGGGGGCGCACCGGACCCCGGACTACCGGGCGATGACGGTCATCCGGTCGACGGCGACCTGCCCGCTGGTCAGCCGCAGGCCGATCGCGGGGGACCAGTCGGGATGGTCGGCCGCGGTGCCGAACGGGACCGTGCGCAGCAGTCGCCACTCGCCCTGGTGTTCGAGCCAGCTCGTCATCGTGCCGCCGGTGAACACGGTCGCGAACCGGTCGCCCGCCGACCAGGTCACGTCCGCGCAGCAGCCGCCGGTCGCGTCGTCGCCGAGGTCGCGGCCCGCCACCCGCACGTCCGCCCCGGACGTGCGGAACCGGTTGTTGTACCAGGCGAGGACGAGGTCGTCCGGTCCGGCCGCACGGCCGAGCAACACGCTGTCCTCCGGCGACCCGCCGCCGAACGACCGCGGTGCCAGGATCACCGCGAAGTCGCCGGCCGGCGCCGCCACGGGCGCGACCAGCACCGCCGCGGACTGGCGGCCCGCCGGCGTCGCGACCAGCGCGCCGTCGGCCACGTGGAGATCGGGTGCCGGCTCACCGAACCGGGCGCCGACCCGGTAGTCACCGAGCCGCGTGAAGTCGTCGTCCCACACCGTCGTGCCGAAGTCGGCCGGGTCGAAGGCCGTCTCCGCGTAGGCCAGGTCGGCGGTGGCGCGGACCTCCCTGCCGTGCTCGAGCGTCGAGACCAGCAGCCGCACGGGCAGCCGGACGCCCACCGGCATCGTGTCGGGGACCGACACCCGCCAGCGCATTGGCCTGCCCGCGGTGACCTTGCCGCTGACCAGCCGGGCCGTCCAGCCACGCGGCAGCGCCAGTTCCGGCCGGATGGTGACCGGCCCTGTGGCGCGCACGGTCCCGGTGACGTCGATGGTCTGTCCCGGCCGGACCTGCCCGATGTCGTCGAGCCGCACGCTGACCCGCTCGTCCTCCGTCCGCCACGCCTGCAGCGCGGTGATGCCGACGGCCCCACCGTCCACTCTGGACGGAAGAACGCGGAGCCCGTCCGTGTGGACGGGCGGGTCCACCACGACCCGGTTGAGCTGACCGCGCACCGGTTTCGGCACCCGCCCGGGCAGGCCGGCCCACGAGCCGTCCGGCTTCCGGTACTGCAACTCGTAGGCGTCGGGGGTGCGTACCCCGCCACCGTCGTCGTAGAAGGAGATCCGGACGTCGGACACGCTGGTCGCGGCGCCGAGGTCGACCGAGAGCGAGTCCTGCCGGTTGGGGCTGCCGTAGCTCGTCCAGCGTGTCGTCGGGACGTCGAGGTGGAAGTCCTGGCCGTCGATCGCGTTGGCCGGCCGGTCGCCCGACCACGTGTAGGACGCGGTCGCCGCCGGGTAGCCGGTCCTCGCGACGTTGGCCAGGTCGTCGACGGTGTGTGGGTGGCTCTGCCGCCTGCCGGGCCGCACCGGCACGTCGGTCGGGCGCAGGTCGGCCTGGTGGTGCACGAGCGTGCCGTCCACCCAGACGTTCAGCCCGGCGCCCCGGCCGTAGGCGTGCCCGTCCCGGTCCCACGCGACCGTCAGGTTCCGTCCGTGGTACGGCACGTTCTCGGCCGCGAAGTGGTCCCAGGTGGACGGCACGAGCGGGGACAGCCGGACGTGGTCGCCCTGCTGCGGCCGGATGCCGAGCAGCCCGGACAGGACCAGGTCGTTGAACGTCGAGTGGTTGTAGTCCTCGCTGTGGTTGCGCGAGTCGTACAGCCACCGGTCCTCGTCCGGGTGGTGCGCCTCCGCGACGTACGGCTGGCCGTTCCTGCGTTGCGTCAGCGCGTAGCCGCGGAGCAGGTCGTAGTAGTCCTGTTTGTCCACAAAGGACTGGCGGGGGTAGTCGACGAGCTGGTTCGCCAGTGCGGTCAGGGTCTGGCTCGTCGCGTACGGCCAGCTCGGGCCCGACCAGCGGCAGCAGCCCAGGAGCGCGTCGTGCATGAACCAGGGGCTGCGCCGCTCGACGGTCGTCGGCCCGTACGGCGCGGCGAAACCCGCCGGGTCGGTCAGCTGCGCCCACGCCGCCGCGTCCTTCGCCGGCGCCATGTGGAAGTACCAGGGGACGAAGCCGATCTCCTCGCGGTCCGCGATCATGGTGCCGGTGTCACGCATGACGTGCTTGTAGAACTGGCCGCCGCCGTCCCACAGGTGACGTTCCTGGTTCGCCCGCAGGGACCGGGCGGCCTGCTCGTACCGGTCGGCGAGCCGCCGGTCGCCACGCATGCGCAGGAGCGACGCGATGGCCATCGCGTCCCCGTACTGGTAGGCGTTGAGCGTCGGCCGGAAGCCGGCGCCGCCGTGGTAGGGGTCAGGGCTCTGGTAGGAGCCGGCGGTGAACTCCATCGCGTCCCACACCGGCACCTGCCAGTACAGGCCGAGCCGGTTGTCGAACTGCGGCGCCCACGTCGCCCACTGCTTCTCCAGCTCCGGCAGCCGGTCGGTCGCGAAGTCCCACCGCCCGTCGACCGAGGCGCGGGCGAGCACGGCGTCGGCGGCCCAGAACGAGTACTGGTGGGCCCAGTCGGTGGTGTTCTCGTTGAGGCCGTCGGTCGCGGGTTTCGGGCCCGCGCCGCTGCCGCGCAGCCAGTAGTCGATGTAGTCGTCGAGGTAGCGGCCGTCGCGCAGCCACCGGCCCTCGTAGATGTGATGTCCCGCGGCGGCCACGATCCCGCCGTTGGGTGCCGAGTAGCCGACCGGACCGAGGAACTCCGAGACGATCCAGCCGTCGTCGGGGCCGGTGTACTTGAGCGCCTCCTTGAAGGTGCGCCAGCGGTAGTAGTAGGTGTCCTCGATCGCGGGGTCGGGCAGGTCGACGAACGGGATGTTGGCCTCGTACCACTCCGGCTCGACGAACCCGGCCAGCTTCGCGGCGTGGTCCAGCAGGTGGGTGCCGGGCCCCACCCCGGACTGGTGCGAGTCGGGTGCGGCCTGCGCCGGCGCGGTCGGCGCGGCCAGCAGGATGATCGCGACACACAGGGGTCGAAGCGAGCGCATGACGCTCCTCGTGCTCGTCGGATGCCGGCAGGGTGCGGCCCGGCGAGACGCCGCACCGCGATGACACCGAGACGAAGGTTAGCCGGGTTTTACAACGTTGTATATGCTCCGCGGCGATGGATGACATCTGGCGCGAGCAGTTCGACGAGTCGCCCGGCTACCTCGACTTCGCGCGGGTCGGGCCACCGTCGCGGGCGGTGGTCGAGGAGAGCGCGGCGTTGCTGGGCAGGGTGGCGTCGGCCGGGATGTCCACGGTGGACGACCTGATGACGTGCGACGACCGGGCCAGGGCGGCGGTGGCGCGGCTGTGTGGCGCGGTCGCCGAGCGCGTGGTGCTGCTGCCGCACACGAGCCAGGGGCTGTTCCAGGCGGCGTTCAGCGTGCCGGCCGGCGAGGTGCTGGTGTCGGCGTCGGAGTTCCCGGCGAACACCTACCCGTGGGCGCGGGCCGAGCGGGCCGGGCGGTTGACGGTTCGGTGGCTGCGGGTGCCCGCCGTGACGCCGGCGGTGGTGGCGTCCGCGTTGACCACCGACACGACCGTGGTGTCGGTGAGCGCGGTGGACTTCCGCACCGGCTACCGGGCGGACCTGGCCGCGCTGCGCGAGGTGGTGGGGGACCGGCTGCTGGTCGTGGACGGGATCCAGGGCGTCGGGGTCGTCGACGAGCCGTGGGAGGTCGCCGACGTGCTGGTGTGCGGCGGGCAGAAGTGGTTGCGCGCGGGGTGGGGGACCGGGTTCGCCGTGCTGTCGGAGCGGGCGCTGGCGCGGCTGGAACCGCTGATCTCGGGCTGGACCGGGGCGGCCGACCCGGGGCTGTTCGACGACGAGATCCACGAGATCGCACCGGACGCGCGGTCGTGGTCGGTGAGCAACCTGAGCCCCGTGACCGCGGGCGCGCTGGCCAGGGCGCTGGAGCTGGCGGAGGAGATCGGGCCGGCGGTGATCGCCGGGCGGATCACCGACCGGGTGGCCGAGCTGGACGAGGTGCTGCGGTCCGGCGGTGCGCGAATCGTGTCCGCGACGGACCGGCGGGCCGGGATCCTGGCGTTCCAGGTGCCCGGCCGCACCGCCGCGGAAGTGGCGACCGCGCTGGCCGACGTCGAGGTGACGGCGACGATCCGGCCCGACCAGGTGCGGTTGTCGCCGCACGCCTCGACCGGGCCCGACGCCGTCGAACGCGTGCGCGCGGCACTGGCGGACCCGCGGCTCACCGGCTCGGGCTCGTCCACCTACCGGGCCGGGCCCAGCCACTGACGTGGCACTATGGAAGTTGATGAGATCATGGCAGCAGCACGCGGGCGCGACGGGTGTCGTGGACTTCCGCCTGCTCAGGGGGCAGCTCGCGGACTTCATGCTCGGCTACAAGTTCGCGATCGACGAGATCGTCACGAAGATCAACATCTTGCGCGAGGACTTCAACAACGCCCACGAGCACAACCCGATCGAGCACATCAACTCGCGGTTGAAGTCGCCGGAGAGCGTGCTGGAGAAGGCCCGGCGCAAGAACTACCCGATGAACCTGGCGAGCATCCGGGAGAACGTGCTCGACATCGCGGGCGTGCGGGTGGTGTGCAGCTTCATCTCGGACATCCGCAACATCCGGGACATGCTGCTCGGCCAGGAGGACATCACGCTGCTCGACGAGCGTGACTACATCACCCGCCGCAAGACCAACGGGTACCAGAGCCTCCACCTGATCGTGTCGATCCCGGTGTTCCGGGCCGGGCGCACCGACCGCATGCCGGTCGAGATCCAGATCCGCACGATCGCGATGGACTTCTGGGCGAGCCTGGAACACAAGATCTACTACAAGTACCGGGGCGAGGTGCCGGCGAACCTGCGGACCGAGCTGACCCTCGCCGCCGACGCAGCGGCCCAGCTCGACGAGAAGATGGAGGCCCTCCACCACCTCGTGGACCGCCCCGGCGAGATCCGCCCCGACCCGATCGACTCCCTCGACCTCAGCGCCCTGTACGAGAGCTTCGCCGACCGCCGCTGACCGCCACGAGGTCCGCGGCCGTGCGGCGGAAGAACGGCCTGAGCGCCCGGTGCGGCGGTGAGGACGCGGCCGGTGGTGCCCCCCGCCTCGGCTCGCTGCCTGGCGCGGCTGCTCGACGATCGGGTAGTGGTTCACGACGTCACCGCTGCAACGCGGTGGCCGCGTCCCGCCCGATCCGCTCGACCGCGGCCATGTCGAGGCCGTAGTGCACGTACCGGCCGTGCCGCTCCACCCGCACCAGCCCCAGTTCGCGGAGCGCCCGCAGGTGCCTGGCCACCTGCGGCCGCGTCATCGACAGCCGGTCGGCCAGGTCGGCGGTCGTCATCGCCTGGCGGGCGATCAGTCGGCACAGGCGTACCCGGTGCGGATCCGTCAGTGCCATCAGCCGGTTCCGTGCCAGTGTGAGGGCCACGCCCGGCGCCTCCACCGGGTAGTGCACGACCGGCGGCAGGCCGGGCTCGTTCTTCACCAGCAGGTGCGGCGCGCCGAACCTGCTGGGGATCAGCATGACCGGCGTGTGCGCCGGGTTGAGCACCGCGTGGTGGACCTTGTCGAAGATCACCCGGGTCGGTGACTCCTGCAGCGTGGAAGGGCTCAGCGCGGCCAGTGCCGCCGCGGGTCCGTCGCGGGTGAGGCGTTGCCGCAGCCGGTGCGCGGCGCGGGTGAGCGCGGGTGCGGTCCCGGCCCACAGCTCGTTGAAGAACACCTCGCGGCACAGGTCGACGAACCCGAGCACGTCCGCGCGCAACGCCGACGGGTCGCGCAGCAGGTCCTCGGCGAGCCGCGGATGCGGCTCGGGCAGCATGGCCGCGGCCTGACGCAACGCCGCGGCCTGACGAGGCCGGTGCAGCACCCGGTCGAAGTGGTACCCGTGGTAGCCGCTCACACACGTGTACGCGGTCAGCTCGGCGAACCGGTCGAGGCACATCCCGGCCAGCCCGGGGTAGAAACCACGCCAGCGCAACGCTGTCCACAGTGGAGCGAACCGGTCCAGGCCCGTCCTGAGCGCGGGTGGGGCGTCCTGGACGACACCCTGCGCCCAGGGCGCGTGCTCGGGATGATGTGTGTGCTCGGTCAGCACGTGCAACGCCGCGGCCAGCTCCGCGAGCGGCGACACCGTGACCGTGAACCGGTCCGGGCCGACCCCTTCCAGCACGACGACGACCGACATGGCTCGAGCCTCTCACGCCGCGAACTCCGCGCGGGCCGCTGCCAGCAGGTCCGGCTCCGTCAGCAGGTCGGCGACCACGCGCGCCAGCCCGGTCGCCGCCACCTGGGTCCGGTCGTGGGCGAACGGCGAGGCCGCCGCCTCGCGCATCGCGTCGGAGTGGCTGGGCGTGCCGGCCGCGGCGATCTGGACGTACGGGTGGATGACCGGCAGCAGCATCGACAGGTTGCCGATGTCGGAGGAACCGGCCGGGTGTTCCGGGTCGTCGGTCGCGATGTCCACCCCCAGCGCGCGAACGGTCTCGCCGAACCGTTGCGCGAGCACCATGTTGTTGCGGCGCTCCGTGTACAGCGGGCCGGTCTCGCCGACCGTCGCCGAGGTCCCGGTGGCCAGCGCCGCGCCGTCGGCCGCCGCCCGCACCCGCTTGAGCAGCTCCACCACCGACACCGCCGTGCGGTCGCGCACGTACAGGTCCACCGCGGCATGCGCCGGCACGACGTTCGGCGCCAGCCCGCCGTCGGAGACGATGCCGTGCAGGCGAACCGTGGGCGGGACGAACTGCCGCAACGCGTCGATCGCCTGCAGGAACAGCTGTGCCGCGGCCAGCGCGCTGCGCCCCAGCCACGGGCTGACCGAGGCGTGCGCGCTCAGGCCGGCGAACTCGACGCGTAGGTGCGCGGCGGCGAGCCCGGGTCGCGCGGTCAGCGACCGGTCACCGGGATGGAACATCACCGCCGCGTCCACGCCGTCGAAGACCCCGGCCTCCGCCAGCCGGACCTTGCCCGCGCCACCCATCTCCTCGCCGGGCGTGCCGATGACCGCGACCGTGCCGGGATGGTCGGGCAGCGCGGCGCTGACCGCGATCGCCGCCGCCACGCCACCGGCGGCGATGAGGTTGTGGCCGCAGCCGTGTCCGACCCCGGGCAGCGCGTCGTACTCGGCGAGCACCGCGACACACGGACCGCGCTTGACCCCGTTGTGCACCGCCACGAACGCGGTCTCCACCCCGCCGATCGGCGCGCGCACCGCGAAGCCCGCCTCGGCGAGCCAGCCGGTGAGCACCTCCTGCGCGTGGCGCTCGGCGAACTTCAGCTCCGGCCGCGCGTGAATGGCCAGGCTCACCGCCTCCATGCGTGCCCGCACCGCGGAAACCGCGGCCGACAGCGACTCCAGTGACAGCATGGCGGTGGTCATCGAGAACTCCCTCGCACACGGGAACCGGTACGGGGCACGACAGTAGGAGCGGGCGGGCGCGTGCGGCGCCGGGTTGCCGCGAGCCAGGTAATGGTGCCGGGCCGCCAGCCACCCGACCGGGCACCGCTACTGGTCCGGGCCGCTCATGCTCGTGACGCGGCGGGCCAGCTCCACCCGCGACCGCACGCCCAACGCGGTGAAGATGTTGCGTAGGTGGTGGTCCACCGTGCGGTGGCTGATCACCAGGCGCCGCGCGATCTCCTTGTTCGTCTCGCCGTCCGCGACCAGGCGGGAGATCTCCGCCTGCTGCGGGGTGAGGCCGATGAGCCGCGGGTCCGGGCCGGCCACGGCGTCGCCCGCGCCGGTCACCGTCGCACCCGTGGCACGCAACCCGGCACGGGCCTTCTCGGCGCACCGGTCCGCGCCCGCGATCTCGAACACCCGCAGGGCGTCACGGAACTGCGCGCGGGCGTCCCGGGTACGCCGGTGGCGACGCAGCCGGCGCGCGTACGCCAGCTGCGTCCGTGCCAGCTCCATCGCCGCGCCGGCGGTCCGGTGCAGGGCGATCGCGGTCGTGAACCGCTGCTCCGCCTCGGCCGGGTCGGTCGCGAGCAGGCCGTGGCAGCGGTGCGACAGCGCCAGCCACGCGGGACTCCCGCCCGCCAGCGCCCACCGGTCGAACACCACCAGCGCGCGGTGCGCCCGGTCCGGCCGGCCCACCAGCACGGCCGCCTCCACCAGCAGCGGCGTGGCGAGCACCTGCACCGCGGGCTGCGCGCCGCTCACCCCCGCCGCCATGGACTCCAGCCGCCCGAGCGCGTCCGCCGGCCGGTCATCGGCCAGGTCCAGGCACGCGTGCGCCCACGACACGATCGCACCCGGGCGGCCGAGTGCCCGCTCGGCGATCCCGGGCGCCGCGGTGTCCAGCATGGACAGTGCGGTGTCGCGGTCGCCACGCAGCGCGGCCGACAGTCCCAGCAGCGACAGGTGTTCCACCCAGGTGTTGCGCTGACCCGCGGCGGCGGCCAGCCCCTCGGCCGCGGCCGAGCGCGCGTAGTCGTGCCGGTCCAGCACGATCGCCGCGAGGGCGAACTGCACGAGTGCCCACGGCAGCAGCGACTCCCGCCCGGTCAGCCGGGCCCGGCTGACCGCCGCCGACGCCCACTCGAACGCATCCTCGCCGCGCCCGAGCGCGAACGCGGCCTCCGCCGCCCACACCGCCGGGCCGACGTCGTCGGCCGCGCGCCCATGGTCGATCACCCGCCGCAACGGCTCGACCGCGTCCGCGTACCGCCCTTCGAAAACCGCGGAGAGCCCGGCGAAATGGTCCAGGTGGTCCGCCGAGCGCGCCATGGCCAGATACCCCGGCAGGTCGCCGCGGAGCCTTCTCGCCTCGCCGGACAGCAGCAGCGCGGTGGTCACCTCGTCCGGGTCGGTGAGGCGGGCCGCCGCCGTGGCCAGCTCGTGCGTGGCGACCGCCGGGTCGCCGTCGCGCAGCTCCATCTCGCCGTGCAGCAACGCGCGCCGTCCGTCGTCCACAGTGGACGATCGGGTGAGCAGCAATCGCGCCCAGCCCGGCCGGCCCGCCCGCCACGCGTGCCGGGCGGCCGCGAGCAACCGGTCGTCGCGCACCGAGGGGGCCACCGCGAGTGCCGCGGCCCGTTCGAGGAGCGTCGCCGCGGTCGCGGGGTTCGCCGACCGCGCGGTGGCGGCCAGCTCGTCGCCCAGCCGGGCGCTCGGGGACAGCGCGGCCCGGTGCCACGTCCGTTCCGGGCCGGTCAGCTCGGCCGCCAGCGCCGCGTGTGCCGCGCGGCGTTCCGCCGGGGACGCCAGCGCGTACAGGGTCGAGCCGACCACCTTGCTGGGCAGTGGTGTGCCCTCGGCCCGCAGCAGCCCGGCGGCCAACAGGGCGTCGACGTCGCCCAGTCGTCGCAGCACCGTCAGGTCCACAGTGGACTCGGCGGCCGCGCACACCAGCGCGTGCCGGGCCGCCGGCGACAGCGCGGCGACCCGGGCCCGGTAGTCCGCGCGACGCGTGCCCTCCGGCAGCTCGTCGGGCAGCGGCGCCCGGCCGGCCAGCTGGTCCGGTGTGAGCGACTCCGCCAGTGCCACCAGGTCGAGCGGGTTCCCGCCGGCGAGGTCACGGATCACCGCCCGCAGCCCGGCCGGCACGTCGCGGTCGATCCGGTCCCGCAGCAGCTGCTCGCACGCGGCGTCGGGCAGCGGCGGCAGCCACAGCCGCTCCACACCGGCGACGGCGTCGCAGGCCGGGCGCACCAGCTCCGGCCGCGCCGCGAGCACCAGCAGGACCCGCTGGCCGGCCAGCCGCCGCGCCGCGAAACCCAGTACCTCCAACGACTGCGTGTCCAGCCACTGCGCGTCGTCCACCCGGCACAGGACCGGCCGCCGGGTCGCGAGGCGGCACAGCAGCTCGTACACCCCACACCGCAACGGCATCCCGTCCGCCGAGCCGCGCACCGCGTCGCGCAGTGCCTCGGGCAGCTCCTCGAAAAGGGACGCCACCGGGGACAGCAGCCGGTGCAGCCCACCGAAGGGCAGGTCCCGCTCGGCCGGCACACCCCGTACCGCGAGTGTCGTCACCCCCGCCGACGGCAGCGCCGCGAGGACGGCCGTCTTGCCCGTGCCGCCCTCGCCGAGCACGACGACACCCGTGCCCCGGCCGTCCCGTGCGGCATCGAGAAGCTCCCGGAGCCGGCCCACCTCCGCGTCCCGGCCGCGCAGGACGGGACTCACGACAGCCGGCCGCGCAGCTCGCGCTTGAGCACCTTGCCGGCCGCGGAGACGGGGAGCTGGTCGACCAGGTGCACCTCGCGCAGCCGCTTGTACGCCACCACCTGCTCGTTCACCGCGGCCATCAGCCGGTCCGCGGACACCGGACCGCCGGCCGGCACCACGAACGCCACGGGCAGCTCGCCGACCGACTCGTCCGGCCTGCCGACCACCGCGGCGGCCAGCACGCCCTCCTGCGCGGCCAGCAGCTCCTCCAGCTCACGCGGGTAGACGTTGTACCCCTTGTACAGCAGCATGTCCTTCAGTCTGTCCACGATGGACAGATAGCCGTCCTCGTCCAGGACACCGATGTCCCCGGTGTACAGCCAGCCGTCGACGAGCACCTCGGCCGTGGCGTCGGGCCGGTTGTGGTAGCCGGTCATCACCTGTGGGCCGCGGATACACACCTCGCCGCGCTCGCCGGGGGTGGCCGCGCCGTCGATCCGGACCTCGGTGTCGAAGACCGGCAGCCCGACCGTGCCGGGCTTGCGCAGTCCGGACCGGTGTGCCGGGCCGCTCGTCGCGCCCATGGTGACCTCGGTGAGCCCGTAGCCCTCGCCGATCACCGCGTCGGGCGCCAGCTCGTACAGCCGCCTGGTCATCGCCAGCGGCATCGGCGCCGCGCCGGAGGGGATCGTCCGCACCGACGACAGGTCGCGGGTGTCGATGTCCGGGTGGTTCAGCAGCGCGGCGAACAGCGCGGGCGCCCCGCCGAGCGAGGTGACCCGCAGCCGCTCTGCCTCGGCCAGGTAGGCGGCCGGGTCGAGCCGGTCGTGGAGGGTGGCGCTGACACCGGTGAGCAGCAGGGCGTTGAGGCCGCCGATGGTGCCCATCGCGTGGAACCACGGCGTCAGGTTGATCGTGACGGAGGTGCCGAGCCGGGTCGGGAACTCCTCGGCGGTGCCGACCTGGGACAGGACGAGACCGCCCGCGCCGTCGAGCGCGGGCACGGAACCGGTGCCCCAGCAGGCGTACTGCAGCGTGTTGACCACGACGTTGCGGTGCGGCAGCCGAACGCCCTTCGACTCGCCGGTCGTGCCGCCGGTGTAGGCGAGGTGTGCGAGGTCGTGGTGGATGTCGATGTCCACCTCGGGCGCTCGCGTGGACCGGCCCTCGCGGATGCCGGGCACGTCCTCGGCGGTCACGGTCAGCACCGCGCCGGCGTCGGCGATCTGGCGCTCGGCGGCGGCGGCCGGCAGCAGCGGGTTGACCGGCACGAACACCGCGCCCGCGAGCAGCGTCCCGTAGTACGCGACGGGGTAGGCCAGGCAGTTCGGCATCCGCAGGGCCACCCGGTCGCCGTGCGTCACGCCGTGGGCCAGCAGGCCGTGCGCGAACTGGGCGGCCCGCTCGCCGAGCTGGGCGTAGGTCAGCGTCTCGCCGTGGTGGGTGAACGCCACCCGGTCGCCGTACCGCCGCGCCGACCCCATGAGGATCGCACCGGCCGGAACCTCGGGATACACCAGGGAGTCGGGCAGGCCGGGCGGTCGGGACTGGGCGTTGCGGACCGACATCGGGCCTCCTCAGCGTCACCGGTGAGTGCGTCCCGATGAAACACCAAGGGAAAGTGTTTCACAACCCCGCACCGCGGTCCGATGCCGGAACGTGGCCCTCCACCAGGGCCGCGAGCAGCGTGGACGCCGCGTCCAGGTCGGGCGCGCGGGACGCGAGCACGTCGGAGTACAGGAACGCCTCACCGAGGCGGACGATCGCGTAGCACAGGCTCTCCAGGCTCACCGCGGGCACGAACCCGCCTGCCTCGACGTCGCGGGCCAGCAGGGCGACGTGCGCGGCCATGACCCGCGGCTGCACCCGCCCGTGCGGGTCGGTGAGCACCCGGATCGTGACCACCGGTTCCTCCTCGAGCAGCCGGCCGAAACCACGGTTGCCGGCGATGTCCGAGCGGTACCGGCGCATCACCGCGAGGCAGCGCAGCTCGCCGCCGGGGGAGCGGACCGCGTCCCCGTGCGCCTTCCGCCACGCGCGTTTCGCGGCCTCCATGGTGTGGTTCCCCAGGTACCACAGGGCGTCGCCCATCAGGTCCTCGCGGTTGCCGACCCGGCGGAACAGCGTGCTGCGGGAGATGCCGAGCTCGGTGGCGAACGTGCGGGTGTCGAGGCGGATGCCCCGGTCGATCCAGTGCGCCGCGGTCCGCACGATCTCGTCGGCAGTGAGGGTCACGGCCGCACTGTACGACGCGTTCGCGCCGGTGCGGCCGAGGGCGCGCACCGGACTGGCGATTACACCGATGCGCCGGCGTCGCGCGTCTTGCCACAGTGTGGCCGCATCGCTCGACGACGAGCCGACTGGAGCACCCACTCATGATGGACACGACGATCAGCGACTACCGGGACCCGTGCCCCGGCCCATGACGCCCCTGCTCCACCTCGAGAACGTCACGGTCCGCTTCGACGGCCTGGTCGCGTTGCGGGACGTCGGCCTGGCCGTCGAGGCCGGCACCGTGCTCGGCGTCATCGGTCCCAACGGCGCCGGCAAGACGACACTGTTCAACGTGGCGTGCGGGTTCGTTCGCCCGGCACAGGGGACGATCCGTTGGTGTGGCGAGGAGTTGCGCGGCCACGCGGCGCACTCCCTCGCCGGCCTCGGCATCGCGCGCACGCTCCAGGGGCTCGGCCTGTTCGCCGGCCTGACCGTGCTGGAGAACGTCCTCGTCGGCGCCGGCGTCCGGGCCCGCTCGGGTCCACTGTCGACACTGCTCGGCCTGCGCCGGGCGGCGCGGGACGAGGCCGAGCTGCGGATGCGGGCCATGGCCACCCTGACCGAGCTGGGCATCGCGGACGCGCACGCCGCGCTGCCCGGCTCGCTGCCGTACGGGACGCGCAAGCGGGTCGCGCTCGCCAGGGCACTCGTCTCGGAACCGCGGCTGCTGCTGCTCGACGAGCCGGCCAGCGGCCTCGCCGCCGACGAGATCGAGGAGCTGGGCGAGGAGATCGCGCGGTTCGCCACCCGGGGCGCGGTCATCGTGGTGGAGCACAACATGGACCTGGTCATGCGGATCTGCGACCGGCTGGTGGTCCTGGACTTCGGTGAGGTCATCGCCACCGGCACCCCGGCGGAGATCCGGTCCGATCCGAGGGTCGTCGAGGCCTACCTCGGCGTCCCGGCGTAGGCGGCCACCGTGCTCGAACTGTCCACCGTGGTCACCGCGTACGGCGCGGTGCGTGCCGTCGACGGCGTCTCGATGTCGGTCGCACCGGGGACCCTGACGGCCGTGCTCGGCGCGAACGGCGCCGGCAAGACGTCCCTGCTGCGTACGATCAGCGGTCTGGTCCCACCGCGGTCGGGCTCGATCCGCTTCGACGGCGACGAGATCGCCGGCACGGCGCCGGACCGCGTCGCGCGGATGGGCCTCGGGCACGTGCCGGAGCACGGCGGCGTGATCACCGAGCTGACCGTGCGGGAGAACCTGAGACTGGGCGCGCTCCGCCGCGACCGGCCCGACCGGGCCGCCGCGCAGGACGAGGTGCTGGGCCTGTTCCCGCCGCTGGCCGGCCGGGTGGGCGCCCAGGCGAGCACGCTGTCCGGCGGGGAGCGGCAGATGCTGGCGATCGGCCGGGCGCTGATGGGCCGGCCGCGGCTGCTGCTGCTGGACGAGCCGTCGCTGGGTCTCGCGCCGATGGTGACCGCCCAGATCATGCGGGTGCTGCGCGGGTTGCGGGAGGACCGCGGGCTGACCGTGCTGCTGGTCGAGCAGAACGCGCGTAGTGCGTTGTCGGTGGCCGAGCACGCCTATGTGCTCGACCTCGGGCGCGTGGTCGTGGACGCGCCGGCCCAGTCGATCAGCGCGGAGGCCCTGCACGACGTCTACCTGGGGGCGCGGTGAACCAGTTCCTCACCCTGACCGTCGGCGGGTTCGCCAGTGGCGCCGTGTACGCCGCGCTCGGGCTCTCGCTCGTGATCATCTTCCGGGCGACGCGGGTGGTGAACTTCTCCCAGCCCGCGCTCGCGCTCCTGTCGACCTACCTCGCGTTCACCGTCAACCAGGCCACCGGGAACTACTGGCTCGGCTTCCTCGTCGCCATCGCCGGTGGCGCGGTCCTCGGGGCGCTCACCGACCGCCTGCTGATCCGCCCGGCCCGCGCACACGGCGAGCTGGGCTCGGTGATCGTCACCCTCGGCCTGCTGCTTGTCGCACAGGCGATCGCGGGGATGATCTGGACGAGCGAGCCACGGTCCTTCGGCTACGCCTTCGACTTCCGCGGGCTGTTCTCACCCGCCGGCGTCTTCGCGGTCGTCGCCGTGCTCGTCACCGCGGGCGCGATCCTGTTGCTGTTCAAGGCCACCCCGCTCGGCCTGCGGATGCGGGCGGCCGCCTTCGCGCCGGAGGCGGCCAGCCTCGCCGGCGTGCGGGTCGGCCTGATGGTCACCGCGGGCGCCGCGCTCGCCGCCGCGGTCGGGGCGCTGGCCGGACTGCTGGCCGTGCCGCCACTTCTCTATCCGACCGTGTTGGACGGCATCTTCGTCTACGCGCTCACCGCGGCGGTCGTCGGCGGCCTGGACAACCCGATCGGCACGGTCGTCGCCGGCTTCACCGTCGGGATCGGACTGTCCTACGTGTCCGGCTATCTCGGGCCGGAGCTGGTCACCATGGCGTCGCTGGTGATCCTCGTGCTCGTGCTCTCCTTGCGGCCCAACGGGTTGTTCGGCCGCGACCTCGCGAGGAGGGTGTGAGTTGAGCCTGCTCACCAGACACCTGCTGCTGGCGCTGCTCGCGCTCGCGGCGGTGGTCACGCTGTCGGTCGTCGTCGACCCGTTCACCAACGTGCGGATCGCGACCGTCGGGTACTACCTCGTCGCCGTCGCCGGGCTGACGTTGCTGACCGGCACGAACGGCCAGATCTCGCTGGGGCACGGCGCGTTCATGTTCATCGGCGCGTACACCGTGGCGCTGCTGGTGATCCACGTGCCGGCCTTCCCGTTCTGGCTCGACCTGCTGCTCGCCGCGCTCGCCGCCGGCCTGGCCGGGGCGCTGACCGGCGCCGCCGCGGCCCGGCTGCACGGGCCCTACCTCGCCGGCGCGACACTCGCGCTCGCGGTCGGGCTGCCCGCGGTGACGCAGCGGTTTCCCGACGCGCTGGGCGGCAGCAACGGCCTCGCGTTCATCGTGCACAGCCTGCCGGCCGGTCTCGACGTGCCCGAGACCCGTTGGCAGGCCTGGGTCGTGTGGGCCGCCGCGCTGCTCGCGCTCGTGCTGCTGGCCAACGTGACCCGCGGGCGGTTCGGCCGGATGCTGCGTGCGGTGCGCGACGACGAGATCTCGGCCGCGCTCGCGGGAGTCCACATCGGACGGACGAAGATCCTGGCGTTCCTGCTCAGTGCCACCTGCGGCGGGCTCGCCGGCGGCCTGCAGGCGTTCCTGCTCGGCACCGCCGCGCCCGGCTCGTTCACCCTCGCGCTGTCGCTGTCCCTGCTGGCGGCCATGGTGCTCGGCGGGGTCGGCAGCCTGTGGGGCGCGTTCTGGGGCGCGCTCGCGCTGGTCTACGTGCAGGCGGGAGCCGAAGAACTCACCCACGGGCTGGACCTGGGCACGGACGTGGCACAGCACCTGCCGCTCGCGGTGTTCGGCGTGGTGCTCATCGTCGTCGTCCTCGTCCTCCCGCGCGGCATCCACGGGACGGTCGCGCGCCTTGTCACCACGTCGAGAAAGAAGGAACATCATGAGAAGAGTCCGTAGCGTCGTGATCTTCGCGGTCGCGCTGCTGCTCACCTCGTGTGCCGGCGCGGGGGAGTCCACCGGCGGCGAGACCGGCGCCGGGGCCGACGCGGCGCCCGGTGTCACCGACGACTCGGTCGTCATCGGCACGCACCAGCCACTGACCGGGCCCGCCGCGCCCGGCTACAGCCGCATCTCCGTCGCCGCCAAGGCCATGTACGACTACATCAACGACAACGGCGGGATCAACGGCCGCAGGATCGACTACCGGGTCGAGGACGACGGCTACAACCCGACCCGCACGGTCGAGGTGGTCAAGAAGCTGGTGCTGCAGGACGAGGTGTTCGCGGTCGTCGGCGGGCTGGGGACGCCGACCCACTCCAAGGTGGTGCGCTACCTCAACCAGCAGGGCGTGCCGGACCTGCTCGTCTCCTCCGGCGCGTCGCAGTGGGACGATCCCGAAAACAGCCCCATGACATTCGGCTTCCAGGTCGACTACGAACGCGAGGGCAAGATCCAGGGCAAGTACATCCGGGACCACCTCGGCGGCCGGAAGGTCGGCCTGATGTACCAGAACGACGACGTGGGCCGGGACGCGCAGGCGGGTCTCGACCGGTTCATCAAGGCCGACGTGGTGTCCCGGCAGGGCTACGACCCGGCCAACACCGACGTGCTGCCACAGCTGTCCGCGCTGAAGGACTCGGGCGCCGAGGTCGTCGTGTGCTCGTGCGTGCCGGCGTTCACCGCGCTGACGATCCTCACGGCGGCCCGGCTCGGGTACAGGCCCCGGTTCGTGGTGTCCTCCATCGGCGCCGACCCGGTGACGCTCACCGGGCTGCTGCGGGACTTCGCCAGGCGCGGTGGCGCGGAGGTGTCGGCCGCGGCGCTGCTCGACGGGCTGATCGGCACCGGCTACCTGCCCGACGTGGCGAGTGACGACCCGTGGGTCGCGCTGTTCAGGCAGGTGCACGACAGGTACATCCCGAACGAGCCGTTCACCAACACCGTCGCCTTCGGGTTGGCGCAGGCGTACACGTTCGCCCAGGCGCTCAAGCTGGCCGGCCGTGACCTGACCCGCGGCAAGCTCGTCGACGCGCTGGAGTCCGGGAAGATCACGGGACCCGGTGTCACGCCGTTCGCGTTCTCGGCCGGGTCGCACGCCGGCTACACGGGCGCGTTCGTGTTCCAGGTCAACCCGGACACGACCACGAGGCAGCTCCAGGGGCCGATGGTCACCGACCGGGGGAGCGGCGCGGTGCGGCCCGCCCCGGCCCACCGCAGCACGCCGGCGGACATCGCCCTGGTGGGCACCTGATCCTACGGGCGGCCCACGTCCGGCCTGCGGTAGTCGCAGACGCCGGACGGGAAGATCTGCCGCAGCCGGGCGAGTTCCGCGGCGGTCGGCCGCCACGAGCCGTACAGGCCGCGTGCGATCGCCGTTCGCACCGGCTGGAGCGCGCACTTGTACAGCTGCTCGTCGAACGGGCCGCCCGCGACCGTGCGGGACGTGCCGTGGATCGGGAACCGTTGCGTGCATGGCCCGGCCGCGCCGTGGTCGAGGATGCCGCGCCAGGCGTCCCGGCCACGGTAGAGGAGCGTGCCGTCGGTGGCGAAGCAGCTGTCGACCGCCTCGGCCGGCTTGTTGCCGGCCACGCCGCGGGACGGGTGGTCGTGGATGTTGGCGAGCCACTGGTCCATGACCGCGAGCGCCATGGGGGTCTGGTCGAACGCGCGGGCCGGGCGGGCGTCGGTGAACCAGATGACCTGGTTCGCTGCGCTGCCCTGCCCGTCGATCATCCGTTGGCGGGACACGAAGGACTGGCGTGCGTTGTGCATGTCCAGCTCGGCGTCGAGGTAGTGACGCCAGTCGATCACCGGGATGTCGAGCTGGCCGTCGAAGACGAGCCCGGCCCGGTACGCGGCCCGCATGGCGTCGACGTCGCCCTCGGTCCGCGGCCGCACGCCGTTGGCGTCGGACGGGTTGATGTTCCGCGCGCTCCAGACGTCCACATCGGACGGACAGAGCGCGGCGATGAACGGGCAGCCCTCCTGCACGGCGTCCTGGGGCTGCTTCCAGCCGCCGACGTCGGCGTTGAGGTCGAGGAACTCGGCCGGCGTGAGGTCGCCGTCCACCAGGGCCCGCAGGCCGTACTGCACGCCGACGTTGTCCCAGGTGGACCGTGCGTAGCCGGTCTCCGGGTCACGGCCGTACACGTTCACCGCGTCGTTCCAGTGCGTCCACTCGACCCGCGCCTGCTGCTCCGGCGTGATCCCCGGCGCGGTGCCGAACCTGGGGTTGAGCACGAGCGGCGACAGGCCGCGCCAGCCTTTGACGCACTCGGTCGAGCCCGGGGTCGCGAGCCAGGGGCTTAGCGGCTGGTACGGGTTGGCGACGGTGTCGGAGGAGGCGAGCCCTTCGAGGAGCGTGCGGTTGGACCACTGCCGCCACCTGGCGTTCGGGTCGGCCCTGACCTTGAGGTCCATCCAGCGTTCGAGGAGCTCGCAGTCGCCGACGTGGATGGTCTGGGTGACCATGTCGGGGTAGGAGTACTGGGGGATCGCGGCGTCGAGCAGGCCCTTGTGGTTCTGGCCGTAGAGGTACTGCTGGATGCCGCCGCCGGACCCGCCGAGCCCGACGGTGTAGGTGGGTTCGCCGTACTCGACGACGAACCGCGACTTGACCATCATGGCGGTCTCGCCGCCCAGCACCATGTTGTAGTGCGTGTTGGTCTTGGTGCCGGTGGACCAGGCGACCGCGTAACCCTGGCCGAGCCCGTGGACGTAGCGGGACTCGCTCTGGTTGTTCGAGCCCTGGTAGTGACCGATCGCGACGCCGCCGCCGAAGTAGTGGATGAGCTTGCGGTTCCAGTGCGGCAGGGCGGCTGGCCCACCGGCTTCGGGGTCGAGCACGGCGATCGAGTAGATGAAGCGGTTGATGGTGCCGCGTTCCCAGCGGATCACGAAGTCGACCCCGGCGGGGGTGGTGGCCAGGTCGGCGGGCCGGGGCGCGGCCGGGTCGTAGGGCCGCCAGGCGTTGGCGGTCGACCTGTAGTAGTAGTCGGTGCGGGTGGGGAGCGAGCAGTCGGTGTCGAGGAAGGGGCCGGTCAGGTCGAACCCGGCGAGGTGCTCGGGAGTGGAGCAGAAGAAGTCGGGTTGGTGCGGCCCGGAGAACATGGGGCCGCTGATGGGGTGGTTGACCAGCGTGAGGGCGGTACGTTCCCGCCGGGTGGTGGCGGTGACGGTGCTGGGGCCGAGGGGCAGGTCGCTGAGTACGCCCTCGAGTGCGTGGCCACTCGGTGTGAAGCGGCTGGTGACGTCGGTCCCGTTGACCTTCACCTGGACGGGTGTCTCGCGCCGCACGTCCACGCGGAGCCGGGCGGCGCCGCCGCTGACGTACCGCGCGGGGCCGGAGAGCACCTCGATGCGCAACCCGCCGTGCCGCGACGGCGGCGATGCGGTGGCCGAGGCGGCCACGGAGCCGACCATGGCGCCGACCAGACAGACGACCACGGACACGACCGTGGCAACTCGACGCGTCATCGCGCCCTCCGCTCTCCGATGTCCTTGCTTACCACGGTTTCCGGGCGTGTCACTGCGGTGAACGGACGAAAGTGAGAAAAGCTCGCGACCAAGGCGCTCGGGGTGCGTTGGGGGTTTCCCCGACGCGGGGCCGGGCCGGGGTGCCTGGAGTTGGGGACATGGACGCCCGCCGCGGGTCAGGCGTCCTTGAGCGCGCCCCAGGCGTGCCAGCGGTCGACCTCGACCACGGCGGTCACCCGGGGCCGCTCGCGGTCGGGGTAGGGCACGCCGATGTAGTGGGTGGCGATGCGGTCGATGTCGGACAGGCCCGGGTCGTCACGCAGCTCGACGACCCGGCCGATGAGGCTGACGTGGGTGCCCCAGTCCTCCCCGTCGAGGACGGTGAGGCTGACGCGTGGGTCCTCGCGCAGGTGCCGGAGGCGAACCCGGGCGGCGTCGAGGCTCAACAGCACGTGGCCGTCGTCCCACACGTACCAGGTGGCGGTGGAGACCGGCGTGCCGTCGGAACGCAGGGTGGCCATCACACACGCGTTGGGTTTGCGCAGCAGCTCGACGGCCTGTGGCGGCAACGGCGGCTTGGACATGAACGACTCCCGGAGTGCTCGAATACGTTTTTCCACCCTCGATCCTTCCCGAGATCCCGCCGCGCCGCCCGTCGTGGTGACCGCATGGCCCACCGTGTGTTTTGCCCGAATTCATTTAATGTCGTGGACGACACGTTGTTTCGTGCCTGAATTGGTGGTCGTGCCTGGTGTCCAGGAGGATGATCTGGGGTGAAGTGGTCGAAGGGGGATCGATTTGTCCGGTTGGGACCTTGAGGTGCTTGCCGCGAATTTGCGGCGCGACAGTGGTGATCTGTCGCTGTACGCGGGATTCCTGATAAACACCCTTTCCGCGACCCTCCCGCCCGAGATGGTGTCGATCGAGCGCAAACCGGGACTTTTCGGCCGGGTCAAGGACGACGCCCCGGTGCTCGGCGTCGGCGTCCTGTTCGGCGACCGCCGGTTCACGCTGCGCCGGGAGGCCGTCGGCAAGCCGGTGACCGCACAGGTCAGGCACGAGTCCGGCGGCATCGTCATGCGCACCGAGACGGTCGGCATGGACGTCTGGTCCCGCGAGCTGGCCGCGCGGCTCGCCGGGTACGCGCAGGACAACGCCGCCGCCGCGGACGCGGTGCGCCGTCTCACCATGCCGACGCTGGACCTCCCATGACCGAAGGCCTGACGCCCGAGCAGATCGAGCAGTGGAGCATCGCCGAGCTCGAGGCCGGCCGGCTGCCGGTCAGGGCGCAGGAACGGCTGGCCATGATGACCGCCGACCACGCGTTCACCTCCGACCTCACCGTCGCCGAGCACCACGCGATCCGGTCCGCCGGGTTCTCGCCGGTCGGCCAGGTGATGGGCAGCTGCGTCTACCACATCGGCTACACCGGCTCGTGGAACTGCGGCTACACCTGGGGCGGCTTCACCAGCGGCAGGTCGACCGTCACCGAGGCCGAGGGCCTGCGTGCCTCCCTGTACGAGGCACGCACCCTCGCGATGCGCCGGATGAGCCAGGAGTGCGCCGGCCTCGGCGGTGACGGCGTCGTCGCGGTGCGCCTGACCATCGCGCCGTTCCCGGCGGGCGGCCTGGAGTTCCAGGCGATCGGCACCGCCGTGCGGGCCGACGGGCCGGTGCACGCGCGGCAGCCCTTCCTGTCCGACCTGACCGGCCAGGACTTCGCGAAGCTGATCACCGCCGGATGGGTGCCCTGCGGGATGGTGCTCGGCGTGGCCGTCGCCATCCGGCACGACGACTACGGCACCCGCCTCCAGGCGAGGTCCTGGTCGAACACGGAGGTCAGCGGGTTCACCGAGCTGGTCGGCACCGCGCGCCACTGGGCGAGGGACCGCCTGCGCAAGGAGTGCGCCCGGGTCCGCGGCTCGGGTGTCGTCGTGCGCACGTCCACGCTGCAGGTCGGCGAGCGAGCGTGCCGCAGCGGCGGCAACGACCAGCGTGACCACGTCGCCGAGGCGATCGTGATCGGCACCGCCATCACACCGTTCGAGCACACCGCCGGCAACCGGCCGCCCGCGCCGCTGCCCATGATGCGACTCAACTGAAGGAAGGAACCCGATGGACGCCAGCGAGGCAGGTCTGCCGGCCGACGCGATGACCCGGCTCAACGAGCTCAAGCCGGGCCGGCCGGGTTCGATCTTCACCTCCGACCTGTCGGTGAACGAGTTCCTTCTGGTGCGCCAGGCGGGTTTCCGTCCGCTCGGTCTGGTGCTGGGCACCTCGATCTACCACGTGGGGATGCAGTTCGGGCGGTGGGGGAAGAACCAGGAGATGGGTACGTTGTCGCAGGCGATGTACCACGCCAGGGAGCTGGCGATGGACCGCATGGAGGCCGAGGCCGATGTGCTCGGGGCGGACGGGATCGTCGCCGTGCGGCTGCGGGTCGAGCTCAAGGAGTGGGGCAGCGACATCGCCGAGTTCATCGCGATCGGTACCGCGGTGGCGGCCGAGGACGGTGGGAACTGGCGCAACAACCGCGACCGTCCGTTCACCTCCGACCTGTCGGGGCAGGACTTCTGGACGTTGCTGCAGACCGGCTACATGCCGCTCGGCATGGTGATGGGCACCTGCGTCTACCACATCGCGCACCGGACGTTCGGGAACATCGTGTCCAACGTCGGCCGCAACACCGAGCTGCCGCAGTTCACCCAGGCGCTCTACGACGCGCGGGAGCTGGCGATGGAACGCATGCAGAAGGAGGCCGAGGCGTTGCGTGCCGAAGGCATCGTCGGGGTGCAGCTCTCCCAGCACAACCACACCTGGGGTGGCCACACCACGGAGTTCTTCGCCATCGGCACCGCCGTCCGCCCCATCCGCGACGACCACACGATCCCGCAACCACAGCTGGTCCTCGGCCTGGACACCTAGTCGTCCCGACCCGGGCCGGGCCGCGTCCCCGAGGCGGGACCGGGCCTACCGGTCGGCCGGGGCGGCGACGAGCTCGGCGATCCGCACCGGCCCGCCCGTCCGGAGGCTAGTGTTGACCGCGACCCCGACCGCGACGCTGTACATCCCGTCGAGGTGGCCGGCCTGGCGGCGCAGCGGGTCGTCCGCCGGGCCGCGGAAGACGTCGCGCAGGAGGATCGCGTCGCCGCCGCCGTGGGCGCCCTCGCCCGCCGGGACGGGTATCTCCCTGGCCACGTCCCAGTGCCGCTGCACGACGAGCCGTGACCCGTGCGGCCGCGTGCCCACCGTGCCGTCCACCGTCCCCGGGGTCACGCTCGGGTCGACGGCCGGCCGCTTGCCACCCGGCCCCAGCAACCGCGCGGCGTCGCCCACGGCGACGTGGCTCCGCTCGACGACCTCCAGCTCCGCTCGTCCGCGAGTGCCGTTGACCCCGACCCGGTACCCCTCCCACGGGCTGTGCGCGGTCAGCGAGTACGACATGCTCGCCCCGCCGCGGTAGCCCACCAGCACGCTCAGCGTGTCCTCGATGTCCCCGCCCGGCGCGAACACGTCCTGGTCGCGCAGGTACCCGTCGTCCCGCTCCGCCTCCAGGTACAGCCGGCGCATCCGGTCGTCGCCCGCCATGTCGAGGTGGAACGGGTCGTCCTCGGCCAGGTCCCGCGCCAGCGGCGGCCGCGCCCCCGCGGGGCGGCCGGTGCCCCGCGGGCCGTAGAACCGCATGCCGCCGAGCGCGGTGACCGTCTCGGGCACGTCGTCGAGCCACCAGTTGACGAGGTCGAAGTGGTGGGTCGCCTTGTGCACGGCCAGTCCGCCGGAGTTCCGCTTGGCGCGGTGCCAGCGGCGGAAGTAGTCCGCGCCGTGCACGGTGTCCAGCAGCCACTCGAAGTGCACCGACAGCACGTCGCCGATCTCCCCGCCCGCGATGACCCGGCGCAGCGCGCTGTTGCGGGGCGAGTAGCGGTAGTTGAAGGTGACCGTCAGTCGGGCCGGCGAGGCCGTCACGGCGTCGTGGACGACCCGCAGCCCCTCGGCGTCGATCGTCAGGGGCTTCTCGCACACCACGTCCACGCCGGCGTCGAGCGCGGTCGCGACCACCTGGGCGTGCGTGTGGTCCGGTGAGGTCACGACGACGGCGTCGACCTCAGTCAGCATGCGGTCCAGCTCGTCCGGGTGGTAGTGCCGGGGCGTGAGCGGGTGGACCCGTTCGTCGTAGGCGGCCATCCGCGACTCGTTCGTGTCGCACCACGCCACCGGGACGGCGACGTCCGCGTGCTCGCCGACCATCGCGTCGACGTACATGCCGGCGCGTGACCCCGTGCCGACCACCCCGTACCGCCGCCGGAGCACCATCTGGGCATCCTCCCTGAGAGCAACCGGTTTCTCACAACACCATACCCAAGGGATTGACCAAGGCGAGAGTGTGCGTTTCACTGTCGGAAACCGGTTACCGAGAGGGTGGAGACAGCACAATGGCCGTGCTCAACGCCCCGGCCCCGGCCAGGGGCGCGCGGAGACGGCGCCGAGAGCGGTGGACGCCCTACCTGCTGATCGCGCCCGCGGGGCTGCTGGTCGCGGTGTTCCTCCTCTACCCGATCGGCAGCGTCGTCTACTACAGCCTCTACGACTACAACGTCACCAAGCCGTGGAGCAATGGTTTCGCCGGTTTCGACAACTACGTGACCATGTTCGGCGACACCCAGTTCTGGCGGTCGCTCGTCTTCACCGCGCGGTGGGTCGTCGTGGAGGTCGGCCTGCAGCTCGTCTTCGGCCTCGCGCTCGCGCTGATCATCAACGAGTCGTTCGTCGGCCGGGCCATCTCGCGGGCGCTCGCGTTCGCGCCGTGGGCGGTCAGCGGCGTGCTGACGACGACGATCTGGCTGCTCATCTACAGCCCCACCACCGGAATCGGCCGCTACCTGGCCGACGCCGGGATCGGCCAGTACGGGACGAGCCCGCTGGCGAACGCGGGGTCCGCGTTCTGGGCGGCGGTCGTCGCCGAGCTGTGGCGCGGGATCCCGTTCTTCGCGATCCTGATCCTCGCCGACCTGCAGTCGATCTCCCGGGACCTGTACGAGTCGGCGGAGGTGGACGGCGCCGGCCGGTTGCGCCGGTTCTGGTCGATCACCCTGCCGCACCTGCGTACCGCGATCGTCATCTCGACCCTGCTGCGTGCGGTGTGGGAGTTCAACAACGTCGACCTGCTCTACACCCTGACCGGCGGCGGGCCGGGCGGCGCCACGACGACGCTGCCGCTGTACGTCGCGCGCCTCGCCATCGACGCCAAGGAGTTCGGCTACGGCTCGGCGTTGACGATGGCGGCCTTCGTCGTCCTCGCGGTGTTCTCGGGCACCTATCTCTGGCTGGTGCGCATGGGGAGGGAACAGAACTCATGAGCATGACCGCGGCGCCACCCAACGTCACGTCCGTGCCACCGGTACCGCCCCAGTCGCGGCCCTCCCGCCGGGCGGCCGATCCGCGCCGCACGCCGCGCTGGGTCGTCTACGTACCGCTCGCGCTGTACCTGCTGTTCACGCTGGTGCCGTTCTACTGGATCCTGCTCTTCGCCTTCCGCGAGACCGGGTCGACCTCGCTGTTCCCGTGGCCGCTGACGCTGGCGCACTTCTCGACGGTGTGGAACGGCGCCGGCTTCTCGGTGTTCTTCGAGAACTCCGTGATCATCGCGGTGCTGACGGTGTTCTTCAGCACCGCCATCGCGTTGGTCGGCGGCTACGCGCTGGCCCGGTTCTCCTTCCGCGGCAAGGGCGCGTTCATGCTGCTGATGCTGTGCACCCAGTTCATCCCCGGCGCGATGATGCTCATCCCGCTGTTCGACGTCTTCCGCGCCACGTTCCTGATCAACTCGCTGTGGAGCATCGTCGTCGCGGACACCGTGTTCCACCTGCCGCTGTCGCTGATGCTCATGGCCGGGTTCATCAGGAACATCCCGATCGAGCTGGAGGAGGCCGCCTGGATCGACGGCTGCGGCCGCGTGCGTGGCTTCCTGGCGACCGTGCTTCCGTTGCTGCGCCCGGGAATCGTCGCGATCAGCTCGTTCGCGTTCATCTCGTCGTGGAACAACTTCCTGTTCGCGCTCATGTTCCTGAACTCGCAGGACAAGTTCACCGTGCCGGTCGGGCTGAGCTACATGCTCGGCGAGTACAGCGTCGACTTCGGCGCGCTGGCGGCCGGCGGCGTGGTGGCCGTGGTGCCGGTCGTGCTCGTGTTCGCCTACGTCCAGCGGTACCTGGTGCAGGGCCTGTCGGCCGGGGCGGTGAAGGGCTGACCACGCGGCCGTCCGCGATCGGCGGTTACGAGGACTGGCCCGCGGCCTGGCGCGCCGGGGAGCGCCTCGACGGCGAGCTGGCCTCGCTGCTGGGCGTTCTCGCCCCCGCACGGGCCGCCTCGCGGGCGGTACGCGCGTGGCGGCGCGGCCAGGTGGAGCTGACCGAGCTGAGCTGGCGGACGGCCTTCGGGCCGCCGACCAGGGCGTGGCTGGCGCTGCCGTCGTCGAGAACCGGACCACTGCCGGGAGTGCTGGCCCTGCACTGCCACGCCGGGGTCAAGAGCGTCGGCGCGCAACGGCTGGTCTCCTCGCCCGAGCCGACCGCGGAACGGTTGCGCCAGAAGTGCTACGGGGGCGTCGCGCTCGCCGAGCGGCTGGCGCGCGCGGGGTTCGCGGTGCTCGCCCACGACGCGTTCGCCTGGGGGTCGCGCCGGTTCGCGCTGACGCCCGAGCCGTGGCGGCTGCGGTCCACGATGGCGGCACTCCGCGCGGCCGGGCGGGATCCCGGCTACGACACCGCGGCGGCCCTGCACGAGGCGACCGTGGCCAAGTTCGCCGGCGTCATGGGCACGTCCTTCGCGGGCGCGGTCGCCCACGACGACCTGACCGCCCTGAACGTCCTCGCCGGCCTGCCGTACGTGGACCGGCTCGGCGTCGTGGGCTTCTCCGGCGGGGGAGGGCGTGCGGCCGTGCTCACGGCACTGGACCCCCGGATACGGGCCAGCGTCATCGCGTGCATGATGTCCACTGTGGACGAACTCTATCCGGCCTACCTCGACGCGCACTCGTGGCTGCTGGCGACCCCGGGCATCGGCGACGGCCGGGACTGGCCCGACGTCGCCTTCGGTCGGGGCGAGCACGACCAGCTCGTGCTCTACGCGGCCGACGACGCGTTGTTCCCGCCCGAGGGCATGGTCCGCGCCGACGCCCTGCTGCGCCAGCGGTTCGCCGAAGCGGCGGGGACCTACGTGGGCGTCACGGTGCCCGGCCCCCACCGCTTCGACGGTCCCATGCAGGATCAGGCAATCGACTTCCTTGTCGCCGCACTGTCCACATGAGCCCGGCTACCTACCGCCGTGTTCCTTGTACTCCGCCAGCGCCTTCTCGAAGCGGTCCGCGTACTTCGACAGGAAGTCCTCGGGCGTCATCGTCTTCTGCAGCACCGCCTGGAAGTCCGGCTCCATCTCGGTCTTGAGGATCGAGCCCCAGTCGGGCAGGTAGGTCGGCAGCCGCACGAACCGCGTCTTCGGGTTGGCCGCCGTCCTGACGACCGACTCGAGCGGTTGCGACTTCTTCACCCACGGGTCCTTCTGCGCGGTGAGCAGGGCCGGCACCTGGCCGACCGTCTCGGACCACGCGGAGTTGGCGGTGGTGCTCATGAACTCGACGAACTTCCACGCCGCGGCCTTCTTCTCGCTGCCGGCCATGATGCTCAGCCCGGAGACGGACGGGCTCGTCGCGGTGATCACGCCCTTCTCGTCGGGGAACGGCGCCACCCCGGCCACCTTGTCCGCGCCCAGTGCGGTGATGTGGTCCTGGTAGGAGCCGAGGTTGTGGTGCATGGCCCACGCGGAGCCGCCGTCGAACGCGGCGACGATCTTGGGATAGTCGTTGGAGATGTCCGCCGCGGCGCTGACCGTGCCGTACAGCCCGACGTAGCGCTTGAAGGCCTTGATGTTGTCCTTGTTGTCGAGGGTTGCCTGGCCGTTCCTGGTGAAGAACTCGCCGACGCCGGACTGGCCGTAGGTCATGGCGATCATCGGCGGCATCGAGCCGGGGCCGCCGCGGAACGCGAACCCGAACCGGTTGGCGCCCGGGTTGGTGAGCTTCTCGGCGTCGTCGAAGAACTCCTCGTAGGACTTGGGCTCCTTGAGGTTGGCCTCCGCGAGCCAGTCCTTGCGGTACCAGATGATGTCCGAGAGCGCGGTCAGCGGCGCCTTGTAGAGCTTGCGGTCGGCCGAGTTGACCCGCTCGTTGTCGACCATGGCCTTGTCGATCCGGTCCGGGAGCCCGGCCTCTGTGAACGCGTCGTCCAGCGGCACGAGCGACTTCTGCGCGATGAGGCTCGCGATGTCGTTGCCGATCAGCAGGACGTCGGGGATCTCGCCGGTGGCGAGCGCGTTCTGCACCTTCTGCAGGTAGGAGGAGTTCGGCAGGCCGACGTAGTTGACCTTGATCTTGGGATATTCCTTCTGGAAGTCCGCGATCAGCTCCTGCCACTTCGCGGTGAGCCGGGGGTTGGCGTTGGTGTCCCAGAACTCGATCGTGCCCTCGGCCTTGCCCCAGTCCACCGTGGCGGCCTTCGGCGCTGCCGTGGTCCCGCTGCCCGGGCCGGCGCAGCCGCCGACCATCGCCAGCGCCGCCGCGACTGCGGCCAGGCCGGCCAGCCGTCCTCGCAGTCCCATGGTCGTGCACCTCTCTCGTCGTTGAGCGTGGCTCGCCGGATGGGAAACCGGTTTATCGTGGGCTACGGTAACAGCTGGGGAACCGGTTTCCTAGGTGTGAAGGACGAGGCATGGCACGGTCGCTGAAGGGTGCGAGCACCATCGAGGAGGTCGCCGCCGCGGCCGGGGTGTCCCGCGCGACGGTCTCCAGGGTCATGAACGGCAGGACGACCGTGGCCCCGGAGATCGCCGCCCGGGTGCGGGCCGCCGCCGACCGGTTGCAGTACCGCCCGAGCAACGTGGCGCGCAGCCTTTCGTTGGGCCGCACCAACACGGTCGCGCTGGTCGTCCCCGACCTGAGCAACCCGATGTTCCAGCAGGTGCTGCGCGGCGCGATGGCTGCCGCGGCCGAGAGCGGGTACCGGATCCTGGTCGCGGAGACGGCCGAGTCCGTGACCGAGGAGGCGGAGACCGCGCTGGAGGCGCGGCTACGCTGCGACGCGCTCATCCTCGCCAGCCCCCGGATGCCGGCCGACGAGCTCACCGCCCTCCTGGCCAGGGCGGCACCGGTCGTCGTGCTGAACCGGCCGGTCGCGCAGGCCCCGACGCTCGCGGTCGACTATGCCGCGGGCATCGGCGAGATCGTCGACCACCTCGTCGACCTGGGCCACCGCGACCTCGCGTACCTGGCCGGGCCGCCCAACGCCGCGTCGAACCGGGCCCGCCTGCTGGGGCTGGCGGAGGCGACGCGCCGGCACCCGTTCCTGCGGGTCCGGACGATCCCGGCCGGCACCACGATCGAGGACGGCTACCGCGTCGCCGACGAGGTCCTCGAGAGCCGGGCGACGAGCGCGTTGGCGTTCAACGACCTCGTCGCGTTCGGGCTGCTGGCACGGCTCAACGAGACCGGGGTGGCCGTCCCGGGCGACCTCTCGGTCACCGGCTTCGACGGCATCGAACTCTCGCGGTACGCGACGCCGTCGCTGACCACGGCAAGCGTCTCATCAGTCGCGCTCGGGCGCCGGGCGTGGGAAAGGCTGGTCATGGCAATGGAAAGCGAGCAGACCGGCACCGAGCCCGAGATGATCGCACCGGAGCTGGTGGTGCGGGCGAGCAGCGGTCCGGTGCCCCCGGCGCGGCGGCTCGGGGTGCCGTCGTCGGGCACGGCCGCGGCGGCGCGGCAGCAGGTCATCGGCGAGGCGCGCTGGCGGCTGGCGGGCAGCGGGGCGGTGCTGGAGCACCGCGACATCCCGCTGACGCGGTACGAGGACGGGGCGGACCTGCCGCAGGTGCACAGCCCGCGGCCGTACCTGCACCCGATCCACTCGCTGTCCGGGCGCGCGGTGACCGAGATCAGCCCGGTCGACCACCGGCACCACTACGGCCTGTCGCTGACCATCGCCGACGTCGACGGCACCACGTACTGGGGCGGCCGGACGTTCCTGGCGGGGCAGGGCCCGACCCTGCTGCGCAACCACGGGCGGCAGATCAGCCACGGCGCCGAGGTCGCCGACGGCGGGCTGCGCGAGTCGCTGACCTGGGCGGACCAGCACGACCGGCAGCAGCTCGTGGAGGAACGCCAGCTGACCGGGGTGGTCATCGCGGAGGCCGAGGCGTGGGCGCTCGGGTGGCACAGCAGGCTGACCGCGCCGGCGGGTGCGACCATCTCCAGCCCGGCGCTGCGGGGCAGGCCGGGCGCCGGGTACGGCGGGATCTTCTGCCGGCTGGTGTCGGCGGACTCGACCGAGGTCCTGACGGCGGACGCGGACTCGGAGTCCGGCGCGCACGGGTCCCGGTCACCGTGGCTGGCGTTCGGAGGCCGGTACGGCGGGGAGTGGGCGTCGGTGGTGCTGGTCCAGGAGGGCGAGCCGAGGCCGTGGTTCGTCCGGGTGGCGGACTACGTCGGCGCGGGGCCCGCGCTCGCGTGGGACACGCCGTGCGTGATCGGCGCCGGGGAGGACCTGGACCTCGGGCTGGTGGCACTGGTGGTCGACCGCCGGCTGTCCACACAGGACGCCTCGGATCTCGCGGACCTGGCACTCGCCCGGGTCGCGGCGGCCCGCCGGGGTGCCCTGTGAAACGCGTGGCCCTGGTCGGTGCCCGCGGGCACGGCGCGTCGTACTTCGACCGGCTGGACCGGCTCGCCGCGGCGGGCCGGGCCCGGCTCGTGGCGGTGGCCGACCCCCGCCCGCCCGGCCCGCTCGCGCCCCGGCTGTCCGGCGTGACCTGGCACGACAGCCTGGCGGACCTGCTGGCCCGGGAGGAGCCGGCGGTGGTGGTGCTGGCGACGCCGGTCCACACCCACGCCGACCTGGCGGTGGCGGCGATGCGGGCCGGCTGTGACGTGCTGCTGGAGAAGCCGCCCGCGCCGTCGCTCGCGGAGTTCTCGCGCGTGGTGGCCGCCGTCCGGGAGACGGGACGGATCTGCCAGGTCGGCTTCCAGACGTTCGGCTCGGCGGCGATCGACGCGGTGCGGCGGATCGTGGCCGCCGGCGAGATCGGGCAGGTGAGCGGGTACGGCGCGGTGGGGACGTGGGTGCGCACGGCGGGGTACTGGGCGCGGTCGGAGTGGGCCGGGCACCGCCGGCTGGCCGGCCGGGACGTCGTCGACGGCGTCGTGACGAACCCGCTGGCGCACGCGGTCGCGACGGCACTGTTGGTGGCCGGGGCCTCGGTCACCCAGGTGGAGACGGACCTCTACCGGGCGAACGACATCGAGGCCGACGACACGTCGTCGGGCGTGGTCACCCTGTCCGACGGCCTGCGGCTGGCCTTCGGGTTCACGCTGTGCGCGCCGAGGCGTTCGCCCGCGCTGGTTCTCGTCCACGGGAGCAAGGGCACGGTACGGCTGGCATACGAGTCGGACACGGTCGACGTGGACGACCGGACCATGACGTTCGGCCGCGTCGACCTGCTGGACGACCTGCTCACGGCCCGCGCGACCGGCAGCCGGCCGCGCTGCCCGGTGGAGGACACCGCGGCCTTCATGCACGTGGTCGAGGCGGTCCGCGCCGCTGACGAGCCGACCCGGATCCCCGATCACCACATCCGCTGGTCAGGTGAGGGCGACGACCGCCACCCCGTCGTCACCGACGTGGAGGCATGGTGTTCCCGGGCCGCCGTGCGCGGGAAGACGTTCTCGTCGCTGGGCGCGCCGTGGGCCCGTTAGTCCTTTGGCACGGCCATCTCGCCCAGCTCTGACCAGTCGTCCTGCGGGACGGTGAAGTTGACGATTCGTGGCGTCTCGGCGAGGTGGCGCGGGAGGGTCCGCCGGGCCGTCTCGAAGTGGTCGGACTGGACGTGCGCGGCGCCGGCGTCACCGTCGCGGAAGGCCTCGACCAGGACGTACTCGTTGGGGTCGTCGAGGCTGCGGGACCAGTCGAACCAGAGACACCCCGGCTCGGCGCGGGTGGCCCGCGTGAACTCGGCGCTGATCCGGGGCCAGTCGTCCGCGTGCTCGGGCAGGACCCGGAACTTGGCCGTAATGAAGATCATGCGGTGAAACCTACTCGCCCGCCCCCGTGACCAAAAGGTGGCGCGGCAGGTCACCCCGGCATCGACCAGCTCGTGCCCGTCGTCAGCGTCGCCAGCGGCGTGGGAGTCAGCCGGCCGGCAGGCCGAGCAGGCCGGGCAGCGTCGTCGGCGCGGTCCCCGGCCAGGACAGGATGCCCGGCAGTCCCGAGGTCACCGGCGGTGGGACCGCGTCGGGTCTGCCGCCGTACGGGGCGTTCTGCGAGCCGCGCACACCGATCGGACTGCCCGGCGGCTCGGCGCAGTACGCCTGCTGGTTCGGCCGGGACTCGGTCGTCTCGGTCGCGCCGCGTTGGTGTGTGCCCTCGTACCCCTTGGTGCACGAGAACGGGTCGTTGAACGTGAGGACCAGGCCGACGTGCCCGGTTCCGTCGGAGCTAGCGGCCGACCGGTTGGCCGTGATCATCGGGAAGCCCACCAGCAGCTCCTCGACGGCGTCGGTGCGGGTGGCGGTGATCCGCATGGTGGTCAGCAGGTTCGCGATGATCACGCCGAGGTCCTGGCCCGCGTCGCGCAGGATGTCGTTCACCCGCACGGCGACC
>Ga0164298_10000063_pt1 | contig 53889 bp, 55 predicted proteins | sample Whisoiple_216_MG_FD_109713 | JGI IMG/M metagenome (GOLD analysis project Ga0164298, IMG submission 109713) | Unamended control soil microbial communities from upstate New York, USA - Whitman soil sample_216_MG | ecosystem: Environmental > Terrestrial > Soil > Agricultural land ...
CACGATGGTGGATCAGTTGTCGTCGTTCGCGGACGAGGTGACGCGTGTCGCCCGTGAGGTTGGTACGGAAGGGAAGCTGGGCGGTCAGGCGCAGGTGGAGGGCGTGTCCGGCACCTGGCGCAACCTCACCGAGAGCGTGAACCGGCTGGCCTCGAACCTGACCGGACAGGTCCGCAACATCGCGCAGGTGACGACCGCGGTGGCGAAGGGCGACCTGACGCAGAAGATCACCGTGGACGCGCAGGGCGAGATCCTGGAGCTGAAGTCGACGGTCAACACGATGGTGGATCAGTTGTCGTCGTTCGCGGACGAGGTGACGCGTGTCGCCCGTGAGGTTGGCACCGAAGGGAAACTCGGCGGCCAGGCACAGGTGACGGGTGTCGCCGGGACCTGGCGGGACCTGACCGACAACGTGAACTACATGGCGTCCAACCTGACCAACCAGGTGCGTAACATCGCCCAGGTCTCGACCGCCGTGGCGGAAGGCGACCTGTCGCAGAAGATCACCGTGGACGCGCAGGGTGAGATCCTGGCGTTGAAGTCCACCGTCAACATCATGGTGGATCAGTTGTCGTCGTTCGCGGACGAGGTGACGCGTGTCGCCCGTGAGGTTGGCACCGAAGGGAAACTCGGCGGCCAGGCACAGGTGCGTGGCGTCGCCGGGACCTGGCGGGACCTCACGGACACCGTGAACTACATGGCCTCCAACCTGACCGGACAGGTCCGCAACATCGCGCAGGTGACCACGGCCGTCGCGAAGGGCGACCTCTCGCAGAAGATCACCGTGGACGCGCAGGGTGAGATCCTGGAGTTGAAGTCGACGGTCAACACGATGGTGGATCAGTTGTCTTCGTTCGCGGACGAGGTGACGCGTGTCGCGCGTGAGGTTGGTACGGAAGGGAAGCTGGGTGGCCAGGCGCAGGTGAAGGGGGTGGCCGGGACCTGGCGGGACCTGACCGACAACGTGAACTACATGGCGTCCAACCTCACCAGCCAGGTGCGCAACATCGCCCAGGTCGCCACGGCGGTCGCCGAGGGTGACCTGGGGCAGAAGATCACCGTCGACGCGCAGGGGGAGATCCTGGCGTTGAAGTCGACCGTCAACATCATGGTGGACCAGTTGTCGTCGTTCGCCGACGAGGTCACGCGTGTCGCGCGTGAGGTTGGTACGGAAGGGAAGCTGGGCGGTCAGGCGCAGGTGAAGGGCGTGTCCGGCACCTGGCGCAACCTCACCGAGAACGTGAACCAGCTGGCCACCACACTGACCATCCAGCTGCGTGCGATCGCCGGCGTGTCCACGGCCGTGACCAGGGGCGACCTGACCCAGCAGATCGGCGTGCAGGCCAGCGGCGAGGTCGCGGACCTCAAGGACAACATCAACCAGATGATCGTGACGCTCCGCGAGACCACCACGCAGAACAAGAACCAGAGCTGGCTCGACTCGAACCTCGCCCGCATCGGTGGCCTCCTGCAGGGGCAGCGGGACCTCATCGCCGTCTGTCAGATGATCATGAACGAGGTCGTGCCGCTGGTGGACGGCCAGGCCGGCGCGTTCTTCCTGAACCCGGGCAGCGGCGACCCGGACGCCGAGCAGGAGTGGCGGCTGTTCGGCTCGTACGGCCTCGGCACCGACGACCTGCCGGTCCGCTTCGGCCGCGGCGAGGCGCTCGTCGGCCAGGCGGCCGAGTCGAAGCAGCCGGTCGTACTGACCGGCTCGAAGGCGAACTTCGCGCCCATCCGGTCCGGCATCGGCACGTTCACGCCGACCGCGCTGGTCGTCACGCCGGTGCTGTTCGAGGGCGAGACCGTCGGCGTGCTGGAGATCGGCTCGGTCAACGACTACTCCGAGCTGCACATGAACTTCCTGGAGCGGCTCGCGCTGACCATCGGCATCGCGATCAACACCATCCACGCGAACGTGCGTACCGAGGAGCTGCTGGCACAGTCCCAGCGGCTCGCACAGGAGCTGCGCAACCAGTCCGCGGAGCTGCAGCGCACCAACGCGGAACTGGAGGACAAGGCCACGCTGCTCGGCGAGCAGAACCGCAACATCGAGATCAAGAACCTGGAGATCGAGGCCGCCCGGCGCCGCGTCGAGGAGAACGCGCAGCAGTTGGCCGTCGCGAGCCAGTACAAGTCCGAGTTCTTCGCCAACATGAGCCACGAGCTGCGCACGCCGCTCAACTCCCTGCTGCTCCTGGCCCGGCTGCTGGCGGACAACCCGGAGAAGAACCTGTCGCCCAAGCAGATCGAGTTCGCCAACACGATCCACAACGCCGGCTCGGACCTGCTCGCGCTCATCGACGACATCCTCGACCTGTCCAAGATCGAGGCCGGCCGGGTGACCATCCACCCCGGACCGGTGAACCTCGCGGAGGTCGCCGCGGACGCCCGCCGCGCACTGGTGGCACAGGCGGAGGAGAAGGGCCTGGAGCTGGAAGTCCTGGTGGCGGAGGACACCCCGGCGTCGATGGTCACGGACATCCAGCGCCTGCAGCAGATTCTGCGCAACCTGCTGTCCAACGCGGTGAAGTTCACCGAGCGCGGCACGGTGACGCTGACGATCTCACCGGGACGGACGGCCGACGAGGTCGCCTTCTCCGTCAAGGACACCGGCATCGGCATCTCGGACGAGAAGTTCGAGATGATCTTCGAGGCGTTCCAGCAGGCCGACGGCACCACGAGCCGGCGCTACGGCGGCACCGGCCTCGGCCTGTCGATCTCCAAGGAGCTGGCGCGCCTGCTGGGCGGGCACATCTCCGTGGAGTCGACCCTCGGCGAGGGTTCGACGTTCATCCTGTTCGTGCCCGTCTCGGCGCCGGGGGTGGACCGGAAGCGGTCGACGCCGCTGGCCGAGACCGAGGACGGCCTGCCGCCGATCGGCACGCCGATCCTGCGCCCCACCGTCGGCGCGCCCGCGGTCGCGCGCGAGCTGACCGGCGTGTCCGTGCTGATCGTCGACGACGACGTGCGCAACGCGTTCGCGCTGACGTCCGCGCTGGAGCTGCACGGGATGACCGTGCTGTACGCGGACAACGGCGCCGACGGCGTGCGCCTGCTGACCGAGCACCCCGAGATCGACATCGTCCTGATGGACGCCATGATGCCCAACATGGACGGCAACGAGACGACCCGCCAGATCCGGCAGCTGTCCACCGGCGCCGAACAGACCCCGGTGGTGTTCCTGACCGCGAAGGCCATGGCGGAGGACCGTGAGGCGAGCTTCGCCGCGGGCGCCGACGACTACGTCACCAAACCGGTCGACCTCGACCAACTGCTGGACGTCGTGTCCTCGTGGGTCATGCGAAGGGCGACGCGGTGACGGCGAAGGCACTGCTCGTCGACGACCGCAGGGAGAACCTCGTCGCGCTGGAGGCGATCCTGCAGGGGCTGGCCGTCGAGACGATCGCGGTCACCAGCGGCGAGGAGGCGCTGAAACGCCTGCTGGTGGACGACTTCGCGGTGATCCTGCTGGACGCGTCGATGCCCACGATGGACGGCTTCGAGACCGCAACGCACATCAAGCAGCGGGAGCGGACCCGGCACATCCCGATCATCTTCCTGACCGCGCTGGACTACGACGCCCGCCTCGCGTTCCGCGGCTACCAGATCGGCGCGGTCGACTTCATCACGAAGCCCTTCGACCCGTGGGTGCTGCGGTCCAAGGTCGCGGTGTTCATCGACCTGTGGCAGAAGAGCGCCGAGCTGACCGCACAGGCGATGGACCAGATGGCCCTGCAGGACGCGGTGACGAAGGCACTGGCGCTGCTCGCGTCGAGGGACAACGAGGGTGCGGTGTCGGTGCTGCGGGCGGTCCAGGCGAAACACGCGGTGCCACGCATGCGGTGACTGCCGCCGCCGCGGCGATGTTGCTTAGAATCTCCGCATGGCAACGGCGGACATCCGCGTCAGCAACGAGGAGCGGGACGCGGCCGTCACGACTCTCGGCGTGCACCTGTCGACGGGACGGCTGGAGCTGTCCGAGTACGAGGAGCGCTGCGGCCAGGCCGCGGTCGCCAGGACCCGTGGCGAGCTGGAGGCGCTGTTCACCGACCTGCCGGCGCCGCACCCGGACCTCAGCTCGGCGAGCCCGCCCGCGCAGCTGATCCAGAAGGCGGGACAGCTGGTCAGCCCGCCCATGCGGGGTCGCAAGACCGAGCTGGTGGAGACGCCGGCGAGCAAGGCGCTGGAGATGGTCGCCGGCCTCGCGTTCGGCATCGGCATCCCCTCGGCGATCCTGCTGACGGTGTTCCTCGGGCTGTGGTGGGTGTTCATCCCGGTCGGGGTCGTGCTCATGGTCGCCGGCGGCACCGCGGACTCGATGAAGAAGAAGCCGCGCCCAGGAACCTGAGCGGGACCTGTCTTCACCGGGTGGACACGCGGGTCCCGCGTGTGCGAGTCGTCCCGCTTGGTCAGCGTCCACGTTGGTCCGTCACACACCGGTTGTCGGCCACGGTTCCCGAAGCGTGGCCGCCCTGTCGTGTCCGGCGGCGGGCGGGCAAGATACGGGTCATGTCCAACGCCCCTGTGACCCCGGGCGACCAGTTCGGCGTCTCGGTGAACGTCGAGCATCGCGGTCCGGCCGTCGTGCTGCGGGTGGCCGGGGAGCTCGACATGCTGACCGCCCCCACGCTGGCCGAGGCCTGCGCACGGGAGCTGGCGGGGCGGCCACCGGTACTGGTGATCGAGCTGACCGGCGTCACCTTCCTCGCGTCGGTCGGCATGTCGGCGATCGTCGCCGCCCACGAGGCGGGTGGCGAGCACACGAAGGTCCGGGTGGTGACCGACAACCGCGACACCCTGCGCCCGATCCGCGTGACCGGCCTGGACCGCCTCCTGGCCATCTACCCAGCGCTTTCCGCCGCACTGCAGGACGTCTGACGCGGGCCCCGGCCGGCACGCTCGCCGCGACGAGTCCGACCGGCTGGGACACGCTCGCCCCGCTCGCGACGCCTTCCGGCGCCTCCCCGACGATGCCGGCCCAGCCCGCCCTGGCCGCTGGTGACGCGGGCCCCTAGACCGGCACCGGGTGGCTGTGCAGGGTGACCGTCGTGCCGTCGTCGCCGCTGTCGACCGTCACGTGCTCCACGCACGCGCGCATGAGGCGTAGGCCCTGCCCACGTGTGCTGTGGCGGTCCTCGCTGGGCGGCTGCCAGGTGCCGGCGTCGCGGACGGTGAACTCCACGTGCCGCGCACCGGTCTCGGCGCGGCGGATGACGCCGTGGACCTCGACCATCTCGGTGCTCGGTGGGTCCTCCGGGCCGACCTGGTAGCCGTGCTCGATGCTGTTGCTGACCGCCTCGTTGACCGCCAGCACCAGGTCGTCGGTGTGCGCAGGCGACCAGCGGTTCGCTTTGAGCCAGACCCGCACCCGGTCCCGCGCCACGGATGGCGAGATCCAGTCGGCGGCGAGAACCAGGTCCAACGTCTGCGCGACGCCGGCGCGCGTGGGTTCGTTGCCCAGTTGGCGCTCGGAGCTTGGCGGCACGGTCGCTATTGTCCCAGCTTTGCCCGCTACCGCAGATCGCCGGCGGCGATCGCGTCCTCGACCGTGTGGTAAAGGGCGAGAATCTGGTCGAGACCGACGATCTCGATCGGCCGGATCACCGGCCGGGTGTGGTCGACCACGACCCGCAGCGGCTGAAAGCCCTCGTGGCGGGCGGCCTCGTGCGCGCTGTCCCGCAACGTGCGCAGGCCGACGGAACCCAGGAACCGAACCTGTGTGAGATCGAGCACCAGGGTCCTGCCGGCCAGGGCGCGGAACGCCTCGCCGATGGCCGACGACAGCCGCGGCGCGGTCAGCCCGTCGACATCGCCCTCGACGGTCAGGATCAGCACGTCGGCGCGGCCGTCGAGGCGGACGGTCATGAGCTGCTCGCGGCTGGGCAGCTGGTAGTCCACACCGTCCGGCGTCAGCTCGTCGCTCGCTGGTTTCACGAGACGGCAGCGTACTCGGGGCATACTGCCGGCATGGGCATCGACGCGTTGGTGTTCGACTTCGACGGCCTGCTGATGGACACCGAGACCACGTCGCTGCGGGTGTGGCAGTACCTCTGGCGGTACCACGGGCTGGAGCTGGACGTCGCCACGTTCTTCGCGCCGCACGGCGGGGACGTAATCGCCGAGCGGTACGCCGCGCTCGCCGCCGCCGTCGGACCGGGTTACGACCAGGCCGCGAGCCACGCCAGACGCCTGGCGTACCGGGACGAGCTGCACGCCGCGCTCGAACTGGCCGACGGCATTCCCGCCTGGCTCGACGAGGCACGTGAGCTGGGCCTGCGGCTCGCGGTCGCCAGCAGCTCGCCCCGGTCCTGGATCGAGGACCACCTGTCCCGCATCGACTTCCTCGACCGCTTCGAGTTCCTGGCCTGCGGTGACGAGGTCGCCGCGGCCAAGCCGGCGCCGGACGTCTACCTGCTGGCCCTGGACCGGCTCGGCGTGGCCGCGAACCGTGCGGTCGCCTTCGAGGACACGGTCCACGGCGTGGCGGCGGCCAGGGCGGCGGGCCTGCGGTGCGTCGCCGTCCCGCACCCGAACGCCGACGCGGCACTGTTCACCGCCGCGGACGTGCTGCTCACCAGCGCCGCCGACGAGCCCCTCGCGTCGGTGCTCACCACGGCCGGGGCCCGCTGACGCCGGGGCACGAGCGAGCAGGCCGAACGAGCCGCTGACGTCGGCGATCCGGGGGATCGTGCGGACCCACCGGCGTTTGCCCGCCCGGGGCGCCGGGTAATGCTCAGGTCGACGACGTACAGGAGGTTTTCATGATCGGTTTCATCGTCGCCGGCCTCATCATCGGGGCACTGGCCCGACTCATCAAGCCCGGCAAGCAGAACCTCGGCATCATCGCGACGCTGCTGCTCGGGTTGGTCGGTTCGGTCATCGGCGGCACGATCGCCAACCTGCTCGGCACCGGCGACATCATGGAACTGAACGTCCTCGGCTTCATCGTCGCCGTGATCGCGTCGGTGTTGCTGATCGGAGTCGCCGAGTCGGTCTCGGGCTCACGACACCGCGCCGTCCGCTGACGGCACCACCACCGAGCGAAGACGGGCCGTCCCGGCCGCGTGCCCTGCCCACGCGGCCGGGACGGCTTGTGGGGTGACGGTCTCATGCGCGACTGTCAGCATGCCGTCCGCCACCCGCGCGGCGATCATGGCGATCGCCTCGGCACGTTGTCCGGAAGTCAGCTCGTTGTTCGTGTAACCCAGCAACCGCAACGACTTGCTGCGCAGCAGCGACGACGTGACCGGCGCGGTCTCGCCGGCCGCGCCACCCAGGTTCACCCACCGTCCGCCTGGCCGCAGCGACCGGGCCGCGGCCACGGCCGGCACGCCGAACAGCGGGTCGAGCAGCAGGTCCACCGGACCGTCCACTGTGGACTCGAAGCGTTGCGCCAGTTCGTCCACGTCGGACGAGTCCAGCATCACCACCGCGTCGGCGCCCACGGCTTCCGCCCTGGCACGGCCGTCCGGCGAGTGGGCGCCGGCCACGACCCGGCGTGCGCCGGCGGCCCGGGCCAGCTGGATCGCCGACTGGCCCACGACACCACCGCCGCCCAGCACGATCACCTGCTCGCCGGCGGCCAGCTCGCCCCGCCAGGTCATCGCCATGTGCGCGGCGACCGCGGAAAGTCCCAGTGCGGCGACCAGAACGGGGTCGGCGCCCTCGGGGAGCGGCACGAGCTCCTGCTCCGGCACCACGACCGTCGCGGCCATGCTGCCGTCCCCCGGCCGCATGCCCGCGGTGGTGGGGAACCAGACCGCGCGCCCGTCGACCGTCCCGATGCCCTGCACACCGGGCACGTACGGGGTCGCCGGCACGCCGAAGTACGACGTGCCCGACGCGCAGAGCAGGTCGAGCGGGGTGATCGGCGCCGCCGTCACCTCGACCAGGACCTCGCCGGGCCCCGGGCTCGGCGCCTCCCAGCCGACGAGCTTCGGCGGCTCGCCGGGGGAGTGGAGCGACACCGCCCAACTCATGTCGCGATGTCCGGGTAGGGCAGCGAAAGGTGGGACAGGCGGCGGGCGTACTCCAACTGGAAGCCGAGCGGCTCCTCGTGATCGCGCTCGAACATCGCGATGAACAGGGTCAGCGTCAGGAACGGGTGGGCGCCCAGCTCGAACAGCTTCGGGTAGTCGTGGGTCGACAGCGCGACGCGTTCCTCGTCCTCGAACCTGAGCCAGGTGGAGGACTCGCCGAGGTTGCAGGCGAGAATCCGGTTGGCCTCACTGGACTCCCACCACTCGACCATCGCCTGTGGATCCTCGCGGTAGCGCTCGACCAGCTCCGGATCGCGGTCGACCGTGAAGAGGAACTTGTTCAGCAGGTACTTGCTCATGCCGGGACGCCCTTCGGGTACCAGGTGAAGTAGGCCTCCATGGTGTGGAACAGGTCGTAGGTGTCCACGTAGTCGGCCTTCTGTCCCTCGCCCGCGACGCCCATCATCAGCATGAAGTCCATGAACCCGTGCGTGGCGTTGCCCGGCAGGTGCAGGCTGTCGAGCGTCACCTCGCCGCAGCAGCCGTCCAGGTCACCGGTGGAGATCCACTCGACGGCCCTCCGGTCGAACTCCGGGTCCGGCCCGTGGGGCCCGAACTGGCGTGGCCCACCGAGTTCGAGCGACAGGTGCCCGGTGCCGATCACGGCGACCCGCTGGTTCGACGGCCACGACTCGACGAGCTGGCGAATCGTCTGTCCCAGTTGGACGAACCGCTTGGGCTGCGGCAGTGGCGGCGCGAAGATGTTGGTGTAGATGGGGACGATCGGCAGGTCGTTCTGCGGCCGCAGCGTGATGATCGGGCAGGTGATCGAGTGGTCGATGCGCAGCTCGTTGGAGAACGCGAGGTCGAACCCGGCGTCGAGGCCCTCGCGCAGGATGTAGCTCGACAGGTCCTCCTGGCCCTTCATGACCATGCGGGGCAGGCCGAACTCGCGTTCCTCGTTGTACCAGTTGGCGTCGTAGACCGGCGCCTTGCCGACGAGGAACTGCGGCATGTTGTCGAGCCAGAGCTGGTGGAAGTGGTCAGAGCCGACCATCACCAGCACGTCGGGACGGGCCTTGGTGAGGGTCTCGCGGAACGCCTCTACCTTGCGCACCCACTCGTCCGCGAAGGGCGGCCGGTCCTCACCGGTCGAGGTGCTTGCGCGGTAGTAGAAAGGGTGGTGCGTGGACGCGATGACCGCGACCAGCTCAGCCATGCTGGCCTCCGTACGGCTCGGGGGGGACGGAAGAGTTGTTCAGATCGACGGACAGAAAGATCTCGTTGGCGACCGGGTTGCGCAGCTCCTCGGCGAGCTGACCGATGAGCCCGGCGGTGCGCGCCAGCAACGCGAAGCCACGCAACAGCTCCAGCGGCAACCCGAGGTCCGCGAGCGCCGCGCCGCAGACACCGGCCCCGTTGAGCGGCAGGGTCTTGCCGAGCACCCGCGGATGCACCCGCCCGATCGCCGCGAAGAGCGAGAGGTGTGGCCCGAAGAGGTCCTCCTCGCGGGCGATCCGGAAGAGCCTGGGCGTGCGGGGGTCGCCGTCCTTGTGCACGTGGTGCCCCAGGCCGGGAACACGTTGTCCCTTGTGGTTCTGGAGAACCTCCAGTGCCAGCGCGTCCCAGCCGTCTTCGTCGAGCGGCCGCGGGTGCTGCTCGAGCCGCTCGTGCAGGAACCGGCCGCAGTCCTCCGTGACCCCGAGGAACCGCGACCCGCCGCCGAGCAACCCGGCGGCGAGCGCGCCCTGCACGGAGTCCGGCGCGGACAGATAGGTCAGCCGGGTGACGATGGCGGTCGGCGTGAACCCGTGATCGGCCAGCGCGGCGAGGACGGCCTCGAACACCCGGGTCTCGCCCTTGCCGGGCCGGCGCTGGGTGGCGAGCCAGAACGCCAGCTCCCCGAACCCGACCTCACCCATGACGTCCTCGGCGAGGTCCTTGCCGAGCAGCGTGATCCTGTCCCTGGAGGACGCGCCGAGAGCCGTGGGGTACTCAGGCATCCTTGTCCCCCAACCACTTCCGGATCTCGTCGCCGTGCTCGTCCAGTTCCGGTGGGGGCAGCGCGTAGCTCACGGGCGTCTGGGAGAACCGGATCGGGTGCCGGGTCGTCGGCACGGCCCTATCCCCGTCGCCGACGGTCACGATCGGGTCGAGCTCGAACCGCTCCGCCATGGCGAACCCGCCGTCGATCGTGTTGATGGGTCCACAGGGCACACCGGCCGCGACGAGCAGGTCGAACCACTCGACCGCCGACCTGGTCGTCAGCCGGTCGACGAGCAGTGGCCGCAGTTCCTCCCGGTTGGCCGTCCGGTTGGCGTTGATGGCGTAGCGCGGGTCGTCGGCGACGTCCGGGATGCCGAGCACCTCGCACAGCTTGCGGAACTGCCCGTCGTTGGCGGCGGAGATGATGAGGTCGTTGTCCTTGGTGGGCAGCGGCTCGTAGGGGAAGACACTCGGATGGGCGTTACCCATCCGGTAGGGCACGACACCGCCGGCGGCGTAGGCGGAGCTGTGGTTGACGAGCCCGGTGAGGGCGGAGGAGAGGAGGTTGACCTCGACCCGCTGTCCCTGCCCGGAGGAGTCCCGGTGCCGGAGCGCGGCGAGAATCCCGATGACGGCGTGGTTGCCGGCCATGACGTCGAAGACGGAGATCCCCGCGCGGTAGGGCGGCCCGTCGGGATCGCCGGTGAGGCTCATGAGCCCCGAGATGGCCTGGACCATGAGGTCGTAGCCGGGCACGTCCCGCCCGGCGCCGGTGCCGAACCCGGTGATCGAGGCGTAGACGATGCCCGGGTTGGCCTTCCGGACGTCGTCGTAGCCCAGGCCGAAGCGCTCGAGCCCACCCGGTTTGAAGTTCTCGATGAGCACGTCCGCCCGCCGCGCGAGCTCCCGCGCCGCCGTGGCGTCGGCGTCGTCCCGCAGGTCGAGCGCGATGGACCGCTTCCCCCGGTTGATACCGAGGTAGTAAGTGGACACTCCGTCCCGCACGGGGGGCATCCAGGTCCGGGTGTCGTCGCCTCGCGGCCCCTCCACCTTGATCACCTCGGCACCCATGTCCGCCAACAGCATCGTGGCGTAGGGCCCGGCGAGAATCCGGGAGAAGTCAGCGACGAGCACACCGTCAAGCGGACCCTTCATAAGCCTCCGTCCGTGCAGCGGACATCTGTCCGCAGTCTTGGCCCCGCCGCCCCTCCTGTCAAGCCACGCGAGTCCCGCGTTCAAACACCCCGAGTCCCGCGTTCAGACCTACCGAACTGCGGTTTCGTGCAGATCTTGGTGTACCCGTACCGATCCTGTGTGCACGAAAACGCGACTCGCTATGTCCGAACGCGGGACTCGCTATGTTCGAACGCGGGACTCGCGAGGTCAGGAGGCGGCTGTGCGGGTGACGTGGGGGACCGCCGCCAGGCGGGCATAGTCGGCGCTTATGTCGCCCGCCGCCTTCAGCAGCAGGGGCAGGTGGTTCTCGAGGAGGTGGTCCACCGTGGTCTCCGCCGCGTGGGTGTTCACGTTCAACGCCGCCACCACGCAGCCCGTGCCGTCGCGTAGTGGCGCCGCCACCGAGCGGATGCCCAGCGTCAGCTGCTGGTCCGTGAGCGCCCAGCCCCGGGCCCGAACCTCCCGCAGCTCCGCCTCGCGCTCGTCCCGGCCCGGCTGCCACCGCGGCTCCAGCCCCGACCGGGTCGGCTCCGCGAGGACCGCCGCCACCTCCGCCGGCTCCAGCGCGGCCAGCAGTACCTTCCCCAGCGACGTCTGCAACGCCGGGAACCTCGTCCCGATCTGCACCGCCAGCGCCACGATCTTCGGCACCGCCACCCGCGCCACGTACACGATGTCCGACCCGTCCAGCTGCGCGATCGAGCACGACTCGTTCGTCGCCGCCGACAGTGCCTCCATGTGCGGCCGCGCGATCTCCCACAGGCCCTGGGACCGGACGTACGCCACGCCCAGCTCCAGCACCCTCGGCGTCAGCGCGTACCCGGCACCCTCCGTGCGCACGTAACCCAACTCCGTCAGCGTCAGCAGGATCCGCCGTGCCGTCGGCCGGGCCAGACCCGCCGCGGACGCCACCTCCGTCAGCGACATCACCGGCCGGCCCGGTGCGAACGCCGCTATCACCTCGAGGCCTCGCGCCAGGGCCTCGATGAAGTCGGGCCCGGCTCCTTCCCTCGGCATAACGACGGCTCCTTCGGTCGCGGGAACTGTTGACTTCCCCCGGGTGGCGGGATCAGAGTAACTCCCAGAATTAACCGGCATGCGGACAATCGTCCGAAAGAGGTTCAACGATGAACGAGTCAAGACCTGTGTTGTTGCGCGGCGGCACCGTGTTGCCGATGGACGACGCCCGGTCGGTGCTCGCCGACACCGACGTCCTCACCCTGAACGACCGGATCGTCGAGGTCGGCAGGAACATCGCCGCCCCGGACGACGCGCTGGTCGTGGACGCCACGGGCGGCATCGTCATGCCTGGGATGATCGACACCCACCGCCACATGTGGCAGACGGCCATGCGCGGCTACGGCGCCGACTGGACGCTCACCCAGTACTTCGTCTGGTACTACCTCGAGCACGGCAAGCTCTTCCGCCCCGAGGACATCCACGCCGGGAACGTCCTCGCCGCCATCGAGGCCATCGACGCCGGCGTCACCACCGTCGTCGACTGGTCGCACGGCCTCCAGACGACCGACCACGCCGATGCCGCGGTCGACGCGCTCGAGTCCGTGCCCGGCCGGTTCGTCCTGGCGTACGGCAACATCCAGGAGCCGCCCGCGGTGTGGACGGCCAGCCCCGAGTTCCGTGACTTCGTCAACCGGCGGGTCAAGGGCGACCTGGGCTTCCAGCTCGCGTTCGACGTGCTCGGCGACCCGGAGTTCCCGGAGAAGGCGGCGTTCGAGGTGGCCCGCGACCTCGGCGTCAGCGTCACCACCCACGCCGGCGTCTGGGGCGCGACCAGCGACGACGGCATCCGCCTCATGTACGAGAACGGCTTCATGACGCCGCAGACGATCTACGTGCACGCCGCGTCGCTGTCCGCCGACTCCTACCAGCGGATCGCGGCCACCGGCGGGTCGATCTCGGTGTCCACGGAGAGTGAGCAGAGCGCCGGCCAGGGTTACCCTCCCACGTGGGCGATCCGCGCCCACGGCATCCCGGTGTCGCTGTCGATGGACACGAGCGTCTGGTGGAGCGGCGACCTGTTCAGCGCCATGCGCACCACGCTCGGCGCCGACCGGTCGCGCACGCACCTGGAGGCACACGCCAAGAACGAGACCGTCACCAACCACCTGCTGCGGGCCGAGCACGTCGTGGCCTGGGCGACCCGCGGCGGCGCCGACGCGCTCGGCCGGTCGGACATCGGCGAGCTCAAGACCGGCAGCAAGGCCGACGTCGTGCTGCTCAAGAACGACGACTCGCCGGTGTCGTTCCCCGTGCTCAACCCCTACGGCCACGTGGCGTTCCAGGCCCAGCGCGGCGACGTGCACACGGTGCTCGTCAACGGTCGTGTCGTGAAGCAGGACCACAAGCTGGTCGGCGTGGACCTGGCCGCGGCCCGCACCGGCGTCGACCGGACGATCGAGTACCTGCGCTCGGAGATGGGCGAGGAGGCCTGGGTGGCCGGCATGCACCCGGAGATTCCCGAGTCGAAGGTCCTGGACAACCCGTACCAGTACAGCGACTACCGCAGCGCCGCGACGCACACGCGTTAGGAGCCGCCGCCCATCTCCATGCCGTGGCTGGCCCCCATCGACTCGTCCTGCTCGATGTGGCCGCCGAGCCTGCCCTGGAGCTTGACCATCTCGTCCTCGGACGAGCTGGTCAGGATCCAGCGCTCGCCCACGAGGTAGCTGCTGCCGTAGATGATCGCGTACTCGAACCAGTCCTTCTGGTTCTGGTCCGTGACGAAGTCCAGGAGCATGTAGTCGGTCTTGCCGACCTTGCAGCTCGCCTGGCGGAAGTCGGCCGCCTTGCCCTGGAACGTCGGCGTGCAGCCGACCGTCCTGGCCAGCTGCTCCACGGTGTACGGCTTCGTGGGCTTGGGGTCGGGCCACGACTTGGTGGTCGTGACGGGTGCCGTCTGCGCCGGAACACCGCAGCCGGCGACCGCCAGCGCGCAGAGAACCGCCGCGACCAGGCCGGGCAGACGTCCGCTCATATCTCTCTACACGTGCGGGAGCCCGGCCGCGTTCACTCGAAGTCGCAGCCGGGGTTGGGTGCGTCCTCCGCCAGCGGGCTGCCGTGCGGGAGGACGTAGAGGACGTCGAGCACGGTCGGTGACGTGCCCAGGTTGCGGCCGATGTGCACCTGGACGGGCTCCTCGACCAGCGTCGAGCCGGCTCGGGTGACGAAGGTGGTGGTGCAGTCGGACATCGTGCGGGTCAGCGTGCCCTGCTTGATGACCGCGTACAGCGTGCCGTCGTGGTGGTGCCAGCCGGTACTGCCGCCGGGCTGCACGGTGATCTCCCGCAGCGTGTAGTCGGTGCCGCCGGCGGTCCACTGTGCGAGGATCGTGGCGGTCACTCCGCGTGACGGCGTCGCGTCCGCGACCCCCGGCGCCACGAGACCCAACACGACGGCCACCACTACCGCGAACCTGCGCATCTCACTCCCCAGGACTGACGACGCCGTCCTCGTAGGCGCCTTGCGCGCCGCGGCCAGGACGTCCGGCGCCGGGGACAAGTGTGGCACGCGATCCGTACCTCGTGAGTCGTACGCCCGCTACTCTTCGGTCCATGCCGACGATCTCGCTGACGACCAGGATCCGCGGCTCGGCCGAGGACACCTTCGAGGCGCTCACCGACCTGCGTGGGTACGGCCGGTGGCTCGACCTGTCGGCGGACTACCCGGGCACGGTCGACATCACACAGGGCCCGGTCCAGGCCGGCACGGAGTACGTGGAGCGGAGCCGCCTCGGCGTGCGGCGTGGCGTGGTGACCGCGCTGCGGGCGCCGGAACACGTCGTCTTCCACCAGCCGATGACCCTGCGGCCGCGGTTCTTCGGCGTGATCGAGATCGTCGTGAGCTACTCGGTCACGCCCGTCGACGGGAGCGTGGCTCTCGAACGTGTCGTCGAACTCACGCTGCCACCCGTGGTGAGGCCGTTCGCCCCGCTGATCCTTGCCCGCTTCCGCAAGGAGAGCGAGCGCACGGTCCGCGCACTGAAGGCCTTCGTCGAGACGCCATAACACCCGACCGATCCGCGAGTCCCGCCTTCACACCTAGCGAGTCGCGCGTTCAAACATGGCGAGTTGCGGATTCGTGCACACGAAGACCCGTACCTGCATACGAAGACCCGAACGGGCACGCCAGTACCTGCACAAAACCGCAACTCGGGGTGCATGAACGCGGGACTCGGTGTGTGCGAACGCGCGACTCGCGGGGTGGTTACTCGACTACGCTGCGCATGAAGTCGACGATCGCGCCTAGGCCGTCGCCTATCCAGTTCAGGACTGTCTGTACGCCGTCGCCGAGTTGGGTCGGGTGGGCGATCAGGGTGTAGATGAGGACGGCGGCCACGACGAGGAGGATGACTTTCTTCGCTTTCATGGCTGCCTCGCCTCGGACATGCGGTTCCCCTTCGGTGACGGTGCGCACTGCGATCGTAACCCGCGGAGCGTCCACAGACTGAAACGCCACGTCAAGGTGATGTGGAAAAGCGGACACTGGTGGTGACCTTCTTCCCGGGATTGGGGACTGTCATGACGACGACTGTCGAGCCGCGATTCGCTCACCGGTGGGAGCAGTGGCGGGTGGCGCGCGAACGGACGCTGGCCGACCCACGCGGCTGGCTCGCCCTGGTGTCACTGGACTGGTTGGACGACACACCGCGCAGGTACGGCGACCTGCCGGGACTGTGGTGGCAGGACGCGGACGCCGCGTACCTGGACCCGGCCGGCGCCGCACTGTCCTATGAGGACTCGGCGGTGGCGGGCGTGCGGCGGTTCGAACTGGTGAACAGTGGTCCGGGTGTGCGGGTGACGGCAGGTGACCTGGAGATCGAGGTGGCAAGGCGGTCCGGGTACCTGATCCGCGTGCACGACCCGGCGGCGCCCACGCTGGCGGCGTTCCGCGGGGTGCCGGTCTACGACCCGGATCCGCAGTGGGTGCTGCACGGCAGGTTCACGCCGTTCGAGTCGCCACGGCCGACCACCGTCGGCGCGGTGGTCGAGGGCCTGAGCCATGTGTACGTGGCGCCCGGCGTGGTGACCTTCTCGCACGAGGGCGCCGAACACACGCTGACCGCGTTCAACGGCAAGTCCGACGACGACCTGAACATCCTGTTCACCGACGAGACCAGCGGCGTGACGACCTACGCCGCGAACCGGTCCGTGAGCGCGGACGTCGCGGCGGACGGCACGGTGACGCTGGACTTCAACCGCGCGACGAACCTGCCGTGCGCGTTCACCGACTTCGCGACGTGCCCGCTGCCGCCTGCGGGCAACCACCTGCCGTTCGCGGTGACCGCGGGGGAGCGGACTCCGTATGAGCGTGAGTGAGTCCTTTTTGGACAATCCGGTGTGGGCCTCGCTGACCGGCCCGCACCGGCGTTTCGCCGACCGGCGCGGCGAGGCGGCGCGGTACCTGCCGGACGTGGCGCCGTTCCTGGCCATCGGCTCCGCCGCGGGCTGGCGCGATGTCGCGGCCATGGCGGGTCCTGGCGCGGTCGTGGTGGTGGCCGGCGTCCCCGCGCCGGCGGACTGGGAGACGGTCGAGGAGATCCCCGGCGTGCAACTGGTGGACGCGGGGGTCGCGGCGACCCCGTTCCCGGAAGCCGTACGGCTGACGAAGTCCGACGTGCCGGAGATGCTGAACCTGGTCTCCCACACCGAACCGGGCCCGTTCCGCGAGCGGACCATCGAGCTGGGCACGTACCTGGGCGTCCGCCTCGACGGCCGGCTGGCCGCGATGGCGGGGGAGCGGCTGCATCCACCGGGCTGGACGGAGATCAGCGCGGTGTGCACCGACCCGGCGTACCGCGGCAAGGGCCTGGCGACGGGCCTGGTCCGCGCGTTGGTGGCCGGCATCCGAGAGCGTGGCGAGCAGGCGCTGCTGCACGCGGCGGCGTCCAACTCCGGGGCGATCCGGCTGTACGAGTCGATGGGCTTCCGGTTACGCGCCAAGCCGGTCTTCACCGCGGTCCGCGTTCCGGAGGACCATCTCGTGAGGTAGGGGGCCCGGTCAGCCGACCGGAGCGAGGTCGGGCTCGACCGCCCTGGCGGCCAGTGCGCGGTCCTTCGTCTCGGCCAGGGCGGCGGTGCAGACGAAGCTCAGCACCGCGGACACCGACAGCACCACGCCGATCGCGATGCTGCCGTACGACGAGGTCAGCGCGGGCGCCAGCAGCGGTGGGACCGCGCCGCCGACGACGCCGGCCAGGTTGTACGACAGGCCGGCACCCGTGTAGCGGTACCGGGTCTCGAACAGCTCCGGCAGGAACGCCCCGGTCGGCGCGTAGCAGATCCCGACGATCGACAGCGTCACGACCAGCCCGAGCCCGAACGCCAGCGTCGAACCGGTGTCCAGCAACGGGAACAGCAACAGTCCCCACCCGACACCGACGACCCCGGCGGACATGATCAGCCGCTTGCGGCCGAGCCGGTCGGACAGCGTGCCCGTCACCATCGTGACCACGCCGGCGACCACCGCGGCGATGACGCCGGCGACCAGCACGGTCGGCCGGCTCTGCCCGGCACCGTCCGGGTTCACGCCGTAGCTCGTCAGGTACGTGGTGCCGATGTTGAAGAACGAGAACACGATCGTCAGCGAGCCCGCGGCGAGGAGGACCTCCCTCGGCTGGCGCAGGACCGCCTCCCGGAACGGCGGCCGCGAGCGTGCCGGCGCGGGCGCCCGCTCCTGCGCCTGGCGGAACACCGGCGTCTCCTCGATCCGCAGCCGCACGTACAGCCCGACGACGACCAGGAGTGCACTGAGCACGAACGGAATCCGCCAACCGTAGTCCAGGAACGCCGCGTCCTTGTCGCCCATCAGGAGCCCCGTGGCCAGGAACGTGAGGCTCGACAGCCCGAACGCCAGGAACGCGCCGAGCTGCGGGTAGGTCGCGTACCGGCCACGCGAGCCCCCCGGCGCGTACTCGGCGGTGAGCAGCGCCGCCCCGGCCCACTCGCCGCCGACCGCGAAGCCCTGCGCGAACCGCAGCACGACCAGCACGATCGGCGCCGTCACCCCGATCGCCGAGGCGCTGGGCAGCAGCCCGATGAGCGTCGTCGCGAGGCCCATGACGAGCAGCGTCGAGATCAGCGTGCGCTTGCGGCCGATGCGGTCGCCGAAGTGCCCGAACACGACGGCGCCGACCGGCCGCGCGACGAACGCGACGGCGAACGTGGCGAACGACGCCACCGCCGCCGCGGCCGGGCCGAGTGCCGGGAAGAACACCTTGGGGAAGACCAGGGCGGCGGCGGTGCCGTAGATGAAGAAGTCGTAGAACTCGATGGTGGTGCCAACGCAGCTCGCGACGGCGATCCGCCGCATCGGCACCCTCGGTTCGTTGACCATCCGAACCTCCACGGAAGTCGGCTTGAGACAACGGATCCTGTCACCGGTGGAGTGATTTTCAGTTGCATCTGTCTTGCTCGTCGTGTCCGGTCGCGACGACATACTCGGGCGATGTCCTGTCGCAAGCGCCCAACGTCCAGGGCGGCGCCACCGGTAGAATCGAACTCGTGACCGACGAGATCACCGAGTCCGATGGGAGTGCGAGCGACAAGGAAGACAAGCCTGAAAGCAGCTCCGACTTCAAGCGGTTCGCCACGGCGGCGGCAGCCATCATCTCCATCCTGATCGGCATTCAGGCGCTGACCGGCTGGAATCCGCTGAAAGTCCTCGTCAACCCCAGTCCTCCTGCGCCGCCGCCATCTCCGCCCAACTTCTGGATCGAAACCCAGGACTGGGCGGGCCCGTGCGATTCCGGGTGTCTCGTTCGCGCCACCTTTCGAAATGTCGGAGGAGACGGCAGCGCGATCGCCACGTTTGTGGTTCGGTCATCGACCAGCGACCTGGCCGAATGCTCGACGGTTCTGCCTCGTACGGTTCGCGGAGGCATTGTCGAGGCCAGCTGCACTGCTTACAGCTCGACTCTCGCGAACTACCGTGGCGCGTTGTTCCTGTACGTGTCGACAAGGCGCTGAACTCTGACGCTTACCGTCCGCGCACGGTTGGCGCCGGACGAAGCCGTGGAAATCGATGGTGTCGGTTCAGAACCAGCTCTCCCTGGTGTCCGTCCTTACCCACAGGAGCGGTTGCCCGGGGAGAGGAGCCTGCCGTGACCAGTCGATTCGCCACCAGCAGACCACTGTCCGGCAGGCCCGTCGCCGTCGCGTTCGACGTGCTCGTGTGGACCGTGCAGGTGCTGGTGGCCACCTACTTCGTCTACAGCGCGTCCCTCCTGTTCGGTGGTGACCTCGTCGGCAAGTTCGACGAGATCGGGTTCGGGCAGTGGCTCCGTCACCTCACCGGGACCCTCGAACTGGCCGGCGCCGTGGGGCTGGTCATCCCGTTCCTGTCGGGGTTGGCCGCGCTCGGCCTCGCCGGCGTGATGGCCGGGGCGGTCGCCACCGAGCTGTTCCTGCTGGTTGACGGCGACGCGTCGCTCCCCGCGCTGCTCGGCGGCCTCACGCTGGTGGTGGCGGTGGCTCGCCGGCACACGATGCGCACTGCCCTCACCAGGCTCCGCGTCAGGCTCCGGCCGTAGCTCCGGCCGCGCCGAACCAGGTGGACAGCGCCTCGTCGAGGCCGTCGCCGCCGGCCCACGCCACGATGCCGTCCGGGCGGACGAGCAGGCCCGGCACGTCCTCGTGGTCCTGGCAGCCCGTCCGCAGCACCGGCACGCGCTTGTCGTCGACGGTGGCCGGCAGGCCGCCGAGGTCGAGCAGCAGGCCGGTGCCGCCGTGCAGGTGGTCACCGAGCGCGGTGCCGTCGGCGAGCGCCAGGTCCGGCGCGCTGCGGCCGATCCACGGGTGGTCGCCGGGCAGGTCGTAGCTCTGCCAGACCCCGGAGATCTTCTTCGCGAAGTACGTCGTGCCGGCCGTGGTGTCGATCAGGTCGGTCACGATCTTCCGCAGCGCGCGGGCGTGCGAGTCCAGGCGCATGATCGTGATCTGCGCGCGGGTCCAGTCGAGCACCCAGGCGCCGATCGGGTGGCGCTCGGTCGTGTAGGTGTCGAGGACGTCCTCGGCCAGCCGGCGCTGGACGGCCCCGGCGAGCTTCCAGCCCAGGTTGACCGCGTCGCCGATGCCGAGGTTGAGACCCTGGCCGCCGAAGGGCGAGTGGACGTGCGCGGCGTCGCCGGCCAGCAGCACGCGGCCGAGGCGGTACGTGGTGGCCTGGCGGGCGTTGTCGGTGAACCGGGTGGCGGACCTGACCGCCGTGATGGTCACGTCGTCCACGCCGGACACCGCGCGGAGGCTCTGCTGCAGCTCCTCCTTGGTGATCGGCGTGTGCCGGTCCGCCGGCGGGCCGTCGAACTCGACGGTCAGGATGCGGCCGGGCAGCGGGCCGGTCACGTACACGCCCATCGGGGTCGTGGTCCAGCCCCTGCTGAGTGCCTCGCCGCCCTCCATCTCGACGACGGCCTGGTGCCCGGTGATCTCCGGCGGGGTGCCCGGGAACTCGAAGCCGGCGTGCTTGCGCACGACGCTGCGGCCCCCGTCCGCGCCGACGAGCCAGCCCGCGGTGAACGGCTCGCCGTCCGTGTGCACGGTGACGTCGCCGTCGACCGACTCGAACCCGGTCACCTCGACGCCTCGGCGGATCTCGGCACCGAGTTCGGCGGCCCGTTCCGCGAGGATCGCCTCGAGGTCCGACTGCATGACGAAGCCGACCTTGTCGGCCGGGCCGTGACCGGCGAAGTCCGGGTCGGACTCGTCCAGGTTCTCGCCGCGCATGGGGAGCCCGGCGAAGTGTCCGGCGAAGCGCGGCGGGGGCTTCATGGGGCCGGGGCGGCCCTTCATGAAGGCGAGGAACTTGGCCATGTTCTGTTCCTGGATCGCGGCCAGGCGCGGCAGCAGCCCTCGGCGGTAGAACGCCTCGGCAGAGGGGGTGTTGATGGCGCCTGCCTTGATCGTGAGGTCCGGCTCGGCGAGCTGTTCGAGGACGAGCACCGATACCCCGTGCAACCGCAGCTCACAGGCCAGCATCAGGCCGGTCGGACCGGCCCCGGAAATGATCACGTCGTAGCTCATGCCGTTCACTTTACTCGACTCAAAATTGAGTCGGGTATAGTGTTGTGGGTGACGTCGTGGGAGCGGGGCGAAACAGCCGCCGCCAGACTGACCGCGGAATGGGCCCTGCAGCGAGGACGAGCGTCGGGTCCGCGACGAGGGAAGGAGGCGGCCCACGGATGAGCGGAGTGACCCGTCCGACACTGCGAGAGAGGAAGAAGGCGGAGACGCGGCAGCGGATCGCTGACGTGGCGACGTCGATGTTCGTCGAGCGGGGGTTCGACAACGTGACCATCACCGAGATCGCCGAGGCGGCCGGCGTGTCGAAGGTGACGGTGTTCAACTACTTCCCCCGCAAGGAGGACATCTTCTTCGACCGGTTCCCGCAGGCCGCCGACCTCATCATGGAGGCGGTCCGGGACCGGCGCGAGGACGAGACGCCACTGGTGGCGCTGTGGCGGCTGGCCGTCGACCTGGCCGAGCGGAGGCACCCGCTCGGCGGGTTCGAGGACCGGTACCTCCGCTTCCTGGAGACCGTGGTCGGCTCGGCCCCGCTGCGGGCCCGGGTCCGCGAGGCGGTCGCGGAGTTCGAGGCGTACCTGGCCGAGCTGCTGCCCGGCGTCGACCCGCACCCACGACTCACCGCGGCACTCGTGGTCGCCGCCTACCGCACCGTCTACACGGAGACCGCGGGCCGGATGCTCGCCGGCGAGAAGGCCGCCGACGTGACACCCGACCACATAGCCGCGATCGACCACGCTTTCGGCATTCTCATCGGAGGACTGAGATGACCCAGACCGGCAGGATCCGCACGGACGGCGCCACGCTGTACCACGAGCGCCGCGGCAGCGGGCCCGCGCTGCTCATGATCTCCGGCGGCGGTGGCGACGCCGGCTACTACAGCGGGGTGGGGGACCACCTGGCCGACGCGTACACGGTGCTGACCTACGACCGCCGAGGCAACTCGCGAAGCACGGTCGACGACCGCTCGCTGCCGATGACCATGGCGGAGCAGGTGGCGGACGCGCTGGCCGTGCTCGCCCACCACGATCTCGAGTCGGCCGTGGTGTTCGGCGGCAGCGGCGGCGCGTTGATCGGACTGGACCTGACGGCTCGTTCGCCGGCGGCCGTCCAGGGCCTGATCGCACACGAGCCGCCGGTGCTGAGCCTGCTGACGGACGCGGACCGCGCGTTGTTCGCGGAGATCGAGGAGGTCTCGCGCCGCGAGGGGCCACTGCCGGCCTGGGTCCGGTTCGTCTCGAGCATCGACCGCCCGCAGAGCCCGGCGCTGGTCCGGAGTCCCTTCGGGCGGCGGCTGTTGGCGGGTGCGGTACGGGCGGGGCGGGCGGCGTTCCGGTACGGACCGCTCCCGCTGCGCGAGGTGGGCCGGTTCATGGGGAACTCGGAGTACCTGATGTCGCGGGAGGTCGGCCCGTTCCTGACGTTCGAGCCGGACTTCGCGGCGCTGAAGGCGAGCGGGGTGCCGATCGTGGTGGGTGTCGGCGTGGAGAGCCGGCCGTACTACCCGGCCCGCGGCGGCGAGGCGGTGGCGGAACGGCTGGGGGTGCCGGTGGTCGAGTTCCCCGGTCTCCATGCCGGCTACGCCGAGAAGCCGGCGGAGTTCGCCGTCACGCTGCGCGAGGTCCTGGCCGGCCTGAGGGAACCAGCCCGGTAGCAGGCCAAGTTTCCCCGCGGTCGTCCCAAAAGGGGTCCACGAGGCACGAACGGCGCTGGGCCTGCTCACCAGGGGGAGGAGGCCCAGCGCCGTATTGTGCCTAGTTGGGCAGGATGAGCCGGCCGCCGATGTCGTACAGGTCGGCCACCGGGACGCTGCCCGCGATCATGATCGACTGGCCGTTGACCGCGTCCAGGACGAACAGCTTGTGGTAGCCGTTCTCGTCGACGTAGCGCGTCTCGTGGCCCAGCACGGGCTGGCCCGCGGTGCCGCCCACGTCACGCGAGTCGGCGGTGAACACGTTGATCGTCGGCTGGGTCGTGCACGTGCCCAGCTGGTAGCCCGTGCTGGCGTGCCGCGTGCCCGAGGCCGAGGGCGCGTCGAAACCCCCCTTCTCGAGGTCGAACGCGCAGACCTTCAGCCCGTTGGGCAGTTCACCCAATCCGAACAGCGGGGTGACGGACGTGTTGCCAGGGAAGCGAATGTGCTCCCCGATCCGCCGGCCGGTGTCGACCAGCAGCTGCGCGGGCGCCGTCGTCCCGTTCTTGGCGGACACGTTCACGTACATCGTGCCGCCGCCGGGATGGGTCAGGTACAGCTCGTAGCCGCCGGGCCCGTCGGAGATCGAGCTCTCGACGCCACGCAGCCCCTTGATGGTGACGGGGTTGCCGGGGCCGGACTTGAACGCCGCGTCGTCCACCGTCGACATCCCGAAGTGCTGGACGTCGACGTAGAGGACCTGGCCCTTGTTCGTGACGTTGAACATGTACTCGCCGCCGTAGATCGGCGTGTCCGGGTGCTCGGCGGTGCCGCCGAGGTTGATCCGGTGCACCAGGTAGTCGATGTCGCCCGGCGGCAGCCAGTCGAGGGAGTAGGGCATGTGGAGCTCCGGGATGGCCGGCCCGGAGCTCGCCGAGGTGGTGGGCGGCGCCTGGCCGGTGGGGGCGGCGGCCTGTGTCCCGTCGGCCGGCCGGTTCAGCACGACGACGGTGACCGCGGCGAGGGTCAGCACGATCACGCCGGCGGCGACCGCGAGAGGCCGGCTCAGCACGGCGCGCCTCCGCTGGATGCGCTCCCGTGCGTCGGCGAGCACCTGGTCGCCGTCGGGCGCGACGTGTTCGTGCGCGGCAAAGGTGTCCTTCAGCAAGTTCTCTACTTTCGTCAGCTCGTCCATCAACTCTCCTTGGCCTCGGCCATCTGCTCGATGGTCAAGCCGTCTCGCAATGTCGCCAGCGCACGGTGTGCGTGCGCGCGCACGGTCCCCTGGGCACAGCCGAGCAGGTCGGCGATCTCGGCGTCGGGCGCCTGTTCGTAGTACCGCAGCACCACCACGGCTCGCTGACGCCGAGGCAACCGCGCTAGGCGCTGCCACATGTCCTCCCGCAACGCGTGGTCCGTGGCGAAGTCGCCCGGCCGCGCCTCGTCGGGAAGATCACCCGTGGCGAACACCCGTGCCGCCCGGCTACGCCGCCAGGACAGGTAGCCGTTCGTGACCATCCGCACGACATACCGGTCCGGATGGTCCGCATCGCTGATCCGCGACCAGCGACGGTAGACCTTGACCAGCACGTCCTGCACCAGGTCAGCGGCCTGTTCCCGCTCCCCGGTGAGCATCGTCGCGTAGCGCAGCAACCGCGGCAGCTCCGCCTGGACGAAGTTCTCGTAGTCAGCCATCACTACGTACGACTCCACCCGAGGACGTTTCGTTTACCTGTGTTCGTCTCGATGTGCGGCCGCCGCGGACCCGCGCTCAGCGGCGCAGGGCGGTCTCGCTTCGCATGTGCGAGAGCTTCTCGGGGTTGCGCACGGCGTAGACCCCGGTGATGAGGTCGTCGTCGACCCGTACCGCGAGGACGGTGTCGACCTCGCCGTCGACCCAGAGGACCAGCGCGGGGTAGCCGTTGACCTGTGCCGGCCGCAGTGACGCCGTGCCGGGAACCCTGCCCAGCCCGGTCGCGAGCAGGCGGCCGACCTTGCCGGCGCCGACGATGGGCCGCGGGACGGCCTGCTTGATCCCGCCACCGTCGCCGAGCAGGACGACGTCCGGCGCGAGGATGTCGAGCAGGCCCTGCAGGTCGCCCGTCTCGGTGGCCCGCTGGAACGCGTCGAGCACGTGCCGGGTCCGGGCCGCCGGCACGGTCCCGCGCGGCCGGCGGGCGGCGACGTGGGACCGGGCCCGGTGGGCGATCTGGCGGACGGCGGCCGGACTCTTGTCGACGGCACGGGCGATCTCGTCGTACTCGAGGGCGAACACCTCGCGGAGCACGAACACCGCCCGCTCGGTGGGGTTGAGGGTCTCCAGGACGAGCATCATCGCCATCGAGACGCTGTCGGCGAGCTCGACGTCCTCGGCGACGTCGGGCGTGGTGAGGAGTGGTTCGGGAAGCCAGGAGCCGACGTAGGACTCCTTGCGGCGGCCGAGGGTGCGCAGGCGGGTGAGGGCCTGGCGGGTGGTGATCCGGACGAGGTAGGCACGCTGGTTCTCGACGGTGTCGTGTTCGACCCCCGCCCAGCGCAGCCAGGTCTCCTGCAGGACGTCCTCGGCGTCGGCGGCCGACCCGAGCATCTCGTAGGCGACGGTGAAGAGCAGGCTGCGATGGGCCATGAACGCCGCGGTGGCGGGGTCCGGGCTCATGCTCCCGTCCATGGGTGACTCCTCATGACGCTCGGCTTCCTGTCACCCCACCAGACGCCGTGTTCCGTCGCCGTGTGACATGCGGTGGCACGCGTCACGTGCTGTCACGGTGGCGGGGTGGCCGGCATCTGGTGGTTGTCCAGACGCGAGACCAGGAGGACTCATGGAACCCCGATTCGACCTGTTCGCCAACGAGCTGGCCGCCAGGTTCGCGAAGCGGTTCGCCGCCGCCAGCATGGTGATCCACGACTCGACGCTGCCGAGCTCCCTGCAGGAGCTGGTGTCGCTGCGGGCGAGCCAGATCAACGGCTGCGGCCACTGCATCGACTTCCACGTCAAGGAAGCCGCGGCCGCCGGTGAGACGGCGGTGCGGCTGCACCTGGTGGCCGCGTGGCGCGAGTCCACCGTCTTCACCGAGGCGGAACAGGCCGCACTGGCCCTGGCCGAGGAAGGCACCCGGCTGGCCGACGCCCACCAGGGCGTGTCCGACGAGACCTGGGCCCAGGTCCGCAAGCACTACGACGACGACCAGACCGCCGCGCTGGTCGCCCTGGTCGCGATGATCAACGCGGCGAACCGGCTGGCCGTGATCGTCCACCAGAAGGGCGGCTCGTACGAGCCCGGCTCGTTCGCCGCCGCCGTCAAGTGACCATCCGCGAGTCTCGCGTTCAAACACAGCGAGTCCCGCGTTCACACACCCCGAGTCGCGGTTTCGTGCACCTCGAGATCTGCACCAGAACGCGACTCACCCTGTTTGAACGCGAGACTCGCGGTGAGGCCGGCGGCGATGGCGACGGCCGAGCACAGGCCGAGCACCGTGGTCATACCGTCGAGGTAGGCGTGCTGGGCGTCCGCGGCCAGCGTGGGAAGGTTCGCCCTCGCCGCGACGCCCATCGCGCCGGCGATCGAGTCGTGTGCGGCCGCGGCCGCCGCGGGTGGCAGGCCCGTCACGTTCAGGTCGGCCGTGTAGACCTGTGACAGCACGCTGCCCAGCAGCGCCACGCCCAGCGCGCCGCCGGCCTGCCGCAACGTCATGGTGATCGCGGTGCCCGAGCCCGACCGTTCCGGCGGGAGCACGGCGAGCACCGCGTCCATCGACGGGGTCAGTGCCGAGCCGATGCCCAGGCCCGTGATGGCGTACCACATCGCGGCATAACCGAAGCCGCTCGACATGTCGGTGAACGCGCCGACCGCCAGGCCCGCGCCGGTGAGGAACAACCCCGCGGCCACCGGCAGCCGGTGCCCGACCCGGCCGGCGATCCGGGTCCCCGCGCCGACGCCCACGACGAAGCCGCCGATCAGCGGCAGCAGCCGGATGCCGGTGCCGAACGCGTCGTTGCCCAGTACGAACTGCAGGTACAGCGGCACCACGAAAAGCAGGCCGAACAACGCGAAGCTCGCCACCGTCGCGTTGATGTTGCCCCACCGGAACAGCCGCACCCGGAACAACCGCAGGTCGATCATCGGCCGTGGGGCCCGCAGTTCCCACCAGACGAAGGAGACGAGCAGCACGACCCCGCCGGCCAGCGCCGCGAGCACGAGCGCGTCGTCCCAGCCGCGGTCCGGCGCCTCGACCAGACCGTACACGAAGGACAGCAGGCCCACGGTCGAGAGCAACCCGCCGAGCAGGTCCGCACGCGGCGGATCGGGATCGCGGGACTCGGTCAGCAGCACGGCGATCGCGACCATCGCGGCGGCCACGACCGGAACGTTGATCAGGAAGATCGAGCCCCACCAGAAGTGGTTCAGCAGGTAGCCGCCGATGATCGGGCCGAGCGGGATGCCCGCGCCCATGCCCATCACCACCACGGACAGCGCCCTGCCGCGTTCCGCAGGCTCGAACAGCACGGCGATGATCGCGAGCGTGCTGGGCATGATGATCGCCGCGCCGACCCCCAGCGCGGCGCGGGCGGCTACCACCGCGCCGGTGTCACCGGCCCACGCCGCCGCGAGCGACGCCGCCGCGAAGACGGCAAGACCGGTCAGCAGCAGGCGTTTGCGGCCGAACCTGTCGGCGATCGCGCCGACCGGGAGCATGAGTCCCGCGAACAGCAGGATGTAGGAGTTGACTATCCACTGTAGACCGTCGGTGCCCGCGGACAGTGCCGTGGCCATCGTCGGCAGGGCCACGTTCATGATGGTGATGTCGAAGCCGATGGTGAGCACCGCCAGGGTCAGCGCGGCGACCGCCCACCAGCGTTGCCGCTCAGCGAGGCGTGACAAGGGGTTCCTCCTCGGGGTTCAGGTGGCGGTAACGCGAGCGGTGCCGGATCAGCGGCTCGCCGGCACGGGACTCGGCACGGGACACGGCGCCGACGACGATCGCGTGGTCGCCCGCCGGGTAGATGTGTCGCTGGGTGCAGACCAGCCAGCCGACCGCCCCGGAAACGACGGGCACGCCCTCCAGGAAGACGTACTCGACTGAATCCGTTTCACGTTCGGGGGTGGCGAAACAGTTGGCGACGGATATCTGTTCGTCGGCCAGCACGCTCAACCCGAAATCATCATTGCGGCGAATAAGACGCAACGACGGCGAATCTTTTCTCAGGCACACGGAAATCAGCGCCGGGGAAAGCGACACCGACGTAAGAGAACCCACCGTCATGCCGTGTACGCCGGCGCCGTATATCGTGGTGAGCACGCTGACCCCGGTGGGCAGTGCCGCCATCGCCTGCCGGAAGACCTGGCCGTCGAGGCCGCCGCTCATGGCTCCTCCGCGAGGTAACGGCACCGCCCACGCAGGGAGAATCGCTCGGTAATTCCCGAATGTAACCGCGATCGGATCATGGTCGTGTCGCATTGACCGGGCCATCGCGCATGATCCACTCGCCGGCGAACCTCGCCGGTCCTACGCTGCGGAGTTACCGTCCGCATTGAGATCACCGCCGTTTTCCGGAGGTAGGTTGGTGTGCGCCAACGCGATTTCCACACAACGGTAACCGCCCATTGACTACCGTGGTACCACTGGTGGGTAACAGCGAGCGGAGGAGCCCCACATTGCGACTTGAGACCATGATCGGTGCCCCGGGCGCCGCGTTAAGACTGCCGTTGGGGGAATGGGAAGCCGGTATTGTCACCGTGCTCCGGGAAGCGTTCCGGTTTCATTTCGAGCGCAACGAGTTCTTCCGTGCCCAGTGCGACGCGAACGGGGTGACGCCCGACGACGTCGCGACGCGGGCCGACCTGCCGCGCGTCCCGCTGCTGCCGGTGAGCATGTTCAAGAGACCCGACGCGCACGTGCTGCTGACCGCGCCGCTGAACGACATCGAGCTGGAGATCCGCTCCACCGGCACCGGCGGCGTGCCCAGCGTCGCACGGCGCGACACCGAGACCGTCTCCCGCGCGCTGATCGGCATCCTGAGCACCTACCGCGACTTCTTCGCGCTGTCCAAGGGTGCCGGCCTGTTCCTCTCCCCGTCCACGGCCGAGACGCCGGAGATGGGCATGGTCAAGGTCTTCAACCTGCTCAACGGTTTCTTCGACGACCACGTCTACGTCGTGCGTGACTACGCGTTCGACCCCGAGGAGGCCATCGACCACCTCAACCGCTGGCACGGCGAGATGACCAGGCACATCATCGGCCCGCCGTTCCTGGTCAACCGCCTGCTGCGCTATCTGGAGCTGGAGGAGCAGTCGCTCAAGCTCGACCAGGACTCCATGGTCATCACGCTGGGCGGCTGGAAGCGGTACACCGGCGAGTCGATCAGCCGCGACGAGTTCGACGGCAGGATCGAGTCCTACCTCGGCATCACCGCCGACCGCGTGCGCGACATGTACGGCATGATCGAGTCCAACATGCTGGCGGTCGAGTGCGAGCACCACCGCAAGCACGTGCCGCCGTGGTGCTACGTCTCCATCCGCGACGTGTCCGATGTGGACGTCGAGCTGGCGGTCGGCGCGACCGGGCTCATCGCGATCCTGGACGCCACCAACGAGTCCTACCCGGGCTTCCTGCTCTCCGACGACGTCGGCGAGGTCGACGAGTCGCCGTGTCCCTGCGGCCGCAACGGCCAGACGGTCACCTTCCGCCGCCGCCGGCACGGCGCCGAGTTGGGCTGCTGTGCGGTCAGCATCGAGAAGTTCATCGAGAACAAGCAGATCGTCGCCGAGTGCGCGATCCCCGAGGCCGAGTGAGGCCGGCATGCCACGCTTCAGCCCCACGGTCGTCGACCACTTCACGAACCCGCGCAACATCGGTCAGCTGGCGAGCGCCAACGTGCGTGCGTTCGTCGGCAACCCGGTGTGCGGTGACCAGATCCTGCTCACCGCACACGTCAGCGACGGGATCGTCGCGGACCTCAGGTTCCAGGCCTTCGGCTGCTCGGCGTCGCTCGCGGTGGCCAGCCTGCTCACGACCGTCCTCATGGGAGAGTCGGTCAACCTGGCCGGAACCCTGGACGCCGACCGGATCGAGGAGCTGACCGGCGGGCTCGCGCCTGACCAGCGCCACGTGGCCGCGCTCGCAGCGGACGTGGCCCACCGGTTGGTGGCCAACTTCCGTAGCGGGGTGAGCGATGACGATCCCATTTCCTGCGCCTCCTGACCTGATCTACCTGGACCACGCCGCCACCGCGCCACTTTGCGAGGCCGCCGCGTCGGCGATCCGGGACGGGCTGCGGCTGTACGGCAACCCGTCCAGCCGGCACGACGCGGGCCAGTCCGCACACGACGCACTGGTCGCCGCGCGTGGACAGGTGGCCGTGCTGCTGGGCTGCGCACCCGAGGAGGTCGTGTTCACCGGCGGTGGCTCGGAGGCGATCAACCTTGCCCTGCAGGGGACGTTCGCCGGTCGCCGGGGCCACCTCGTCACGACGGCCATCGAGCACTCGGCCGTGCTGGAGTGCGCCGCCGCGTTGTCCCGCCGGGGCGTCGACGTCACCGTGGTCGGCCCGGAGCCGTCCGGCCACGTCGACCCGGCGCGGATCGCGGCGGCGCTGCGGCCGGACACCGTGCTGGTGTCGGTGATGCACGCCAACAACGAGACCGGCGCGGTCCAGCCGGTCGAGGAGATCACCGGGCTGGCGCACGCGGCGGGCGCGCTGGTGCACGTCGACGCCGTGCAGACCGCGGGCAAGCTGCCGGTCGCCGGCCTCGGTGCGGACCTCGTGTCGGTGTCGGCGCACAAGTTCGGCGGCCCCAAGGGCATCGGCGCGCTGCGGCTGTCGGAGCCACACACGCTGGAGCCGCTGATCCACGGCGGCGGGCAGGAGTCGGGCCGGCGCGCCGGCACCGAGAACATGCTCGGCATCCTCGGCATGGCCGCCGCGGCGGCCTACGCCACCGAGCACCTGGACAACGACCTGACCAGGGCGGCGGCCCGGCGGCTGCGCAAGCGGCTGGTCGACGGCCTGTCGGTGGTCGGCGGGGTCCGGGTGAACGCCGACGATCCCGTCGTCCCCGAGACGGTCAGCGTGTCGTTCGACGGGATCCGCGCGGACACGCTCGCCGACGTCCTCGACGCGCAGGGCATCTGCGTGTCGACGGGCTCGGCGTGCCACGCGGGCCAGGACTCCCCCTCACACGTGCTCACCGCCATGGGTGTGTCCGTGGAGCAGGCGAAGGCGACCGTCCGGCTGTCGTTCGGCCACGGCACGACCGCGGCCGACATCGACGCCGCCGTCGCCGCCACGGTCGCCGCGGTGGACCGGCTGCGCCGGGTCTCCGGCACGGCGGTGTCCGGTGCCAGCTGAGCTCAACGCTCCCGTCCGGTCACTGAAGATGCTGGAGCTGCAGATCCGGGCCGGCGCGACCGAGGTGCACGTCGGCCTGCGGTCGAAGGAGTCCGTCAGCTTCGACGCCCTGCCGGCGAACCGGGACGGCGAGCCCACGCAGGTGTCCCCGGGGCTGCTGGCGGAACTGGTCACCGTCGCGCACGAAGGCGGGCTGCGCGTGCACTTCTGCGCCGACACGCCGGTGGTGCGCCCGGACGACGAGTCCGCGTACCGCGAGCACGTCGCGCGGGCACTGGACGCCGGCGTGGACACGGTCGTGGTCGGCTCGCTCCCGGCGTGCGCCTGGTTCCCGGAAGTGTCCATTGTGGCCGGTGGCGAGCTGGGGGTCTCGACGCTCGGGTTCGCCGAACACCTCCGGGACGTCTACGGCGTGCGCCGGGTGGTCGTGCCGCACACGCTCACCCTGGGCGAGGTGGCCGCCTTCTGCCGGCTCGACGGCCTGGAGATCGAGACGCCGGTGCAGACCGGCGCCGGTCTCGACTGCACGCGGTGCCGCCTGGCGGACACGCCGGGCATCGGGCTGGGTTGCCGGGCCGGGTACGCCGACGGCGCCGGCGTCGACCTGGGTGGGTTCCTCGACGGTGCCTCGGACTGCGCGCTGTGCGACGTGCCGGCGCTGGCCGGCATCGGGGTGACCGCACTGCGGATCCCCGGCCGGGAAAGCCCGAACGAGCGGCAGAACGCCAAGATCACCCAGATGTACCGGCGGGCGCTGCGTGGTCACGCGGCGGGCGTCCCCATCACGGAGGTGATCGAGCAGATCGACCGGGTCGAGCTGATGTGGCAGATGGGTTGGCTGCCGCGCCTGTGCGACCAGCGACGCTGCCGCTTCCAGGACACCCCGCAGCAGCGGGCGTTCGTGTGAGGTCGCCGTGATCGAGATCAGACTGTCCACTGTGGATCGACTGGACGAGGCGCTGGCCCTGCCGGCCACGGCGGTCGGCCTCGGCCAGGAGGGCTGCCTGACGAAGCTGCCCATCAGCGACGAGCTGCGGTCGGCCGCCGACCGGGTCCGGCGGGCCGGTCGCGAGGTCGTCGTCGTGGCGCCGGTCGCGTGGCCACGCACCGCGGACGAGCTGCTCGAACGCCTGCTGGCGGTGCTCGGCGACGGCCCCACCACGATCGCCGTCAACGACATCGGCACCGCGCTGGCCCTGTCCGGCCACCCGCTCGTCGCCGGTCTCGGGCTCACCAGGTCCCGCCCGCACAGCGCGAACCAGAAGGACGGCACGCCGCCCCGGGCCGGGATCGACGCCGCGCTGATGGATCTCCTCGGCGTGAGGGCGATCGAGGTGGACACGGACACCGACGTCACGGGCGCCCGGTGGCCGGTGCGGCAGCTCGTCGACGCGGTACCCGTCGGCTACGGCCGGTCCTGCCCCACGGCCCGCCGGCACGGTACCGGCCCGCCCGACTGCCGGACCCTGTGCGACGAGCCGTTCCACCTCACGGCGAACGCCCGCTGGCAGCTCAACCACGGCCACCGCGAACCACTGCCCGCCGGGCTGGCACCACCGCGGCTCACCGTGTGGGGCAACGCCGTCTACCAACCGGCCACAGCGGACCCCGTAGCCGACTACCGCATCATCGACGCGCGCTGGCACACCCCGGAGGCCCTGGCCGCCGCCGTCGACAGACACAGCTAGGAGCACCCCGTGGTCGACTTCGCCTTGACCCCAGCACAGCAGGACATCGTCGACCAGGCACGTGCGATCGCCCGCCGCTGCCTGGCGCCCCGCGCCGCGGAACACGACCGCACGGCCGAGTTCCCCGCGGACAACTTCACCGACCTCGCCGGCAGTGGCCTGCTCGGCCTGCTCATCCCCGAAAGCCACGGCGGTCTCGGCGCCGACCTGGTCGCCTACGGCCTCGCGGTCGCGGAGCTGGCCGAGGCCTGCGGCTCCACCGCGCTGATCTTCGCGATGCACTGCGGCGCGACGAGGTTGCTGTCCGCCAGTCCCGGCCAGACCGCGCGGGACGCGCTGAAGGACGTGATCCGCAACGGCAAGCTGGTCGCGTGGGGCTTCTCCGAGCCGGGCACCGGCGGCAACGTCCTCAAGCCGCAGCTGCGGGCCACCCGGACGGAGCACGGCTTCACACTGGCCGGCACCAAGGCGTTCTGCACCGGCGCCGGCCACACCGACTACTACCTCGTCAACACGGCGTCCGGCGAGGCCGAGTTCCGGCGCAGCCAGTCGATGTTCCTGCTCCCTGCGGACACGGTCGGCCTGACGGTCAAGGAGACCTGGGACGCCATGGGCATGCGGGCCAACTGCGCCAACACGGTCCAGCTCGACTGCGCGGTGGAGCCCTCGGCGTGCGTCGGCGGCCACGGTGGCGGCCTTCCGTTGCTGGGGCACGCACTGCCCGCCCTCGTGCTGGGCCTTGCCGCCGCGTCGCTGGGCATCGCCAGGGCCGCCGGCGGGTTCGCCACCGAGCACGTCACGAGGCGGGTGCACGCGGACACCGGCGCGAACCTGGCCGCCTACCAGGGAGTCCGGTTCCACATCGCCGAGCTGACCACGCGCCTGCACACCGCCCACCTGTCGCTGCTGCACGGCGCGGCCACCGCGGAGACCGACCCGCTGGAGGCGCTGCCGGCCATGAACCTGGCGAAGTACATCTGCAACAGCGCCGCCATCGCCGTGGCCGACCTGGCCATGCAGGTCACCGGCGGACAGGGTTTCCTGCGCAGCAACGGACTCGAACGCCACTACCGCGACGCCAGGGCGGGCGCCGTCATGGGCGCGAACCTGGACGTGCTGCGCGACATGATCGGCAAGGCCGCGCTCGGCCTCGACCCACGGAGTTGAGATGACTGACATTCCCGAGCCCGAGCAGATCCTCGTCGGACTGCGTGCGGCGATCGCCGAGACCCTCGACGGCGTCGACCTCGCGAGGATCGACATCGACGCCGTGCACGCCGGCACGCCGATGCTGAGCCTACCCGTCGACTCACTGGCGCTCATGCAGATCGTGACGGGCGTCGAGGACAGGTTCCGCGTGTACATCCCGGAGGACAAGGCGTACGCGTTCACCACCGTCGGCGAGCTGGTCGACTTCGTGCACGAGAAGACCATCGCCAAGGCCACCAGACAGCGGGGTCCCGCATGAGCACGGTCGACTACCGCTTCGACTACGCCACGGTCGGGTTCCTCGACACGGCCGGTCTCACCGCCGAGCTGACCGGCGCCGAGCTGACCGAGCGGGGCCGGTCCGCGGCGGCCGGCCTCGCGCACAACGGCATCGGGTTCCAGGACCGCGTCATCATCGTCGAACCGACCGGCCCGGACTACCTGGCCGTCCTGCTGGGATGCCTGCTGAGCGGCGTCGTGCCGGCAACCGTCGCCGCACCACCGAAACCCGACGACCCCACCTCGGCCGGGGCGCGGCACCTGCGCGCGGCGATCGACGTGATCAGGCCGGCCGCGGTGATCACCAGCGACACCCGGCTGGCCGCCTCCGTGCCGGTGCTCACGGTCGACGACCTGCGCCGGCATGGCCGCGCGCCGTGGCGCACGCTGCGGCGACCGGAACCCGGGCAGTGGCACCACATCCAGCTGACGTCCGGTTCGACGTCGGCGCCCAAGGCGGCGGTGCTGACCCATGCCAACGTGGCGGCGAACCTGCACGCCCTGCACGCGGCGTTCGCCCTCGCCCCGCACCGCGACCGCGTGACGAGCTGGCTGCCGCTTTACCACGACATGGGCCTGATGCTGATGCTCATCGGTCTCACCGCGGGGGCCTGTGTGGACCTGATGCCGCCGACGTCGTTCGTGCGGGACCCGGTGTCCTGGCTGCGGCACATGGCCGACCGGCGGACCGCCGTCACCTCGGCGCCGCCGTTCGCCTACCGGGTGGCCGCCGACCGGTTCAAAGGCGCGACGGACCTCGACCTTTCCGCGCTGCGGCAGGCATACGTCGGCGCGGAGCCGATCGCGGTAGGTGTCCTGCGGCACTTCCAGGACACGTTCAGCGAGTACGGGCTGGCGGAGGACACGCTGGCGCCGTGCTACGGCATGGCGGAGACGGTCGTCGCGACGACCCTGTGCCAGACCAAGCACGCGACGACCGACACGTCGTTCGGCAGGGTTCGCTGGCAGGAGTTCCAGGCTCCCTCCCGGGACGAGCTGCAACCGACACGGCAGATCGTCTCATGTGGTCAGTCGATCGAGGGGCTGACGTTACGGGTCGACGCACCTGACGGGGAGGTCGGCGAGATCGAGGTCGGCGGCAGCTCGGTGATGGCCGGCTACCTCACGACCGAAGGCCTGAACGTGCCCCCGGGTGGCTTCCACGACACGGGTGATCTCGGGATGGTGGTCGACGGTGAGCTGTACGTGGTGGGCCGCACCAAGGAGATGCTGATCGTGCGGGGCAGGAACATCCCGCCGTACGACATCGAGCGGACCATCGAGGAACATCCGGCGGCGAGTCTCGCCGCGGTGTTCTCCTACCACGGCGACACGACGGTCACCGAGCAGGTCGTCGCGGTGGTGGAGACGAGGGCGAAGCCGGGGGAGTGGCCACGGTTGCGCACCGAGGTCGCGACGGCCGTGCGGCAGGCGTTCGGACTCTCGCTGGCGGACGTGGTGGTGCTGCCGCGTGGCGGCATTCCCAGGACTACCAGCGGGAAGCGGCAACGACAGGCGGTACGTGCGGCGTATCTCAGCGGCGGGTGAGGAACTCGTGGTTGGTCTGGGTCTTGCGTAGACCGTCGAGCAGGAGCTCGGTGGCGTTGTCCCGAGTGGACAGTGACTGCCTGATCGCCCGGGCGACGGCCAGCTCGGACGGGCCGAGAAGCAGCTCTTCCTTGCGGGTGCCGGACTGGCGGATGTCGACGGCCGGGTACACGCGGTTCTCGGCCGTGCGCCGGTCGAGGCGTAGCTCGGCGTTGCTGGTGCCCTTGAACTCCTCGAAGATGACGGAGTCACCGGCGGATCCGGTCTCGACGAGGGCGGAGGCGAAGATGGTCAGCGACCCGCCGCCCTCGATGTTCCGTGCGGCGCCGAGGAAGCGCTTGGGCGGGGCGAGGGCGGCGGAGTCGACGCCGCCGGTCAGGATGCGGCCGGTGGCCGGGGCGCCGAGGTTGTAGGCACGGCCGAGACGGGTGAGCGAGTCGAGCAGCACGACGACGTCGCGTCCCTGCTCGACGAGCCGCTTGGCCCGCTCGATGGCCAGTTCCGCGAGGGCGATGTGCTCGGCGGGCGGCTGGTCGAACGTGGCGGCGATGACCTCGGCGGGAACGCCCCGCGCCAGGTCGGTGACCTCCTCGGGACGCTCGCCGACGAGCACGAGCATGAGGTGGCATTCGGGGTGGTTCTTGGCGATGCCGTGCGCGATGGACTGCAGCACGCTGGTCTTGCCGGCCTTCGGGGGAGCGACGATGAGCGCACGCTGGCCCTTGCCGACCGGCATGACGAGGTCGACGACCCGGGTGGTGAGAATGTGCGGCTCGGTCTCGAGGCGGAGCCTCTCGTTGGGATACAAGGGAGTGAGCTCGGTGAAGCTCGGCCGCCGGCGGCCGGGGCGGTGCCCGTTGACGGTGTCGACCCCGGCGAGCTTGCCGCCGTCGACCCGCCCGGTCACCAGGTCACCGCGACGCAGGTCGTGCTCGCGGACGAGTCCACCGGGGACGGACACGTCGTCAGGCCCGGGCAGATACCCCTCGGCCCGGACGAACGTACGGTTACGGGTGCTGTCGAAGATGCCAGATATATTGCTGGACATGGAGAATCTCCAAAGAGGATAGGCGGATCACACTACCCGGCTACGGAAAGCACGCGGGCGATGACGCTTTGTTGATCCGAAAAGAAGGTGTGTGGGGGCGATGGCCACGACCACAACCAGTAGACGTCCGCAGCCTACCCGAATATTCCCGCCGGTGGCAAACGCCTTCAGTACAGGAGCGACGTGGTCATCTTCTCGACGTACGCGCACAGCGTCTCACGGTCGGCCGACGACATGGTCGCCGTGCCGACCTTGTGGCGGAGGAAGGCGACCCCGACCAGGATCCCGGCGAACAGCTCCGCGCGCAGGGCCGCGTCCGGCCCGGTCAGCCGCTCCGCCAACCGGGTCGAGAACGACGCCTCGACCCGGTGCCGGATGATCGCCCGCACGGCCTCGGAGTTCGCGGCGGCCACGAGCGTCGACAGCTCGCCGGCCTCCTCAGCCTCGCCGAGGTCGAGGATGTGGTTCAGCAGCACCCGTGGCAGCGACGCCAGCGGCGCGCTCGTGATCAGGTCGTCGGCCAGTGACTTCTCGGCGGACGCCGCCTCCGCGAACAGCTTCTCCTTCGACCCGAAGTAGCGGTACACCAGCGCCTGGTTGACCCCCGCCGCCGCGGCCACGTCCCGGGTGCTCGTCCCCTCCACCCCGTGCTGGGCCATCAGCGTCCGCGCCGCCGCCAGCAGTGCGGCACGTGTTGCCGCGCTGTCTCGCCGTCGTGTGCTGGTGGCCTCCATGTCAGCCTCCGGAGTAAAGAAGTAGTCAAATGACGACTTTACCGTACACCTGCGGAAACGTCATGTGGTGAGGCTCACCGGCGGTCATGTAGTCGGTCGATGACATGACCCGTACAGTCGAAGTCGTCAAGCGACTACATGAGGAGTCCGAGGTGTCCGAAAAGCGGAGCACGCACCCGACCGCCGTCCTGCTGGTGCTCGCCCTTTCCACGTTCGCCATCGTGGTGATGCAGAGCCTGGTCCTGCCGATCCTGCCGGGCCTCGCGACCTCGCTGCACGTGTCGATGGCCGACGTCTCCTGGGTCGTCACGGTCAACCTGCTGTCCGCCGCGGTCTTCACGCCGATCCTCGGCTCGCTCGGCGACGCGCTCGGCCGCAAACGCGTACTGATGATCACGCTCGTCCTGGTCACCGCCGGCTCGGTGCTGGCCGCCCTGTCCCACACGATGTGGGTCGTGCTGATCGGCCGGGCACTGCAGGGGATGGGCTTCGCCGCCATGCCGCTCGCGATCGGGATCGTGCGCTCGATCTTCCCGGCGCACCGCGTCCCGGCCAGCCTCGCGCTGCTGAGCGCGCTGACCGGCATCGGCGCCGGCGCGGGCCTGCTGTTCTCCGGCCTGCTGACCAAGGCGGACGTCACCGCGCAGGGCATGTTCTGGATCTCCGCGGCGGCCACCGCGATCGGCCTGCTCGGCGTCGCCGTCCTCGTCCGGCTGACGGAGACGACCTCGAAGTTCACCGCGGACGTCTGGGGCGCGCTGACCCTGGCCGGCGGCCTGGTCTGCATCGTCCTCGGCATCAACCGCGGCACGGCCTGGGGCTGGGGCTCCGGCATCATCCTCGGCCTGTTCGCCGGTGGCGCCGCGCTGCTGGCCCTGTGGGGCTTCGTGGAGACCAGGGTGCGCCAGCCGCTGGTCGACATGCGGATGATGCGCAACCCCGTCGTCCTCGGCACCAACCTGACCGCGTTCCTCGCCGGCGCCGGGATGTTCGGCGCGTTCGTCCTGGTCCTCCAGTTCGTGCAGACCCCGAGCCAGGCCGGCTACGGCTTCGGCTCCGACGTCCTCGGCGCGGGCCTGACCCTGCTGCCGCTGACCGCCGGCACCCTCGCCGCGGCCGCGCTCGTCGCCACGCTGATCCGGCGTGTCGGTCCCCGGTGGCCACTCGCGATCGGCATGTTCACCGCCGCCGGCACGTTCGCCTACCTGGCCGGCTTCCACGCCGAGCACTGGGAGTTCTACGTGGCCTCCGGCCTGCTCGGCCTCGGCCTGGGGCTGGCGATGGGTGCCATGCCGGCACTGCTGAACACCTCGGTCGCGCCGGAGAAGACCAGCGTCGCCAACAGCGTCAACTCGACGCTGCGCTCGGTCGGCGGCTCGATCGGCACGGCCATCGCGACCGCGATCCTCGCCTCGCGGACCCTGCCGGGCGTGCCACTGCCCACTGTGGACGGTTACGTGATCGCCTTCCTCGTCGCGGGCGGGATCTGCGTACTCGCGGTCGTCGCCGCTCTGCTGGTGCCCTACCGCCACGGCACGACCGGCACCGCCGGCGCTCGCGGTGTCGAGGACATCATCCAGGGCGCACCGCGGCCCGCGCCGGCAGTGTCGTGACCGCTCACGTACCGGACGCCGCGACCGTCGACCCGGTCACCCGGCCGAGCTGGTGACCGTGGTCGGCGCCGGCCGGCGTACCGCGCGACCGGCCGGCACGACCGCCACCGGGCACTCCGCGTGGTACAGCGTCGTGTGGCTGATCGACCCGAGCAGCACCCGATGCGCGGCGTTGTGGCGATGACTTCCCACGACCAGCAGCCGTGCCCCGGCGGACCGTTCGAGCAGCGCGTGGGACGGCCTGTCCCGGACCACCTCGGTCTCCACCTCGACGCCCGGATACCGCTCCTGCCACGGCGCGAGACACCGCGTGAGCGCATCCGGCCTGCGTGCGTGATGGTGCCCGTGCACAGCGTGCAGCGCATTCCCGTGCCGCGCCGCGAACTCGAACGCGAACTCGATCGCCTGCCGGTCCGTCTCCGCGCCGGCCAGCCCGAGCAGCACCGGCCCTGGCCCGACGGCGCCGCGCACCACGACGACCGGCCGGTCCACCAGGTGGACGAGGTCGGCGGCGGTCGACCTCAGCACCAGCCGCGCGATCGGCCCGTAGCCCCGCGAGCCGATCACCACCAGGTCGGCGTCGAGCTTCGTCGCCAGCCCGGCCAGCGCCTTGCCGGGGTGGCCGTCGCGGATCAGGCCGCTGATCCTCAGGTCGGGGTGGTGGGCGCGGCACTCGTCGGCCAGCACGCGTAGCGAGTGGTCGCAGTGCCACGCGCGGGCGTCGTCCGGCAGCGGGTCGGCGTCGGTCCAGATGGGGCGCTCGTACGAGCGCGCGAGAACGAGCGGGCTGCCGCGATCATGAGCCTCGGCCGCGGCCCACAGCGCCGCCTCCCGAGCTACCACGGACCCGTCGAAGCCGGCCAGAATGCCGCCAAGTTCGGGTTTCCGGGCGTACGAGGTCGTATAATCGGACATACCAGAACTCCTTCTCGGTAACGCCTCCCATATTCCCACCGATGCAGGAGCACTTCAAACGGCACGCAATACACGAACGAGCAATATCTGTCCGAATCGAGACAATCTTCGTCCGTTTCCTCCGCCTGGCGCCACTCTGTCGCCCTTTGTCCATTGTGGACGGATCGGCCCGCCGGTGAGTCACGCGCGGACTGTCCGGGAATTTCCGACAATCCCGTGAATCCCCGGAACTTCGATCCGGTGAAGACTCGTCCCCGCTCAGCCAGGCCAATTGTCCGAAATGTGGTCCGCCGGGTGTGCCCGGGCGACCGGCCCGATGTCAGATGTTCAGCACTGAAAGAGTTCAGCTCTCCGCGAACCCGGCCGAGATCTTCTCGCAGAGCACCCGCAGCTGCTCCTGCTCGCCCGGCGTCAGCGCCTGGAGCATGCCGTGCACGACCCGAAGGTAGGCCGGCAGGGCATCCTCGGCGGCCCGGGTGCCCCGCTCGGTGATGGCGGCGGCACTGCCCCGCCCGTCGGACGGGTCGCCGTCCCGGACGACCCACCCCGCCTGTTCGAGCCGCCGGACCGCATGCGTGATCCGGCTCGGCTTGCTGCGGGTCGCCGTCGCCAGCTCGCTCATCCGCATCCGTCCGCCGGCGAGCCGGAGCTGGACCAGCAGTTCGAGGTAGCTGGGCGGCATGCCCGCCGCGTCCTGCACACCCTGCTCCAGTGCGCTCCGAACCCGCTCGCCCGCCTGGGCGAACGCCTCCCACGCCCCGTTGCCACAGGGGTTGTCGCCACACTGGTCTTCGCCGTCGGCACCGGCGCCGGGCGATCCCGGCACGCACCACGTGGCCAGCGCGTCCATCGCCGGCCGCAACCCCTCGCCCCGTTCGGTCAGCAGATACGTCTGCCCGTCGCCGCGCGCGACGAGACCGGCCTCCTGGAGCTCGGTCAACCGCTCGGTGAGCACCCGGTTCGACAGGCCCGGCAGCGCCGCGACCAGCTGCCCGAACCGCGCGGGCCCCTGCAGCAGCAGGTCGATGACCTGACCGTTCCAACGCTTGCCCAGCAGCGCGAACACGGTCCCGGTCCGTGGCGCGCAGGGGCACGCATCCGCGGAATGACGCATGCCACCAGCCTTGCACATCATCCCGGTAAGTTATAAATAGTAACCATCGCGAGAGGAGTGGCATGACGTTCACCGAACAAGAGCTCGAGTACCTGTCCACCCAACGACTTGGCCGGCTGGCCACCGCGCAGCCGGACGGCACCCTGCAGGTCAGCCCCGTCGGGTTCCGCTACAACGAAGGCACCGACACGATCGACATCGGCGGGTACGGCATGGCCGCCAGCCGCAAGTTCCGCAACGTCGCCGGGAACGGCCGCGTCGCCTTCGTGGTCGACGACCTGCCGTCGATCCAGCCGTGGCGGGTGCGCTGCCTGGAGATCCGCGGGACCGGCGAGGCCATCACCGAACCGGCCGACTCCGCGTACGCGGACTTCACCGGCGGCATCGACGGCGCGATCATCCGCGTCCACCCGAAGCGGATCATCAGCTTCGGCATCGGCCAGGAGGACCGCGAGCCCCACCAACTCACGCCCAACAACCGGACGGTGGGCTGACGCGGATGACCTTCAACACACGCAACGGCACCCGCGGCGGCCGCCAGCCCAAGGCCGGCCGCCTGATGACGTGGTTCAACACCCGGGTCGCGAGAAAGGTCCGCCGCAACGGCAAGTTCGGCGGCATGGACGCACTGGTGCTGACGACCATCGGCGCGAAGAGTGGCACCGAACGCACCAACCCCGTCGGCTTCTTCCAACCCGACGACGAGTCCTGGCTGATCGTCGCGTCGGCCGCGGGCGCGCCCAGGAACCCCGCCTGGTACTACAACATCGCCGCCCACCCGGAGCGGGTCCAGATCGAGCTGGCCGGCCGCAAGCTCCCCGTGACCGCGACACAGCTCCACGGCGCCGAACGCGAGGAGGCGTGGCGCCAGATCACCGCCAAGGCCCCTCGTTTCGCCCAGTACCAGGTGAAGACCGACCGTGAGCTACCGATCATCCGGCTGACACGCCGTACGGTGACCGACCGGACCGCCTGAGCCACCGGGGGCGAGTCGACCGCTCGCCCCCGCCCTCTTCGTGGCCACTTCCTGTCCAGAACCGCGATAATAGCCACTTTTTCGCCATTTTTCGCCGGTATTCGGTGCCTATCATCTGGTGCGTGTCCGGCTACAAGTTCGATGTGTTCATCAGCTACTGCCGTTACGGCAGCGTACAGAAATGGTTGCTGAACAACTTTCTTCCGAAGTTCACGGACTGCCTCACCGACCAGTTGGCGCACACCCCAAGGGTCTACGTCGATCGGTCCATGCCCCGTGGCGTGCACTGGCCGTCCGACCTGAAGAAGGCCCTGCTCCACAGCAAGATCATGATCCCGCTGTTCTCCCCGCCGTACTTCCGGTCGAAGTGGTGCCTCGCGGAGTGGACGAGCATGCGGGAGCGGGAGAGGCTGCTCGGTCTCGGCAGCATGGAACATCCCCAGGGCCTCGTCTATCCCATTCTCTATTCGGACTCGAACAACTTCCCGTCGGAGGCCAAGGAGATCTCCCGATGGGATTTCAAGAAGCTCTCCACGCCAGAGCCGTCTTTTCAGGAAAGCCGGGACTGGGTCCCTTTCCACCACAAGGTCACCGAGGTGGCCGAGGACCTCGCCGACCTGCTGCCACAGGTGCCCGACTGGCAGCCGGACTGGCCGGTGATCGACCCGCCTGACCCGCCCCTGCAGCCGCCGGCACCGATTCCGAGGTTCGAGTGATGACCGGGACAGTCGTCACGTTCTACTCGTACAAGGGCGGGGTCGGGCGCAGCTTCACCCTGGCCAACATCGCCGTGCTGCTGGCGCGCTGGGGCTACCGCGTGCTCACCGTCGACTGGGACCTCGAAGCGCCCGGCCTGCACCACTACTTCGAGCCGATCCTGCCCAGACAGCCCAAGGGCGGCGTGATCGACCTCGCCTACGACTTCCTGGACGGCGCCGAGAAGCCGGGCGCGCACACCATCCGGCTCGACTTCGAGGAAGGCACGTTGGCGCTGCTGGCCGCCGGCCGGCAGGACGACGCCTACACGGGCCGGGTGCAGCGCATCGACTGGGCGGACCTGTACGAACGCGGGTTCGCCGAGTTCCTGGAGCGCTGCCGCGAGACGTGGACCAAGAACTACGACTTCGTGCTGATCGACAGCCGGACCGGCATCTCCGACATCGCCGGCATCTGCACCGCGCACCTGCCCGACCGGCTCGTCCTCCTGTTCACCGCAAACGAGCAGAGCGTCAACGGCGCCGTGAACATCGCCCGCCGCGCGGACATCGCCCGCGACCGGCTGCCCTACGACCGGCAGCCGCACCTCGTGCTGCCGATCCTGTCCCGACTGGACAACCGGGTGGAGTACCAGCTCGCCGACGCCTGGCAGCAGAAGTGCGTGAACATCACCAGGCCGCTGTTCCGGAACTGGCTGGCGCAGAGCGTGCCGGAGGACCTGATGTTCCAGCACGTCGTGCTGCCGTACGTGTCGTTCTGGAGCTTCGGCGAGAGCCTGCCGGTGCTGAAGGAGTCGGTTCCGTCGTCGGACCAGGTCTCCTACGCGCTGGAGACGGTCGCCGCGGTGATCGCGCAGCGGTTCGACCGCACCGATCTGCTCGCGGACAACCGGGACGCCTATGTCGCGGCGGCCAGGACGCACAAGCGGGCCTACGACCTGGACCTGCTCGTGTCGAGCCCCCGGTCGGCGCTGGAGCTGGCGAACCAGCTCATCGAGGAACTGCGGGCGCTCGGCCTGCGCGCGGACCGCTCCCTGTCCGGCGACCCCGAGTTCCTCGACAAGAGCAGGGGCCCGGCCAAGCACCTGTGCCTGGTCGTGGACGGCGAGGTGAGCCGCTGGCAGGCCACCGAGGCGGAGCTGTTCCTGCGCCACACCCTAGACGCGGACGGCGACCGGCAGCTGTTCTGTGTGCTGACGCGCAACACCGACCCCGAGCGCCTGCCGGTGTTCCTGCGCAACCTCCGCCATCTCCGGTTCAACGCGGCGGTGCGCCCGAGAGAGGTCGCCCGGCAGCTGCACGACTTCATCGCCGACACCCCGCCGAAGCGCACCGACAACGACCTGAACGCGTTGCGGGACGCGGCGTTCGCACTGCGCAAGGTACCCGGCGAGGTGGCCAACCGCGGCCGCTGGGCGCTCATCGAGCAGACCGCGCACGACATGGCCGAGGCGCTGGACGTCGGTGACCTCGGGCTGCTGCGGGACCTGACCGTCGACCTGGAGCTGCTGAACGAGGTCCGTGCGAACGGTGCCCGCGTCACCGCCCCGGACGAGCTGCGCACCTGGATCGACGCCCTGCTGGACCGGCTCGACCGACGGATAGATGTGTACACCAAGTGAAGGGTGGCGGAATGGCTTCATCACTGGGAAACCCGGAGAAGGCCGCATTGATCGCACTGATGCTGGTCGGCGAGGAAGTGTCCACTCCGGACCTCAAGAAACGCCATGGAATCGACCTCCGCAAGGAGACCAGGGAGAAGCTGAACAAGGAGAACCTGATCACCAGCTACACCGACGCGCGCCCACACACGCACAAGATCACCGACGCGGGGGTGACGAGGTGCGAGGAGGTGCTCGTCTCCATGGAGCTACCGCCACGCGCCCCGGTCCTGCTCAGCGTGATCTTCGACGTGCTCCGCCCGTTCGTGAAGTACTTCCAGCAACACAACATCCGCCTCACCGACGTCCTCCGCACCACCGACGCGGAGGTGACGACCACCCTGGAGTCGTTGATCCGCAGCGCATACGACGACCTCAAGGGCAAGCCGCAGGACTGGGTACGCCTCGCGCGGCTCCGCCCGAGGCTCAACGGCGCCGGCAAGGACGAGGTCGACAAGGTCCTGCTGGCCATGACCAGGACCGGCCTCGTCCACCTGGCCCCGGACTCCGACCGCAAGTCGCTGACCGATGCGGACCGCACCGCCGCCATCAGGATCGGCAAGGAGGACAAACACCTCGTGGCCATCGAGGAATCATGACCGCACCCCAACGCCAGGCACTCGCACGACTCCGTTTCAACTCGGCCGAGACGCCCGACGACGTCTGGCAGACCTCACCGTCCCATGTGGATGGTCTGCACACCAGGGCCGTGCACCGAGTCCAGGCCGGCATCCTCGACGCCAAGGAAAGCTCGGGGCACAGCCCCATCGGACTCGCCCTGCAGGGCCAGAAGGGCGTGGGCAAGACCCACCTGCTGGGCGGCGTCCGGCGGGCCGTGCAACTCGAGGACGGCTACTTCTTCCTGATCGACCTCACCACCGGCGCGGCGTTCTGGGAGGACGTCGCGGAGGCCATGCGCAGTGAGTTGCTGCGGACGAACGACGACGGCGAGTTCCAGCTGACCAAGCTGCTACGACGGTTGTGTGACAAGGCGAACGTGCCGGCCACGGTCGACGGGGCGGTCCTGGGCGGCCTCTCCCTCACCGTCGAGGACCTGCACAAGTTCGTCGGCGCCCTGCGCGGAGTCGACGTCCAGGTCGCGGTCGAGTGCGGTGACACCATCCGGGCACTGGTGCTCTACGCCGCCACCGACAACGTGAAGATGAACATCGGCAGGGACTACCTCGCCGGGCTGCCGGAGGCCACACCCGGCGAGCGGCAGGCCTGGGGCATCCACCCCAGACCCAAGTCGTTTCGTACGCTCGTCACCGAGATCTCCCGGGTGCTGGCACTCACCGGCCCGAGCGTCGTCGCGATCGACCAGCTGGACACGTTGGTCGCCAAGGCGAACAGCAGGATGGAGGAGACGGTCACCGACGCGGCACTCGTCGGCGAGCTGGCGGTGATCGCCGACGGGTTGCTGCAGCTGCGGGAGACGACGCGACGCACGCTGTCCATCGTGGCCTGCCTGCCCAACACCTGGACGATGCTGCACTCGGTGTCGTCCGACACCGTGGGGGACCGGTTCACCGAGACGCCGATTCTCGGCGCCATCAACGATCCAGGGCTCGCCAGGGAGCTGGTCGCGAAGTGGCTGGGGGTGACCTACCAGACGATCGGCTTCACGCCGCCACACCCCACCTGGCCGGTGGCGTCGAGCGCGTTCGGTGAGTCCTGGATCCCCTACACGCCAAGACAGCTGCTCCGGCGCCTCCAGGAGCACGCGGAGGTGTGCCTGCACGGCGAGATCCGCGAGCTCACCTCGTTCGACGAGGAGATCGTCGTCGAGGCACCGCAACAGGTCGGCCCGGAACCCGAGTACTTCGCGGAGTTCGACCGCCGGTTCAAGGAGCTGTGCGAGCGTGCCGACGTGGAGGCAGCGCTCAACCAGCACACCGAGGACACGGTCATGCCCGACCTCCTGCATGCCGCCCTGCGCTCGTGGATCACCGAGATCGGCAACGACGACAGGTCCTGGGAGACCGAGCCGCCACCGGACGGCGGCCGCCGCCTGCACGCCGGGCTGCGCCGAACCCTCGACGAGGAACGGGACCTCGCCGAACGCTGGATGTTCCGTGCCATCGCGGGCCGGCACGGCAACACCGTGCTGCGCCTGGTGCGGGAGGCCAAGGAGGCCGCCGGGATCCGCAACGGCGTACGCAACCGGCACCTCGTGTTGCTGCACCACGGCGGCAAGGGCTGGACCGGCGCCAAGACCAGGGCCGAGGTCAGTGAGCTGGCCCAGGTCGGCAGCCCACGCCTGGAGATCTCCAGGGACGACGTCAGAACCTTCTGGGCGCTCAAGGAGATGCTCTCCAACCAGACCTACGAGCTGCTGAACTGGCTCGTGGTCCGCAAACCGGCGAGCCACACCACGTTCCTGCGGGAGATTCTGCCCATCCCCGCGCAGACGGGCGCCGACCACCAGGAGACGCGCCCACCGCCGGCCCGCGGCACGACCCAACCGCCCGCACAGAGCACGACCCAGCGCCCGGCAGACGGCCCGTCGCCGCAACCGTCGCCGGCCGCCGGCACGTCCTCCCAGCCGCCGAAGCCCGGCGAGATCCTGCTCGGGATGGACAACGAGATCCGCATCGAGCTGGAGTCGCTGCGCAAGCACGCGGTGATCTTCGCCGGGTCCGGCACCGGGAAGACCGTCCTGCTGCGCCGGATCATCGAGGAGTGCGCCCTGCAGGGTGTCTCGGCGATCGTGCTGGATCCGAACAACGACCTCGCGCGCATGGGTGACGCCTGGCCGCGACCACCGGACGGCTGGCGGCCGGGTGACGCGGACCGTGCCGCCGAGTACCTCGCCAACACCGAGGTCGTGGTGTGGACCCCGGGACGCACCAGCGGCCGGCCGCTCAGCTTCCACCCGCTGCCCGACTTCGCGGGGGTGCGGGACGACCCGGACGAGTTCACCGCCTCCATCGAGGCGGCCGTGGCCGCCCTGGTGCCGCATGCCCGGGTCGCCGGCGGCGCGAAGGCCGCCGTGCGTGGTCGGGCCGTGTTGCGTGAGGCGTTGACGCACTACGCCCGCAGGGACGCGCGCAGCCTGTCCGGCTTCGTCGACGTGCTCGCCGAGTTGCCGGACGGCGTCAGCAAGCTCAGCACCGCCACGAAGATGGCCGCCGACCTGGCCGAGACACTGCGGGCCGCGATGGTCAACGACCCGCTTCTCGGTGGCGCGGGCGAGCCGGCCGACCCGGCGGCGCTACTCACCCCGACCGGGGGCAAGCGGGCGCGGGTCTCGGTGATCAGCTTCGTCGGGCTGCCGTCCGACGAGCAGAAGCAGGGTTTCATCAGCCAGCTCCAGCTGGAGGTGTTCGCCTGGGTCAAGCGCAACCCCGCGACGGACCGGCCGCTCGGCGGCCTCTTCGTCATGGACGAGGCCCAGACGATCGCGCCGTCCGGCGCGTCGACGGCGAGCACGCAGACCACCATCCTGCTGGCCTCGCAGGCACGCAAGTACGGGCTGGGGCTCCTGCTCGCGACACAGGCGCCGAAGGGCCTGCACAACCAGGTCACCGGCAACGCGACCACGCAGTTCTTCGGCCGCCTGAACAGCCCGGCGCAGATCGCCGCGGCGAACGAGCTGGCCAGGGCCAAGGGCAGCACGGTCGCGGACATCTCGCGGCTGGAACGCGGGCAGTTCTACGTGACGGGGGAGACCTTCGGGTTCCGCCGCATGCGGGCGCCGCTGTGCCTGAGCCACCACCCACCCGGCCCGTTGCGGCTGGAGGAGGTCCTGGACCGAGCCCGCCGCTGAACCCGATGCCGTGAGGGGCATCGTCGCGACCTCGACGTCGCGACGGTGCCCCTCACGGCATTTCGCGCACTGTTGACCGTTGGCACCGGTCAACGGTCAACTCCTTGTTGGCAAATCTCCCATCGCGAATCCTCTGTGGTGGGCGCGGAAATTGCCTCCGGCGCCCCAAACAATCGGGTAATTCCTGTGGAGGATTTGTCATGTCCATGTCCAGTCTGCTGTCCAAAATCGGTGGGGCGCTCGCCATGACCGGCGTCGTCGTCGCCACGCTGTTCGCGATGGGCGCCACCGCGTCGGCAAGCACCACCACCTGCGTCGACGCGTTGCTGCCGCCCGGCCACTACTGCGCCGACGGCCACCCGTGGCACAACTGACGGTGCGCTGAAAGCCGGGTCACCCGCGGACCGGCGGGTGACCCGGCAATTGCGTATTACCCGGTGGAAATGATGTACTCGGCACCAGCCTGAATGGAGACGTCGATGGCCGAATCTTTTGGGGAGCTCCTCAGGAAATGCCGCGAGGCCGCCGACGTGTCGATGGGCGCGCTCGCCAAGCGCGTCAACTACAGCAAGAGCTATCTCAGCAAGATCGAGAACGACGTCAAACCGCCGAACGCGAACTTCGCCCGGCTCTGCGACAACGCGCTGGACGCCGGCGGCACGCTCATCAACGCCGAGCACGCGGCACGCGAGCGGCCTCAGCCCGCCGTGGACCTCGGGGGCCTGGACCGGCGCTCGATGCTCGCCGGGACGATGCTGGCCGGCGCCGGTTCGCTCATCGGCATCGCGCTGGCCGGCGGCCCACGACCGGTGCCGGACGAGGGCGTGGTGACCGGACTGCGGACGTCCTTCGAACAGCTGCGCCTTCTCGGCATGCGGACCAGCCCGACGGTCGTGCTCGAGCCACTGGTCGCGCAGGTGCGCACGGTGCAGGCGCTGGCACGGGAGAACCCCGACCCGGCACGGTCACGGCTGCTGCTGCTCGCGGGCCGGATCGCCGAGTACGTCGGCTGGCTGAGCCAGGAGGCCGGGAACGAGCAGGGCGCGCTGTGGTGGACCCGCTACGCCGCGGACCTCGCCCGCGCCAGCGGCGACGGCGACGGCGACATCGTGACCTACACGCTGATCCGGGAGGCCGGGCTCGCGCTGTACCGGCAGGACGGGATCACCACGATCGACCTCGCCCAGCAGGCACAGCAGGACCGGAACGCCAGCCCGCGCACTCTCGGCCTCGCCGCCCGGCGTGAGGCGCAGGGTCACGCGTTGGCCGGCGACCGGGACGCCTGCGAGCGTGCGCTGGGCAGGGCCGAGGAGCTATTCGACTCGTACACCGTGGACGTTCGGGCGTATCCCGTGCTGGGTTCGACCGCGCCCGACCCGCTGACGCTGGCCCGCGGCTGGTCCATGGTCGACCTGGGCCGCGTCGACGAGGCGTCGGCGGTGCTGGACCGGGTGCTGACGCAGTTACCGGTGACGAACCGGCGCACCAGGGCGAGGTTCGGCGCACGCAACTCGCTGGCCTACGCGCTCGCCGGCGAGATCGACCAGAGCTGTGCGACCCTGGCCGAGACGATCGACGACGCGGCGCAGGTCGACTCCGCGACCGTGCGGATGGACCTGCGGGAGCTGAGCAGGTGCCTGAGCCGTTGGCGCGGGCATCACGCGGTCAGGGAGATCTTCCCGAGTCTCAACAGGGTGCTGCAGCGTCACCAGGCGATGCCGTGAAGGAAACTGTGCCAGCGGACGGTCAGCCTTTCCGCACGGAACGGCACGCACACGTGAGGGCTCCACGCTCGGCGCAGATCTCCGCCGCTTCCGGGAACCCGAGCGCGGCGAACTCGGTCTCGGCCGCGTCCCAGTGGGGGATGGCGCGCTCGTGCTGCCCCATCGCGTGCAGGATCCTCGCGACGTCGCGGTTGGCGGACGCCTGGTGTGGACGGTTGGTGGTGCCGTCCGCGAGGTCCAGTGCCGCCTGGCAGGCGCGCAGCGCGTCCGCCAGCTCGCCTCTCGCCTGGGCGGTCGCGCCGCGGTCGAGGTAGAGCTGGAAGAGCAGGTCCGCGTCCTGCACGTCGGCGGCGGCGACCCTGGCCTGTTCCTGGTAGCGCACGGCCTCGGCGAGCCGGCCACGCAGCCGGTGCACGTTGCCGATGTCGTTGAGCGCATAGGCCGCGGCGCACTGGTCGCCGGCGTCGGCGGCGTGGCGGTGTGCCTCCGTGTAGCTTTCCAGCGCCTCGGCGAGCAGTCCCAGCTTCTGCTGTACCGACCCGAGGTTGCTCAGGGTGTGCGCCATCCCGCGCACGTCGCCGATCTCGCGCGACATCCGCGCCGCCGCCTGCTGCTGGCGCAGAGCGTCGTCGAGGTTGCCGATGAGCTCGTTGAGGTAGCCGAGCATGCTCTGCACGTGGGCCTGGCCGCGCAGGTCGTCGATCTGCTCGTACTTCTCGAGCGCCGCGGCGAAGTTCGCGATGGCCTCGTCGTGGTTGCCGTGCTTCATGGTGGGGAACGCGAGCGCGGTCAACGTGGCCGCCTCGCCGCCCACGTCACCCAGCCGGATCCACCTGGGGAGGGCGCGCGCGGCGAGCTCCAGTGCCTCCCCGAGCCGGCCGAGCCGGTCGTGGGCCATGGACAGGCGGAGCAGCACGTGTGCCTGGCCGTACTCGTTGGCCGGGTCGGCGGCGACGATCTCCCAGGCGCGGGTCAGCGTCCCGAGCCAGTCCTCGAGCTGGGCCGTGGTGTTGAAGTGACGCCACATCAGCACCGCGAGGCGCCAGGTGTGGTCGGGCAGGTCGTGCGTGGCGGCGTAGTGGATGGCGGCGACGAGGTTGTCCCGCTCGGCGGCGATCCACGCCAGCGCGGCGTCCTCGCTGTCGAAGTCCAACGCCGCCGGCGAGGAGGTGTTGCCGGTGGGGAGCTGTGTGCGGTCGAAGGGGTAGCCGGCGCCGACGGCGGCGGCGAGGGTGACGAGGTAGTAGTCCAGGAGCCGGAGCATGGCGCCGGTGTCGGCCGGCGCCTGCGCGGCGGCGAACTCCTTGAGCGGGTCGAGCATCCGGTACCGGTCGGGCGTGCCCTCCTCGACCAGGCTCACCTCGTGCAGCTCGTCGAGCAGCATCCGGGCGCTCGGCACACCGGCGAGCGCCGCGGCGGCGGTCACGTCGAGGTCCGGACCCGGCAGATGGCCGAAGAGGCGAAACATGGCCTGGCGGGGCTCGTCGAGCTGCTGGTAGGACACCCGCATCGCCGCGTTGCCCTCCTCGTCCCAGGGCCCGTTCTCCTCCAGCAGGTGGAGCAGGTGCTCCAGCGGCCACCCGGCGTGCCGGCGGAACAGCCCGGCGACCACCTGTATCTGCATCGGCAGGAAGCCGCAGAGCTTGACCACCGCCGCGACCTCGGCGGTCCGGCCGAGGATGCGGCCCTGGTCGGTGAGCGTGCGGAACAGCTCGACGGCCTCGTCCGGCATCAGCGGTGAGAGCCGGATGTGCTCACCGGCACCCATCCGCCGGCTCGTCACGATGGCCAGACAGCCCGGCTCCTCGGGCACCAGCGGCCGGATCTGGTCGAACGAGGCCGCGTTGTCCAGCACCACCAGCGTCCGGGTACCGAACAGCCGCGTCTGGTAGAGGGTGACCTTCCGCCCCACCGTGGCCGGGATCTGCTCGGGTGGCTCACCGAGCTCGACCAACAACTGGGTGAGCGCGTCCCCCACCGACGTCGCCGGCATCCCGGGCGTGAACCCGTTCAGCCGGGCGATGAGCTGACCGTCCGGGAACCGGTCACGCAGCCGGTGCGCCGCCTCGATCGCGAGCTCGGTCTTGCCGACCCCGGGCGGCCCGCTCACCCACAGGGTGTGCCGGGCGGTCTCGATCGTGGCCAGCTCGGCGTCCCGTCCGGTGAACACGGCGGAGCGGGAGGGCAGTGAGCTGGGCAGGTCGCCGCGCTCCGCCTGCGCGAGCAGGTTGCGCAGCACCGTGCCGGGTTCGAGCCCGATCTCGGCGAGAGCCGTTCGAATGGCGTGGAAGACCCGGATGGCGGCTACCCGGTCGCCGTTCGTGAGCAGTGCCCGCATCAGCAGCTCGGCGTACCGCTGCCGGTCAGGGGCGAGCTGGAGCGAGGCCCGCAACCGGTCCCGGGCCGACCGGTGGTCGCCCGTGGTCAGCTCCAGCTCGGCCAGGTCCCCGATCGTGTCAAGCCGGCTTTCGTTCGGGACGAACACATCCGTGCCACCCACCCGATCGATGTCGATGTCCTCGAGGAACCACCCGCGCCAGAGGCCGACCGCCTCCCGCAGCAGCACCATCGCCCGCCGCGGGTCACTGGCCCGGACCTCCTCGGCCTCGGCCCGCAGCCGATCGAACCGGACGGTGTCGAGCTTGTCCTCGTCGAGCCGCAACAAATAACCGGTCGCGGTCGTCTCGATGGTGACGTCAGCGGCGTCCTTGAACGTGTCACGCAGCCGCTTGATGTAGGTGCGCACCATGTCCCGGCGGGCGAGGTTGCCACCCCAGACGATGTCCGTCATCCGATCGGCGGTCACCGGTTTGTTGACATTCAGGAGGAGCACGACCAGGACGAACCGCTGTTGCTGGTCACCCAGCTGGACCGGGACGCCGTCGTGCCACGCCTCCAACGGCCCCAGCATCCGAAACTCCACTGCGCCTCCCCGGCGTGAAAGCTGTGCAGCCCGCAAATCACACCACGCAAGTCGGCGGGGTAGGTAGTCACGTTTCGTCCACGCCGGATCAACACGGACAGAGAACGCTCGGACACATGGGATCCGAGGTGCTGCCGTGCTACGTGGTGTGCGATATGTCGTTATCGATGACCGACCACATGGAGGAGGTGAACGCGGGCCTGCGGGAGTTCCGCGGCGCGGTCCACGCGAACGCGACGGTGGGGAGGCTGATCCGCTGCTGCGTGGTCAGCTTCGCGGAGAAACCGCAGGTACTGCAGCCGTTGCACCCCACGGCGAGCCTGACCGACCTGCCGACGCTGGAACTCTGCGCCGGCACCAACTTCGGCCCGGCATTCACACTCCTCCGCGAAGCGATCGACCAGGACGTGATCACCCTAAAGTCACATAAGGTAAACGTCCACCGCCCAATCGTGTTCTTTCTGTCGGACGGGCAACCCACCGATCCGGTGACCTGGCCGGCGGCGTACGCCTCCCTGACGGACCCGGCGTGGACCTCCCGCCCGAACATGATCGCCTACGGCCTGGGGGACGCCGACCAGGACACCCTGACCCGGATAGGCACGTTCCGGACGTTCCTGGGACGGGACGGCGTCCGACTGGCCACGGCCCTCATCGCGTCCGTCCAGTGGGCACGCCCCGACCGGGTCTAGTGCGGTGTCCACCAACGTTCGCCGGGTCTCTCGGCGGCCCAGCGAGCACCGGGCCGGCGAGACGGCGTTGCCGATCCGCCCAAGTACGGTCCAGTACGAGGGCGAATCGGCGCCTTGCCA
>Ga0164298_10000064_pt1 | contig 53690 bp, 49 predicted proteins | sample Whisoiple_216_MG_FD_109713 | JGI IMG/M metagenome (GOLD analysis project Ga0164298, IMG submission 109713) | Unamended control soil microbial communities from upstate New York, USA - Whitman soil sample_216_MG | ecosystem: Environmental > Terrestrial > Soil > Agricultural land ...
AGCCGTCGTCGAGTCGGCGGATGCGCCCGCTGAAGCGATCGTGCCGGAGCTGGCGGCGACTGAGTCCGTGGCTGACATCGGGTCTGCCGATGCCGTCACCGCGCCGGAGTCGGTGGCTGTCGAGGAGGCCGCGACCGATGCCGAGTCGGGAGATGTGCCTGCTGAGGAGGTCGCGCCTCCGGAGTCCGCGATAGCCGTGGAGACCACGGCCGACGAGCCTGGCCCCACGGAGATCCCGGGCGACGCTCCACCTGCGCCCGCCGCCCCTGCGCTCCCGGCGGAGGCCGCTCCTCAAGCCGATGCTGCTCCTCAGGCCGATGCCGCTCTGCAAGCTGACGTCGCTTCGCGGGCCGATGCTGCTCTGCAAGCTGACGCCGTTTCGCAGGCCGATGCTGCTCCTCAAGCTGACGTCGCTTCGCGATCCGACTCTGCTCCTCAAGCTGACGTCGCTTCGCGATCCGACTCTGCTCCTCAAGCCGATGCAGCTCCGGATGCCGACGTCGCTTCGCAGGCCGGTGTCGTTTCGCGAGCCGATGCCGCTCCTCAAGCCGACGCTGCTCCTCAAACCGGGGCTGCTTCGCAGGCCGATGCCGCACCTCGCGCGGAGGCCGCGCCTCCCGCTTCGCCTGTGGAGGCGGCGCAATCCGCCCCGGCAGCGGAGACCTTCCCGGCCGCTTCGTCCCCGTCCGGCCCGGCCGTTTCGTCCGCGGAGGGCGGGTCACCCGCTTCGGGTGAGGCGCCGGTCGTCGACGCCTCCGCGGTTCGGCGGCGGCGGCCCGTTTCGTCGTGGTCGGAGGAGCCGGTCGGGCCGTCCTTGCCCAGTCCGCTTCGGCCCACCATTGAGCAGCCGCGCGGCTCTGGGCCGCGGCGGATGCCCAGGTTGTCCGCGATCTTCCCCGACGGGTTGATTCGTCGGCGGAACTTCGGGCCCGCCGAGGATGAGTGATCCCTTCGGCACCGCCGCTCTTCGGGAGTCGGTGCTTGCCGGGTGGCGCACTTCGCCCACTCGCCTTCGTGAGGACACCAACGCCGAGGAAGACCTCGTGCTCGGCGGGTACCGGGATCGGCTGCTGATCGAGCTCGCCCAGAACGCGGCCGACGCGGCCGGCGACGGCGGCCGGATCCGCGTGTCCCTCGTGGACAACGAACTTCGGGTCGCCAACACCGGTGAGCCCCTCACTCGCCAGGGCGTCGAGTCGCTCGCCTCCTTGCGGGCCTCCGCCAAGCAGCACGGGATCGGCCGGTTCGGAGTCGGGTTCGCCGCCGTGCTCACGGTTTCCGACGCCCCCCGGATCGTCTCGACCTCCGGTGCCATCGCCTTCGACGCCGCTCGCACGCGGGCCGAGGTCGGGGACGCGGACAGGGTTCCCGTTCTCCGGCTCGCCTGGCCCACCGACGAGACGCCTCCGGAGGGGTTCACCACCGAGGTCCGGCTTCCCCTCCGCGACGGGGTCGACGCCGCCCAACTCCTCGACGACTTCGCCGACCAGGCCGTCGACGTCCTGCTCTCCCTGGACGGCCTCGCCCGCATCGAGTTCGGCGACGCCACCTGGTGGCGCGAGGGCGACACCATCCACGGCCCCGACGGCGCCACTCGCTGGGTCATCGTGCGCGACCGCGGTGAGTTGCCGGCCGACACCGGACTCGGCGCCGAAGCCAGGCCACAGTGGACGGTCTGCTGGGCGCTGGAGGTCGACGAGGCCGGCGAACCCCTGCCACGCGACTCCGACGTCCTCCACGCGCCGACCCCCACCGACGAGCGGCTTTCCCTGCCCGCCAGGCTCATCGTCACGCTTCCCGTCGAGCCCTCGCGTCGCCGGGTCCGTCCCGGCCCGGCCACCGACCACGTGCTCGCGGCCGCGGCGCGTGCCTACCCGCGACTGCTCGACCAGCTCGACGAGCTCGCGCGGCCGAAGGCCGTGCCACTGCCGCGGTTTCCACTGTCCGAAGTGGACGAACAGGTGCGGCAGGCCGTGCTCGCCGAGCTGCGCGTCGCCCGCTGGCTGGCCCCGGCGATCGAGGGCCGGCCGCTCGCGCCGGCCGAAGCGCGGCTGCTTCCCGTGCCCAGCAAGGAGTTGGCCGACTCCGTCGCCGAGTATGTCCCTGGCCTGGTGGCGGCGGAGCTCGTCGAGCACGCCACCGCGCTCGCGGCACTCGACGTCGTCAGGCTCCGGCTGTCCGACGTGGTCGACCATCTCACCGGAGTCACCCGCCCGCCAACGGAATGGCGTGACCTCTACGTCGCGCTCGCCAAGATCGTCGACAACGACCCGTCGGCGCTCGACGACCTGGGCGGGTTGCCGGTCCCGCTCGTCGACGGCCGTACGGTGCCCGGACCGCGTGGCGTGCTCGTCTCCGACCTCGATCTGTCCAGTATGGAGGGTGTGAACGTCGTCCATCCCGACGCCGTGCACCCGCTCCTCGAACGCCTCGGCGCGAAACGTGGCGGTCCGGTCGACCTCCTCGCGTCCATGGCCGCGCGGGTCGAGCACAGCCTCGAGGACGCGGAGTCCGGTTTGGACACCGACCGGCTCGCGAACACGGTGCTCCGCCTCGTGTCCGAGGGTGGCGTCAGGTCGGGGGAGCTGCCGTGGCTCGGCGCGCTCGCCCTCCGCGCCGCCGACGGCGACTGGCGCCGGGCCGACGAACTGGCCCTCCCCGGCTCACGGTTCCTCGCCGTCCTCGACAAGAACTCGCCACTCGGCGTCCTGTCCGACGACATGGCCGAGCGGTGGACGCCCGAAACCCTTGCCGCGGTGGGCGTGCTCAACGGTTTCACGATCGTCACCGACGAGGCGCCCACCGGTCCCGACCACGACCTCGCCGACGAGGCCGACTGGTGGGACGACCAGCCGGAACCCCCGGTCCGCGTCGAGGCGATCCGCGACCTCGACCTGGTCGCCGACGACGTCTGGCCGGTCGCGATCCGTTTGCTGGCAAGCGATCCCGACACCTGGCGGGTCATGCGCACCGGCTACACCGCCTGGTGGATCGCACACCACGCACTCCTGGCCGGCGAGCCGCCGTCCCACTGGCGCCTCCCCGGCACGGCCGAGCTGACCGGCCTGTACGACGTGGCCCCGACCGACCTGGAGCCGGAGCTCCAGTCGCTGATGGGCGTTCGTGTCGAGCTGACCGTCGAGTCCACCGAAGACGCGGAAGAACTGCTCGACCGCCTGGCCGACCCAGCGCGAACCATCTCGCGCGGCATCACGCACCGCGCGTACACCTTCCTGGCGGAAGCGGTCCGGGACGACATCGTCGACCCGGCGTACGTCGACCCACCGGCCGAGGTACGCACGATCGACGGCGAGGTCACGGACAACGCCGCGGTACTGGACGCCCCGTGGCTGGCGCCGGTGACCGACGCGTACGTGGCCGTCGACTTCGACCTGGCCGAAGCGCTGGCCGAGCTGCTGGACATCCCGCTGGCGTCGGAGGCGGGCCAGGCGGCGCCGGAAAGCACCGGTGAGCTGGTCCACTGGTCCGACCTGGGCGCGGTGGTCGAGGCATGCGACCTGGCCGACCTGCCCGTGCCACAGGGTGGCCCGATCGTCCACACGCGACTGACGGTCGCCGGCCGCCAGGTCTCGTGGTGGGTCGACGACGAGATCGTCCACTGCGAGGACACGACCGAAGGTCTCGCGCGCGCCCTCGCCTGGACGACCGGCCGCTGGGAGGACCGCCACCTACTGGCCGCACTCCTGGACGACCCCGAGAACTATGTGTCCTGAGGCGGCAAGGGCTTCGCGCAGGCGTATTCGTCGTCCACCGACCGGCGTCCACCGACCGTCGTTCGCCTGCTGTCGTTCGCCTGCTGTCGTTCACCTGCTGTCGTTCACAACGGCAAGCCGCGCGACCAGCGGGATCCTCGCCACGTCAACGGCCCACGAATGTCCCTTTCGCTCGGACTCACCGGGTGAAAGTTATCCACACCCCCCGCTGACCAGCGGGTTTGTCCGTATCCGCCGATACAATGGGACCGGGGCCGGCCCCCTGGGTTGGGTGGGGGACTGCCCACGCAACCAACTGTGTTCGCGTTGATCATGTGAATTGCTGATGTCTCATGATCGTGGGAGTGCCGTGCCCGTGGTGGAGTCTTGCCTGTGTTTGGTCGACTGACTCTGCTCATTGGTTCGGGGTGAATCTGTGTCCGTTGCTGAACGGGTGGCTGACCTGCGGCGTAGCTCGATCGGGGTGCCGGATCTGCGGGCTCGGCAGGGTCGTTGTTGGCGTTGACCGCGGCAGCGGTTCCCGCACGCCACCATCCCCACACCGGAACACCCACCCAACAGGACAAACGGCTTCGGGTGGGGGACTGCCCACGCAACCAACTGCGCCGCCGTTGATCAAGAAGAAAGTTCGGTCACAGGTTCCGTTGTGCGCCTCGGGCGCCGCGGCGTGACGCGCGTCGTTGCCAGATCATGATCGGCATGCCGAGCAGGCCCAGTCCGGTGCCAACGAGGGCCGTCCAGAGCCAGATCGGTGGGAACGCGTCGAACGCGTAGCGCGCTACCGCCAGCACGCAGGCCGCGACGAACCACGCCGCCGTTCCCACGTAGACCAGCGGCGGGAGGGCCAGCAACCGGTCGGACAGGGGCGGAGGTGACTTCTGTGTTTCGATTCGCGCTGCGGCTTTCCCTACGTCGGACACATACGCGAGGCTACCGGGCCATGGCGACACGGACAGCTGCCCTCGACCGCTTCTTCCGGATCTCGGAGCGCGAGTCCACCGTTGGCCGCGAGGTGCGCGGCGGGTTGGTCACCTTCGTGACGATGGCCTACATCGTCGTCCTCAACCCGTTGATCATCGGGAGCTTCGCCGGCGACCCGGCGCACACCGACAAGTTCGGTGGTTGGCTTCCCGCCGACCAGGTGGCGGCCGTCACGGCGCTGGTCGCGGCGGTCATGACGATCCTGTTCGGACTCGTCGCCAACTTTCCCTTCGCGATGGCGACCGGGCTGGGGATCAACGCCTTCCTGGCCGTCTCCATCGCCCCGCAGATGTCCTGGCCGGCCGCCATGGGGCTCGTGCTGGTCAACGGCGCCGTCGTCTGCGTCCTCGTCGTCACCGGGGTGCGGACGGCCGTGTTCAACGCCGTCCCGCCGGCCCTCAAGTCGGCCATCGCCGTCGGGATCGGGCTGTTCATCACGCTCATCGGGCTCGTCGACGCGGGCTTCGTCCGCCGGCTCCCCGACGCCGCCGACACGACGGTCCCGGTCGGGCTCGGGATCAACGGCTCCATCGCCTCGTGGCCCACGCTCACCTTCGTCGTCGGGCTCGTCCTCACCGGCATCCTCGTCGCCAAGCGGGTCAAGGGCGGCATCCTCATCGGCGTGATCGCGACCACCGTCTTCGCGATCGTCCTCGAGGCCATCGTGGACGCCGGGCCGTCGATGGGCACCAACCCCAAGGGCTGGAACCTCGGTTACCCGGCGCTGCCGGACCAGGTGGTCGACACGCCCAACCTGAGCCTCCTCGGCGACGTGAACTTCGACGCCTGGGTGCAGGTCCCGGTCATCACGGCCCTCCTGTTCGTCTTCACGCTCGTCCTCACCGACTTCTTCGACACCATCGGCACGATGACGGGCCTCGGCAAGGAGGCCGGCCTCCTCGACGAGGACGGCAGGCTGCCCAACACCGGCAAGGCCCTGTTCGTCGACGGCCTCGGCGCGGTCGCCGGCGGCGCCGCCAGTTCCAGCTCCAACACCGTCTACATCGAGTCCGCGGCCGGGATCGCCGAGGGCGCGCGGACGGGGCTCGCCAACATCGTCACCGGTCTGCTGTTCGTCGCGGCGATGTTCTTCACGCCGCTGTACAACTCGGTGCCGGTCGAGGCGGCCGCGCCCGCGCTGGTGATCGTCGGCGTGCTGATGATGGCGCAGATCAAGGAGATCGACTTCGGCGACTTCACCGTCGCGCTGCCGGCCTTCCTCACGATCGTGGTGATGCCGTTCACGTACTCGATCGCCAACGGTATCGGCGCCGGGTTCGTCAGCTACGTGTTGCTGCGCACGGCGACCGGCAAGGCACGCGGCATCCACCCGCTGATGTGGATCGTCGCCGTCGCGTTCGCGGTGTACTTCGCGATCGGGCCCATCCGTGATGCACTGAGTTGAGTGACTCCAGTCAACTCGTGAGGTATGCTAACAATGTGTCGAACGTGGAGCAGGACGTAGCCGTGGGCTCCCTGACCAGCCGGTTGCGGCTGGCCACGGTGCGGCTCAACCGCAGGCTTCGTGCCCAGCGAACCAGCTCCTCGATCACGCTCACCCAGCTGTCCGCACTCTTCTGTCTCCACAAATGTGGCCCGCTCACACCAGGTGAGCTCGCGGCCAAGGAGGTCGTCCAGCCCCCGTCCATGACCAGGGTGATCGCTGCTCTCGAGGAGCTCGGCTACGTCAGTCGTCGACCACATCCAAGTGACGGCCGTCAGGCCATCGTCGAGATCACCGAGGAGGGGAGCGCGCACATCCAGGCGGACATCTCCGCGCGCGAGGCATGGCTGGACAAGCGCCTCGCAGAGTTGACCGGGGAGGAGCGAGACCTGCTCTCCCGCGCGGCGGAGATCATCGACCGGATGGCGAGCCAACAGGATTAGTGGCAGACGAACAGAAGCGAGAACTCAGCACAGATTCCACCACCTCTCGAGCCGGCCTTGCCGAGGACTCGAGACCCGCGACCAAGCATCGGGGCATGTTCGGTGCCCTGCGGGTACGCAACTACCGGCTCTTCGCGTCCGGACAGATCGTCTCCAACGTCGGCACCTGGATGCAGCGCATCGCACAGGACTGGCTGGTCCTCGAACTCTCCGGCAAGAACCCCGTGGCGCTCGGCATCGCCGCGTCACTCCAGTTCCTGCCGACGCTCTTCCTGACACTGTGGGCCGGCGTGCTCGCCGACCGGGTGGACAAGCGCAAGCTGCTGATCCTCGTGCAGTCCGGCATGGCCGTCTGCGCCCTGGTGCTGGGACTGCTCGACGTCACCGGCCTGGTCGAGCTCTGGCAGGTGTACCTGCTGTGCCTGGTGTTCGGTGTCTTCACGGCGTTCGACCCGCCCGTGCGGCAGAGCTTCGTGGCCGAGATGGTCGGCCGCGACCACCTGGCCAACGCGGTGGCGCTGAACTCCTCGACGTTCAACCTGGCGCGGATCATCGGGCCGGCCATCGCCGGCGTGATGATCATCTGGACCGGGACCGGCTGGGTGTTCCTGGTGAACGCGCTGTCGACGCTGGCCGTGCTCACCGGGCTGTTCCGGATGAACCCGGCCGAGCTGCACCGGCCGGTGGTCGAGAAGCCGACCTCGGAACGCGGGTCACAGCTGCGTGAGGGCCTGCGGTACGTGCGGGGCCGGCCGGACATCGTCGCCGTGCTGGTGCTGGTGTTCTGTGTGAGCACGTTCGCGTTCACGTTCTTCACCACGCTGGCCATCGCGGCGGCCAACGTGTTCCACCGCGAGGCCGACGGGTACGGGCTGCTCTCCACGCTGCTCGCGGTCGGCAGCTTCATCGGCGCGCTGCTGGCCGTGCGGCGGAGCACGCGGCGCAAGCCGGGGCTGCCGCTGCTGGTCGGCGCCGGGTTCACGTTCGGGCTGCTGGAGGTCCTGGTCGGCGTGATGCCGACGTACCTGGCCTTCGGCCTCGCGTTGATCCCGTGCGGGCTCGCGATGATGACGTTCATGAACACGGCGAACAGCACGCTGCAGCTGTCGGTGGCGCCGGAGATGCGTGGGCGCGTGATGGCGCTGTACATGCTGGTCTTCATCGGCGGCAACCCGGTGGGCGCGCCCATGACCGGGTGGCTGGCGGCCGAGTTCGGCGGGCGGTCGCCGTTCATCGTCGGGGGCCTGATCGCGGCCGTCTCGACGGCGGTGTGCGGGTGGGTTCTCGCACGTCGCGGCGGCATCCGGGTACGGACGCGACTGCCGTGGGCGAGGCGCGCCCAGCCGGCGGCCACCCCCGAGCTTGCGCCCGTAGATTAAGTTAGGCTAACCTTAGCTCGTCGCTTCGTGGTGGGAGCGGCAGTCAGTTCGGGAACAGCGAGACCCCCGCTCCAACACGGCAGACGGCACTGCCGGAGCGGGGGTCTCGTCTATGCGTGGTGCCGTTGGTGCCTGGTGCGGGCGGCGTCGTGCGCGGCCCGGAGCAGCTCACGCACCGCCGGCTCGGTCCGCCCGCCCGGGTTCACCACGGCGAGCCAGCCCTGCCTGGCGTAGACCGGGTGCGCGAACACGATGTCGGGGACGCTCGGGTCGCTGCCGGCCGGTTCACGCGGGGTGTGTCCGGTCCATCGCGTGAAGGCCTCGGTGCCGGCGAAGACGTTCACCCGGAAGGCTTCGGGCCGGTCGAGCCGTGACCGCGTGTCGTCGGGATAGTCCTTGGTCACGATCGTCGCGAACGGTTGGGTCCTCGGCACGACACCATCGGGTGCGTAGTAGAAGAAGGTGTCACCCCAGGCGATCTCCGGTGAACCGTCGCCCGGACCCGGCCGCAGCGTCAGGGTCCCGCCGAGCCCGTCGACGAAGGCGATGATCTCGTCAACACTCATGTCTTCCAGCATTACATTGAAGTGCTTGTGGAGACTTCAGCGTGGAAAGGCCGAGGTGGCGGGGTGGGAAGTCGCGAATGCGCACCGTAGACCTCGCCCGCCGGAGCGGGTACTCCGTGCAGCAGGTGCGCAACCTCGAGCGGGACGGCGTGCTGCCTCCGGCGGTGCGGACCCCGGCCGGCTACCGGACCTACGCCGAGCCGCACCTGCACGCCGCGCTGGCCTACCGGGCGCTCGCGGCCGGCGTCGGCCCGGTCGAGGCCAAGCGGATCATGCGGGCCGGGCCGGACATGCTCGCGCTTCTCGACGCGGCACACGCCCGGCTCCACACGGAGCGCCGGGAGCTGGACCTGGCCCGCCCGGCCGCCGAGGCCATCGCCGGCGAGCCGATCGCCGAGGTCCGGCCGGCGGACTCGATGACCGTCACCGAGCTCGCGGCCGCGCTCGGTGTGCGCGCGTCGACGCTGCGGCACTGGGACGCGGAAGGCCTCGTGGTGCCCCACCGGGACGCGCGGCGGTCGCGTCACTACGCCCCCGACCAGGTCCGCGACGCCCGCATAGTCCACCAGCTACGCAAGGCCGGCTACCGGATCGCCCCGCTGAGGGACCTGATGCCGCAACTGCGCCAGGCCCGGCGCGGCGAGGACCTGGCGAGCATCCTGGCCGGCCGCGACGCGAGCATCGACGCCCGGTCGCGTGCCCTGCTCGACGCCGCCGCCGCACTCTGCGCGGTGCTGGCCTACCGCGGTGTCGGCCAGGTGTGGACCGGCTCGTTGGCCTCGGACAGGTCGCGGTAGCGGGCCAGCATGCCGGCCAGCGCCTCGTCGCGGGTCAGGCCCTCGGACTCCAGGTGAGCGACCGCCTCGCGTTGCCACATCGAGCCGGTTCGCTGTGCCAGGCAGCGTTCCTCGATCACCCCGAGGTACCGCTCCCGCACCGAGTCCGTCACGCCGCACGCACGCAGGCCCTCGTGTGCCAGCGGCAGCAACCACCGCAGCACCAGCTCGGCCGGCGGCACCCAGCCGACGCCCGGCCAGTACAGCTGCGCGTCGAACGCGTGCCGCGCGCCCGCGTACAGGTTCTCCTCCGCCGCCTGGAACGACATCTGTGTCCACACCGGACGGTCGGCCGTCGCCAGGGCGCGCTGGGCGCCGTAGAAGAACGCCGCGTTCGCGATCAGGTCGACCACCGTCGGGCCGGCCGGCAGCACCCGGTTCTCCACGCGCAGGTGCGGCACCCCGTCGGAGACGTCGTACACCGGCCGGTTCCAGCGCCAGATCGTGCCGTTGTGCAGGCGCAGCTCGGCCAGCCGGGGAGCCCGTCCGGCGGCGAGGGCCTCGAACGGGTCCTCGTCGTCGGTTTCCGGTAGCAGACCGGGGAAGTAGCGCACGTTCTCCTCGAACAGGTCGAAGATGGACGTGATCCATCGCTCGCCGAACCACACCCGCGGCCGCACGCCCTGGTTCTTCAGCTCCTCCGGCCGGGTGTCGGTCGCCTGCTGGAACAGCGGGATCCTGGTCTCGTGCCAGAGTGCCTTGCGCAGCAGGAAAGGCGAGTTCGCCGCGATCGCGACCTGAACACCGGCAAGGCACTGCGCCGCGTTCCAGTGGCCGGCGAAGGTCTCCGGCGGCACCTGGAGGTGCAGCTGCGCGGACGAGCACGCGGCCTCCGGCATGATCGAGTCCGCCGACCCGCGCAGCCGCTCGCCCCGCTGGCCGGGGATCGACGGGCCGTCCATGGCCAGCACCATGTCCTCGCCGCGGGCGGCGAAGATCTCCTCGTTCAGCAGGGCGTAGCGGTGGTTCTGCGACAGCCAGCGCGCCTTGAAGTGCTCGTCGCGCAACGTCGGCAGCATGCCGATCATCACGATGCCCGCGCCGGCGTCCTGCGCCTTGGCGTTGGCGTCCGCGAGCGACTCCCGCAGCTCCACCTCCAGCTCGTGCGGCTGCCCGTCCGACAGCGGACGCGGCAGCACGTTCAGCTCGATCGTGTGCTGTCCGAGCTCGGTGGTGAACGAGGGATCGTCGAGCTTCTCCAGCACCACGCTGTTCGCCATCGCCGGCTGGAGGCCGTCGTCGACGAGGTTCAGCTCGACCTCGAGTCCGATCCGCGGTGGCGAGGTGGAGAAGCCGCCTTCGGCGAGCATCCGCGCCAGGGCGTCCAGGCACCGCTGGACCTTGAGGCGATAACGTTGACGATCCGACCGGTCAAAGGTCTCGGTCGCGACATCCTGACCCATACCGCCCCTCCCGGCCGAACCGAACTGCTCGGCGTGCGAACGGAAGTTCAACCGTGACATACGCCCGAAGTTGTTACTAGGGGCCAAAAAGGTGCATCGATCGAGAATCCTTGTTACGCAGAGCAAAACACGTACTCGCATCACGTAACACGTCCCAGGGTGTGGAACCATTCAGGGGTGCTCGAGGTGACCGATCCAGACGACCCAAGGCTCGACGAATACCGTTTCCTGCGCACCGCCGACCGCAGGCCCGACCGGCCCGGCGGGCTCGGCCTGGTGATCGCGGAGGGTGTGGTCGCCGTCGGCCGCATGCTCGCGTCCCACTATCCGGTGCGGTCGATGCTCGGCGTGCGGCCCAAGCTGGAGAGACTGCCCATCGAGGACGTCGGCGCGCCGGTGTACGTCACGACCGCCGAGATCATGGCCGAGGTGATCGGGTTTCATCTCAACCGCGGCGTGCTGGCAATGGCCGGCCGCCCGGAGCCGCCGTCGGCAGTTGACGTCATCGCCGGCGCCCGGCGACTGGCCGTGCTGGAGGGCGTCGGCGACCACGAGAACCTCGGCGCGCTGTTCCGCAACGCGGCCGCGCTGGGGGTCGACGGCGTCCTTCTGGGCGCGGGCTGCGCGGACCCGCTGTACCGTCGCAGCGTGCGAGTCTCCATGGGACACGTGCTCGCCGTCCCGTTCACGACGCTGACGCCCTGGCCGGACGGGCTGAAGCTCTTGCGTGACAACGGCTTCTCTGTGATGGCGCTCACGCCGGCGGGGACTGTCGAACTGTCCTCAGTGTCCGTGCCCGCGAAGGCCGCGGTGCTCCTGGGCTCGGAAGGCCCTGGCCTGACACCGGAAGCGGTCGCGGCCTCGGACGTGGCGGTGCGCATCCCCATGTCCAGCGACGTGGACTCACTCAATGTGGCGACGGCCGGCGCGGTCGCCTTCTACGCGCTGAGCGCGACTCGGTAGTTTGCGGAGCGTGTCGATGTCGGGGATCCAGTTACGTGCGAACGGCGAACGTGCCGTGCTGGTGGACGGCGAGGGTTCGGCGGTGACCGAGCCGGCCCGGCTGCCGCTTGGCGCGGACCTGACCGACGCGCTCCACGAGTGGGCGAAGGTCGCCGCCGCCGTGGGCCGTGCCGAGCCGGGGCCCGGGGCGAGCCATGCGGTCGTGTCCCGGCGCGGCCTGCAGCTGGCGGGGCGGGTGGCGACGTCGTTGGGCGTGAACGTGCTGTACGTCGACCCGCTGTCCGGCGCGGAGTCGATGGTGGAGCCGTTGCGGCTGCCCCCGGAGGAGCGCCCGCCGCGCCCACCGCTGCCACCGGAGCCGGTGCCGTGGCCGACCGGGCTGGCGGTGACGGTGGCGAGCCTCGTGCTGACCGTCGTGACGGTGGTGACCCTGGCCGCGACTCTCGCGGAGACGTACTCGCTGCTGGCCCTTGCCTCGAACATCGTGGTGACGGCCGGGCTGCTGCCGTCACTGTGGCTGATCCACCGCCAGCAGATCTGGCGCTGGGTCTCCTACGGCGTGGCGGTGGGGCTGGGTCTGGCCTGGCTGGCCCTCCCGTTCGTGCTGTTCTGACGCCGCCGGCCGGCTGCCCCGAGGGATCCCCGGGGCAGCACGGTCAGGCCAGCGACTCCAGCCAGGTGCGGTGCAGGGCGGCGAAGCGGCCGCCGCGGCCCTCGATCAGGTCCTCGGGTGAGCCGTCCTCCACGATGCGGCCGCCCTCGACCACGAGCACCCGGTCCGCGATCAGGACTGTCGACAGGCGGTGGGCGATGATCAACGCGGTCCGGTCGGCCAGCACCGACTCCAGCGACCGCTGCACCGCCCGTTCCGTCGGCACGTCCAGGCTCGACGTCGCCTCGTCCAGGACCAGCACCGACGGGTCCGCCAGGAACGCGCGCGCGAACGCCACCATCTGCCGCTGACCGGCGGACAGCCGGCCGCCGCGCTTGCGGACGTCCGTGTCGTAGCCCTCCGGCAGCGCCTCGATGAAGTCCGCGCCCACCTCGGCCGCCGCCGCCTCGATCTCGGCCCGTGTCGCCGCCGGCCGGCCCAGCGCGATGTTGTCCGCCACCGAACCCGCGAACAGGAAGTTCTCCTGCGTGACCGTGACGACCTCGTGCCGCAGTTCGGTGTCCGCCAGGTCCCGCAGCGAGACGCCGTCGAGCAGCACCGCGCCCGCCGACGGGTCGTAGAACCGCCCGACCAGCTTCGCGATCGTCGACTTCCCCGCACCCGTCGCACCCACCAGCGCGACCGTCTGACCCGCGGGGATGTGCAGGTCGAACGTCGGCAGCACCACCGGCGTGGTCGGCGCGTACCGGAACTCCACGCCCGCGAAGTCGATCCCGCGGCCGGACGTCCTGGCCGGGAGAGCCTGGGGAGCCTCGGGCTCCACCACCGTCGGCTCCTCCTCCAGCACGCCCGAGATCTTCTCCAGCGCCGCGATCGCCGACGTGTAGGAGTTCGCGAACATCGCGAGCTCGTCCAGCGGGTCGTAGAACCGGCGCAGGTACAGGGTGAACGCCGTCAGCACGCCCAGCTCCAGCCCGCCGTCGATCACCCGGACCGCGCCGATCGCCAGCACCAGGGCGAGCGACAGGTTGCCCACCCACCGGACGGTCATCGTGAACCGCGCGACCACGACCAGGGCCTGCTTGTTCGCCTCGCGGAAGCGGTCGTTCAGCTCGGCCATGATCTTCTCGTTGCGGTCCTCGCGGCGGAACGCCTGCACGGCCCGCATGCCGTTCATGGTCTCCACGAACTGCACGATGATCTTCGCGATCGCGCCGCGGGTGCTCCGGTACGCGTGCCGCGAGCTGAGGTAGAACCACCTGGTCACCCAGATCAACGGCACCAGGCCGGCCAGCACGATCAGCGCCAGCGGCACGTCGAGCACGAGCAGCATCACCGCGATGCCCACCACTGACAGGACCGCCGTCAGCAGGCCGTCGATGCCGTCCTCCAGCAGGTCGTGCAGCGAGTCGATGTCGCTGGTCATCCGCGAGATGACCTTGCCGGACGTGTACTTCTCGTGGAACGCGATCGACAGCCGCTGCGCGTGGCGGAAGATCCGCTGCCGCAGGTCGACCAGCACGTCCTGGCCGAACCGGCCGGCGACCTTGAGGAACGCGAACCGCGTGCCCGCCGAGCCCAGCCCCGACGCCAGGTACACCCCGACGCACCAGGCCAGCACCGTCGTGTCGCCCCTGAGGGCGTCCGGGATGCCGGTGTCGATGGCGACCGCGATCACGACCGGGCCGGCCAGCGTCAGCAGGTTCTCCAGCACCACCACGGCGAGCGCAAGCAGCGCCGTGCCCAGCCGGGGCCGAACCAGCGAGACGAGCAGCCGGCGGGACCGCTTCTGCAGGCGGCTGCCGACCAGCGCGTTCAGCTCCTCGTTGTCCTCGGCGGCTACTCCGCGCCAGTCCTCTTCCGTCGGGGTGCTCATGCGACCACCTCGTCCCGCTCGTCGTCCATGGTGGACAGCAGGGACCGGTACTTCTCGTTCGTGGCAAGCAGGTCCGAGTGCCGGCCGACCGCGGTGATCCGGCCGTCGGACAGCATCGCGACCCGGTCCGCCAGCTGGACCGTGCTCGGGCGGTGCGCCACCACGAGGCCGGTGACGTCGCTCAGGACGCTGCGCAGCGCGTGCTCGACCTCTGCCTCGGTGTGCACGTCCAGAGCGGACAGCGGGTCGTCCAGCACCAGCACCGACGGCCGGCCGACCACCGCGCGGGCCAGCGCCAGCCGCTGTCGCTGCCCGCCGGACAGCGACAGCCCCTGCTCGCCGATGCGGGTGTCGAGGCCCCACGGCAGGTCCTCGACGAAGTCCGCCGACGCGACCTGAAGCGCCTGCCGCACGTCGGCTTCCGTCGCCTGGGTGGCGCCGAGCGCGACGTTCTCGCGCACGCTGGCGGAGAACAGCACCGGCTCCTCGAACGCGGTCGCGACCGTGTCCCGCAGGTCCGTGAGGTCCAGGTCGCGCACGTCGACGCCGTCGACGGTGATCCGGCCGCCGGTGACGTCCGCGAGCCGCCCGACCAGCGCGGTCAGGGTCGTCTTGCCGGAGCCGGTGGCGCCGACCAGCGCGACCGTCTCGCCGGGCCGCAGGTCGAGGTTGACCCCCTTGAGGACCTCCTCGTCGGCGCCCGGGTACGCGAAGCTGACGTTCTCGAACCGGACGTGCCCGCGGCCGTTCGCCGGGAGCTTGCGCGGTTCCGCGGGGCTGGTGATCGTCACCTCGGCGTCCCGGACCTCCCAGTAGCGGGCGGCCGCGGTCGCGGCCTGGTTGGACTCGGCGAGCAGCCAGCCGATCGAGTCGGTCGGCCAGCGCAGGTAGGTGGCGACCGCGACGCCGGCGACCAGCGTGCCGACGGTCATCGACCCGTCGACGATCGCGAACGTGCCGAACAGCAACTGGCCGCCGATGGCGATCTCCGGCAGCACGATGATCGCCGCCCAGAGCAGGCCGACCGTGTGCACCTTGCGCAGCTCGGTCTTCCGGAGTTCGCGGGCCTCCCGCGTGAACTTGTCGGCCAGGTGCCGCCCACGCCCGAACGCCTTGAGCACGCGGATGCCGAGCACCGACTCCTCGACGGTCGTGGCGAGGTCGCCGGTCTGGTCCTGGGCGCGGCGGGCGAGGACCGCGTACTTCGACTCGTACAGCGTGGAGATGCCGATCAGCGGCGCCGCGCACACCAGCGAGATGAGGCCGAGGATCGGGGACAGGAAGAACAGGACGACGAGCCCGACCACCAGCGTCACGCTGTTGACCACCAGGAAGATGAACGCGAACGCGATGAACCGTCTCAGGGTCGACAGGTCGGACACGGCCCTGGACAGCAGTTGGCCGGACTGCCACCGGTCGTGGAACGCGATCGGCAGTCGCTGCAGGTGGTGGTAGAGGTCGTCGCGCAGGCGGGCCTCGACCGTGGTGCTGGGCTCGGCGATCATCCGGCGGCGAAGGTAGAACAGGACGGCCTCACCGGTGCCGAGCACGGCGACGGCGATGATGAGTATGGCCAGGTCGTCGGTGGTCCGGTGCGCGACGGGTCCGTCCAGGATGCGCTGGATCAGCAGCGGGATGGACAGCCCGCACGCGAGCGCGCCGAACGTCGCCACCCCGGAGCCGATCATGCGGCCGCGGACCGGTCTGAGGTATTCACCGAGTCGCCGTAGTGCGTGGATGTTCGTGCTACGGGCAGGTTGACGTGACTGAGTTGTGCTCATGATCTCCCCACGGTGCCTCTCTCGACGGTAGGCGAGCGGCTCCGGAACGGCATCTGGTTTTCCCGACCTCCCACCCCCAACCCTGCGCCCTCAACCACACTGGAGGTCAACCCTGCGGGATCATTCGGACATGACACGACCGGAAGCGGTCCGCTTCCTACGGACCCAGGCGACGATGGCGTTCCCCGAGGGTCGGCTGCTGGCACTGCGGGAAGGCCAGCTGTACGTACTGGCCCCGGACGGCTGGACCCGCCTGCGCACCGAACGTCCCCGCGGCTCCACCTGGCTGACCCGCGAGGAGGCCGAGGACTGGTGCGAGAACCAGGCCTGGCCCCTCCACCTCCTGAACGAGGTCCCCCACCCCGGCCACGTCTAACCCGCCCCACCCGCGAGTCCCGCGTTCAAACACCGCGAGTCCCGCGTTCACACATGGCGAGTTGCGGTTTCGTGCAGATCACGTCTGCACGAAACCGCAACTCGGTGTGTCCGAACGCGGGACTCGCGAGGGTTCAGCGGTTGCTGCGGGTGCCCAGTAGGACGTCTTCCCAGGACGGGACGCTGGGACGGGCCTTGCGGCCCTTCTTCTTCGGGGCCGGCGCGGGTGGTGCCGGGGCAGCCTTCGCGGCTGGTTCTTGTGGGGTTGTTTCCTCGGGCATGATGGTCGGGATGGCCTGCTGGCCGGGCTCCTCTTCTGCTGGCGCGGCCGGGCTTGCTGCTGGCGAGGCGGTGCCTGCCACGGCCGGTTCGTTCTGGGTCGACTTGGTCGGGCGCCCTGGGCGCGACTGGGTGGTTTCCGATGCCGGTGGGGACGGCGGGGAAGTCTTCGCCGCCGGCTCGGCAGTGCCAGCCGGGGACTTGGTGGTGCCGGTCGAGGGCTTGGCAGTGCCGGCTGGGGAATCGGCGGTGCCAGCCGGGGCACTGGCGGTGCCGGCCGCGGGCTTGGCGGTGCTGGCCGGTGAATCCGTGGTGCCGGCCGGGGGCTCGGTCACCGTTGCGTGAGCGGCGATCTCGGCCGATTCGTCGGCGGCCTTCTTCGCTGCGGCTTCCTTGGCGGAGGTGCCTTGGGCGGCGCGCTCGGCAGTCTCCTTGGCCGCGGCATCCTTCGCGGCGGCCTCGCGGGCTGCCTCCTTGGTTGCAGCTTCCTTGGTTGCAGCTTCCTTGGCGGCGGCCTCTTGAGCTGCGGCCTCTTGAGCTGCGGCTTCGCGCTCGACGGTCTCGCGGGCCTCCTTGTCGGCGGCTTCCTTGTCGGCGGCTTCGCGTGCTGCCGCTTCGCGCGCCTCGGCCTCGCGGGCGGCCGCTTCCCGGGCCGCTGCCTCACGCGCCGCTGCCTCACGGGCTTCGGCTTCGCGGGCTTCCTTGTCGGCGGCCTCGCGAGCGGCGGCTTCCTTGGCGGCTGCTTCTCGGGCCGCGGCTTCCTTCGCGGCGACCTCCCGCTCAGCCGCCTCCCGCTCAGCGGCCTCGCGTGCCGCCTGCTCGGCGGCTTCGCGCTCGGCGGCTTCGCGAGCGGCGACCTCGCGCGCCGCCGCTTCCTGCTCAGCGGCTTTGCGCGCGGCCTCCTGAGCCGCCGCTTCCCGGGCGGCAGCCTCACGGGCCGCTGCCTCATGGGCAACAGCCTCACGTGCGGCAGTCTCGCGTGCGACAGTCTCGCGTGCGACAGCGTCGCGGGCAGCAGCGTCGCGGGCAGCAGCTTCACGAGCAGCAGCTTCACGAGCGGCTGCGTCGCGGGCGGCTGCCTCTCGGGCGGCGGCTTCGCGCGCCGCGGCCTCACGGGAAGGGCCGGCGGTCTCCTGGCCTGGGCTGTACGGGTCGTGATAGCCGGCGCGGGCAGGCGGGGGCGCGGCCGGGTCCTGGCGGTAGTCCTGCGGGTACTGCCGGTACACCTCGTGCTCGGGGATCGGCCGGTACGGCTCCGGGTGGCGCGAGTACCGGTACGGGTCGTCCACCGGCAGTTCCTGCTGCTCGGGGGCGCCGCCGGTCAGCTCGAAGTCCTGGACGTAGTCCGGCTCCTCGCGCCGTGACTCCTCGGTCCGGCGGGGTGAGTCGCCGCCGTTGACGGCCTGGCGCCGGACGTCGGACACCTGCAGCGCCTGCGCGGCCAGCTCCGTCACCGGGCGGACGGTGCGCAGCTGCCGGTTCGGGTTCGGGTCCATCAGGTCCAGGGCGTGATCGTCCAGTGGCGTCACGGTGCCGCCGTGGGCGCCGGGGTGAAACGACCAGTGGGCGTGGTTGTTCGAGCGGCCCGCGGTCCACGTGAGCTGGACGACCCACTTGCCGTCCTCGCCCTTCCACGAGTCCCACACGGCGGCCAGGTAGTCCTGGCCGCGCGCGACGAAGGCCTGGGAGACGACCTCGCCCAGCTCCTGCACGTCGGGCCCGTCCTCGCGCACGGGGTGCGCACGCTGCGCCAGCTCGGCGGTGCGCGACCGCTCGAGCAGGACAGGGTACGCGAAGCGCTCCACCTTCTCCGGTGGCACGCCGGCCGCGGCCGCGACCTGCTCTACTGACTCTCCCGCACGGATGCGGGACTGGATCTCACGAGGACGCATCTGGCTCTCCAGCTCGATGGCGATCTGGCCGAGTCGGGTGATGTCTCCTCTGGCCGCCGCACGCAGTCGCTCGTCCGCTGGGACCTGGAAACGTTCGCCGCGGTCGGACTCGAGGATGACGATCTTGCCATCCTCCCCGAGCCCCACGACCCGCAGCGCACGCATCGCGGCCTCCTCGAGCGACCTGAACAGACTTCACCTCGCCAGCTGCTCACGTTAGTTCGGCGAGTCCTCTTGACGTGCTAGGCGCGCCGAGTACCGTTCAGGATCTTGCCTGCTAGCGGGTCACCCACGCCAGGGCAGTCCGGTGATCTTCTCGTAGGCGTCGACGTAGCGCGCGCGGGTCGCCGCGACCACCTCCGCGGGAATCTCCGGCGCGGGTGGGTTCTTGTCCCAACCCGTGCTCACCGCCCAGTCGCGCACGAACTGCTTGTCGTACGCGTGTTGCGGACGCCCCGGCGCCCACTCGGCCGCGGGCCAGAACCGGGACGAGTCCGGGGTCAGCACCTCGTCCGCCAGCGTCAGCACGCCGGCACTGTCCACACCGAACTCCAGCTTGGTGTCCGCGACGATGATCCCGTTCTCGGCGGCACGGGCGGCGCCCCGGCGGTACACCTCCAGCGTCAGGTCCCGCAGCCGCGTGGCCGTCGACAGGCCGACGGCCGCGGCAACGTCCTCGAACGTCGCGGGGGCGTCGTGACCACCGTCGGACACCTTGGTCGTCGGCGTGAAGACCGGCTCGGCCAGCCGGGAGCCCTCGACGAGCCCGCGCGGCAGCGGCACACCGGAGACCGCGCCGGTCGCCTGGTACTCCTTGAGGCCGGAGCCGGCCAGGTACCCGCGGGCGATGCACTCGAACGGCACCATCTCCAGGCGCCGGCAGCGCACGGCCCGGCCCTCGAACTCCGGCGGCACGTCGGTCGCCGACACCAGGTGGTTGGGCACGATGTCGGCCAGCCGGGCGAACCACCACACGGACAGCTGCGTCAGGAGGGCGCCCTTGTCCGGGATGGGTGTCGGCAGCACGACGTCGTACACCGACACCCGGTCCGAGGCCACCAGCAGCAGGTCGTCGCCGTCCGTGTAGATCTCGCGGACCTTGCCGCTGTAGACGTGTTGCATCGCTAGATGCGCTCCACCAGCCAGTCGACGCACTTCGTCAGCGCGGTGACGTCGTCCGGGTCGACGGCCGGGTACGTCGCGACGCGCAGCTGGTTGCGGCCCAGCTTGCGGTACGGCTCGACGTCGACGATCCCGTTGGCCCGCAACGCCTTGGCGATCACGGCGGCGTCGGTGCCCTCCGCGAAGTCGATCGTGGCGACGACGTTCGACCGGTGCGCCGGGCTCGCCACGAACGGCGTCGCGAACTCCGACGCGTCGGCCCAGTCGTAGAGGCGGCGGGCCGACTCCGCGGAGCGGCCGACCGTCCAGGGGAGGCCGCCGTTGGACAGCATCCAGTCGAGCTGGTCGGCCATCAGGAACAGCGTGGCGATGGACGGCGTGTTGTACGTCTGGTCCTTGAGCGAGTTCTCCAGCGCCGTCGGCAGGGACAGGAACTCCGGCACCCAGCGGCCGTTCGCGCCGATCTCCGCGACCCGCTCCAGCGCGACCGGGCTCATGAGCGCGAACCACAGGCCGCCGTCGGACGCGAAGCCCTTCTGCGGCGCGAAGTAGTACACGTCGTAGTCCTCGGCGTCGACCGGCAGGCCGGCCGCCGCGGAGGTCGCGTCGATCGCGACCAGCGCCGAGTCCGAACCGGACGGCCGGGACACCGGCACGGCCACCCCGGTCGAGGTCTCGTTGTGCGCCCAGCCGACCACGTCCGCGCCCTCGGCGTAGGCGATCTCCGGCGCGGTGCCCGCCTCGGCCTTCACGACCACGGGTTCCTTGAGGTAGGGCGTGGTCACGGCCTTGGCGAACTTCGAGGAGAACTCACCGAACGTGAACGCCTGCGCCTGCTCGCGCACCAGGCCGAACGCCAGTGCGTCCCAGAACGCCGTGGTGCCGCCGTTGCCCAGCACGACCTCGTAGTCCTCGGGCAGCGAGAACAGCTCGCGCAGACCGGAGCGAACCCGTCCGACCAGCGACTTCACCGGCTTCTGGCGGTGTGACGTGCCCAGCAGCGCGCCACCCTCGGCGGCGAGCCTGGCGAGCTGCTCGGGCCGCACCTTGGACGGACCGGAGCCGAACCGGCCGTCGGCGGGCTTGATGTCGGCGGGAAGCACTAGTTCGGTCGAGGTCTGCGTCATAGGACGGCTTCTCTCCACGTGAGGGGGTCATCGGGGCGGCGCCGTTGCCACCCGTCAGTCTCCCTCACGGGCTGCGAGCATGACTTGGGGGCCGGTGGTGTCCTGCGCCACTGCGGTTGGTGCGGGCGGCAGCTTCACCGTCACCCACAGTCCACCGCCCGGGTTCGGCGTCGCCGACACGCCACCGTCGTGCGCGTGTGCGACCGAGCGGACGATCGAGAGGCCCAGGCCGGCGCCGGTGCGGTGGGCCGTGCGGTCCCGGTCGAGCCGGCGGAACGGCTCGAACAGGGCGTTCACCTGGTCGGGTGGGACTTTCGGGCCGGTGTTGACGACCACGAGCGCCGGATGCTCGCCGACCTCGACGGTGACCGAGCCACCACGCGAGTTGTAGTGGATCGCGTTCTGCACGAGGTTCGTGACCAGGCGTTCCAGCAGCTCGGGGTCGCCGGGCACGGTCCGCGGGGCGAGCCGCGGGGTCAGCGTGACGCCGGCGTCGTCGGCCAGGTGGCGGGTGCCGTCCAGGACCGAGACCACCACCTGGTCGAGCCGGACCGGCACCCGGCTGCTGAGGCCTCGATCACTCCGTGCGAGCAGTAGCAGTCCCTCGATCAGGCGCTCGGTGCGCTCGTTCGTGTGGAGCAGGTGCGAGCCGAGCCGCATGAGCTCGGGGCTGGCGGTCGGGTCGGCCATCGCGACCTCGATCATCGTGCGCTGCACGGCGAGGGGTGTGCGCAGCTCGTGCGAGGCGTTGGCGACGAACCGGCGCTGGCTGTCGAACGAGCTGGCGAGCCGGTCGAGCATGCCGTCGAAGGTGTCGGCCAGCTCCTTCAGCTCGTCGTCGGGGCCGTCGTGGTTGATCCGCTTCTCCATCCGCCCGACCTCGAGGCGTCTGGCCGTCGCGGTGATCCGTTTGACCGGCCGCAGCGTGCGGTCGGCCATGAGCCAGCCGAGCAGCCCGGCCATGGCGCCGACCAGCACGAGCGCGATGCCCGAGATGACCAGCATGGTCCGCAGCGCCGACGTGCGGTAGCCGTCGATCGCGCCGTTCACGATCGTCGAGGTCATCTCGGGGCCGCCGCCGGCCTCGCCGTGCCCGCCGTAGATCCGCTCGTCGGTCAGCTCCGGCGGTGAGCCGTTGCCGCTGTAGCTGATGCCCCCGGTGCCCGCCTCCGGCAGGGCCGCGCTGACCAGCGTGTAGTTGACGACCAGCAGGATCGCGCCGGCCAGCATGAACAGCCCGGCGAACGTCAGCGCGAGCCGGGTGCGTACCGACAGCTTCACGGCGTCTCCTCGCCCGCATCGCGGCGCCGGACCGCTCCACCGGCTCCGCTCACGGCAGCATCCGGTAGCCGGCGCCGGGCACGGTCTCGATCACCGGCGGGTCGCCGAGCTTGCGGCGCAACGTCATCACCGCGACCCGGACCGCGTTCGTGAACGGGTCGGCGTGCTCGTCCCACGCCTTCTCGAGGAGATCCTCGGCGCTCACCACCGCGCCCTCGGCCCGCATCAGCACCTCGAGCACCGCGAACTCCTTCCTCGACAGGGGCAGGTGCCGCCCGTCCCGCGCCGCCTGGTGGCGCGGCCGGTCCAGCACCACGCCGGCCTGTGCCAGCACGGGCGGCAGCGCCGGCCGGGCCCGCCGGCCCAGTGCCTGGACCCGGGCGACCAGCTCGGCGAAGGCGAACGGCTTGGTCAGGTAGTCGTCGGCGCCGAGCGCGAGGCCCGCGACCCGGTCGATGACCTCGGTGGCGGCGGTCAGCATCAGCACCCTCGCCTCACCACCGGTCGAGACCACCGCACGGCACACCTCGTCGCCGTGCGTGCCGGGCAGGTCCCGGTCCAGCACGACCACGTCGTAGGCATGCACACCGACCCGCTCCAGCGCGGCGTCGCCGTCGTAGCAGACGTCCACGGCCATGGACAGCCTGCGCAACCCCTCGGCGACGGAGTCCGCGAGGAGCTGCTCGTCCTCCACGACCAGCACCCGCATGCGGCCAGTGTGCTCGCCCCGCGGTTAAGGACGGGATAAGCGATTTCGCTTAGCGCGCCCGAACCACCGGCCTCGTAGAACTGGTCGCCAGCGAAGGAAGGGAGATCTCCGATGAACTCACGATGGCGCCTGGTTGTCCTGGGCGGACTGTTCACGCTGGTCACGGCGTGTGGAAGCACGGGAGACAGCGGCGACGGCGTCGCGTCCATCTCGGACTCGAACGCGCCGAAGTCCTCGGCGACGCCCGCCGCGGACGACGGCAAGTCGGACATCGACAAGATGCGCGACTACGCGAAGTGCATGCGGGAGAACGGTGTCGACATGGCGGACCCCGACCCGAGCGGCGGCGGTGGCGGCGGCATCTCGGTCGGCAGCGAGGACGAGAAGGACAAGGTCGACAAGGCCAACGCCAAGTGCAAGCACCTGATGCCCAACGGCGGCGAGCCGGAGAAGCCGACGGCCGAGGACCTCGACCGGGCTCGCCAGATGGCGAAGTGCCTGCGAGAGCACGGCATCGAGATCAAGGAACCGACCATGGACGAGCCGGGCATCAGCGTGGACGCCGGCGACGGCGGCAACGACCCGGACGAGCTCGACAAGGCCATGAAGGCGTGCGCGCCCGCGGACGCGAAGACCGAGTCGCGCTCCAGCAAGAAGGGCGACAAGTGAGCGGCCCTGAGGTGGTCCGCCGCCGGCGCCTGCTGCGGTGGGTGCTGGTGGGCGTGAGCGTGCTGGTGGTGCTGGGGATCGGCACGGCGGTGGCTGTCACCCGGCTGGGTAGTCGCCCGGTCGCGGTACCTCAGTCGCCGGCCGCGGCGGCGACCGCCGAGGTACGGCGCATGGACCTGGCGGAGCGGGAGACGCTGACCGGCGAGCTCGGGTACGGCATCGAGCAGTCGCTGACCGGCCGGCGGCAGGGGACGGTCACGTCGCTGCCGGCCGTCGGGACCGTGCTCGACCGGGGTGCCGTGGCGTACCAGGTGGACGCGCGGCCGGTGGTCGTGTTCCTCGGCTCGCTGCCGCTCTACCGGGCGCTCGGTTCGGGCATGACCGACGGGCCGGACGTGAAGCTGGTCGAGGAGAACCTGCGGGACCTGGGGTACAGCGGGTTCGGCAAGCCGGACAACAAGTTCACGGCCGGGACCGCGGCCGCGATCAAGAAGTGGCAGAAGAAGCTGGGCGTCGACCAGACGGGTGGCATCGAGCTGGGCGACGTGGTGGTCACGGCGGCGCCGGTGCGGGTCAGCTCGGTGGAGCTGGCGCTGGGTGCGGACGCGGCGGGCTCGGTGCTGAAGTACACGGACACGACGCGCTGGGTCACGGTCGAGCTGACGGAGGGCCAGAAGGACCTGGCGGCGGTGGGCAAGCCGGTGACGCTGACGGTCGGCGGCAAGCAGGTGCCCGGCACCGTGCGGTCGGTCGTCCCGGCGACGTCCGACTCGGACCCGAACGACCCGAACGCGGACACGAGCCAGAAGTACACGGCGACGGTGTCCATCGACGATGTCGCCGCCATCGGCGCGGTCGACGCGGGCTCGGTGGACGTGGTCGTCACGTCGGGGGAGCGCAAGGGCGTGCTCGTGGTGCCGGTCGGGGCGCTGCTGGCGCTGACCGAGGGCGGGTACGCGGTGGAGCAGCCGTCCGGGAAGTTGGTGGCGGTCAGGACCGGTCTGTTCGCCGACGGAATGGTCGAGGTCTCCGGCCGCGGGTTGTCGGCGGGCATGACGGTGGTGACCACGTCATGATCACGCTGCGCGAGGTGAGCCGGACGTACCCGGGTGGGGTACAGGCGTTGCGCGACGTGACGCTGTCGATCGGCGCGGGGGAGCTGGTGTCGGTCGTGGGGCCGTCGGGCTCGGGGAAGTCGACGCTGCTGCACCTGATGGGCACGCTCGACCGGCCGTCGTCGGGGGTGGTCGAGATGCGGGGGCACGACGTGAGCCGGTTGTCGGACCGGCGGTTGTCGGCGTTGCGGTCGGAGTGGATCGGGTTCGTGTTCCAGCAGTTCTTCCTGGCGGAGGGCCTGCCGGCGGTGGACAACGTGGCGACGGGGTTGACGTACGCGGGGGTGCCGTCACGCCAGCGGAGGGGTCTGGCGCTGGCGGCACTCGATCGGGTGGGGCTGTCGCATCGGGCGTGGCACCTCCCGTCGGAACTGTCGGGCGGCGAACGGCAACGGGTGGCGATCGCCCGCGCGATGGTGAACGAGCCCGCGCTGATCCTGGCCGACGAGCCGACGGGGAACCTGGACAGCCGCACCGGCATGGAGATCATGCGACTGCTGCTGGACCTGCGCGACAGCGGCGCGACTGTGGTGGTCGTCACCCACGACCGCGAGGTGGCGGCCGCGTTGCCCAGGCGGATAGAGGTCCTGGACGGCGTGGTCCGCCTCGACACGGGACTGGTGCGACTGTGACCACCCTCCTACCCCGGCCGCGGCGGCTCGGACCCGGTGACGTCGGCCGGCTCGGTGCCCATGGCATGCGGACCAGGCCGCTCCGCGCGATCCTCTCCGCGCTCGGCATCGGGATCGGGATCGCCGCGATGGTGGCCGTCGTCTCGATTCCGGCGTCCAGCCAGCAGGCCCTGCGTGAGCAGCTCGCCGCGCTCGGGACCAACCTGCTCACCGCGGCGCCCGGCCAGACGATCATGGGTAACGACGCCTCCCTACCCCTGACCACCGTCCCGATGGTCGCCAGGATCGGCCCGGTCACCGGCGTCTCCGCCACCGGGAAGGTCGACGCCACGATTCGCCGCACCGACCGGATCGATGAGGCGGAGACCTCCGGCGTCTCGGTCCTCGCGGCCCGCAACGACCTGCTGAAACTGCTTCGGGGCTCGATCCACCGCGGCAGGTTTCTCGACGGAGTCACCGAGAACTTTCCGACCGTCGTGCTCGGTTCGGTCGCGGCCACTCGGTTGGGCGTCAACCAGCCGGGCACACAGGTCTGGCTCGGTAACCGGTGGTTCACGGTGGTCGGCATTCTCAACGCCATGCCGCTCGCCCAGGAGATCGAGCGGGCCGCGCTCGTCGGCTGGCACACGGCCGAGACGCTCGGGTTCGACGGCCATCCCTCGACCGTCTACGTCCGCGCCGTCGACGCCCAGGTCGAGAGCGTCCGCGCGGTGCTCGGCGCCACCATCAACCCGGCGGAACCGTTGGAGGTGAAGGTGTCCCGCCCCTCGGACGCGCTCAAGGCCCAGCGGCTCAGCGAGACCTCCTTCAGCGCGCTCTTCCTCGGGCTCGGCGGCGTCGCGCTCCTCGTCGGCGGCGTCGGCGTCGCGAACACGATGGTCATCTCGGTGCTCGAACGCCGCCGCGAGATCGGGCTGCGGCGGGCACTGGGCGCGTCCAAACGCCAGGTGCGCGGCCAGTTCCTCGCCGAGTCCGTCCTGCTGTCGCTGCTGGGCGGCATCGTGGGCGTGCTAGTCGGCGTCGGCGTCACCGCCGGCTACGCGCTCACCCGCGACTGGCCGGCGGTCTTCCCACCCATCGCACTACTGGGTGGCGTCGGAGTGGCCGCGGTGGTCGGCGCACTCGCGGGCGCCTACCCGGCCATGCGCGCGGCCCGCCTGTCCCCCACCGAAGCCCTGGCCTGACCCGCGAGTCCCGCGTTCGAACACACCGAGTCCCGTTTTCATGCATGCGAAAACGGGACTCGGTGTGGCTGAACGCGGGACTCGCACTGTTTGAACGCGGGACTCGCGACAGGTGGGGTTATGTGCGGCGGCGGCGGAGGAAGATCAGTGCGCCCGCACCGCCGGCGACCAGTACGACACCGACCAGGACCGGCCAGAAGATTGACGCGCCGGTGGATGCGAGACCGCCCTGCGGGGTCGGCGCGGCCGTGGTCGAGGTGGCCGGCGGGACGGTCGTGGTCGGTGGCGTCGTGGTGGTGGTCGTGGTCGTGGTGGTCGTCGTCGTGGTCGGCGGGGCGGTGGTCCAGCTCGCGCCTGCTGACGCCGTCAGCTTCGTGTTCACGGCCCCGGCCACGATCAGCGACTGCGTGGGGTGCTTGGCGTAGTTCTCCCCGACGAACAGCCGGCCGGTGTCCAGGGTCGCCGAGGCGGTCAGCGAGAACGTGCCGTTCCCGTCGACGGTGCCGGCCGGGACGTCCAGGTACAGCTCGGTGCCGTCCTTGATCGCGCCCGCGGCGACGTCCTTGCCGTCCTTGTCCGTGACCCGCACGCCGGCCGGCAGGTTCGCGGTCAGCTGCTCGACGGTGGCGTTGGTGTCGACGGTGAACGGCCCGATCCGCGTGCCGGCCGTGCCTTCCTTGTCCGCCGGGGCGACCGACAGCGCCGGGATGGGCGCCTCGCCGATCCCCGTGTTCGCCGGGCCGGTGAGGTAGTCGTACAGGGCCAGGGCATCAGCCGCGTCGTCCTGGTCCGAGGCGTCACCGGAGAGCGGGTCGTCACGGTCGAGGTTGACACCGTCACTGAAGTGCCAGACCGCGGCCTGCGTGGCGGCGACGGCCTCGAGGACGTCGATCCCGTCGTGCAGCTGCGCCGGCGCCAGCTGGGCGGCGACGTTCGCGAGGCTCTTGCCCGGATAGCCGTGGTGCAGCACCCAGTTGATCTTCGCCCGGTTGGCGTTGAACGGCGAGTTCGCGTCGGGGGAGTCGTCCCACGGCCGCTCGACCATGTCGTGCTGGTCGTCGATGTCGGTGTAGAGCTCGACGCAGTACATGCCCAGCTCGGTGCCGTCGGCGAGCTTGAAGCCGAGCAGGTTGGTGGGGATCGTGGCGAGCCAGTCCTTGCCTACGTTGACCTGGTAACCGATGACGTTGCCGTCATGGTCGACCCGGCCCGTGACCGCCTCGTCGGCTGCGGCCGGCGCGGCGGTGGCCAGTAACAGCGCGGCGGCACCCGCGAATCCAACGCATGCCGGGACGAACCTGCCCATGACTCTCCTTTAAGGCCAGTCCCCGACATCAGAACCGGCACACTACAACACGGTGTCGACGACCCTATGAAGTGGATACGCCTCTTACCAGATCGTGATCTTGGGCCGGGGCGTTTCAGGGTCTTCGTCACACCGGCGCGTTCGGGATCGCGGTGCTGCCCGGAAAGGCGCTGCGGGGGAGTAGGGCCTCGCGTGTCAGTCGCCCGGGCGCCAGCCGCGGTCGTCGACGCCACCCGGGACCGGGGCCTTCGGGTCGTACGGGGTGCGGGTGAAGACGAACGTCGCCAGGTCGAGGTGGCTGACCGTGCCGTCGGCGTGATGGTGCAGCTTCAGCGTCTCGCCCGCGTAGTACCCGTCCAGGCCCAGCCACTCGCCGTCGCCGGTCGGCCGGAACCGCGAGCCCCGGCCCGCGCCGGACACCGGGCGCAGCTCGACCCAACCGCCCGCCATCAGCCGCAGCACGAACGGCATCGGGCCCCAGAACCACTGGCCCGTGAGTGCCAGCAGGTCCAGGGACACCTCCGTCAGCGGCCGCCACTCGCCCGGCAGCGCCGGCTCGTAGTCGTCCACCAGCTTCAGCAGGTCCATCGACAGCGCCGACACACCGACCCCGGCCGTCGAGTTCGTCATCGCCAGCGCGCCGGTCGTCGTCGTCGGGTCGACCACCACGTTCGCCAGGAACCCCGGCATCGAGCCGCCGTGGCCGGCGAGGCGCCGGCCCGAGTCGCGCCATGTCTGGAGGCCGAGGCCGTACCCGCCGGTCCACGCGCCGCCGTCCTCGACGACGACCGGCGCGCGCATCTCCTCGACCGTGTCCGGGTGCAGCACGGTGCCCGAGTCGCCGGCGATGAACCGCAGCCAGCGGGCCATGTCCGTCGCGGTCGACCACAGCTGGCCGGCCGGGGCCATCGCGCCCGCGTCCGGCGTCGGCTCCGGCAGCAGGACGTCGGCGTAGGGGTGCACGGCCCAGCCGAGCGCGTGCGGCGCGGCCGGCATCGGCGTCGTGCGGGCCATCCCGAGCGGCGCCAGGATCTCGGTGTTCAGCACCTCGAGCCACGACGCGCCGCGCAGCTCGGCCACCAGCTGCCCCAGCACCCCGTAGCCCGGGTTCGAGTAGTGGAACCTGGCGCCGGCGCGGTGTTTGAGCACGTCCTCGTCCATGCGGTCGACCAGGTCCGGCCAGTCGCCGCCGGGGGCGCGCTCCCACCACACGCCCGGCGACTCGGACGTGAGCCCGCCGGTGTGCGACAGCAGCTGCGCGATGGTCAGATGACCGAAGGAGGTGCCCGGCATGTGCTTGTCGAGCTCGTCGTTCAGGTCGAGGCGGCCCTCGTCGCGCAGGCGCATCACCAGCACCGCGACAAAGGTCTTGGTGATCGATCCGATGCGGTACTGGGTGTCGGCGGTCGGTGCCGCGCCGTCGACCTGTCCGCGCGCACCGGTCCACAAAACGTCACCGCCACGCACGACGGCTGCGACGAGTGACGGTGCCCGGCCTTCCGCCTGCTCGGCGGCGACTCGGCGGAGCAGGGCGAACTCGGTGGTTTGCAGCATGGCCGCATTCTTACCGAATAATCCCGATGATCGCGCTACGTCATCGGCGTTACCAATTGCCGGGTCAGGACAGCAGACCCAATGCCATGGCCGTCGTCACCGCGGCGGTTCGGTCGGACACGCCGAGTTTTCCGAATGCCCTCAGCAGATGGGTCTTCACGGTCGCTTCCGAAATGTGCAGTGCCCGCCCGATATCCGCATTCCGCAGGCCTTTCGCCACCAGCGCGAGCACCTCGACCTCCCGCGCGGACAGTGACTGCGCGGCCGGCCGGCGCACCTGGTTGACCAGCCGGCCCGCGACCGACGGCGCCAGCACGGTCTCCCCGCGCGCCGCCGCCCGGACGGCGTTGGCGAGCTCCGTCCGGCTCGCGTCCTTCAGCAGATAGCCCGACGCGCCGGCCTCGACCGCACGCAGGATGTCCGCGTCCGTCTCGTACGTGGTGAGCACCACGACCCGCGCGTGCGGGTCGCCGGCGAGGATCCGCTCGGTCGCGCCGACGCCGTCCAGGCCACGCATCCGCAGGTCCATCAGGATCACGTCGGTCTCGGTGACCCGCGCCTGCGCGACCGCCTCCTCGCCGGACCCGGCCTCCGCGACGACCGTCAAATCCGGCTCGGACTCCAGCATGCCGCGCAACCCCTCCCGGACGACGGGGTGGTCGTCGACGAGCATCACCCGGATCACGCCACTCACCGGGGCACCTCCAGCTCGACCGTGGTACCGCCGGAGCCACTCCGGACGGACAGTCGCCCGCCGACCTCCGCGGCCCGGTTTCGCATGCCCCGCAAGCCGAAACCGTCCGCGGGCTCGTCCGGGTCGAACCCCGCGCCGTTGTCGGTGACCCGCATCGACGCGCAGGTCTCCTTGACCTGCAAGGTGATCGTCACCTCGGTGGCGCGCGAGTGCTTGCGCACGTTGGTGAGCGACTCCTGCACCATGCGCAGCAGCACCACCTCCAGCACGGTCGGCAGCGTCACGCTGTCGCCGTCGGCGCGGTAGGACACGCTGACCGGCGTCTCCTCGGCGAACCGCTCCAGCTGCCGGCGGATCGCCTCGTCCAGCGAGCCGGTGCCGAGCGCGGTCGGCGTGAGCCCGGCGACCAACGCCCGCGCCTCGGTCAGGTTCTCCCGCGCGGTCCGTGCCGCGAGCGTGAGATGTCCGCGTGCCTTCTCGATGTCCCTGTCCAGTTCGGACTCCGCGGCCTGGACGAGGGTGACCAGGCTGGTGAAGCCCTGCGCCAGCGTGTCGTGGATCTCGGCCGCGAGCCGGGCCCGCTCGGCGGCGACCCCGGCCTCGCGGGAGAGCCGGCCGACCTCCTCCCGGCTCTCCTCCAGCTTCATGATCAACTCGGCCCTTTCCTGGCTCTCCGAAACGATTCGGTGGATCCACGTGCCCATCGTCACGCCCAGGAGGACGGTGAACACCATCATCGGGCCGAGGAGCCCGAGCGCCGTGTCGAGCCCGTCCCGGATGAGCGACGCCAGCGGTGGCACGAGGCTCAGCGCCACGACCACGATGATCGCCTCGCGCAGCGCCAGGCTCATGAACATCAGCGGACAGAGGGCGAACAACGCGAACGACGCGTCCCCGTCGAACGTGACGGCGACCAGCTGCGGGACGACCAGCCCGGCGGCGAAGAACCGCCCCTGCACCGAGCCGCGCTCCCTCGGGACGACGATGTGGCCGCGGCCGAAGAACACGTACCCCGCGGCCATCACGGTGAGCACGCCGGCCGCGCCGAGCCGGTTGGGCAGCGAGTCGTCGTCCCGCAGCAGGACCAGCAGGCCCACCGAGACGTAGACGACGGCGAAGGAGAGGTCCCAGAGCCAGTACCAGCGCAGCCAGGCGTCGTTCCTCAGCCCCGCTTGTTCGTCCACCGGAACGTCAGCAGGCACAGCACCAGTCCCAGCACGCACCAGCCGCCCAGCACCAGCGCCGTCTTCCCGAGTTCCCATGAGCCAGCCGCCTCCCTCGCCATCATGCTGTCCGGTAGGAACACCGAGCGGAACCCCTGGGCGGCCCACTTGATCGGGAACAGCGACCCGACGTCGCGCATCCACTCGGGCACACCGTCGATCGGGATGTACACACCGGACATGAACTGCAACGCGATGTAGGGCACGTTGGTGACCGCCGCCGCGCTCTGCGCCGTCCTCGCGATGGCGCTGATCGCGATGCCCAGCAGCGAGCAGGTGACCACGCTGAGCGCGAACACCCACGTGAACGTGAACCAGTCGCCCGCCGTGCTCGGCAGCTCGACGTCGAAGAGGACCATGCCGACGACGAGCATCAGCACCACCTCGGCGAGGCTGGCCACCGCCACCAGGATGATCTTGCCGATGAAGTACGCCGCGGGCGGCATCGGCGTGCCACGTAAGCGTTTCAGCGTGCCGTCCTCGCGGTTGAGGGCGACGTTGATGCCGAGGTTGTTGAACGACGTCGCCACCAGACCGGCGGCGATCATGCTGGCGGCGAACACCTGGCCGGCGGTGATGCCGTCCTGGTACTGCTCGTCGAAGATCGAGCCGAGCAGTACCAGGATGATCGCGGGGAACGTGAAGGTGAAGACCACCTGTTCCCTGGCACGGAAGAACTGCTTCAGCTCGACCCCGCCGCGGGCCAGCCCGAGCCCGAACGTCGTGGGCAGTGTGGCGGTGGTCATCGCTTCTCTCCGATCAGCTCCAGGTAGGTGTCCTCCAGGCTCGGGCGGGTCACGGTCAGCTCGGGCAGCTCACGGCCCTGTGACAGCTCGGCGATGAGCGCGGTCGGGGTGTCGGTGAGCATCGTCTGGCGCCCCTCCGGCCCGATCCAGCTCACCGTCGCCTTGGCCGTCGACCGCCCACCGAGCGTGGACGGCGTGCCCTCCGCGACGATGCGGCCACCCGCGATCACCGCGACGCGGTCGGCGAGCGCCTCGGCCTCGTCGAGGTAGTGCGTCGTCAGCAGGATGGTCGTGCCGCCCGCCGCGAGGCCGCGGATCAGGTCCCAGAACTGGCGCCGCGCCTCGGGATCGAACCCGGTCGTCGGCTCGTCGAGGAACACCAGCTCCGGCCGGCCGACCACCCCGAGCGCGACGTCCAGGCGGCGACGCTGACCCCCGGACAGCGCCTTCACCCGGGTGCCCGCCTTGGCGGTCAGCCCGACCTGCTCGATGACCTCGTCGGCGTCCGCCGGGGCCGGGTAGTAGCCCGCGAAGTGGCGGACACTCTCGCGGACCGTCAGCTCGGCGGCGTCATTTGCCGTCTGCAGGACGATGCCGATGCGGGCACGCCACGCGCGACCGGCCGAGCCGGGGTCGGCGCCCAGCACGGACACCTGGCCGTCGTCCCGGCGCCGGTGCCCCTCGAGGATCTCGACGGTGGTGGTCTTCCCGGCCCCGTTGGGCCCGAGCAGAGCGAAGACCTCACCCTGCCGGATGTCGAGGTCGACGCCGTCGACGGCGGCGACCCCGTGGTAGGACTTGCGAAGTCCGCGAACCTGTATTGCGGTCATGCGGAAATCGTGTCGCGCCGGACCCGGTTCAGGGACGCCCGCGCGGCTGAATCCCACTGTCAGCCGTTCGGTGGACAGGACGGTCCGTAGGGATGGACGCCCGGCCCCGGACGTGTGTCCCTTTCGCTCGCACTCACCGGGTGAAAGTTATCCACACCCCCCGCTGACCAGCCGTTTTGTCCGTTCCCGCCGGTACAATGGGACCGGGGCCGGCCCCCTGGGTTGGGTGGGGGACTGCCCACGCAACCACCTGTGTTCGCGTTGATCAAGAAGCGAACTGCAACAGCTGGACCTGCGTGCGAGCGGCGAACACTGTGGCCGGCCGTCCTGTGAGCGACCGGCCCCGCAGGGGACAGGACATCGGTCGAAGTCGCGTCACTGCCGTCGCCGCCAGGCGACCATCGAGGTCGGGCAACGGTCCACCGGAAGGACGGCGACTCAACGCCGGTTACGGGACCTCAGTAGGGGTTGACGCTGTCCCAGCCCTCGACCTGGTCGGGAGTGCGCGGAGCGGGCCCGACGTACTTCGCCGACGGGCGGACGAGGCGGCCCGTCCGCTTCTGCTCGAGCACGTGCGCGCACCAGCCCGCGGTCCGGGCACACGTGAACATCGCGGGCATCATGTGCGGCGGCACCTTCGCGAAGTCCAGGATCACGGCGGCCCAGAACTCGACGTTCGTCTCGATCGCGCGGTCCGGGCGGCGTTCCCGCAGTTCGGTCAGTGCGGCCTGCTCCAGCTCGGACGCCACCTCGTACCGGGCCGCCCCCAACTCCTTGCAGGTACGGCGAAGTACGCGGGCTCGCGGGTCCTCCGCGCGGTACACCCGGTGCCCGAAGCCCATCAGCCGGTCGCCGCGGTCGAGGATGTTCGACACGACCTTGCGGGCGTCGCCGACGTTCTCGACCTCCTCGATCATCGGCAGCACGCGGGCCGGGGCGCCGCCGTGGAGGGGGCCGGACATGGCGCCGATGGCGCCGGACAGGGACGCCGCGACGTCCGCGCCGGTGGACGCGATGACGCGGGCGGTGAAGGTCGAGGCGTTGAGGCCGTGCTCGGCGGCCGAGACCCAGTACGCGTCGACGGCCCGCACGTGCGCGGGGTCGGGTTCGCCGCGCCAGCGGGTCATGAACCGCTCGGTGATCGTGTTGCACTCGTCGATCCGCCGCTGCGGCACCGCGGGGCGGCCGATGCCGCGGGCGGACTGGGCGACGTAGGAGAGCGCCATGACCGACGCCCTCGCGAGCTGCTCGCGGGCCTCGGCGTCGGAGATGTCCAGCAGTGGCTTGTAGTCCCAGATCGGGGCGAGCATGGCAAGTGCCGCCTGCACGTCCACCCGGACGTCGCCGGTGTGCACCGGGATGGGGAACGGCTCGGCCGGTGGCAGGCTCTGGCCGAACTTGCCGTCCACGAGGAGCGCCCACACGTCGCCAAATGTCACTTTGCCGGCGAGATCCTCAATGTTCACGCCCCGGTAACGCAGCGCGCCGCCGTCCCTGTCGGGCTCGGCGATCTCGGTGCGGAAGGCGACGACGCCTTCCAGGCCCGGCCGGAAGCCGTCGTCCGGCTCCGGGTCAACCGGTGTGTCCATCTGCCGCACCGCGCTGTGCATGGTGTTACCAGCCTCTCCGCCAGTCCGCGACCCACATCGCGCGAGGGATCCCCAGCCGCGCGGTCAGTCCACCTTCCTCCCCTTCATACGGCCGTGGCAATTGCCCCGAACGGTGGTTTCGGTCACGATTTAGGAGAACGATTCAGATCCGCCGCGTAACGCGCGTGTTTCCAGAGCGGAACGCGCCATGGTCCGGTGGTAGACAACATCCATGCACCTGAGCCCCCAGGAACGCGACAAGCTGCTGGTTCTGTACGCGGCGGAGATCTCGCGGCGCCGGCTCGAGCGTGGCGTGCTGCTCAATCATCCCGAAGCAGTGGCGCTGATCACCGAACACGTGATCGAGGGCGCGCGGGACGGTCGATCGGTGAGCGAGCTGATGTCCAGCGGTCGTTCGGTGCTGACACGAGCGCAGGTCATGGTGGGGGTACCCGAGATGATCGACTCGGTACAGGTGGAGGCGACGTTTCCGGACGGCACCAAGCTCGTGACCGTCCACAGCCCGATCGTGTGAGGAGTCCACTGTGATCCCAGGCGAGATCCTGCCGGCCGCCGAGCCGGTCGAGCTGAACCCGGGGCGGCCCCGGGTGTCGATGGTCGTCCGCAACACGGGGGACCGGCCGGTACAGGTCGGTTCGCACTACCACTTCGCGGCCACGAATCCGGCGCTGGAGTTCGACCGCGCGCTGGCCGACGGCCACCGGCTCGACATACCGGCCGGGACGTCGGTTCGGTTCGAGCCCGGAGTGGAGCGCGAGGTCTCGCTGGTGCCGCTGGCCGGGCGGCGAGTCGTGCCGGGGCTGCGATGAGCGACATCGACCGGGCGCGGTACGCGTCACTGCTGGGACCGACAGTCGGCGACCGCATTCGGTTGGCGGACACGGACTTGCTGATCGAGGTGACCGAGGACCGCGCCATGGGGCCGGCCGGCTCCGGTGACGAGGTGATCTTCGGCGGCGGCAAGGTGATTCGCGAGTCGATGGGGCAGTCGCTCGCGACCCGGGCCGACGGCGCGCCCGACCTGGTGATCACGGGCGTGGTCGTGCTGGACCACTGGGGCGTGGTGAAGGCGGACGTCGGGGTGCGGGACGGCCGGATCGTCGGCATCGGCAAGGCGGGCAACCCGGACACCATGGACGGTGTCGACCCCGCGCTGGTCATCGGTCCGTCCACGGAGATCATCGGCGGCAACGGCAAGATCCTGACCGCGGGCGGCGTCGACTGCCATGTCCACTTCATCTGTCCACAGTTGACCGAGACCGCGCTGGCGTCCGGCCTGACGACCCTCATCGGCGGCGGCACCGGCCCGGCGGAGGGCAGCAAGGCCACGACGGTGACGCCCGGCGCGTGGAACCTGCGCCGCATGTTGGCCGCCATGGACGGCCAGCCGGTGAACGTTCTCCTGCTGGGCAAGGGAAACACGGTTTCCCTTGACGGCCTGCGGGAGCAGGTCGCCGCCGGCGCCGGCGGCTTCAAGCTGCACGAGGACTGGGGCACGACCCCGGCCGCGATCGACGCCTGCCTGCGCGTGGCGGACGAGACGGGCGTGCAGGTGGCCATCCACACGGACACGCTGAACGAGTCCGGGTTCGTCGAGTCCACAGTGGAGGCGATCGCGGGCCGCTCGATCAACGCCTACCACACGGAAGGCGCCGGCGGCGGCCACGCGCCGGACATCATCACCGTGGTCGGGCTGCCGAACATCCTGCCGTCGTCGACGAACCCGACCCGGCCGCACACGGTGAACACCATCGACGAGCACCTGGACATGCTGATGGTGTGCCACCACCTGAACCCGTCCGTGCCCGAGGACCTTGCGTTCGCGGAGAGCCGCATCCGGCCGACCACGATCGCGGCCGAGGACGTGCTGCACGACCTCGGCGCCATCTCGATGATCGGCTCGGACTCCCAGGCGATGGGCCGCGTCGGCGAGGTGATCATCCGGACGTGGCAGACCGCGCACGTGATGAAGCGGCGTCGTGGCGCGCTGCCCGGCGACTCGGCGGCCGACAACACGCGTGCCCGCCGGTACGTGGCGAAGTACACGATCAACCCGGCCATCGCGCACGGCATGGCACACGAGATCGGCTCGGTGGAGGTCGGGAAGCTGGCCGACCTGGTGCTGTGGGAGCCGCGGTTCTTCGGGGTGGGGCCGTCGTTGGTGCTGAAGGGCGGCTTCATCGCGTGGGCCGCGATGGGTGACGCGAACGCGTCCATCCCGACACCGCAACCGGTGCTGGCCAGGCCGATGTACGGCGCGGCGCCGAGGGTGGCGGCCGCGTCCAGCCTGCACTTCGTCGCGCCGTCGGCCGTTGACCTGGACCTGGGCACCTGGACTCCGCTGGCGGCCCTGTCCGACACCCGGGCGGTCACGAAGGCGGACATGGTGAACAACGCGGAGCTGCCGGACGTGACCGTGGACCCGGACAGCTTCGCCGTGCACGTCGACGGCGAGCTGGTCGAACCGGCGCCGGTGACGGAGCTGCCGATGGCCCAACGTTACTTCCTGGTCTGATGAACGTGATGGCACTGCTGCTGGCCGACTCCCGCTTCCCGGGCGGCGGCCACGCGCACTCGGGCGGCCTGGAGGAGGCCGCGGCGAGAGGCCTGGTACGCACGGAGGACGACCTGCCGGCGTTCCTCCGGCACCGCCTGCGGACGGCGGGCACCCTGGCGGCGGTCTTCGCGGCGGCGTCGGCCCACCTCGCGGGGCAGGGCTTCACCGAATGGTCCACAGTGGACGACGAGCTGGACGCCCGCACGCCGTCCGCGGCGCAACGCGCGGCCTCCCGCGCACAGGGAAAGGCCACCGCCCGCGCGGCCGGCCAGATGGCAACCTGCCCTGCGCAAGTCCTGCTGGGCATCGGCCGCCGGCCGCACCACGCCGTCATCCTCGGCATCCTCGCGGGGGCGCCCGCCGATGCCGCGCTTGCCGCCGCCTACCTCGCCATCTCCGGGCCCGCGAGTGCCGCCGTCCGGCTGCTCGGGCTGGACCCCCTGCGGGTCAACGCCATCGTCGCCGCCCTCGGTGACGAGGTCACGGCGGTCGCCGCGGCGGCCACGGCCACCGCGCACCTCGACCCCGCCGACCTGCCCGCGCCCTCCTCGCCGGGGCTCGACCTCCTGGCCGAGGAGCACGACCGCCACCACCGGGAAGAGGTGCGTCTCTTTGTCAGCTGACCACAACCACGAGCCGGACCACGTCCACCCGATCAACTTCGACCCCACCGTGCCGGACCCGGACCCGCACCCCGGCCTGCCCGGCGGCGACCGCCCGCTGCGGATCGGGATCGGCGGGCCGGTCGGCAGCGGCAAGACCGCGCTCGTTGCCGCGTTGTGCCGGGCCCTCGGCCAGGAGGTCGAGCTCGCCGTGGTCACCAACGACATCTACACGACCGAGGACGCCGACTTCCTCCGCAGGGCCGGCGTCCTCGACCCGGCCCGCATCGAGGCCGTCCAGACCGGGTGCTGCCCGCACACCGCCATCCGCGACGACATCACCGCCAACCTCGACGCCGTCGACACCCTCGCCGAGCGGTTTCCCGCGCTGCGCCTGGTGATCATCGAGAGTGGCGGCGACAACCTGACCGCCGTGTTCAGCCGCGGCCTGGTCGACCGGCAGATCTTCGTGGTGGACGTGGCGGGCGGGGACAAGGTGCCGCGCAAGGGCGGCCCCGGCGTCACGACCGCCGACCTGCTCGTCATCAACAAGACCGACCTGGCCCCGCAGGTCGGCGCCGACCTGACCGTGATGGCCGGCGACGCGCACCGGGTCCGTGGCGGCCTGCCCGTCGTCCAACAGTCCCTCGTGGACACTCCGGACGCGCCAGAGGTGGCCGACTGGGTGCGGAAACTGATGGTGTGAAGGCACATGCGCACCTGACCGTCGAGTTGGACGCGGCCGGCCGTTCCGTGGTCCGCACGCTGCGCTCGGCCGCACCGCTGACCCTGGTCCCCGTCCGCGGCGAGCCGGTCGTGCACCTGGTCGGCTCCGCCGCGAGCCCGCTCGGCGGCGACGAGCTGACGCTGACCGTGCGCGTCGGCCCCGGCGCGTGCCTGACCCTGGCCGGCATCGCGGCCACCGTCGCACTTCCCGGTCCACACGGGGAGGAGAGCCACACGACCGTCCACATCGAACTGGGCGAGGAGGCGACCGTCGCCTACCTGCCGGAACCCACGGTGATCACCCGGCGGGCCCGGCACGAGTCGCTCCTCACCGTCACGCTGGCCGAGGGCGCCCGGCTCCACATGCGCGAGACCGTGGTGCTGGGCCGGGCCGGTGAGGCCGGCGGCGACCTGACGACCGCACTGCACGTCACCCGTGCCGGCCGGCCGGTGCTCCGGCAGAGCCTGGCGGTCACCAGGGAGCTGCTGATGGGCCGGCGTGTCGTCGCCACGGCACTGTGCACGAACGACATGAGCGAGACGGCGAGCGGTGAGTGGTGGTCGCGAACCCGCCTCGCCGCGGGCGGCACGCTCACGACCGCCCTGGCGGACGACGCGGTGACGGCGGCACGCCGGCTCGGCGCTACCTGTCGGCAGGGGACGTGTAGCACCCTCCCACGGTCATGACCGAAAGTGATCAGAGCATTCCCGAACGTGCCCGGCGGACACGGTAAGTCATCGTTGCAGGTCACGGTTGTCGAACTGTGGACGAAAGTGGATTTTCGGGCCTTTGTTTTCAGATGGTGATCACGGGCCGGGGTCCCTTGCACCGCTGGAACCTATGGGGTGTAGAACGGTCCGCCTGAGGATGGTCAACTGGGTGGCGGTCACCACGGGGAGGATTCCGCTGACCATGTCAGACCACTTACCACTGCACTGGTAATTACCAATTTCAGAATAACTGGACCTGTTTTCACAAGGGCCAAGGAGAGGTTCGATGGCTCAGGGCGCGGGTGCGCACAGCCGGATGTACCGAGGGGTGGACACCGAGCAGCGTCGTGCCGAGCGGCGGGAGCGACTCCTCGAGGCCGCGCTGGACGAGTTCACCACCCGCGGTTATCACAAGACCAAGATCGCCGATCTGTGTGCCAAGGCCGGTGTTTCCACCAGGAATTTCTACGAGAAGTTCGCGAGCAAGGAAGCGCTGCTCCTGGAACTGCACTCGCACATCAACACCGTCGCGATGAAGCGCGTGCTTCCGGTGCTCGACTCGCTCGCTGATGCGGATGCACTAACGCGAATCACCAGATTGGTAGACGCTTTCGTCGAAGCTGTCACCTCCGATCCCCGTTTCCCGCGACTCAACTACGTCGAGGCGCCCGGGATAAGCCAGGCGATGGAGCGCCAGCACCTGACCTGGTACGCGCGCTACGTCGACTTCATCACCGCCGAATGCGACCGCGCGGCCGCCACGGGCCTGGCGCCGGCGCGGGACTACCGGCTGACCGCCATCGCGCTCGTCGGGGCGATCACGGGGCTCGTGCGCGAGTGGCAGGCGACCGAGCCGCCGGTGCCGGTGGCGGACGTGGCGACCGAGATCAGGGAGATCTGCATCGCGGCGATCACCCGACCGGGCTAACGTCCTGCGAACAGGCTGTTTCCAGATCGATTCAAGTGTGGGTCATCACCCGCTGCGCGGTTTCCTTCGGGCCGGTTCCACCCGTACTGTCGAAACGTGAGGTAGTCCCTACGCGTCGAGGAGACCAAGGATGGCGGACGCCGACATTGCCACGCCCGACATCGCGCTCGCGCTGCCGACCATGCGGGTGTCCTACGAAGAGGGGATGCTGAGCGAGAGCGAGCTGGCCGGCACCTGGCACGAGCAGCTCCAGAAGTGGCTGGACGACGCCATCCGGGCGGGCGCCCCCGAGCCGAACGCCATGGTCCTGGCCACCGCGAACGCGGACGGCATCCCGGCGTCGCGCACCGTGCTCATGAAGGGGCTCGACGAGCGTGGCGTGGTGTTCTTCACCAACTACACCTCGGCCAAGAGCCACGACCTGATGTCGACGCGTTTCGCCTCGGCGACCTTCCCCTGGTACACGCTGCACCGCCAGGCCACGGTCCGCGGCACGGTCGAGAAGGTCAGCCCCGCCGAGACCAAGACGTACTGGTCGTCCCGCCCCCGCGGCTCGCAGCTCGGCGCGTGGGCCTCCCCGCAGTCGGCCGTCGTGCGGGACCGGACCGTGCTGGAGAACGCGCTCGCGAACGTCCAGCGCCGCTTCGCCGACGCCGACGAGGTACCGGTGCCGCCGCACTGGGGCGGCTGGCGCATCCGGCCCGAGGTCGTCGAGTTCTGGCAGGGCCGCATGGACCGCATGCACGACCGGCTCCGCTTCCACCTCGGCCGCGACGGCTGGAAGGTCGAGCGCGTCGGCCCCTGACCTGGTCACCCACCGCGAGGGTGCCCCTCGGGACGTTCACCGTCCTGACGGGCACCCTCGCCGTAGGTGGGGCGAAAGTCACGCGACGCCAGGTCGTTAGCGGGCCTAAGCTCTTTGCGTGGGGGTTTCCGCAGCTAAGTCCACTCGCCGGGTCAGGGTCGCGATCGACACCCGGCCATTGCGGATACCCACCTACCGCCGGCTCTGGATCTCCACCGCGATCACCGCGGTCGGGTCGCAGCTCACCACCGTCGCGGTGCCCAAGCAGGTCTTCGACCTCACCGGGTCGTCCGGGTTCGTCGGCCTCGCCGGCGCGTTCGGGCTCGTCCCGCTGCTGATCTTCGGGCTCTGGGGCGGCGCCCTGGCCGACGCCTTCGACCGGCGCACGGTCATCCTCGTCACCAACGTCGGGGTGGCGGCGACGAGCGTGCTGTTCTGGCTGTTCGCCGTGGTCGGGGCGAACGTCTGGGTCGTGCTCAGCGTGTTCGCCGTCCAGCAGGCGTTCGTCGCGGTCAACATGCCGACCCGCACCGCGGCGGTCGCCCGGCTCGTGCCCGTCGAGCTGATCGCGCCGGCCAGCGCGCTGTCGGCCACGGTCGGGTCGTTCGGCATGGTCTTCGGGCCGCTGCTCGCCGGCGCGCTCATGCCGCTCGCCGGCCTGCCCGTCCTGTACCTCACCGACTCCGTCGCGCTCGTGCTCGCGACCCTGCTCCTCGCCGGGCTGCCCAAGCTGAGCCCGCTCGACGGGGTCCGGCGAAGGGCCGGCATCAAGGACATCGCGGCGGGCTTCCGGTACATCGCCGCGAAGAACGTTCTGTTGGCAAGTTTCCTGCTCGACATCATCGCCATGGTCGCCGGCATGCCGCGTGCCCTCTTCCCCGAGATGGCGGAGCGCACCTTCGGCGACCCGCACGGCGGTGGCCTCGCGCTCGGCTGGCTCTACGCGGCCATCCCGATCGGCGCCCTGATCTTCGGCCTGCTGTCCGGCTGGCTCTCGCACATCAGCCGGCACGGCGTCGGCGTCACCGTCGCGGTCGTCGCGTGGGGCCTGGCCATCGTGGGCTTCGGGCTCGCCCAGCACCTGTGGCTCGCCGTCATGTTCCTGGTCATGGCGGGTGCCGCGGACCTGGTCAGCATGATCTACCGCAGCGCGATCCTCCAGACCGCCACCACCGACGAGATGCGCGGCCGCATGCAGGGCGTCTTCACCGTCGTCGTGGCGGGCGGGCCGCGCATCGCCGACCTCGCGCACGGCTGGGCGGCGGCCGGCGTCGGCACCGCGACGGCGGCCACCGGCGGCGGCGTGCTCGTCGTGATCTTCGCCGTGGTCGCCGTGGTCTGCCTGCCGGCGTTCTGGCGTTACCGGGCCACCACCGGATAGTTGGGGAACCCGTAACGACTTGATCTGGTCATACCCACCCAGATCGGGCATATTCAGGTGATGGTGACCGAGAACACAGCCTTCATCGAGGACAAGACCGAGCTGAACCGGGTGATGGGCCCGAAGCTGCTCTACTTCTTCGTCATCGGGGACGTACTGGGCACCGGGATCTACGCGCTGACCGGCAGTGTCGCCGGCAAGGTCGGCGGCGCGCTCTGGCTGCCGTTCATCGTCGCGTTCGTGGTGGCGTTCCTGACCGCGTTCAGCTATCTCGAGCTGGTCGGCAGGTACCCGAGAGCCGCGGGCGCCGCCCTGTACACCAACCGCGCGTTCCGCAAGCCGTTCCTCACCTTCCTGGTCGCGTTCGCGGTGATGTGCTCCGGCATCACCTCGGCGTCGGCCGCCGCACGCGCGTTCGCCGGCACCTACCTGCCCGCCGCGTTCGACATCGAGCTGTCCGAGCCGGTCATCGTGGGTGTCGCGGTGCTGTTCGTCGCGCTGCTGGCCGCCGTCAACCTCATCGGCGTGTCCCAGTCGGTGAAGGCCAACGTGGTCCTGACCTGCATCGAGGTGTCCGGCCTCGCGATCATCATCGGCGTCGGCATCTTCGCGGTCGCGAGCGGTGACGGCGAGCCGGGCCGCCTCGTCGAGATCAACACGGCCGACACCAACTGGCTGCTCGCGATCACCGCGGCCAGCTCGCTCGCGTTCTTCGCCATGGTCGGCTTCGAGGACTCGGTCAACATGGCCGAGGAGTGCCGCGACCCGCAGCGGATCTTCCCGAAGGCGCTGCTGTCCGGCCTCGCCACCGCCGCGGTCATCTATGTGCTGGTCGCGGTCACGTCGTCGCTGCTCATCGCCGCCAACGACCTCGCGGCGGCCGAGTCCGGCGCGCTGCTCGAGGTGATCGGCGTCGGCGCCCCGAACTTCCCGATCTGGATCTTCGAGTGGATCGGCCTGTTCGCGGTCATCAACTCCGCGCTGATCAACATGCTGATGGCGAGCCGCCTGCTCTACGGGATGGCGAACGAGCGGATCCTGCCGAAGGTCTTCGGCGCCGTGCACCCGCTCCGCCGCACGCCGTGGGTGTCGATCCTGGCCACCAGCCTCATCGCCGTGGCGCTGCTGGCCGGCACCGCCGGCACCAAGGCGGTCACCACGCTCGGCGGCACGACCGCGCTCCTGCTGCTGTGCGTGTTCACCGTGGTGAACGTCGCCCTGCTGGTGCTGCGCAAGGAGAAGGTCGCGCACCGCCACTTCCGCGCGCCGGGGTGGACGCCGATCGTCGGCGCCGTGCTGTGCGCGTACCTCGCGGTCCCGTGGCTGTCCGGCCGGCCGGCGAGCGACTACTGGGTCGGGCTGGTCCTCATCGGGGTCGGCGTCCTGCTGTGGTTCGTCAACCGGGCGGTCATGCGGTCGCGTGGCGAACAGGTGAAGGAACGGGCGCAGGAGCACTGACCCCCGTAGGCTTTCCGCTCATGACAGGAAAGCAGCTGGAGATCACGCACGGCTCCGCGAAGGCGGTCGTCGACACCGTCGGCGCGGGGCTGCGCGCGTTCGAGGTCGGCGGGGTGCCCTACGCCGAAACTTACGGCGACGAGCCGCAGATCGGGGCCGGTGCGGTGCTTGTGCCGTGGCCCAACCGGGTGGCCGGTGCCAAGTGGACGCAGAACGGCGAGACGCACACCCTCGAGGCGACGGAAGCCGTGCGGGGCAACGCGATCCACGGCCTGGTGCGGCACGCGTCGTGGTCCGTGGCGTCGCATGAGGACGGTGCGGTCACGCTGGAGGTGCGGGTCGCCGGCGCGCCGGGCTGGCCGTTTCCCTTTCGCACTGGGATCTCCTACATTTTGTCCGACACCGGCCTGACCGTCGAGCACACCGTCGACAACCTCGGCGAGCGGACGATGCCGTTCGGCGTCGGCACGCACCCCTACCCGCGGCCGGGCAACGTGGACGTCGACGACTGCGTGCTCACGCTCGCCGCCCACACGGTCCTGCCGGTCGACCTGGACACCATGATTCCCAACGGTTCGCCGATCGACGTGGTCGGTACCGAGTACGACTTCGGCGAGGGCCGGCCGCTGCGGGGCATCGAGCTGGACACCGCGTTCGGCGGCTGTGTGCCCGGCGCGGACGGGCTGGTGCGGCACTCGGTCCGCTCCGGCGCGACCGGCGTCGAGGTCTGGGCGGAGCCGGTGTTCGGCTGGGTGCAGGTGTTCACGCCGGACGAGTACCCCGGCAAGGGCGCCCGAGCGGTGGCCGTCGAGCCGATGACGTGCCCGCCCGACGCGCTGAACTCCGGGGTGGACCTGCTGTGGCTGCGGCCGGGTGAGACCTGGGCGGGTCGCTGGGGTATCACCCCACTGGGCGCGTAGGTTCTGCTGTCGTGAGCATCGCGATTACAGGTGGATACGTCGTGCCCGTCGATGGCGAGCCCATCGAGGGTGGCACGGTCCTGGTGGACGACGGCGTGATCGTCGCGGTCGGGGCCGAAGCCGATGTGGACGTGCCGGAGGAAGCGGAGATCGTGGACGCGTCCGGCACGTGGGTGCTGCCGGGTTTCGTCGAGGCGCACGGGCATCTGGGCGTCTACGAGGAAGGCGACGGCTGGGCGGGCGTCGACGTCAACGAGATGACCGACCCGAACGGCGCGCGGCTGCGTGCCCTCGACGGCATCAACCCCGATGACGAGGGTTTCCGCGACGCGCTGGCCGGCGGGGTGACGACCGTGGTCGTCAAGCCGGGGTCGGGCAACCCGATCGGCGGCCAGACCGTGGCCGTGAAGTCGTGGGGCAAGACGGCCGACGACATGCTGGTGCGCCAGCCGGTGAGCGTGAAGAGCGCGCTGGGCGAGAACCCGAAGCGGGTGTACGGGGAGAAGGACAAGCTCCCGTCGACCCGGCTCGGCGTGGCGGCCGTGATCCGCGACGCGCTGACCAGGGCCCAGGACTACCGCACCGCGCGGGAGCACGCGAACCGGGAGAACAAGCCGTTCGAGCGCAACAACACGAACGAGGTGCTGGTCCGCGTGCTCGACGGCGAGCTGCCGTGGTGCCAGCACTGCCACCGGGCCGACGACATCGCGACCGCCATCCGGCTGTCCGAGGAGTTCGGCTACAAGCTGATCGTCAACCACGGGACCGAGGGTCACCTGATCGCGGACGTGCTGGCGGACAAGGGCATCCCGGTGATCATCGGCCCGCTGATCGTCGGGCGGTCGAAGGTGGAGGTGCGCAGGCGCTCGCTGCGCAACCCCGGCATCCTGGCCCGCGCCGGCGTGGAGATCGCGCTGACCACCGACCACCCGGTGGTGCCGATCGACTTCCTGGTCCACCAGGCGACCTTCGCCGTGAAGGAAGGCCTGGACTCCGACACGGCCCTACGGTCGATCACGGTCAACCCGGCCCGGATCATGGGCCTGGACGACCGGGTCGGTGCCCTGAAACCCGGCCTCGACGCCGACATCGTCCTGTGGTCCGGCGACCCCCTCGACGTAATGAGCCGCGCAGTCCGCGTCTTCGTCAACGGCCAGCCCGTCTACCACTTCGACGAGCCCACAAACCAAGGCATGACAAGAAGCCCCTTCTACAAGGACCACCAATAACCCCGCGAGTCCCGCGTTCGGACAGTGCGAGTTGCGGGTTCGTGCACACGTGTCTGCACGAAACCGCAGTTCGGTGTGTGAACGCGGGACTCGGTGTGTTTGGACGCGGGACTCGCTATGGGTGAACGCGGGACTCGCGGGTGGGTGGGGTGAAGGCGGTGACGAACCTGGTGAGGAGGCGGGCGAAGTCGGCCTGCTCGTGCGCGGGCCAGTCCTCGATGGCCGCGCTGATCGTTCGCTGGCGGAAGGCGTGGATCTCGGTGGACACGCGCCGGCCCTCGTCGGTGCGTACCAGTAGTGCCCGCCGGCCGTCCTTCTGGTCGGCCTCCCGGCGGACGAGTCCGGCCTCGACGGCGGCGGCGACGAGTTTGCTGGCGCGGGGCTGGTCGACGTCGAGAGCGGCGGCGACGCTGGTGACGGTGGCGGGTTCGCCTGCCTCCTCGGCCTCTTCGACGACGTCGAGGACCTCGGTACCGGTGGTGCTGGCGCCGGCCCGTCGCGCGAGGGCACGCCGCGTCTGACTGCGGCGAATGGCAACCATGGCCCGCTCCACGGCCGCGACATCCCGCTCGGCGGTTGCGAGGTCGTGGTTCATGGCTGCGGCATCGCGTTCCACGGTTGCGATGTCCTCGGCTGCGGCTTCCCGTTCCACGCGGTGCAGTCTATAGCCTCTGTCATGTACATGTGATATGACATGTGTATGCAAACTAGCATTGAACGGCCCATCGGCTACTGGCTCAAGCATCTTGATCGGCTGATCGACGGTGCGATGGATCGGGCCTTCGGGGCGGAGGGGGTGACGAGGAGGCACTGGCAGGTGCTGAACATCCTGCGGGAGGCACCGCGGGACGCGGCCGGCCTTCGGGACGCGCTGCGCCCGTTCTGGACCGAAGGCGTCAGCACGCAGGACGAACGCGTCAGCACGCTGGACGAGGTCACCGGGGACATGGCCCGCCGCGGCTGGCTCGCCGGGAGCTACGCGCTCACCCCGGCCGGCGAGGCCGCACATGCCGCGGTCCAGCGGAAGGTCCACGGCATCCGGGCCACGTTCCTCACCGGCCTGGCCGACGACGATTACCACCGCACGGTGCGCACCCTGCGGCACATGGCGGAGAACCTGGAGTCAGGCCCTGCGTAACTCCCTGGCGATGACCATTCGCTGGATCTGGTTCGTGCCCTCGAAGATCTGGGCGACCTTCGCCTCGCGCAGGTAGCGCTCCACCGGGAAGTCGCGCGTGTAGCCCGCGCCGCCGAGGACCTGGACCGCGTCCGTCGTGACCTTCATCGCCGCGTCGGTCGCCACCAGCTTCGCGATCGACGCGTGCCGGGTGAACGGTAGGCCGCGGTCGCGCCGCCGGGCTGCCTCCAGGTACGTCGCGCGGGCGGACTCCACTGCCGCGGCCATGTCCGCCAGCATGAACTCCACCCCCTGGAACTCGATGATCGGCCGCCCGAACTGGACGCGGCCCCGCGCGTAGGTGACGGCCTCGTCCAGTGCCGCCTGCGCCAGCCCCACCGCGCACGCCGCGATCCCGAGCCGCCCCGAGCTCAGCGACGACAGTGCGATGCGCAGGCCGTCACCCTCGGCGCCCAGCAGCCGGTCGGCGGGCACCGTCGCGTCGTCGAAGACCAGCTGGGAGGTCGTCGAGCCCGTCAGGCCCATCTTGCGTTCCGGCGCCCCGGCCGACAGGCCCGGCGTCGAACCGTCGACCAGCAGGCACGAGACACCCCGGCCGCCGTCGGGCGACGTGCGGACCATCGTCGTGTAGAAATCGGCCTCGCCGCCGTGGGTTATCCACGCCTTCACGCCGTTGACCACATACTTGTCTCCTGTGAGGACCGCACGACAGCTCAGCGCCGCGGCGTCGGAACCCGCCTGGGACTCCGACAGCGCGTACGCGCCCAACAGCTCGCCGCCCAGCATGTCGGGGAGCCAGCGCGCACGCTGCTCGTCCGTGCCCTCCGTGGCCAGCGCGAAGCACGACATCACGTGCACCGACATCCCCACGCCGACCGACATCCACGCGGTCGCGATCTCCTCGAGCACCTGCAGGTACACCTCGTACGGCAGCGCGCCGCCGCCCCACTGCTCCGCGTACGGCAACCCGAGGAGCCCGCTGCGCCCCAGCAGCCGGAACTGCTCCCGGGGGAACCGGTGCTCCTCCTCGTACTCCGACGCGACCGGCGCGAGCTCGTCCCGGGCGATCTCCCTGGCCAGCTTGACGAGGTCCTCAGCCTCCGTGCTCGGCAGCAAACGTTCGGCAGCCATGCCGTTCCCTCCGCAAGACCTTTTGAGTCCGACGACAAACAGTATGACTTCCTACTGTTGGGTAGGAGAGGAAACCAAATGATCCTTGTCGGCGGCGAGGCCCTCGTCGATCTCGTGCCAGCGGCACAGGCGCGTCCTGGCGAGCTGGGCCAGCTTCGTCCACTGCCCGGCGGCGGGCCGTACAACGTCGCGATCGCGGTCGGGCGGCTCGACGCGCCGGTCCGTTTCCTGTCGCGCCTGTCGACGGATGCCTTCGGGGACGCGCTGCTCGACCGGCTGAGACTGTCCGGTGTGGACACGACCATGGTCCAACGTGGACCCGAGCCGACCACCCTCGCGATCGCGGGCATCGGGCCCGACGGCTCGGCCCGCTACTCGTTCTACGTCCAGGGCACGGCCGACCGTGAGGTACGTCACCCCGGCCCGCTGCCCGGCGACGTCGAGATCGTCTCGCTCGGCACGCTCTCGCTGGCGCTCGAACCCGGCGCCACCCACTACGAGCAGCTCCTCCGCGACCACGCGGCCAACGGCCGGCTCACGGTCCTCGACCCCAACATCCGCACCGCCCTCGTGACGCCTGCCTACCGCGACCGGTTCGCGACCTGGCTGCCGGACATCGGCCTGCTGAAGCTGTCCATCGAGGACGCGGCGTGGCTCGCCGACGGCGACCCGCACGAGGCGGTCAGGGGCTGGCTGGCGAAGGGCCCGGCCGCCGTCGTGCTGACCAGGGGAGCCGACGGGATCCTCGTGCGCACCGCGGCCGGCGATGAAGTGGCCGTGCCCGTTCCGGCCACGCCGCCCACAACGGTGGTCGACACCATCGGCGCGGGTGACACCGTGCACGGAGCGTTGCTGTGCTGGCTGCACAACTCCGGCATCTCGACACCGGACGCGCTACGCGAGGTGAACGCGGAGGAGTGGCGGAAAGCACTCGACTTCGCGGTGCGAGCGGCCGCGGTCACCGTCTCGCGGGCGGGCGCCGAGCCGCCTTACGCTGCTGAACTGGGCGTTGCGCCGTAAAGTGCGGTGGCCCACACCCTTTGCCCTTACCGCCCAAGCGTCGCGCGCACTAGCGTTAAGAACACAAGACGATTTTGTTGAGAGGGACCACGCATGCCTGACGGGCAGAACAACAACGGCGCGACGGAATCCGTCGCCCTGCGCTATCCAGGCGGCGACTACGAGATGACCGTCGCCCACGCCTCGGAGGGCTCTGACGGTATCAACGTCAGCAAGCTGCTTTCGACCACCGGGCTCGTCACGCTCGACCCCGGGTTCGTCAACACCGCGTCGTGTTCGTCGGCGATCTGCTACATCGACGGCGACAACGGCATCCTGCGCTACCGCGGTTACCCGATCGAGCAACTGGCGGAGAAGGCCACCTTCATCGAGGTGAGCTACCTGCTGATCTACGGCGAGCTGCCGACCCGGGCGGAACTGGACGACTTCACCTCGAAGATCAGCCGGCACACCCTGCTGCACGAGGACCTGAAGCGCTTCTTCGACGGCTTCCCGCGCGACGCGCACCCCATGCCGGTGCTGTCCTCCGCGGTCTCCGCGCTGTCGACCTTCTACCAGGACAGCCAGCGGCCGTTCGACCCGGAACAGGTCGAGATCTCGACGATCAGGTTACTGGCCAAGCTGCCGACGATCGCCGCGTACGCCTACAAGAAGTCGGTGGGCCAGCCGTTCCTGTACCCGGACAACTCGCTCGGGCTGGTGGAGAACTTCCTGCGCATGACGTTCGGCTTCCCGGCCGAGCCGTACGAGGTCGACCCCGACCTCGCCCGCGCGCTGGACCTGCTGTTCATCCTGCACGCCGACCACGAGCAGAACTGCTCCACGTCGACGGTCCGGCTCGTCGGCTCGTCCGAGGCCAACCTGTTCGCCTCGATCTCGGCCGGCATCAACGCGTTGTTCGGCCCGCTGCACGGCGGCGCGAACAGCGCGGTGCTGGAGATGCTGGAGAAGATCCGCGACGACGGCGGTGACATCGACAGTTTCGTGAAGCGGGTCAAGAACAAGGAGAAGGGCGTCAAGCTGATGGGCTTCGGCCATCGGGTCTACAAGAACTACGACCCGAGGGCCGCGATCATCAAGAAGACGGCCGACGACATCCTGACCCGGCTCGGCGGCGACGACAGCCTCCTGGACCTCGCGAAGGAGCTGGAGGAGCGGGCGCTGGCCGACGAGTACTTCGTCGAGCGCAAGCTCTACCCGAACGTCGACTTCTACACGGGCCTGATCTACCGCGCGATGGGCTTCCCGACGAAGTTCTTCACGGTCCTGTTCGCCCTCGGCCGCCTCCCGGGCTGGATCGCCCACTGGCGCGAGATGATGAACGACCCGGCCACCAAGATCGGGCGCCCGCGCCAGGTCTACACCGGCCACACCGAGCGCGACTACGTCCTGCTCGGCGACCGCTGACCCCTCCTGAAGGACCCCACCGCGGCAGCCAATGCCGCGGTGGGGTCCTTCATGGCGTGCGGCGCAGGGCCTGACGGAGGGTGCTGCGGGAGTCCTTGCGCAGCAGCGAGTTCTGGTAGATCCGGGCGCTGGCACGGCTCAGCGGCACGATCGTCGCCGCCGTGAGGGCCAGGGCAAGGGCCGCCTGCCAGAACGGAACCGCGGCCAGTGCCAGCCGACCCGGCATCAGGATCGGCGAGAACGGCGGGATCAGCGACAGCACGGTCGTCGTCGTGCCGGTCGGATCCCTGGACAGGACCGCGATCCCCAGGACGAACGCCACCACCAGCACGGCCGTGACCGGCATCAGCACCGACTGCACGTCCTCCTGCCGGGACACCAGCGCGCCCACCGCGGCGAACACCATGGCGTACAACAAGAAGCCGAGCACGTACCAGAGCAGGCCCCACGCCAGCGCCGCCACCGCCGCGCCGACCGACGGCAGCACCGACACCGCGGCGCCGACGACCAACCCGACCACGCCGACGGCCGCCAGCTGCACCAGGCCGACGAGTCCCAGGCCGAGCACCTTGCCCGCCAGCAGCTGTCTCGGTCGCACGGCCGCCAGCAGGAACTCCACCACCCGGCTCGACTTCTCCTCCACCACCCCCTGGGCGACCAGTGACCCGTAGAGCAGCAACGCCAGGTACAGCAACGCCACGACCACCAGCGCCATCGGCAGCCGTTCGCTGAGCGAGTTGTCCACAGGGGACAGTGCGTGCACGGTCACGTGTGCCTCGGACACGTTGCGCAGGATGCTGTTCACGTCCAGCCCCGCCGAGTCCTCCAGTGCCGCGAGCTGTCCACGCAGCACCTGCTGGCGCACCAGTCCATTGAGGACACCGCGCAGCTCGTCGTCCAGGCTCTGGTTCACCAGCACGGTCAGCGCGGCCGGCGCACCGCTCACCAGCGCGTCCAGTGACCCGTCGGCGACCTGTGTCCGGCCGGCGGCCAGGTCGGTCACCTCGACCGTGCGCACCGCGCGGCCGACCTGGCGTGCCTCGGACACCAACTGGTCCGACACCGCGATCGCCTGACCGGCGAGGCCGATGGTGTCGCGCCGGTCCCCGTCGAACACCGTGCTCTGCATCAGCACGAAACCGGCCAGCGCGAGGGCGGACACGAGCGTGCCGACGAGGAAGGACCTGGTGCGCAGGCGGTTGTCCACCTCGCGGCGGGCCACCAGCCACATGCCACGGCTCATCGGGAGCCCACCACGTCGCGGAAGACGTCCGCGAGGCCGGGCCGCACCCGGCTGAACTCCCGTACCGGACCGGTGGCCAGCGCCGCGGCCAGCACCGCCTGGTCGTCCGCGCCGTCGGCCAGCGCGAGCCGGAAGAGTCCATCGTGGACGGACAGCACCGTCACGCCGGGCAGTCCCGCCGCCCAGTCCACCGGCGCCTCCGGTGCGGACACCGCGAGCTCCACCCGTGCCCGCAGGTCCTCGACCGCGCCCTCCGCCACCATTCGTCCATTGTGGAGCACACCGGCACGGTCGCACAGCCGCTCCACCACCGCCAGCTCGTCGGTCGCCAGCAGCACGGCCGAACCGGCGGCCGCCCGCTCCCGCACCAGCGCCGCCAGCACCTCCGCGCTCGCCGCGTCGAGGTCCGCGAACGGCTCGTCCAGCACCAGCACGTCCGGGGTGTTCACGAACGCGGCCGCGAGGCACAGCCGCCGCTGGTCGAGCAGCGACAGCTGCCGCACCCGGTCGGTCCGCCGGCCGCGCAGCCCGAACCGCGCCGCCCAGAGCTCGGCCGCACGCACCGCCTCGTTGGTGTCGGCGCCATGCAGCTCGGCCAGGAACACCAGCTGGTCCAGCACCCGCATTCGCGGGTACAGGCCGCGGGCGGAGGGCAGGTAACCCAGCCGCCCGGTCAGCGAGACCGTGCCGGCGTCCGGCTGGATCAACCCGGCCGCGATGCGCAGCACGGTCGTCTTGCCGCCCCCGGCCAGGCCGAAGACCTCGCCGTACTTGACCGCGAGGTCGATCTCCGCGCACGCCACCACGTCACCGAAGCGTTTGGCGACCCGGTTCAGCTCCAGCAACCCGCGCCTCCCTCGCTTGGTGTCGAACACAAGTATCCAGGGGTTCGCGCGCCGGAAGATTCCGGTGGTTACCTTTGAAAATTCTTCGCCGAAGTACAACCGTCGGCTGTCCGGTACCGCGTAGGTTCTGGCAAGGGTGCAGATGATCCACGAAGGACCATTGGGAGTAACGAGGCATGGACCCGGAGAAGTGGTTCGCGCAGTACGACGAGAAGCTGAAAGAGGCTGCTGCCAGCGCGAACAAGGCTGACCAGGCACTGCGTGAGGTGGGCGGGTCGGCCACCTCACAGGACGGGGAGGTCACCGTGCGGGTGACCGCCAACGGGGGTTTGGCCGACCTGGTGTTGCGTCCCGGCGTGCGCGACCTGGAGCCGGACCACCTCGCGAGGGTCATCCTCGAGACCAGCAAGCAGGCCCAGCGCGACGCCGGCAAGCAGGTCCTGGACGTGATGACGAAGTTCGTCGGCGAGGGCGCGGCGCTCGAGGCCGTCCGGGCGAACCTGCCACAGGGCTACACCGGCGACGACGTCCCGGCCGACCCGACCGCGCGGCGCGGCCCGCGGACGGACGACGACTACTTCGACAGCCCACCAGAGGTAACCAAGGACTACTGAGGGGAAGGGCGGATCCATGGGTGACGGTTTCAACGTCAACGTCGACGAGGTGCGCTCGCACGCCCAGGCCGTCGGCGACATCGCGGCGACGGTGCGGTCCGTCGCGGGCGGCGCGCAGGACTCGGTGTCGGGTGGTGCTTTCGGTCAGATCGCGGAGTTCTTCGCGTCGGCCGTCACGGGTGCGGCGGACACGGTCCGGCAGTCGGTGAACCACGCGGGCGAGACCGTCGACCAGGTCCGGTCGGGCCTGAACCTGGCCGCCGACGGCTACGAGCGGACCGAGGACCAGCACGTGCGGGTCTTCACCGCCGGGATGACGTCGTTCACCTCGGCGGTGAAGGACGAGCAGCCGACGGACAAGAAGCGATGAGCGACGTGATCGTCGCGTCACACAAGGAGAGTGGCGGAACCCATGGGTGACGGTTTCAACGTGAACATCGACGAGGTGCGTGCACACGCACGGACGGTCGGCGACATCGCGGGGACGGTGCGGTCCGTTGCGAGCGGCGCGCAGGACTCGGTGTCGGGTGGTGCTTTCGGTCAGATCGCGGAGTTCTTCGCGTCGGCCGTCACGGGTGCGGCGGACACGGTCCGGCAGTCCATGGGCC
>Ga0164298_10000065_pt1 | contig 53040 bp, 49 predicted proteins | sample Whisoiple_216_MG_FD_109713 | JGI IMG/M metagenome (GOLD analysis project Ga0164298, IMG submission 109713) | Unamended control soil microbial communities from upstate New York, USA - Whitman soil sample_216_MG | ecosystem: Environmental > Terrestrial > Soil > Agricultural land ...
GGCCGGGCTCCGAAGAGACCACGAAAGCCCGATGCGAGACGTGCTGAAGGCCGAACGCGGCAACGATGGGGCGCAGCCATACCGATACGACACGTGTTAAAAGCCGAACGCGGCAACGGTGAGGCGCAGCCATACCGATACGACACGTGCTGAAAGCCGAACGCGGCAACAGTGAGGCGCAACCACACCGAAACGACACGCGTTAAAGCCCAACGCGGCAACAGTGAGGCGCAACCGTGGCGACAGCAGTCAGTGGTCAGTGATCAGCAGCCCGAACGGCCGGCGACGCGGCTCAGGCGTGCACCTGTGGCGGGGCCGCCCTCGGCTCGTCGTCGCCGCCGATCACGCGGGCGCCGGGTACCGGGCCGTGGACGACCCGGACGGTTCGGCAGACGCCCGCGCCCGACAGCTCGGCCGCGACCCTCAGCGCGTCGTCGGCGTCCGCGCACAGGAACGCGCAGGTTGGGCCCGAGCCGGACACCGTTCCCGCCAGTGCGCCGGCCGCGACGCCCGCGCGCAGTGTGCGCCGCAGGCCCGGTCGTAGGGAGACCGCCGCCGCCTGTAGGTCGTTGCCGTTGCCCAGCAGGTGTGCCAGCTGCTCCGGGTCGCCGGTCGCGAGGGCCTCCAGGACCGGCTCGACGTCGCCGACGCGTCGTGGTTCGCCGTCCGCGCGTAGGCGGTCCAGCTCGCCGTAGACCTTCGGGGTCGCCAGGCCGCCGCGGGCGAACGCCAGCACCCAGTGGAACGTGTGTCGCGACAGGACCGGGACGATCGACTCGCCTCGGCCGGTGCCGAGTGCCGTGCCGCCGTGGAGCATGAACGGGACGTCGCTGCCGAGGTTGGCCGCGATCCCCGACAGCTCGTCGCGGCCGATCTCCAGTTTCCACAGGTTCGCGAGGCCGACGAGCGTCGCCGCGGCGTCGGCGCTGCCGCCGGCCATGCCGCCGGACACCGGGATGCCCTTGCGAATCAGCACCCGCACCTTCAGCTCGTCCACGTCGCGACCGACGTGGCGCGCGAGCTCCTCCACCGCGCGCCACGCCAGGTTCGCGCCGTTCGTCGGCACCGCCGTCGCGCCCTCGCCCTGGACCTCGACACCCGGCTCGTCCGCGACCGCCACCGTCACCTCGTCGGTCAGCGACAAGGACTGGAACACGGTGGTCAACTCGTGGAACCCGTCCTTGCGCACGTCACCCACCGCGAGGTACAGGTTCACCTTGGACGGGACCCGGACGGTCACTGGTCGGGGGACGACTGCGAGCACCCCATCAGCCTACGGGCACGTCACAGTCCCGCCGTTACGCGGCCGCGACACCCTGCGGACCGGTCAGCGCCCGCCGCACGTACGCGCCCCGTTCGGCCAGCCAGCCCAGCGCCGCGTCGACCCGGTCACTACCGGTCATCGCGAGGCGGAAGCGGGCCACCGGCGTCTCGCCGATCTTGGTCACGCCGCCGCCGGCGACGCTGATCTCGGTGCCGAACCGGCTCGCGGCCTCGGGCAGCAGCGCGCCGATCGACGCGAAGCCCACCAGCACGACGTCCGCGACGCCCTGTGCCAGGTCGTCGATGGTCGGCAGCACGGCCCGCGCGACACGGCTGTCCGGGTCACGCACGAGGTCGAGCAGCTTGCCCTGTTCGACGATGCGCCCCTGGTCGAGCACCGCGGCGTCGTCGGCGATCTTGCGGACGACGCTGGTGTCCGGGGTGACGACCAGGACGGTGGCGCCCAGCTCGGCACGGGCCCGGTCGAGGACGGCGAGCACGCCCGCGGCACCGGTCGCGTCCAGCTGACTGGTCGGGTCGTCGGCCAGCACGATCGCCGGCTCGCCGACCAGTGCCCGCGCGATGGCGACGCGCTGGCGCTGCCCGGCGGTGAGCTGGTCGGGGTAGGTGGCGGCCTTGTCGGTGAGGCCGATCAGGTCGAGCAGCCTGCCGACCTTGTCGCGGCGGCGCGGACCGTCCATGCCGGCCTGCTCGAGCGGGAGTGCGATGTTCCCGGCGGTGGTGCGCTGCGGGAGGAGCGAGTCACCGGCGGGGACCACGCCGATGCGGGAGCGGGCGGCACGCAGGCTGCGCTCGTCGAGCGTGCCGGTGTTGAGGCCGTCCAGGCGGAGGACGCCGCTGTCGGGACGCTCGCGGAGGGCGAGCACACGGGTGAGGGTCGACTTGCCGGCCCCCTTCGGGCCCACGACGCCGGCGATGACCCCCGCCGGCACGTCCAGGTTGACGTCGTCCAGCGCGACGACGGCGCCGGTTGTACTTCGGAACGACTTGGTCAGGTTCTCGACGGTGATCACGATGTGCTCCAGTCCAGGCTCGCGCGGCACTACCGGCTCGCGCGTGTGGGAGGTGGCCCGTAGTCGGGCCGGGAATCGTCAGTGGGCTCGTGGGATGAGCGCGACAGCGATGTTGGCTGCGCAAACTCCGCTCAGCGACGACAGCCTGTGACCGTGCGACGGCACTGGTCGATTACCCGCCTGGTGGTGAGGATCTGCACCGTTCTCACTCCTCCATCGCTCCTGGCGGTAGCACCTGCCCTCGACGGGTGGTTGCTGCGGCGTCTTAGAGCCAGGTCTCTCGGCCGCTCGGGATGGATACCTCAAGTAGTACACCTGACGGACCCGTCAAATTGCAACCCGCTAACCGGCAGATTGAGTCCCGATATTTGGCAGATCACACCCCTTACGGGCGGGCCTTACCTGCCATTCGGGTGATGGCGGCGAAGTCACCAACCGTGAGTGTCTCCCCGCGCGCGCCGGGACTCACCCCCGCACGGGTGAGGATTTCGGCGGCCTGGTCGGCGCCGCCGGCCCAGGTCGCGAGGGCCGCGCGCAGGGTCTTGCGGCGCTGGGCGAAGGCCGCGTCGACCAGCCGGAACATGGCTTCACGGTCGGCGTCGGGGGTCGGCCGGCGGGTGAGGAGGACGAGCGCGGAGTCGACGTTGGGGACGGGCCAGAAGACGCTGCGCGGGACGGTCGCGACGCGGCGGGCCTCGGCGTACCAGGCGATCTTGACGCTGGGGACGCCGTAGGTCCGGCCGCCGGGTGCGGCGGCCATGCGGTCGGCGACCTCGGCCTGGACCATGACCAGCGCCTTGGTCATGGTGGGCAGCTCGGCGAGCAGGTGCAGGACGACCGGGACGGAGATGTTGTAAGGGAGGTTGGCGACGAGCGCCGTGGGCTGGGTGAGCTGGTCGGCGGTGACGCGGAGGGCGTCGGCGGTCAGCACCGTCAGGCGGTCGGCGAGGGTGGGGGCGCGGTCGGCCACGGTCTTCGGGAGGCGCTCCGCCAGTACCGGGTCGACCTCGACGGCCACCACCCGTTCGACGGCCGGGAGCAAAGCGAGGGTGAGCGAGCCGAGGCCCGGCCCGACCTCGAGCACGACGTCGCGGGAGTCGAGCGCGGCCGTCGAGACGATGCGACGCACCGTGTTGGGGTCGTGGACGAAGTTCTGGCCCAGCTTCTTCGTCGGCCGCACGTCCAGCTCCTCGGCCAGGCGCCGGATGTCGGCCGGCCCGAGGAGTGCGCTTGTCTCGGCCCCGGTCACCGGGAAAGCCTAGCCAGGCCGTGACATGCCTGTGGGCCGGGCTCCGCGGAGGAGCACCGGCCCACAGGTCTCGGGGAGCCGAGGGAGCTTTACTGCGGCAGGCCCAGCCTCTTCGAGCAGGCCGGCCATGCGCCGTATCCGCCGCGGTTGTCGCGGACCTTGGTCGCGATGGCGATCTGCTGCTCGCGGCTGGCCAGGTCCGGGCGGGAGGCGTACTGGCCGCCGCCGTTGGCGTTCCACGTGCTGATGTTGAACTGGAGGCCGCCGTAGTAACCGTTGCCGGTGTTGATGGCCCAGTTGCCGCCGGCCTCACACTGCGCCAGGCGGTCCCAGACCTCGCCGTCCGAGATGACCGGCTGCGGGGGCTTCTTCGTGCCGACCCGCACGACCTTCGGCTTGGCTTCCTTGGTCGTCTTGGAGCCGATCTCCTGGCGGGAGACCTCTTTGCCGTTCTTGATCGTGATGCGATACGTCGCGATGCGCTCGCCCGCCACGCCCGGGTCCACCACGACCTGGGTGCCCTTGTCGGCGTTCGGGTCCTCGACCTCCTGGACCGGCGGGTCGATGGCCTCGGTCTGGTTGACCACCGTGACACCGTTGCGGGTGATCCGCACCTCGGCGCCGTTGGTGAGCTTGACCTCCGCACCCGGGGCGAGGGCGTCGTCGGGACCGAGCGACAGCTTCAGGTCCTTCAGCAGGTCGCCGGCGGTGACCGCGTTGGTCTGCATCGGCTTGGGCGCGTTGGCCCCGTCGAACAGGGTGATGTTCTTGAGCGTCGCGACCTCGACGGACATCCCGTTGAGCGGGATCTCCTTGTCGGCGGACTGCGACAGCTTCGCACCGTCGGTCGACAGGTTCAGCTGCTTGAGCGCCTCGCCGACCGTGGTCGCGCGGACCCAGAAGTCACGCTTCTGGCCGTCGATCGTCAGGTGGAGCTGGCGGCCGCGCTGGAGGACGATCTTGCCGTCGTCGTTGATCGCGGCGTTGGGGGACGGGGAGAGCGCGTCGTGGCTGCCGACGTTGATGCCCTCGTCCTGGAGCACCTCGCCGACCGTGTCGGCGTAGGTGCTGACCTTGTGCGCCTGACCGTCGATGTCGACCGTCACGGACTTGTTCATCGCGATCGCCGCGGCGCCGCCGCCGATCAGCGAGACCAGGATGGACGCGATCGTCGCCTTGAGGACCGACTTCTTCCAGCGCTTGATGCCGGTGACGACCTCGGGCGGAGTGTCGTCGTGGTCGGTCAGCGGCAGCTCGTAGGCGGTGCCGTCGGCGGACAGCGCGTCCGGGATGACCGGGAGGACGGTGGTCTCGGCGTTGATCAGCCGGATCAGCTCGTCCACGTCGACGTTCGCCGCCGCCATGAGGTCGTCGGCCTGGGGGCCGAGGGCCACACGGACGTCGTGGTCGGTGATCGACAGGGAGCCCGAGTAGGCCTCCGCGTCGGCCTCCGGGCCGCCGTAGAAGTCGGGGAACTCGGAGCGCCACGCACGGAAGTCCTCATCGAGGACCGTCGTGGCGGGTCCGGCTACAACCGGGGTGAACCAGTCAGTGTCGGCGAAGGCCGAACTGCCAGGTCTGCTACCGGATCCAGTCACTGGGTCGATACCTCCTGAAGGCCGCGGCCTTGCCCGACTACTGCGCGGCTGCGCGCTTTCGCTTGTTACGACTTCCCACGGTTGGCCACCGGTCCCCGACCTGTGCCGGCCTAGCCGCGGGTTTTCCCCTGGACAACCTCATCCCGGGTACGGTCACGGGACAGTAACGGGGGAGCGCAGGTTGCGCAAACACATCTGTGGATGTCGTGACCCTGGTCACTCCTCGAACGGACTAGCCAGGGTCGCCCGATCATCGCAGTTCTCACGCCCCGCGACCGCTCGGTTCACGGTCAGTAGTTCGAGGGAGATCGAACACTCGCTCGGCGGTCGACGCGACCTCGGCGGCGAGAGTTTCGACGGCGACCCCTTTGAACTGCGCAAGCGCCCGCAACGTGTAAGCGGCGCAGTAGGGCTCGTTCGGCCGGCCCCGGAACGGGTGCGGCGTGAGGAAGGGCGCGTCGGTCTCCACGAGTAACTGGTAACTGGGAATGACCGCCAATGCGTCACGAAGCGCGTTCGCGTTACGAAAAGTCACGGTTCCGGCGAACGAAAGCACCCATCCGTGGTCCACACAGCGCCGCGCGAACTCAGCGTCGCCAGAGAAGCAGTGGAAGATCACCTTTTCGGGCGATCCTTCTTCGAGAAGGATCCGGTAGATGTCCTCGTGGGCGTCCCGGTCGTGGATCATCAGCGGCTTGCCGACCCGCTTGGCCAGGTCGATGTGCCAGCGGAAGGCATCGTGCTGGGCCTCGGGCGGCGAGTAGTCCCAGTAGTAGTCGAGGCCGGTCTCCCCGACCGCGACCACGCGTGGCCGGCGCGCCAGCTCCTCGATGACGGCACGGTCCGCGTCCGTGAACGCCGCCGTGCGGGTCGGATGGACGGCGACGGCCGCGAAGACCCGCGGATCCCAGGTGGCGGCCTCCGCGGCCCACCGGGCGGCGGCAAGGTCGTCGGCGACCGTCACGACCCGGCCCACGCCCGCCGAGGCGGCCCTGTCGACCATCTCGGCCACGTCCTCGGCGTCCTTGGCGCCACAGGCGTCGAGGTGGGTGTGCGCGTCGACAATGGGCACGGGGAGCGCCTCCGGGACCGGAGGGCGCTCCCCTTGACGTGCTGCCATCAGTCGGCGACGGGAGCCCAGGACGGCCCGGTCTCCCCGAGCTTCGGGTCCAGCTTCGGGAACAGCGGCGTCGGCTTCTCCAGGGGCCGGCCGACCTCGATCGGCTTCGACTCCCAGCTGGCCTGCTCACCGGCGTAGTCGCCGGTCAGGATCGGGTTGATCTGACCGGGGACGTCCAGGTCCTCGACGTCCTTCATCTCCGGCTGCGCCGCCCACACCCCGGTGCCGCCCAGTGCCTCGTGCACCTGCTGGGCCGAGTGCGGCAGGAACGGCGTGAGCAGCGTGTTCGCGTCGGACACGACCTGCAGCGCGGTGTGCAGGATGGTGTCCCGGCGGGCCGGGTCGTCCTTGCGCTTCCACGGCTCCTGGTCGGACAGGTACTTGTTCGCCGCGCTGACCACCCGCATGGCCTCGGACGCCGCCTGCTTGAACCGCGACTGGCGCAGGTGCGCGCCGACGACCGCGAACGCGTCCCGCGACTGGGCCTTCAACGCCTCGTCGTCGGCCGTGACCGCGGTCGGGGTCGGCACGGCGCCGACGTTCTTGTGGGCCATCGAGATCGACCGGTTGACCAGGTTGCCCCACTCGTTGGCCAGCTCGAAGTTGACCCGGCGGACGAACTCCTCCCACGTGAAGTCGACGTCCTGGGTCTCCGGTCCGGCCACCGAGATGAAGTAACGCAGGCTGTCCGGCCCGAACTCACGCAGGAAGTCGTGCACGTAGATGACCGTGCCGCGCGAGGTCGAGAACTTGGACCCGCTCATCGTCAGGAACTCGGACGACACGACCTCGGTCGGCAGGTTCAGCGTGCCGAACGCGCCGGGCGAGCCGCCCTTGTCCCCCGCCCCGTTCTGGCCGAGCAGCAGCGACGGCCAGATCAGCGAGTGGAAGACGATGTTGTCCTTGCCCATGAAGTAGTAGCCCTGGGCGTCCGGGTTGGTCCAGAACTCCTGCCACGCGTCGTCGTTCCCGGACCGGCGCGCCCACTCGACCGACGCCGACAGGTAGCCGATGACCGCGTCGAACCACACGTAGAACCGCTTCATCGGCTTGTCCCGCCAGCCGTCGAGCGGGATCGGCACACCCCAGTCCAGGTCGCGCGTGATCGCGCGCGGCTTGAGGTCGTCGAGCAGGTTGAGGCTGAACTTGAGCACGTTCGGCCGCCAGTCCCGCCGGCTGCCGAGGTAGTGGCCCAGCGCACCGGTGAACGCCGGCAGGTCCAGGAACAGGTGCTCGGTCTCGACGAACTCCGGCACCTCGCCGTTGATCTTCGACCGCGGGTTCTTCAGGTCGGCCGGGTCCAGCTGGTTGCCACAGTTGTCGCACTGGTCGCCGCGGGCGCTCTCGTAGCCGCAGATCGGGCAGGTGCCCTCTATGTAGCGGTCCGGCAGCGTGCGGCCGGTGGACGGGCTGATGGCGCCCAGCTGCGTCTTCTCGACGACGTAACCGTTCTTCCACAGCCCCAGGAACAGGTCCTGCACGACCTTGTAGTGGTTGCCGGTCGTGGTGCGGGTGAACAGGTCGTAGGACAGGCCGAGGCCCTGGAGGTCGCCGTTGATCTGGTGGGCGTACTTGTCCACCGTCTCGCGCGGTGTCGAGCCCTCCTTGTCCGCCTGGACCTGGATCGGTGTGCCGTGCTCGTCGGTGCCCGAGACCATGAGCACCTTGTGCCCCGCCATGCGCATGTACCGGGAGAAGACGTCCGAAGGGACTCCGAATCCGGATACATGACCGATGTGGCGGGGGCCGTTGGCGTAGGGCCAGGCCACCGCGGTAAGCACGGGGTTGCTCATACCCGAATAGCCTACGGAGCAGCGCAGGTCGAGGACGAACGGGTTATCGGGAGGAAGCTGTGTCCGCCACGCGGCTCTTGGTGCTCGGGGTTGTGCGGATGCACGGCACCGCACACGGCTACCAGGTCCGCCGTGAGCTGCTGACCTGGTCAGCGGACAAGTGGGCGAACGTGGCGCCCGGCTCGATCTACCACGCGCTGAAGAAGATGGAGTCCGAGCGGCTGCTCGAGGTGGCCACGACGGACGCGCACCCCGGCGGCCCGGACCGCACCGCCTACCGGCTCACGCACGACGGCGAGACCGAGTTCCGGCTGCTGCTCGAGAAGTACCTGGCGGAGAGCGACGACTCGGCACAGGGGTCCTACCGGCTGGCGGCGGCCGTGGTCTTCCTGCCGGCGCTGCCGAGGATCAAGGCGTTGAGCCTGCTGAAGCACCGGCTGACGCAGGTCACCGGGCACCGGGCCACCGCCCAGGACCTGGTGGACAACGGGACGAGCTGGGGGCAGCCGGAGCACGTCACGGAGCTGTACCACCTGTGGGTCAACACGATCTCCGCCCAGGAGGTGTGGCTCCGCGGCCTGATCGAGCGGCTCGAGGCCGGCAGGTACGTGATGGCCGACGACGAGGGCGGCTCGTTCGGCGCGCCGCCGGACTGAGGGGTCACCACCGCCATCGACGGGGTACTCCAGCCGCGCTGAAGGACTAGTCGAGTTTGACTAACCGTGACCGGGGACGTCATGCTGTCCCCGCTCTAGTCAAATTTGATTACCGGACTCGTCCGGCAGAGAGAGGAAAGACATGATCGAAGCTCGCGGTCTCGCCAGGACCTTCAGGTCCCGGGGCCGTAATGTCGAGGCCGTCCGCGGGGTGGACCTCGACGTGCACGCCGGGGAGCTGGTCGGCTTCCTCGGCCCGAACGGCGCCGGGAAGACCACCACACTGCGCATGCTCACGACCCTGCTGCGGCCGACCGCCGGCAGCGCCACCGTCGGTGGCGTCGACCTGCTCGCCGACCCGGTCGGGGTGCGCAAGAAGATCGGGTACGTCGCCCAGGGAGGCGGCACGGCGCCCGAGTGCCGGGTGATCGAGGAGATCGAGATCCAGGGCCGGTTCTACGGGCTCTCGAAGGCCGACGCCGTGCGGCGGGGCGCGGAGCTCGCCGCCCAGCTCGACATCGAGGGGCTCGAGCAGCGGCTGGTCAGGACGTTGTCCGGCGGGCAGAAGCGCCGGCTGGACATCGCGCTCGGACTGATCCACTCGCCGGGGCTGGTGTTCCTGGACGAGCCGACCACCGGCCTCGACCCGCAGAGCAGGGCGAACCTGTGGGAGCACATCCGCTCGCTGCGGGGAGAGCACAACGTGACGGTGTTCCTCACGACCCACTACCTCGACGAGGCCGACTCGCTGTGCGACCGGATCCTCGTCATCGACCACGGCCAGATCGTCGCAGAGGGCACGCCCGACGAGCTGAAGTCGCGGCTGTCCGGCGACGGCGTCTCGGTCGAGGTGCCGTTCGAGTCGGTGGCGAACGCCGCCGAGATCGCCGGCCGGCTGCCCGGCGCCACCGAGGTCAGCACGACCGAGAACGTCGTGCGCTTCCGGGTGCCGCGTGGGGACACCGCACTGCCGGAGCTCCTGCGCGCCCTGGACGCCAAGGACATCGCGATGACGTCCATCCAGGTGCAGCGTCCGTCGCTGGACGACGTGTTCCTGGCCATGACCGGCCGCACCCTGCGCGACGCCGAGGAGGGCCACCAATGAGTGACGCGAACCGTGAACTGGCGAGGGGGCGGCATGGTGCGTGAGACGTGGCTGGTGTTCCGCCGGCACATGGCGATCTCGCTGCGCAACCCCGCGTGGGTGATGATCGGGATCATGCAGCCGCTGCTGTACCTGCTGCTGTTCGGTCCGCTGATGGAGAAGATCGTGTCGTCGACGCCGGGTTTCCCACCCGGTGACAGCTGGCAGATCCTCGCCCCCGCGCTGTTGGTGCAGCTGGGGCTGTTCGGCAGCATGTTCGCCGGGTTCGCGTTGCTCGGCGACCTGCGCAACGGTGTCATGGAACGCCTGCGGGTCACGCCGGTCAGCCGGCTCGCGCTGCTGCTGGGCCGGGTCCTGCACGACACGGTGCAGCTGCTGGTCCAGGCGCTGCTGCTGTTGCTGGTGGCGTACCTGGTGTTCGGCATGCGGGCGCCGGTCGCCGGTGTGCTGCTGTGCCTGATCATGGTGATGCTGCTGGCGGTCACGCTGTCGTCAGCGTCGTACGCGATGGCCATGCTGGTGCGCAGCGAGGAGGCGTTCCCGGCGCTGCTGACCACGATCTCGGTGCCGTTGCTGCTGCTCACGGGCATCCTGATCCCGATCACGACCGAGCTGGCGCCGCGGTGGCTGTACGTGCTGTCGCGGATCAACCCGTTCGCGCACGTGATGGACGCCGAGCGTGCCTCGTTCCGCGGCGACTACTCGGTGGACGGGCTGCTCACCGGCAGCGTCGTGCTGCTGGTGATCACGGTCCTCGCCGTCTGGTGGGGCGCGCGGACCTTCCAGAAGGAGAACGCCTGAGGCCGGCGACCTCGCCCGGAGGCCTTGCTGGCCGGGACGCATACTGCGCCCTGGCCAGCAGCCAGCCGCAACCAAAGTCACGCCGACAGTTTCTTGATCAACGCGAACGCAGATGGTTGCGTGGACAGTCCCCCACCCAACCCAGGGGGCCGGCCCCGGTCCCATTGTAGTCGCCGACACGGACAAAACCGCTGGTCAGCGCCGCCTGTGGATAACTTTCACCCGGTGAGCCCGAGCCAAAGGGACTCTCGTGTGACGCTGGTTCTCGGGACGCCCCGTAATTCGGTTGCCAGGGCGTTGAGACTGGGCGCGTGATCGTGAGGACATGGTCCGCGCGGGCGACCGAGGCCGGCGCGGCGGACTACCAGAACTACTTCGGCAAGACCCTGCTGCCGGAGCTCCGCGCCCTGGCTGGGTTCCAGGGCGCGGTACTCCTCACCCGGCCGGTCGGCGAGCTGGTCGAGCTGACGGCCCACACGATGTGGCAGTCGCTGGCTGCCATCGAGGACTTCGCGGGCGAGGACATCACCGCCGCGAAGGTCGAGCCGGAGGCCCTCGCGATGCTGGCCGACAGCGACTCGACGGTGGTTCACCGAACCGCCGCGCTCGCCGAACTGCCCTGAGCTCACGGCATCAGCGGTTGACGGCCTTCATCCCTTCCGGGGTATAGCGGTCCCCCGCGACCGCACCCGCTGGCACCGCCGAGGTGATCTCCGCCAGCTGGTCCGCGGTCAGGGACACCTCGGCCGCGCCCGCGTTCTCCTCCAGGTACTTCACCCGCTTGGTGCCCGGGATCGGGGCGATGTGCTCGCCCTGTGCCAGCAGCCAGGCCAGCGCCACCTGGACGGGTGTCACCCCGACGGTCTTCGCCACGCCGACGACCCGCTCCGCGAGCGCGATGTTGCGCTGCAGGTTCTCGCCCTGGAACTGGGGCAGCCCGCGCCGGAAGTCGTTCTCCGGCAGATTGCGGAACGTGTCCAGGTCGCCGGTCAGCAGGCCGCGGCCCACCGGCGAGTACGGCACCAGGCCGACACCCAGCTCCCGCGCCACCGGCAGGACCTCGGCCTCGACGCCCCGGTTGAACAGCGAGTACTCCGACTGCAGCGCGGCGATCGGGTGCACGGCGTGTGCCCTGCGGAGCGTCTCCGCGCTCACCTCGGACAGGCCGAGGTGGCGGATCTTCCCCGCGCTCACCAGCTCGGCCATCGCGCCGACGGTGTCCTCGATCGGGACGTTCGGGTCGCGCCGGTGCAGGTAGTACAGGTCGACGGTGTCGACGCCCAGCCGCTTCAGCGAGCGGTCGATCGCGCCGCGGACGTACTCCGGGCTGCCGTCGACCTCGACGACGCCGCCGCCGACGACCCGCCTGATGCCGAACTTGGTCGCCAGCACCACCTGGTCGCGCCGGTCCGCGATCGCGCGGCCCACCAGCTCCTCGTTGTGCCCGACGCCGTAGACATCGGACGTGTCCAGGAAGTTCACGCCCAGCTCGACCGACCGGTGGATGACCTCGACCGACTCGTCGTCGTCGGCGGGTCCGTAGGTCGCGGACATCCCCATGCAACCGAGCCCGAGTGCCGAAACCTCCAGGTCACCGAGCCTTCGCCTGCCAACCACGTGCTTCTCCTTCGCTGTGACTGACACCCAGCAAACACCCTGGAGCACGCTCCAGGTCAAACGCGGACCGCCGCGTCGTAGAGCGTCTTCCTGCTCACGCCGGCCGCCGCGGCCACCTGTGCCGCCGCGTCCTTCAGCCGCATGCCCTCGTCGGCCAGGCGACGGACCTCCAGGGCCAACGCGTCCACGTCCTGTTCCCGCCGCGGCTCGGCCCCCGACAGCACCACCGTGATCTCCCCGCGCACCCCGTCCGCCGCCCAGTCCGCCAACTCGCGCAGGCTCCCCCTGCGGACCTCCTCGTAGGTCTTGGTCAGCTCCCGGCACACGGCCGCGCGGCGCTCCTCCCCCAGCACCTCGGCGGCGAGTGACAGCGTCGCCGCGATCCGGTGCGGCGACTCGAAGAACACGGCGGTGCGCGGCTCCTCCGCCAGCGCCGCGAAGAACCGCCGGCGCTCGCCGTCCTTGCGGGGCGCGAAGCCCTCGAAGCAGAACCGCTCACACGGCAGTCCGGACAGGGCGAGCGCGGTCGTCACCGCCGAGGGACCCGGCAGGCAGGTGACCGGCAGGTCCCGCTCGACACAGGCCGCGACCAGGCGGAACCGCGGGTCGGACACGCTCGGCATGCCCGCGTCGGTGACCAGCAGCACCGTCTGCCCACCCTCGACCGCCGCGACCAGTCCCGCGAGCCGGCTCGTCTCGACCGCGTCGTAGAACGACACCACCCGGCCGGCGATGGTGGCGCCGAGGGCCGCGGCCAGCGCACGGGTCTTGCGGGTGTCCTCCGCCGCGACCACGTCGGCGGTGGCCAGGGCCTCGACCAGGCGCGGGGACGCGTCCCGCGAGTCGCCGAGAGGGGTCGCGGCAAGGACGAGCCTGCCGGGTTCAGTCATCACATCGCTCCGAGTTGGTGATCCAGACACGGACGCCACATCGCGCCGCCTACGATCCTTGCCCGTGAGTCTTACCGTCGATCGCGTGGCTGAGGTTTCGCCCAGCCTGGGTGGCGCGGGCGGTCGGCCGCTGTCCGAAGCCGACCTCGCCGAGATCCACCTGATCGGCAAGCCGATGCCCAAGGACAAGCTACGTGGCTGGCTGGTCGCGGGCTTTCTCGCGGTCTTCGGCGGCTTCGTGCGGCTGCAGAACCTCGGCTTCCCGACCGACCAGGGCACGCCCGTCTTCGACGAGAAGCACTACGTGCCGCAGGCATGGGAGATGCTGCGCAACGGCGGCTACGAGGACAACCCCGCCTACGAGCTGACCGTCCACCCGCCGCTGGGCAAGGAGCTCATCGCGCTCGGCGAGTGGCTGTTCGGCTACAACGGCTGGGGCTGGCGGTTCGTCTCGGCACTGTGCGCCTCGCTCATGATTCTCATGATCATCCGGATCGCGCGGCGGCTGACCCGCTCGACGCTGCTCGGCGGCATTGCCGGCGTGCTCCTGATCTGCGACGGCGTGTCGCACGTGCAGGGCCGCATGGGGATGCTGGACATCTACCTGGCGTTCTTCGTGCTGATGGCGTTCGGCTGCCTGCTGCTTGACCGGGACCAGGTGCGTGGCCGGCTGGCGGTGTCCGTCCGCGAGGGCTGGGCTACGGAGTCGGTGTACGGCCCGTACCTCGGCTTCCGCTGGTGGCGGTTCCTCGGCGGCGTCTCGCTCGGGCTCGCCTGCGGGTCCAAGTGGTCGGGCGTGTTCTTCATCATGGCGTTCGGCCTGCTCACGGTTTTGTGGGACGCCTCGGCCCGGCGTGCCGCGGGGGTGGACCGGCCGTGGCGCGGGACGCTCTACAAGGACGTGCTGCCGGGACTGTGGGCGTTCGTGGTGGTCGGGATCCTCGTGTACCTGGCCACGTGGTGGGGCTGGCTGACCTCGGAGACGGGCGTCGACCGGCACCTGGCGGAGGAGTCCGTGCACCACGGCTGGTACGACTTCATCCCGCAGGCCCTGCGGTCGCTGTGGCAGTACTCCGGCAACGTGCTGAACTTCCACGAGCACCTGGTGACCCCGGTGACCGGGCAGCACCCGTGGGAGTCCAAGCCGTGGACGTGGCCGATGAGCCTGCGGCCGATGCTCTACTACTACGACGGCGGCACGGTCGCCTGCGGCGAGCAGCACTGCGTGAGCGCGACCATGCTGATCGGCACGCCCGCCCTCTGGTGGGTGTCGCTGCCGGTGCTGGGCTGGGGCCTGTGGCGGATGATCGGCCGACTGGACTGGCGCTACGCGGGCGTCGTTGTGGCGTACCTGGCGGGCCTGCTGCCGTGGTTCATGAACCTCGACCGGCAGATGTACTTCTTCTACGCGACCCCGATGGCCGCGTTCCTCGTCCTCGGCATCGTGCTGGTCCTGGGCCAGATCATGGGCACCGTCCGCGACGGCTACGAACGACGCGGCACAGGCCTGCTCGTCGTCGCCCTGTACGTAGGCATCGTCGTGTCCAACTTCGTCTGGCTGTGGCCCATCCTGAACGGCGACTCGATCACCGAAACCCGCTGGCAACAGGAACTATGGCTACCCTCCTGGCGCTAACCCTCCCCCACAAGCCCGCGAGTCCCGCGTTCAGACATAGCGAGTCCCGCGTTCGCCCATAGCGAGTTGCGCTTTCGTGCCGATCTTGGTCGGGCCGGGTGCGCGAATCCGCAGTTCGGTACGTCTGAACGCGGGACTCACAGTGTTCGAACGCGCGACTCGCGGTGTCTTAACGCGCGACTCGCGGTGCTCAAACGCGGGACTCGGTATGCGCGAACGCGGGACTCGCGGTGCTCGAACGCGGGACTCGCGGAGTTAGCGGGGGTTGATGTGGGCGCGGGACACGATCTGGGTGACCGGGCCGGCGGTCTCCTGGCCGGCGCGTGCGATCCAGGCCGTCATCTCGCGTTGGACCGCGGCCAGGGTTGGGCGGCGGGCGGGGTCCTTGTCCAGGGACGCGGTCAGCAGCCGTAGGTGGGTGCTGCGGCGCGGTAGGTGGGACAGGGGTTCCGCCTTGGCCGCGGCCATCAGGGCCGCCATCGCGTTCTCGCGGACGCCGCGTGGTGGGTGACCGGCCAGCGCGAAGCTGACCGTCGCCGCCAGCTGCCAGGCGTCGGACGCCGGGGTGGCGGCGACGCCGGTCGCCGTCTCCGGCGCGAGGAAGTCGGGCGTGCCGACCATCATTCCCGCGGCGGTCAGCGTCTGGTCGCCCTTGGACCTGGCGATGCCGAAGTCGATCAGGTGCGGCATGCCCTCCGGGTCGACGATCACGTTCGCCGGCTTGACGTCGCGGTGCAGCACGCCCTTCGCGTGGGCCGCGGTCAGCGCGCCGGCCATCGTCAGCCACAGCCGCGCGGCCTGCAGGTCCGACAGGGCGCCCTGCCCGTGCACGACCTCCGCCAGCTGCTCGCCCTCGATGTACTCCATGATCAACCCGAGGCCGTCGCCGTCGGACACGATGTCGTACACCCGCACGCAGTTCGGGTGATGCACGGCCGCCAGCGCCCGCGCCTCCCGCAGCATCCGCTCCTCGGTCTCCGCGTCCGGCGCGTGCGCCATCTTGATCGCGACGGTCCGGTTGAGCTGCGTGTCCTTCGCGAGCCACACGGTGCCGAACCCGCCGGTGCCGAGCTGACGCAGCTTCTGGAACCGGTTCCCGGCCGCCCGGATGATCGACGTCGGCTTCTCCGACGGGAACGGCAGCGGACCGGGGTCGGCCGCCAGCGCGGCGAGTGCCTGCCGGTCCGGCACGGGCTCCGGCATCCGCGGCGCCACCCTGGTCGGCGGGGGCATGCGCGCCGGCTGCACGGGAGGCGGCGGCTGGTAGGGCTGCGGCTGCTGCGGTGCCTGGTACGGGGGCGGCCGCTGCTGCGACGGCTGCTGCGCGACCGCGTCCTGCTTGTACCGCTTCTCGATCACCGACCAGCTCGGCGGACCCACGATGAGCAGCGGCAACAACCCCAGCACGCTCGCGAGCAGCAGGCCGATCCACATGTACGTCGCCACGTTCACGGCCACCGCCGCGCTCAGCAGCAGCGCCGCCACGAACGGGAGCCAGAGCAGCCGGCCGGGCCACTTCGGACCGCGCCGGAACGCCATCCGCGCCTGCAGCCACACGAACAGCACCGCGATGCCCGGAATCACGAGCAGCATCGCGTACCGCAGGGCCAGCATCGGGCCACTCTCGAACGGGTGGAACAGCACGTCGTAGACGGTGGCGCGGCCACCGAGGTAGGAGGACTGGGCGTCGACCCCGCAGAACTTCTGCGTGATCGAGTCGGCCTCCCCGATGGTCAGACCGGTGTTCGAGTTGAAGGGCTTGACCGGGGGCTCCGCGACGGTGTTGTGGAACACCGTCCGGAACGTCTCCGACGCGCCCATCGTGTACAGCCACGGCAGGATGAACGCGAACGCGCCCCCGAACAGCCCGAACACCGACAGCGTCACCGGGTTGTAGGTGTTGCCCGTGCCCTTGCGGACCAGCGCGATCAGCACCGCGCCGAGCGGCGGCAGCAGCCCGACCAGGAACCCGGCCATGATCGTCGCCCACACCCAGTCGCCGGGGCAGAAGGCCGGCTGGAAGATGGTGTGCGCGAGAGAGAGCAGGGAACTACCCATCTCGACGAGCAGGTTCACCGGCCCTCCCTCCCTTTCCGTTCATCAGACCAGACGTCCACGTCGAAGGTTCCCCCCTATGTCGACCTGTTATGTCGACGTTGAGGACAGTGACCAGGTTGCCGCGACGGGCTAGGTTCAGTACCCATGGGTAGCTACCAGGACGCGTACCAACGAAGCCTCGCGGACCCGGACGCCTTCTGGCTGGCGGCCGCCGACTCGATCGACTGGGTGTCCCCGCCGACCAGAGCCCTCGACGACAAGACGGCTCCGCTGTACCGATGGTTTCCCGACGGCGTGCTGAACACGTGCCACAACGCGCTCGACCGGCACGTCGACGGCGGCCGGGGCGACCGGACCGCGCTCATCTACGACTCGCCGGTGACGGGTAGCAAGGCGTCGTTCACCTACCGTGAGCTGAGGGACGAGGTCGCGACGTTCGCGGGCGCGTTGCGCTCGCTCGGTGTGGGCAGGGGCGACCGGGTGATCATCTACATGCCCATGGTGCCACGAGCGGCCGTCGCGATGCTCGCCTGCGCCCGCCTCGGCGCGGTGCACTCCGTGGTATTCGGCGGGTTCGCCCCCAAGGAGCTGGCCAGCCGGATCGAGGACGCCACACCGAAGGTCATCGTCGCGGCGTCGTGCGGCATCGAGCCGACGCGGGTCGTCGAGTACAAGCCGATCATCGACGAGGCGCTGGCCGGCACCACCCACCAGCCGGACAGGGTGGTCGTCCTGCAGCGTGACGCGGCCCGCGCGACCCTCGGTGACCGGGACGTCGACTGGGACGAGCTGGTCGCCGGCGCGTCGCCCGCCGAGTGCGTGCCGGTCAACGCCACCGACCCGCTCTACATCCTGTACACGTCCGGCACGACCGGTAAGCCGAAAGGCGTGGTCAGGGACAACGGCGGACACGCGGTCGCGCTGGCCTGGTCGCTGCCCAACATCTACGACATCCATCCCGGCGACGTGTGGTGGACCGCGTCGGACGTCGGCTGGGTCGTGGGTCATTCCTACATCGTGTACGCCCCGTTGCTGGCCGGCGCAACGTCCGTGTTGTACGAGGGCAAGCCGGTCGGCACCCCCGACGCGGGCGCGTTCTGGCGGGTGATCTCCGAGCACGGGGTGAAGGCCCTGTTCACCGCGCCGACCGCGTTCCGGGCGATCAAGCGGGTAGATCCATCCGCGGCCGAGGTGGCGAAGTACGACCTGTCCGGTTTCCGGACACTTTTCCTCGCCGGCGAGCGGCTGGACCCGGAGACGTACCACTGGGCGAGCGAGAAGCTGGGCGTGCCGGTGGTCGACCACTGGTGGCAGACGGAGACGGGCTGGGCGATCTGCGCGAACCCGCGTGGCCTCGACGACCTGCCGATCAAGGCCGGCTCGCCGTCGGTGCCGGTGCCCGGCTACGACGTCCGGATCCTGGACGCCGACGGCAACGAGATGCCGCGCGGCGGTGAGGGCGCGATCGCCATCCGGCTGCCGTTGCCGCCGGGCACGCTGCCGACGCTGTGGGGTGACGACGACCGGTACGTCGAGTCGTACCTGTCCCGGTACCCCGGCTACTACCTGACCGGCGACGGCGGCTACGTCGACGAGGACGGCTACGTGTTCGTCATGGGCCGCACCGACGACGTGATCAACGTGGCCGGGCACCGGCTGTCGACGGGGTCGATGGAGGCCGTGCTGGCGTCGCATCCTGCGGTGGCGGAGTGTGCGGTGATCGGCGTCGCGGACGCGGTGAAGGGGCAGCTGCCGCGCGGGTTCGTGGTGCTCAAGGCCGGTGTGGAGATCGACGAGGCAACGCTGCGCGCCGAGCTGGTGGCCGCGGTGCGCCGGGACATCGGGCCGGTGGCGGCGTTCCGGGACGTGTCGGTCGTGGACGGGCTGCCGAAGACGCGGTCGGGCAAGATCCTGCGCAAGACCATGCGGGGCATCGCCAACGGCCGTGACGAGCCGGTCCCGTCGACGATCGAGGACCCGACCGTCCTCGACGCACTGCGCCCAATCCTCCACGCCGCCGACCACACCCCGAACGCCGCCGACCACGCCGCGAATCAAGCGGCCGGTCAAGCCGCGAATCAAGCGGTCACCTGACCGAACACTCGCGAGTCCCGCGTTCAAACACCATGAGTTGCGGTTTCGTGCACATCGACCTGCATGAAACCGCAACTCAGTATGTGCGAACGCGGGACTCGCTATGTCTGAACGCGGGACTCGCGGGTGTGTGAACGCGGGACTCGCGGGTTAGAGGGTGATCATGTGGCCGGCCAGGCCGTGGATGGCTTCCTTGACGGCCTCGCCCAGGGTTGGGTGGGCGTGGATGTTACGGGCCATCTCGTGGACCGTGAGGTCCCATTGCTGGCCCAGGGTCAGCTCGGGAAGGAGCTCGGTGACGTCCGGGCCGATGAGGTGGCCGCCGAGCAGCTCGCCGTACTTCTTGTCCGAGAGCAGCTTGACGAAACCGCGGGCGTCGCCGAGGCCGTGTGACTTGCCGTTGGCGGTGAAGGGGAACTTGGCGACCTGGACGTCGAAGCCGGCCTCGCGGGCCTGCTCCTCGGTGTAGCCGAAGCTCGCGATCTGCGGCTGGCAGTAGGTCGCGCGCGGCACCATCCGGTAGTCGATCGGCATGGTCTCGGCGCCGGCGATGCTCTCGGCCGCGACGATCCCCATGGCCTCGGCGTTGTGCGCGAGCATGAGCTTCGCCGTGACGTCGCCGATCGCGAAGATGTGCTCGACGTTGGTGCGGCAGTACTCGTCGACGTCGATCGCGCCGCGGTCGGTGGTCGCCACGCCGGCGGCCTCGAGCCCGTAGCCCTCGATGTTCGGTGCGAACCCGATGGCCTGCAGGACCTTGTCGGCCTTGAGCGTCTTGCGCTCGCCGTTGGCGGAGACCTCGACGGTGACCTGGTCACCCGAGTCGTCGATGGACTCGACGCGGGTGGAGGTCAGGACGGTGACGCCGAGCTTGCGGTAGTGCCGCGCCAGCTCCTTGGAGACCTCGACGTCCTCCAGTGGCACGAGCCGGTCCAGGAACTCGACGATCGTGACGTCGACGCCGTAGTTGGCGAGCACGTAGGCGAACTCGACGCCGATCGCGCCCGCCCCGGCGATGATCATGCTGCCGGGCAGTTCGGGGGTGAGGATCTGCTCCTCGTAGGTGACCACGCGCTCGGACAGCTTGGTGCCCGGCAGCAGCTTGGTCTTCGCGCCCGCGGCGATGATGCAGTTGTCGAAGGTGACGGTCTCGCCGTTCACCTCGATGCTGTTCGGGCCGGTGAAGGTGCCACGCCCGGTGAACTCGGTGATCGAGTTCTTCTTCATGAGGTAGTGCACGCCCTTGACCCGCCCGTCCGCGACGGTGCGGCTGCGCGCGTGCGCGACCCCGAAGTCGAACCGGACGGTGCCGTCGACCTCGATGCCGAAGGTCTTCGCCTCGTTGTTGAAGATGTGCGCCAGCTCCGCGTTGCGCAGAAGCGCCTTGGACGGGATGCAGCCCACGTTGAGGCAGACCCCGCCCCAGTACTTCTCCTCGATGACCGCGGTCGAGAGCCCGAGCTGCGTCGCCCGAACCGCGGCCACGTACCCACCCGGCCCTGCGCCGAGAACCACGACATTGAAATGTGTACTCACGACGCAACCCTAGGCGAACCGGACGGGTGCGCGCCGCGCGCGTCGGATCGACCCCGCACATTTCGTACCTGCCGACCGGTTGGTTGAGCGACTTTCACGTTTGAACGTTCACAACAACCGCCCAGGACCCGGTGACAACGATGTCCGTGGACAGTTCTCGCACCAATCTTGCATCTCGTTGCCTGTCAACGAAAACGGACGGGCAACAGCTTGCCCGATTGTCTTGACAGTGGGCGGTCGCGGTACCAAGGTTCTCCCATTGGTCTAAACCACTAGGTCTATACCAGTAGGTCTGAACCACTGAGTGGACGCGCGGCCAGCGCAACGGAAGGACAAAGATCGTGAAGCGCTTGACGAAGCTGATGGCCGGCGCGGCGGCCATCGCGTTAGCCACTGCCGGTTGTGCCGGCTCGGGTGGGGGCAGCAGCAAGGACAGCGGAGGCGGTGACAAGACGCTGACCGTCTGGCTGATGAGCGGCTCGGCTCCCGAGACCCTCACCGGCGCCCTGAACAAGGAGTTCGAGGCCGCCCACGACGGTGTCACCGTCAAGTACGAGGTCCAGGAGTGGGACGGCATCCAGGACAAGCTGACCACCGCCCTCGCCAGCCAGGACCCGCCGGACGTCATCGAGCTCGGCAACACCCAGGCGCCCTCGTTCGCGGCCGATGAGGTCCTCACCGACCTGAGCGGCGACGTCGACTCCCTCAACGGCGGTCAGTGGCTGTCCAGCCTCAAGGACTCCGGCGAGTGGGACGGCAAGCAGTACGCGACGCCGTTCTACGCCGCCAACCGGGTGGTCCTCTACCGCACGGACATGTTCCAGCAGGCCGGCATCGCCTCGGTGCCGACATCGCGCGCCGAATGGCTCGACGCGATCACCAAGCTCAAGGCCAAGTTCGGCAGCGACCCGCAGTTCCAGCCGCTCTACCTGCCCGGCCAGAACTGGTACACCCTGCTCTCCTTCATCTACGACGAGGGCGGCGACATCGCCAAGAAGAGCGGCACGGACTTCAAGGCCACCGTCAACTCCCCCGAGGCCAAGGCGGGCCTGGAGTTCTACAAGCAGCTCGTCGACGCCTCCGGGACCACCGCGCCCAAGGACAACGACGAGCAGAACCCCGTGCAGGCCGGCATCTACGGCCAGGGCAAGGTCGCGATGATGATCGCGCTGCCGTGGGAGCTGGGGACGGCCGCTAAGGACAACCCGGACATCGAGAAGAACTCCTCCGCCTTCGCGATCCCGTCGAAGACCGCCGGCAAGGCCGCGCCGGTCTTCCAGGGTGGCTCGAACCTCGCGATCCCGGTCAACAGCAAGAACCCGGACCTCGCGAAGGACTACCTGAAGCTGATGCTGAGCGACAAGTACCAGAAGCAGCTCGCGGAGGCCGGCATGGTGCCGGGCGCCTCGTCCGACCTGTCCGCGCTCGACGCGAAGCCGGTCAGCAAGGCCATGGCCGACGCGTCCAAGGGCGGCGGCAAGGCCGCCCCGGCCACCCCGAAGTGGGCGACCGTCGAGGCCGGGCAGAACCCGCTGAAGGACATGCTGACCGCCTACCTCACCGGCGCCAAGGACCTCGACACCGCGACGAACGACGCGAACACCGCGCTGGACGCCGCCTTCAAGGGATGACAGCGACCGTGAACACCGCGGTGCCGGCGGGGACCACCCCGCCGGCACCGCCGCGCGCACGTCGCCGCCGCACGATCAACCTCGGCGAGAAGGCGGTCCCGTACCTGCTCCTCACGCCGGCCGTGGTCGTCATGCTGGTGCTGCTCGGGTGGCCCGCGGTGCAGGTCATCGGCATCAGCTTCCGCAAGCTCGACCTCGGCGAGCTTGTCCGCGGCGAGCTCGTCTGGGTCGGGTTCGACAACTACGCCTCGGTGCTGTCCAACCCGGAGTTCTGGACGATCACCCTGCGGACCGTGCTGTTCACGGCCGCGATCGTGGCCGGCACGGTACTGCTCGGCCTGCTGATCGCATTGCTCATGCGGCACCTGTCCGCGACGGTTCGGGTGATACTCCAGGTGACGCTGGTCCTCGCGTGGGCGACACCCATCCTGGCGGCGACCACGGTCTACCAGTGGATCTTCGACCAGCAGTACGGGATCCTCAACAAGACCCTCGTGAAGCTCGGCTTCGACTCGTTCCAGGGCTACTCGTGGTTCTCCAGCGGGGCGAGCACGCTCACCGTGATCGGCATCCTGGTCGTCTGGCAGGCCGTGCCGTTCGTCTGCTTCACGATCTACGCGGGCCTGCTGCAGGCGCCCCAGGAGCTGTACGAGGCCGCGGCAATGGACGGTGTGACACCGTGGCAGGCGTTCACGACGGTGTCCTGGCCCGCGGTCCGGCCGCTGGTCACGCTCGCCGCGTTCCTGTCGGTGATCTGGGACTTCAAGGTGTTCGCGCAGGTGTGGGCCATCCGCCAGGGCGGTCCGGACGGCGAGAGCACGACGCTGCCGCTGCTCATGTACCTGCGCGGCGTCGCGGGGCGACACTTCGGCGTGGCGTCCGCGGTCGCGGTGCTGATGATCCTGGTGCTCGTCGTGCTCACCGCTCGTTACCTGCAGTTGTTGCTGCGGACCCGGGAGGGTGACATCTCGTGAAGAAGTCCAGGGGCCAGCGACTCGCGCTCAACACGGTCGGCGTCGTCGTCGCGATCCTGTTCGCCTTTCCCACGTACTGGCTTCTGACCAGCGCGTTCAAGCCGTCGACCGAAATCCTCACCCCCGACTACGACCTGGTGCCGCTGCACTTCACGCTGAACAACTTCGTCAGCGCGTGGCAGAAGCCGGGCTTCCTCTCGCACCTGATGAACAGCCTCATCGTCACGGTCGGTGCCGTGCTGTGCTCGCTCATCGCGGGCGTGCTCGCGGCGTTCCCGCTCGCGCGTATGCGATTCCGCGGCCGCAAGGGCTTCCTCCTGCTGGTGCTGATCGCGCAGATGGCGCCGCTGGAGGCACTGCTCATCCCGATGTTCCTGCTGATGCAGGACGCCGGGCTGCTGAACCAGCTGCCGTCGCTGCTGCTGGTGTACTTCGCGTTCACGCTGCCGTTCACGGTCTGGACGCTGCGCGGGTTCGTGCAGGGCATCCCGTACGAGCTGGAGGAGGCCGCGATGGTCGACGGCCTCGGCCGGTTCGGCGCGTTCCGCCGGGTCGTGCTGCCGCTGCTCGGCCCGGGAATCGTCGCGACGTCGGTGTTCGCGTTCATCACCGCGTGGAACGAGTTCCTGTACGCGCTGGTGTTCATGCGGGACAAGGACAAGCAGACGCTGCCCGTGTGGCTGTCGACGTTCAAGACCGTGTTCGGCACCGACTGGGGCGGCATCACGGCCGCGTCGGTGATGTACGCGTTGCCGGCCCTGGTCTTCTTCCTGATCGTGCAGCGGAAGCTGGTGTCCGGCGCCACCGCGGGAGCCCTCAAGGGCTGACCGGGGTCGGCCGTCCCGCGACCTTGTGGTCTGGACCATATGTGGTCTATACCTGGATGTCCGAACCTTCGGGAGGATCTTGTGTCCAGGTTCCCTGCGTCCCGTCTGCTTACCGCGCTGGCGATCGGCGGCCTAGCCGTGCTGGGTCTCGACGCACCTGCCAACGCAACCGAGGAGTCCCGTATGTACCAGGTGGTACCGGCGCCGGTGTCGGTCGCACCTGACCGCCACGGCGGCGGTTTCGAGTTGACCCGCGACACCGTGATCGGCGCCTCCCGCGGCGCCCGCGGCGTGGGTGAGTTCCTGGCCGGTGTGCTGCGCCCGTCCACGGGCTACCGGCTGCCGGTGGTCACCAACCGGCCCGGCGGCATCAACCTGACCCTGGGCTACGTCTCCCCGCGCCTGGGCACCGAGGGCTACGAGCTGACGGTGGACCGGCGCGGCGTGACGGTCAGGGCCCGCACGTCAGCGGGCCTTTTCTCGGGTGTGCAGACGCTGCGGCAGCTGCTCCCGGGGAGGGTCGAGAGCCGCACGAAACAGCGTGGCCCCTGGGCCGTGCCGGCCGGCCGGATCGTCGACTACCCGCGGTTCGCCTACCGGGGCGCGATGCTCGACGTCGCACGGCACTTCTTCACGCCGGTCGAGGTCAAGCGCTACATCGACCAGATCGCGCTGTACAAGATCAACCGGCTGCACCTGCACCTGGCCGACGACCAGGGCTGGCGCATCCAGATCGACGGCTGGCCACGGCTGACCGAGATCGGCGCCTCGACCGAGGTGGGCGGCGGCCCCGGCGGGTACTACACCAAGGCGCAGTTCCGCGACCTGGTCTCCTACGCCGCGGCGCGGAACATCACGATCGTGCCGGAGATCGACATGCCGGGACACACGAACGCGGCACTCGCGTCGTACGCCGAGCTGAACTGCGACGGCGTCGCGCCGCCGCTGTACACCGGCACCGACGTCGGCTTCAGCTCGCTGTGCATCGACAAGGAGATCACGTACACGTTCGTGCGGGACGTGATCAACCAACTGGCGGAGCTGACCCCCGGCCCGTTCCTGCACATCGGCGGCGACGAGGCACACTCGACCACCGAACCGGACTTCATCAAGTTCTTCGACCGCGTCTTCCCGATGGTCGAGGCAACGGGCAAGCGAGCCGTGGGCTGGCACGAGTACCTGAAGGCGACCCCGCCAACGTCCGCCGTGGGACAGTTCTGGGGCACCGAGCCGAGCAACGACCTGGTCACGGAAGCCGCGGCGGCCGGGCACAAGATCCTGCTGTCACCGGCGAACAAGGCCTACATAGACCAGAAGTACGACGAGAACACCCCACTGGGCCTGTCCTGGGCAGGCTTCACCGAGGTGGACGACGCATACGACTGGAACCCCGGCGCATATGTGGAGAACCTGCCGGTGTCCGCCGTGCTGGGCGTCGAGGCACCCCTGTGGTCGGAGACCCTGGAGAACAGCGACAACATCGAGTTCATGGCCTTCCCAAGACTGCCGGCCATCGCCGAACTGGGCTGGTCCCCATGGTCGACACACAACTGGGCAAGCTTCCGCACCCGCCTGGCCGCACAGGGCCCTCGCTGGGAGTCGATGGGCGTCGACTTCTACCGATCGCCACAAATCCCCTGGTAGCACCGGTTCGATGTTCCACCACTCGGCCGGGGTAGGAAGCGGCTGACCGCTCCCTACCCCAGGCCCGCGGAAGACGCGGTCCCCACCGCCGAAAAGCAAACCCGATGGCGAGCACCGAGAAGCACGCCCACCCCCGCTCCGCGGGCATAGATCAACCGAGGGCACAGCAAAGAACCGCTCCGAAAACCGGCCCCACCCAACCACCCCCGCTACCAGGCCAGCCTCCCCCACCCCGGGGCCCCACCCCCGGCCCGGCCCGGCCCGGCTCGACCGCCCCGGCCGACCCACCCAGATCAGCAGCTCAAACCAACTCCACCCTCCCCAGAACCCGAGACCGCTCCGCCGCGAACACCGTCAGATGCGACTCCAGAGACTCCAGAGCCCCCGACAAGATATGACCCGCGTCGCCGGTCTCCACCGCTCGGGTGAACGCGTCCATCAACCCCGCGTCGCCCCCGCCATGCCCTTCCTCCGTCTCCAGCCCAGCCGTCAACGTCTCCACGGCACCCGACGTGAAGTCGTGCACGCGGACAGCCTCGCCGTCGCCCTCCAGGTACCCGCGTGTCCCGAAGATCCGCGTCTGCCGGTCCTGGTGCGGCGTGAAGCCCGTCATGGTGAACGTCGCCGTGACGCCGTCGGCGAACTCCATCGCCACCACCTGGTGGTCGACCACGTCGTTGTCGCACGCGTACACGCACCGGCCGTACGGCCCGGTCCGCAGCGCCTCCGTGACACCCTCCTCCGTCACCTCGTCCGTCAGCACGCTCACCGGCCAGCCCGTCCGGCCTTCGCGGAGCATGCCCAGGTACAGCCTGGACGCCGAGTACGGGCACGTCGGCTCCACCGCGCAGTCCAGGCACCGGTCCGCGGCACCCACCGGCTGCGACGCCCGCCGGAAGTGCCGTAGCGAGCCGAAGCTGGACACCCGCTCGACCGGTTTGCCCACGACATGCCTCAGCCAGTCGATGTCGTGGCCCGACTTGGCCAGCAGCATGAACGAGGCCTGGTCGCTGCGCCGCCAGTTGCCCCGCACGTAGGAGTGCGCGTAGTGCCAGTGGCCCACCGGCTCCACGTGGTCCACGCTCATGACCTCGCCCAGCCGGCCGTCGTCCACCAGCCGCTTGACCAGCCTCGTGTACGGCCGGTAACGCATCACGTGACAGACCGCGAACAGCACCCCCGACCTGGTCACCGCGTCGACCAGCCGGGTGCACTCGTCGGCCGTCGGTGCCAGTGGTTTCTCCACCAGCAGGTGGTACCCCTTGCCGGCCAGGGCGATCGCTGGCTCGACGTGCTCGGCGTCCTGTGTGGACACGATGGCCACGTCGGCCAGCCTGGGCCGCGCCGCCAGCTCCTGCCATGACGAGAACACCTGCGCGACGCCGTGCTCGCGTGTCAGCGCCTCCCGTTGGCGCGCCCGGGGTTCCGCCACCGCCACCACCCGCGCGCGGTCGCCGTGCCGGCCTATCCACCCGGCGTAACCCGCGCCGCGTTGGCCCGCACCGACAATCGCGTACCGCACCATGCCCTACTCCTTCACGTACGTCGTCACCGTCACCGACGCGGTCACCCGCACCGGCTTCGGCAGGGTCGACACCCGCACCCGCAGGGCCGCCCGGTCCAGATGCCACGCGCTCGGCCCCATGCCTACCAGCGCCAACACCTCCTCGTGTGTCAACGACATCGAGAACTCACGCCTGTCCTGTGTGGACGCGGCGAACCCCGGCAGCGACGCCGACACGCGCGCCGCCTTGTCGTCACCGACCGTCAGCAAATCCAGTGCCGTCACCACCTCACGCAGGTGTGTGCGCGTCGGCGCCACCACGACCAGCCGGCCGTCCGGCGCCAGCACGCGGGCCGTCTCGGTCGCGTTGCGTGGCGCGAACACGTTGAGCGCCAGCGAGATCGCTCCGTCCCGCACCGGCAGCCGGCGCCACGTGTCGGCACCCACCGCGCCAAGACGGGGGTGCGCGCGTGCGGCACGCCGCAGCGCCGGTTTCGCGATCTCCAACGCGATGCCCACCCGGTCGGGCACGGCGTCCAGGACCGCCGCGAGGTAGTGGCCGGTGCCGGCCCCCAGGTCCAGCACGCAGCCGTCACCGGAGCTAGCCGCCACGGTCGCGGCCACGATCGGCGCGTAGTGTCCCGCCGACAGGAACTCGTCGCGCGCCGCCACCATCTCCGCGGTGTCGCCCGTCACCGGGGTCCTGCCGGACAGCAGGTTCACATAGCCCTGCCGGGCCACGTCGAACACATGGCCGGACCCACAGCACAACGAGCCGCCGGAGACGGTCAACCCAGCCGAGCAGTGAGGGCAGCACAGGTACGGCAGGATGTCTGCGAGCACGGCCTGACCTTCGGTTCTTCATGGCCCCGGACGGTGTCACGAGGCACCGACAAAACGCGGATGGTACGGCTAGCCATACCCCAGGTTCGGGTGTCAGCGCCAGTGATTCGGACACTCCGGGCAGTCAGACTTAGCCCTATGTTTCTGCGCCGCCACCCATTCACAGTCGCCGGGTTCCTCGCGATCGTCACGCTGGGCCTTCTGTTCGGGTCGTTCGTCACTCCGCTCGGTGAACATGCGTGGGGCGATCGGCTCTCGTACGGCGTGCCCGCCTTCGAGGACGGCCGGTGGTGGTCGGTGTTCACCGGCGTGCCGTTCGCGATAACGCCGCTATGCTACGTCGCAGTGCTCGCCAGCTTCGCCGCGTTCGTCGGGCTGCTCGAACACCGGATCGGCACGGTCAGGACCGTCGCCGTCTGGGCGATCGGGCACGTCGCGGGCGTGTTCGGCGCGATCGGGCTGGTGGACCTCACCGGCAGCGCACTGACGTCCGAGCTGGACGTCGGCCCGTCCGGCGGCGCGATGGCCGCCGCCGCGGTGCTCACGGCGACCTTCTCGACCCGCTGGCGCTTCTGGACCCGCGCCACCCTGATCGTCTACGTGCTCGGGTCACTGCTGGTCATCGGGCACCTCGCGGACGTCGTGCACCTGGTGGCGGTCACGATCGCGCTGCCCCTCGGCCCCCTGTTCGTCCGCCGTGCGACCCCGGTGACCACCGGTGACCGGGCGATCGACCTGCTGGAGACCTACGGCGGCGGCACCATGTCCTGGATGGCCACCTGGCCCGGCACCGAGTACCTGTACGGCGATGACGGCTACGTCGCCTACCGCCGGCACGCGGGCGTCGCCATCGCGCTGGGCGACCCGGTCGGCTCGGCCGGCTGGCGCCGCGAGGCCCCGCGAGCCTTCGCCGCGCACTGTGCCGAGCTGGGCCTGGTGCCCGCCTGGTTCTCGGTGAGCGAGCAGACCACGGCCGGCATGCGCCGCGTCCAGGTCGCCGAGGACACCCTGGTCGACCTGCCGGGACTCGAGTTCCGCGGCAAGAAGTGGCAGGACGTCCGCACCGCGCGCAACCGCGCGACCAAGGACGGCATCACCTTCCGCATGGTCACCCTCGCCGACGAGTCGCCGGCTATCATCCGGCAGGTCAGGGACGTGTCGGCGGGCTGGCTGAAGAGCAAGCACACCCCCGAGCTCGGCTTCACGCTCGGCGGCGTCACCGAGGCCATGGACCCGCGCGTCCGGGTCGGCATCGCGGTCGACGAGCACGGCACGGTCCACGGCGTCACGTCCTGGCTGCCGGTGCTGGACGGCGCCGGCGAGCCTCGCGGCTGGACACTCGACATGATGCGCCGCAAGGCGGACGGCTTCCGTCCGGTTGTCGAGTTCATGATCGCCGAGGCGTGCCTCGCCTTCCAGGCCGAGGGCGTCGACCTGGTCTCGCTGTCCGGCGCGCCGCTGGTCCGGTCGGACAAGGGCAGCGTCGGCCCGGTGCAGAAGTTCCTCGACGTCACGGGCAGGCTGATGGAGCCGCTGTACGGGTTCGCCTCGCTGCACGCGTTCAAGGCCAAGTTCCAGCCCCGCCGTGAGCCGCTGTACCTGGCCTATCGCAGTACGGGTGACCTGCCAAGGATCGGCGCGGCGGTCCTTCGGGCGTACCTGGCTAAGCCGGCCAGCGCCGCGCGGCGGCGGCCAGTGCCGACCGTGCGCCCGTGGCCAGCTCTCGTACCAGCTCCGCTGCTGGGAGTGGACGCGCGAACTCGTATGACTGCCCTGCCCACAGGGACATGGCCTCTTGGTCACCGGCTCGGCGCAGGTCTCTCGTCAGCTGGTGCACCTGCGGGTACGCCGCGGGCGCCGCGCCGGAGTGCGCCGTCAGGAAGCGGTTCACCAGCCCCCGCGCGGGCCGGCCGGTGAAGGCGCGGGTGACCGCCGTGGGCACGTCGCCGGCCGCGAGCGCCGCGAGGTGGAGCGGGTTCGCCCCGCTCTCCGGGCAGGGCAGGAACATCGTGCCCAGCTGCGCGGCGACCGCACCGGCGGCGAGCACGGCGGCCACGTCCGCGCCGCCCGACAGCCCGCCCGTCGCCACGAGTGGCACGTCCACCGCGGCGGAGACCTTGCGCAGCAACGGGATCAGGCCCGTGTGGTCGATACCCTCGTTGGCGAAGGTCCCGCGGTGGGCGCCGGCCTCCTGGCCCTGCACGCAGAGCCCGTCGGCGCCGGCGGCGACCGCCTCGCGGGCCTCGTCCGCCGAGGTGACGGTCACCAGGACCAGCGAGCCGTGCCCCTTGACCTCTGCGATCACCTCCCGTGACGGGCAGCCGAAGGTGAAGCTGACGACCGGCACGTTCGCCTCGTACAGCACGTCGAGCTTGGCGTCCCAGTCGTCGTCCCCGCCGACGGGGTCGCCGAGCGGTACGCCGTACCGCTCGGCCTCCGCCCGGAGCCGTTCCGCGTACTCCGCGACCGCCGCCGCGTCCACACCGGACCGCTCGGGCACGAACACGTTGAGCCCGAACGGTTCGGCCGTCAGCTCGCGGGTCCTGGCGAGCTGGTCGCGGACGGTGTCCGCGGTCAGGTAACCGGCGGCGAGGAAGCCGAGGCCGCCGGCGTTCGACACCGCGGCCACCAGTTCCGGCGTCGACCCGCCACCCGCCATCGGCGCCTGCACGATCGGCTCGGGCAGCTCGTCGAGAATCGTCATCGTTCCTCCCCTGGGAACTCCTGGCCGGTCAGCCGGAGCAGCGGCGCGGCCTTGACCGCGGTTTCCGCGACCTCGTCGTCCGGTGTGGACAGCGCGATGATGGCACCGCCGACGCCGTAGGACACCCGGTCCTCCGACGCCACGACCGTGCGGATCACGATGCTGAGGTCGGCGGCGCCGGACAGCGAGAAGTAGCCGAGCGCGCCGGAGTACACGCCCCGCGGCCCGCCCTCGAGCCGGTCGATGATCTCCATCGTGCGGAGCTTCGGCGCGCCGGTCATCGAGCCGCCCGGGAACGCGGCGCGGACGGCGTCGACGGCGGTGCGGTCCGGCCGCAGGCGCGCGCGGACCGTGCTGACCAGCTGGTGCGCGGTCGGATGCGTCTCGACGTCGAACAGCCCGTCCACGGTCACGCCGTCGACCGCCGCCACGCTGCCGAGGTCGTTGCGCACGAGATCGACGATCATGAGGTTCTCGGCGCGGTCCTTGGTGGACTCGGTCAGCGCCCGTCGCAGGACGGCGTCCTCTGCCGGCGTGGCCCCACGGGGCCGGGTGCCCTTGATCGGCCTGGACTCGGCCATCCCGTCGGCCGTGACCAGGAGAAACCGTTCCGGCGACGCGGAGAGGACGCTCAGCTCGCCGAACCGGAGCAGGGCGCTGAACGGCTCCGGGTTGGCGTGGCGCAGGCGGCGGTAGGACGGCCAGGGGTCGAGCTTGCCGTCCGCGGTGAGCTGGTTGGTGAGGCACACCTCGTAGGTCTCGCCGGCGGTGATCTCCAGCTGGCAGGCGGCGATCAGGTCGAGGTAGGCGGCCCGGTCGTGGCGGAGGTGGAACGGCCCGAGGTCCGGCGCCGGCAGGTCGGTGGGCTGGTCGGTGAGGGTTTCCAGCACGGCGGCGACCTCGTCGAGCCAGCCGTCCGTGCCGTCGAGCGCCAGCAGGTGGACCTCGTCGTTGTCGTGGTCGAACACAACCGCCCGGTCGGCGAAGATCATGGCGGCGTCGGGGTGCTCGGCGCGGTGGGTGTGCCGCGCGCCGCACTCGGCCTTCAGCTCGTAGCCGAGGTAGCCGACCCAGCCGAGCGCGAAGCCGAACGGCAGGTCGGGCGGGGTGACCCGGTGCCGGGCGAGATCATCGGCGAGCCAGTCGAGGAAGCCACCGTGGACGGTCTGGTCGCCGTCGGCGCTGCGGACCGTGACCGTGCCGGTGGCGACGTCGGCGGTGGCGACCCGTGCGTGCGGTCCGCCGGCGTCGCCGAGGACGGAGAAGCTCCGCTGGTCGGCGCTGTCGAGCCAGAACGCGTAGTCGGCACCGGCGTAGAGCGTGTCGAACACGGTCTCGGCACCGGCTTTCGTCGTGACGCGCCGGTGGGTGATCGTCCGTGCCGGCGGTGTCCCGAGTACCTCGACCACCGGCCGGACCCGGGGTTGGCGGAGGAAGTTCGCGAGGAGCTGGTGCCCGTGCTCGGTGCGGATGGACTCGGGGTGGAACTGGACGCCCCACTGCGGCCGGTGGCGGTGCCCGACCGCCATGAGCACACCGTCGTCGCTGGTGGCGAGGGGTTCGAGGACGTCGGGCAGGCGTGTGACGGCGAGCGAGTGGTAGCGGACGGCGTCGAAGGGCGCCGGGAGGTTCGCGAAGAGGCCGGTGCCGTCGTGGTGGACGGGTGAGGTCTGGCCGTGGCGGACGCGCGGGGCCGGGCCGATCGCGCCACCGTGGACGTGGCAGATGCCCTGGTGGCCGAGGCAGACACCGAGCAGCGGCACGGTGGCGGTGCGGATGACGTCGGCACAGACGCCGAAGTCGGCGGGCCGTTCCGGCCGGCCGGGACCCGGCGAGAGGATGACGTGGGTGTAGCCCTCGAGGTCGACAGGCTGGTCGTTGCGCACGACGACGGGCGCCACGCCGGTGACCGCGCCAACCAGGTGGCACAGGTTGTACGTGAACGAGTCGTAGTTGTCGATGATCAACGTGCGCATAGCCATCTCGGAGCTTCACCGATGGCCGTCGCGGACGCAAGGCGTCATCCATCACGTGGGGACCGGCGCTCGTCCGGCGGTCTCGTCGAGGTCGCGGAGGAACCGGGACGACTCTCCCGCTTGTTCGGTGTAGCCGCGGCGGCGGTAGAACTCGTGTGCGTCGTGACGGCGGCGCGCGCTGGTGACCTCCATGTGCACGCAGCCATGACTCGCGGCGAACGACTCCGCCGCCGCCACGAGCTGACCGCCGACACCCGTGCGGCGGGCCCGGTCGGCGACGACCAGTGCCACGATCCGGCCCCACGAGCCGGTCCGTTCGAAGAACGGGCAGATGTGGACCGCGACGAGCCCGAGGAGGTCGCCGTCCGTCTCGGCCACATAGGCCGCGCTGGGCGGGTCATGCCGCCAGGCCTGGATCCGGGTCGCTGTCGTCGCGGTGTCGACCTGGGCGTAGCCCAACTGGTGCAGCAGATCGTTCACGGCCGCGGCGTCGGCGGTGCGTGCCAACCGTATCCGCATGGCTCGACTACGCGATCGGGAAGTCGAAGTAGGTGTCCGGATAGGGTTCGTCCGTCAACGTGTAGTGCCACCACTCGTTGTCGTACCGGCGGAACCCGCAGTCCTCCATGATGGCGCGGAGGTGCCGGCGGTTTTCCGCCTCGACCGGCGTGACTCCCCGCGCGCCGTGATGTGAGACCGGATCCATCAGATCGTGGTCACCGCCCATGGGAACGAGTTCACCGGTGGCCAGGTGGTAGAGCGTCAGGTCGACGGTGCTGCCCCGGCTGTGGCCCGACCTGGCGGCCACGTATCCCTTCTCGAACATCGCGGGCCGGTCGATGTTCGGGTAGTGCCGTGACTTCGTCCGGCCGTCCTCCGGCTGCGCTGCCCAGCGCAGAAAGCAGTCCACCGCGCGTTGGGGACGGTACCCGTCCCAGAGAAGCAGGTCGAAGCCGAGGGACACGGCCCGCTCCTGCGCTCGGCCCAGGGCCGTACAGAGGGCCCTCGTGCCGACGATCCGATTCGCCACGTAGCCGTCCACCGGCTTGCCCGTGAAGTTGTCCCAGGTGGCGTACTTGGCGTCCCAGCGTATTCCGGGCACCAACTCGTCCACGAACACGAAGTCGTCGTTCATCGAGCCTTCCCCGTCAGGGCCAACGACACGAGCTGGTCGATCACCTCGGCGAGCGGCAGCCCCGCGGCCGCCATCATCCGCGGATAACGGCTGTACGACGTCAGGCCAGGAAAGGTGTTGACCTCGTTGAGAATCACCGTCCCGTCGTCCTTCAGGAACATGTCGACCCGGGCAAGCCCCCGGCAGCCCAGCGCGGCATAGATGGCTTTCGCCGTCCGCTGAACGACCAGGCGCGTCTCCACCGGAAGGTCGGCCGGAACGGTCACCGTCGAGTTCTCGGAACCGCTTTCCGGGTCTTCCTCCTGATGGATCTTGAAGAAGCCGTGGGAGAGACGGATCTGGTCCGGCTCACCCACCGTCAGGTCCGCATCGTTGCCCAGCACCGCGCAGCCCACCTCGCTGCCGGCGACGGCCTCCTCGATCAGCACCTTCAAGTCGAACCGCCTGGCGACCTCCACCGCACCGCGCAGGTCCTCTTTTCGAGAAACCTTGCTGACGCCGAAGGACGAGCCCGAACGGGCCGGCTTCACGAAGACGGGATAGGTGAGTTGGTCGGGATCGACGTCCTCGTTCGGCGTGACGGTCCAGAATTTCGGGGTGGCGGTTCCCGCGCTGCCTGCGACGATGTACGCGAGGGACTTGTCCATGCACAGGGCGGAACTCTGGACGTCACAGCCCGCGTAGGGGATGCCGGAGAGCTCCAACAGGCCCTGTATCGCACCGTCTTCGCCGAGCTTGCCGTGCAGGACGGGCAACACCACGTCCAGACCGATCGTTTCGTGTCGCCCCCGCTCCAGGACGAGCAGTCCGCGAACGCTTCTGTCCGGTGACAGCATGGCCGGCCGGCAGGGACCGTCCTCCCAGTCCGCGCCGGGGCCGTCACAGAGCTTCCAGGCACCGGTCCTCGTGATCCCGATCCAGAACGGTTCGTACTTCTCGGTGTCGAGGACCTTCGCGACCTCCTGCGCGGACTTGACGGAGACGGGGTGCTCCTCGGAACAGCCCCCGAACATGATCCCGATCCTCAACCTATTCATTCCGCTTCCCGCTTTCGAAGTTCAGGCAGTTGATGAGACTGTTTTCAACCGCGTCACGCAGGGCTTGGTCCGTGTAGTAGGCGGTGTGCGGACTGACGAGCGCATTCGGCAGCCGCTGTAGCCGTGACACCGGGATGCCTTCGAGAGGTCTGTCCCGGCAGTCGGCGTAGAAGATTCCTTCCTCGCCTTCGAGGACATCCAACGCCGCACCACCCAACCGCCCACTTTCCAACGCCCAAACGAGGGCCTCGGTGTCAATGAGCGAACCCCGCGCGGTATTGATGACGAACGCACCGCGTTTCATCTTCTCGATACGACGACGGTCCAGGAGGTGATGCGTGTCCGCGTTGAGCGGCGTGTGGAGCGTGACGATGTCGCTCTGCTCCAGCAGATCGTCGAGGGAGACGTAGTCGGCGGAGGTCCGCGGACAGATGTCGTAGGCCAACTTCTGGCAGCCGAAACCCCACAACCTGTCGATCACCGCCGCGCCGATGCGCCCCGTGCCGACCACCCCGACGGTCAGATCACGCAGTTCTCTCCCTGGCACGTCATGCAACCTGTAGTCCTGCACGTCCACACGACCAACAATGGATTTGGCGTTTCGCAGGACCATCAGCATCAGCATCAGCGTGTAGTCGGCCACACTGTCCGGAGAATAAGCGACATTCTCGACAAGAACACCGACTCTCTCGGCATATCTCACATCGACATGGTCATACCCGATGCTTCTCGTGGAGATGTACCCGACGCCGGCGTCACGGAGCGCGAGAAGAGTGGCATTCGTAATCCGGGCCTTGTGACCAACACTGACACACCGGTTTCCAAGCGCCAACTCGACGTTGGCCTCAGAAACCGCCGCCTCCGTGATCGTCGGCACCACGCCGAGGCGAGGCGCCAGCTCCCGAAAGAGGGCGGCCTCCTCCGGCCCACACCCATAAACCGTGATTCCCACGTCCGACACACCCGAGGAGGACGCGGACGCCGGCAATCCGGCACCGTGGGTCGCCGTACGCGCTGGTTCGCTGTAGGTCACGCCAGTCATCCAAGACAGCGCGATGTTGCCGGCACGTATCCAGTTCCCGATACGCCGGCAATACAGCAGTCCTTGCCGCGCCCGGCAACTCCTAGCCCGTCAAGGTCACCCCGAACCGGACCGGCGCCGAAGCGCGTACCGAACGGCATCGGCACGAGAGTGAAACCCGGCCTTGGCAAACAGATTGTTGATATGCGTCTTCACGGTTGCCTCACTGATCACCAACCGAGAGGCAATCTCCGGATTCCGCAGCCCATCCCCGATCAGCCCCAGGACCTCCCGCTCACGACCGGTCAGCCCGAAGGCCGCCGAATCCGGCTGCGGCACCGTCCGCGAAGCGAGAGCGAGCAGCCTTCGCTGCACCTCGGGAGAAAGCACGGTCTGCCCCTGAGCGGCGGCACGCACAGCCTGCAGGATCGTCTCGCGATCCGCCTCCTTGGTCAGATACCCGCTCGCCCCCGCCTGCAGCGCGGCCAGGATCGACGAGTCGTCGTCGAAGGTCGTCAGGACGAGAACCGTTGTGGCCGGCCCCAATGCGTGGATCCGGCCGGTCGCCTCGACGCCGCCCATGACCGGCATGTTGAGGTCCATCAGCAGCACGTCCGGCTGGTGCCGCGCCGCGGCCTCGACGGCTTCCGCGCCGTTGGTCGCGGTGGCCACGACACTCACGTCCGGGGCGAGGTCGAGCATCACCGCGAGTGCCTCGCGGACGGTCGCCTGATCGTCGGCGACCACCAGGGTGATCATCGGGGCAGCTCCAGTTCCACGGTCCAGCCGCCGTCCCGGGCGGGCTCGGCCTGCAGGGTGCCGCCGAGCAGGGCGGCGCGTTCACGCATGCCGACCAGGCCGACGCCGGTGCCGCCGGCCAGCTCACCGTCGCGTTTCCCGGTGGCGGGCCCGTTGTGCACGGTCAGGGTGACGCGGTCGTCGGCGAAGGCCAGGCGCAGGGTGCGTGTCGCGCCCGGAGCGTACTTGGCCGTGTTGGTCAGGGCTTCCTGCGCCACGCGGACCACCGTGTGGGCCGCCTCGGCGCTGACCGGCGCGGCTTCGCCGTCGATCGCGAAGTCCACCGCGTTGTGCTCGGCGAGCCGGCTCAGCGTCTCCGGCAGTGGCAGCGTGTTCTCGCGCAGGGCATGCACTGCCCGGCGGGTTTCGCTGATGCTGTCGACCGCCATGGCGCGAGCGCGGCGGATGGCGGCGGTCGCCTCCTCGTCGGACCCGTTGGCACGCAGAGCGTCGGCCATGTCCAGTTGCAGCGCGATCCCGGACAGCGAGTGGCCGAGGACGTCGTGGATCTCGCGGGCGATGCGGCCGCGCTCCAGCAGGGCCGCCTCGCGTGCTTCGGACTCCCTCGCCCGCAGGGCCTCTCCGGCGGCGCGTTGCGCGTTGCGCAGGGCGTCGAGCCGGTTCCGGTTGGCGATGCCGCTGTAGACCGGCAGGCCCACGGTCAACGTCACCCACCACTGCCACTGCGGGGCGGCGGGCGCCAGGTGCCCGACGAGCAGGGTCGCGCCGGCCGCGACCAGCGCACCGGCCGCGGCCACCCCGGTGGCGGCCTTGCGCGAGACGAGACGCCCACCGGCAGTGGCGGCGGCGATGTAGGGGAACACCACCGCGGTCGTCTCATGCGCGAGCGGGAGCAGCAGCGCGGCAAGCAGCATGTACGCGGTCATCGCGACGAGCTGGCGACGTCCGGTCAACCACCGCCATGGCACCAGGACCCCGGCCGCGGCGATCGCGACCAGGACGAACAGGGGCAGCGTGACCGCCGGGAACACGACGCCGCCGGGCCACCGGACGACGGTGACGACGATCGCGACGAGGACGAAGAACGGCAGGACCATCCCCTCCCGGAACCGGCCTTTCATCGTGGTCGCCTCGAACCTGGTCACATCCGTCAAGGTACGGCCGACCGGAGCCGATGTCCTGCGGCAGGCGCCGTATCCCGGGTGGAGAACCCTTTCCACCCGAACCTACGGCGCTCGCCCCACGACGAGAAGCGGCCGGGTCCGTAACGTCGGCGGCGGTCAGCACAGGACGCGTTTCCCCGCGGAAATCCCTTTCCCGACAAGGGAACCGCGATCCCTCCACCAACAGCCCGGGGAGTACTCATGCCTTCGATCGCACCCGACCAAGCCACCACCGGGAGCCGCAAGATCGCCGGTTCGGCCGCACGCGGGCTGGTCGGCATGCTGTTCTTCGACGTAGGCCTGCCGGTGCTCGCCTACTTCGCCGCCGAGCTGCTCGGAGCCAGTACGTACGCCGCTCTGCTCACCGGGACCGTCGTCGCCGGACTGCGGATGCTGTGGGTGGCGGTCCACCAACGCCGGCTGGACCCGGTCGCGCTGTTCCTGCTCGCGATGTTCGGTGCGGGGCTCGCGCTGACCTTCCTCACCGGCGACGCCCGGTTCGTCCTCGCCAAGGACTCGGCGATGGCCTGTGCCGCGGGCCTGGTCCTGGTCGTCAGCTGCCTGGTCAAACGCCCGATCGCCTTCTACGCGGCTCAGCGCCTCGCCCGTTCCGCCGGATCAGGGCGGCACGAGGAGTTCCAGGCCGGTGCCGGGACCGAGGCCATGCGTGCCCGCTGGGTCCGTGTCTCCCTGGTCTGGGGATTCTCCCTGCTGGCCGAGGCCGGACTGCGCATCACGGCCATCTACCTGCTGCCGATCGGCGTCGCGGCCAACGTCTCGCAGGCGCTCATGGTCGCCATGTACGCCGGACTGCTCCTGTGGACGGTCGTCACGGCCAAGAAGTCCTCCGCCGCCGCTCGATGAAGGCCCGGAAGACCATGCGAGTGTTAGTCGATCTGAACCGCTGCCAGAGCTACGGCCAGTGCGTGTTCGCCGCGCCGGAGGTGTTCCGGTTCCGCGGCGCGGAATCCCTGGAGTACGACCACGTGCCGGACGAGAAGCTCGACCGGCAGGTGCGGCGGGCCACGCTGGCCTGCCCGGTGCAGGCGATCACGCTCGGCGAGCAGACGTCATGAGGTCCGGACGGATCATCGTCGCCGGCGCGTCGCTCGCCGGGCTGGCCGCGGCGGAGTCGTTGCGGGCCAACGGCTTCACCGGGGAACTCGTGCTGGTCGGCGCCGAGCCGCACGAGCCCTACGACCGGCCGCCGCTGTCCAAGACCGTGCTGTCCGGCTGGCTCGGCACCGACCGGCTGCTGCTGCCGACGACGCGGAACCTGAACGCCCGCCGGCTACTCGGCGTCGCCGCGACCGGGCTCGACCTCGCCGCCCGCGAGGTGCGCCTGGCCGACGGCCGCGTCCTCGGCTTCGACGGACTGGTCGTCGCGACCGGCGCGCGGGCACGGCCGTGGCCGGTCGCCCAGGAGGCCGCGCTGCGCGGTGTCCACCTGTTGCGCGACCGTGACGACGCCGACCGGCTGCGCGCCGATCTCGCCGAGGGGCCGCGACGCGTACTCGTCGTCGGCGGCGGGTTCACCGGTTCCGAGGTGGCGTCGAGCTGCCACGACCTCGGGCTCCCGGTCACCGTCGCCCACCGAGGGGCGGCACCGATGGCGAGCGCGCTCGGTGACCTCGTAGGCGGGGTGATCGCCGCGCGGCAGCGAGCACACGGGATCGATCTGCGGGTCCACACGACCGTCACCGCGCTCGAAGGCGAGAGCAGACTGCGGCGGGCACGACTGTCCGATGGTGACGAGCTCGACGTGGACGTCGCCGTCGTGGCCCTGGGTTCGCTCCCCAACACCGGATGGCTGGCCGGCAGCGGTCTCGCCGCCGACGCGGGCGGGGCCGACTGTGACCCGGCGGGCCGCGCCCTGGACCGCACCGGCGCGATCGTGCCGGACGTGTACATCGCGGGGGACGTGGCCCGCTGGCGGCATCCGCACTTCGACGCGGCACCACAGACGTTCGAGCACTGGGGAAACGCCGTGGCGCAGGCGGAAGTGGCCGGGTACAACCTCGTCCACGCACCCGCGAACCCGCGACGGACGACGGCGTTGCCCGCGTTCTGGTCCGACCAGTTCGGGCTGAACATCAAGTCCATCGGCCTCCCGCACCTCGCCGACGAGGTCGCCCTCACCCAGGGCTCGTTCGACCGCGGCCCGTTCGTGGCCGCCCACGGGCGCAACGGGATCACCGTCGGCGCGGTCGCGGTCAACTCGCCGCGCGTCCTCGACGGCTACGCCGCCCTGGTCACCGAGCGCGCCCCGTTCCCACCCACCATCAACGCCACAGACTCCCCGGACCTAGTCGTCCACAAAGGACCGTCATGACCTACCCCGCCGCCGTCCCGTACCGCCGACTGCTCGACCACGCGAACAGGCACAACCCCTACCCGTACTTCGCCGAACTGGCCGGGAAACCGATCCAGCGACTCGACGAGCACACCTGGATCGTCACCGGCCACGCCGAGATTTCGGTGCTGCTACGCGATCCCCGCCTGTCCGCACAGGACGAGGTCGATCCGCGGGCCTCGACCGGGTCGGACGGGAAGCCGGTCCGCGGCCCGTTCCTCATGCAGGACCCGCCGCACCACGACACCCTGCGCGAGCAGACGATGCACCAGTTCGTGCCGCGCATCCTCGGCATGCGCCCACACATCGAGACGACGGTCGCGCGCCTGCTCGACCGGTATGTCGGGCCCGGCGAAATGGACGTCGTCGAGGCGCTCGCCTACCCCCTGCCGGTCGCCGTCATCTGCGAGCTCCTCGGCGTCCCGGCGGAGGAAGAACCGGTGTTCCACTCGTTCGCGGCCCGGCTGACCCGCGCACTCGACCCGGTCGAAACGCTCACCGAACAGGAAGTCGCCGACCTGGTGGAGACCAGAGCGGAGTGGCGCAAGTACCTGCTGCCGATGATCAGTCGCCGCCAGACCGGCCCAGGCACGGACCTGATCTCCGGACTGCTCACCGAGGGCGGGATGAACACCGTCGAACTAACCATCACCCTCGGCCTGCTACTCATCGCCGGACACGAGACCACGGTCAACCTCATCGCGAACGGCACCCTCGCACTGCTGCGCAACCCCGAGGTCCTCGACCGACTGCGCGCCGACCCGGATCTGGTCCCCTCCGTCGTCGAGGAAGTGCTACGCCACGACCCGCCGGTGCAACAGACCAACCGCCGGACCACAGCGGATGTACGGGTCGCGGACCGGATCGTACCGGCCGGCGACAAGGTGGTCCTGCTACTCCCGGCAGGCAACCGCGACCCGCGGAGGTTCGCGGATCCGGACCAGTTCTGGCCGGAACGCCCGAACAACACCCACCTAGCCTTCGGCGGCGGCGTGCACTACTGCCTCGGGGCCGCACTGGCGCGTATGGAAGGCCAGGCCGCCCTCGGCGCACTCGCCGCGAGGCTGGCCAACCCGCGCCTGATCGCCGACCCACCGCCATACCGACCGAACATGCTCCTACGCGGCCCGGCAGAACTCCGAATAGCCTTCGACGACGTGACGAAACCCGACACGCGGCTGCCACAAGTAGCTGGATGACCGGACTCACACAGACTTCGACCTGACGGCCGCATCAACCCAAAAGTTCGGCCCTTGTCGCAGAATCGCAGGCCACCACACAACCCGACCACGCCCGGGTCGGCAACCGACCGCACCGTGAAGTTGTGGGGGTTCGCCCCCACAACGAACAAAGACACCGGGAAAGCTGCGCATGCACCGAACATGCCGAGTGTGGACCTTACGGGCGCTTACTCGAACAAAGGTGACCACAGACGGGGGTCCGGGGGCGAAGCCCGCCGGGCGGGGTCTGGGGGTTGCACCCCCAGAAAACACGGCGAAACAGAAAAGGCCCGCGCTCTCCGCGAGCACGAGCCTGCCATCTGTGGAGCTGCGGGGAATCGAACCCCGGACCTTCTCGATGCGAACGAGACGCGCTACCAACTGCGCTACAGCCCCTGGTCTACGTGCGGGCGAAGCCTATCAGACCCCTACTCACCGACCGCACGCCGGTAGGGCAGGTTGCCCGGGTCCTCGAGGTTCTCGAAGGCCGGGTCCTCGTCGTCGACGTCCACGACCACGGCGCTGCCCCGGTAGACGGGCGGCACGGGCGGGGCGTCGACGACACGCTCACGGCGCGCGGGCTCGTCGTGCTGGTAGATCTCCTCGACGTACTCCTCGACCGTCCGGGGCTCGTGGGCCGGCTCCTCGACGTACTGGGCGGCGCGCGCGTAGGCCTCGGCCTGGGCGGCCGCCTGCGCGGCCTGTGCCCGCCGGACCCGCTGCATCCTGAACAGCCGCCGCTCGCGGATCTCGTCCTCGATCCGGACCTGGCGGCGCAGGTAACCGAGGTACGACACGAGCACGAGGTCGATGAAGCCGTGTGCCCACCACAGCTGAGCGAACACCACGCCGGCGCAGACCCCGGTGATGATCGCGCCGACGATCATGGCGAGGACGACCCGCTGCCGGAACGCGTACTTGGCGCGGGCGATGACGGCGGCGGCCTCGGGGTCGAACCCGCCCCGGCCAGGGCGGTACCGGCGTGGGTAACCGTCGTCGTAGTAGCTCATGTCGTCGTGGTCCGCGTCGTCATCCGCCACAGCCTCCGAGGCGTCCGTGACCTCCGCCACCAAATCCTGTGCTGAATCCTCCCGGATCTCATCGTCCTGCGCCACGGCGGCCTCCTCCGTGTCGAGTTCGGCCTCACTGGTTCCACTCCGCACCACGCGCGCCGCCAGCTCGGAGTCGCCGGTCTTCGCCACTTCCTGGCGCTTGCGCACGATCATGGGCACGAGGACGACGAGCCATGCCACCACGAGCGCGACCACAACGAGTGAGCTCGGCATGACACCTCCCCTGCGCACCACGAACACACCAAGACGACTCGGTCGCCACGTTAGTCACAACAGTCACAGGTGTGTCGGAGGCGCGCCGAACACAGAAGTGAACGAGAACGGGCGCGATCACACGTGCGAGGCGCGTCCCTCGGCCACGAGCCGGCCCACGAGTCCACTCGGAATGTCCTCTGTGGTCAGTGCGAAACAAAGATGGTCGCGCCACATCCCCGCCACGTCGAGGTACCGGCGAAACAGGCCTTCCTCACGGAAACCGAGCTTCGTCAGCACCCGGATGCTCGGCGTGTTCTCCGGCCGCACGGTCGCCTCGAGCCGGTGCAGACCGGCGTAGAAGAAGCAGTGGTCGACGACCAGTGCCGCCGCGGCCGTCGCGACGCCGCCACCGACCGCATGCGTGCCGACCCAGTACCCGATCCACGCCGAGCACAGCGAGCCACGAACCACGTTGCCGACGGTCACCTGACCGGCAAGCTGCCCGTCGACGGTGATCACGAACGGTAACGACATTCCACGCCGCGCGAGTGCCCGCAGTGTCGACCACTGCCCGGGCCACGCGAGTGCGGCGTTGTTGGTCTCCCAGTCTCCCGGCGTGGTGGGCTCCCAGGTCTCCAGGTGCCGCCGGTCGCGGCGGCGGACCCGGCTCCACGCGCTCGCGTCGGACAGCCTGGGCTTGCGTACCTCGAGCAGCCCGGCGGCGACCTGCAGTGGTCCCAGCCGGGCCGGCCACCCCGGATGACGCCCCATCGGGCCCTGGCTGTGGCTCAACTCAGCCACGCTGGGCCAGGAAGCTGACCTGGACCTCTTCCCCGAGGACGACTTCGGTGGTCTCGTCGTCCACCAGGATCAGGCAGTTCGCCTCGGCGAGCGAGGCGAGCAGGTGCGAGCCGGACTGGCCGAGCGGCTGGGCCAGGTACTCGCCGTTGCTCTCGTCGCGCAGCAGCTGCGCGCGCAGGAAACCTCTACGTCCCTTGACCGACACGACGGGCGACAGTAGCCGGGCGGTGATCTGGCGCCGGTGGGGGTTCCGCTTTCCTTGCGCGGCACGGATCAGCGGCCGCACCATCACCTCGAACACGACCAGCGCGCTCATCGGGTTGCTCGGCAGGAAGAAGGTCGGCACGGCGTCGGGCCCCAGCCGGCCGAAACCCTGCACGGACCCTGGATGCATGGCGACCCGGGTCATGTCGATGTCGCCGAGCTCGGACAGCGCGGCCCGGATCTCCTTCGCTGCCTCGCCGCCGACGCCGCCCGCGATGACCACGATCTCGCTCAGCAGCAGCCGGCCCTCGATGGTCTCCCGCAGCCGCCGTGAGTCACTCGCCACGATCCCGACGCGGGTGACCTCGGCGCCCGCGTCACGGGCGGCCGCCGCGAGCGAGTACGAGTTGACGTCGTAGACCTGGCCCTGCCCGGGAGTCCGGTCGTTGTCCACCAGTTCGTCGCCGAGCGAGATGATCGAGACCCGCGGCCGCGGGTACACGAGCACCTTGGACCGGCCGACGGCGGCGAGCAGGCCGACCTGCGCCGAGCCGATGGCCGAGCCGCGGCGCACCGCGACGTCACCGGTCTGGACGTCCTCACCGGTGCGCCGCACGAACGCGGCCGACGGCACCGGCTGGTTGACGGTCACCCGTGCGTGGTGGCCGTCGGTGTAGCCGAGCGGCACCACCGCGTCCGCGAGCGTCGGCAGCGGCGCGCCGGTGTCCACCCGCACCGCCTGCCCGGGCTGGAGCCGTCTCGGCTGCCTGGAACCGGCCGGGATCTCCCCGACCACCGGCAGGAGGACGGGCTCGGTGCCGGCCGCCTGGACGTCCACGCTGCGTACCGCGTAGCCGTCGACGGCGGCCTGGTCGAAGCCGGGCAGCGCGCGTTCCGCGACGACCTCCTCGGCGCACAGCAGCCCCTGCGCCTCGGAGATGGCCACCCGGACCGGCGCAGGCCGAACTGCAGCGGCAAGCGCCCGGCCGAGCTGCTCGTCGACTGACCTCATCGCGGTGACCTCACCGTACTGTGCTCAACGGGTCGCTATTCCCCGATTCTCCCGCGCAACCACGTACGCAGTTCTGGCCCATATTCGGGGTCTTCGAGCGCAAAGTCCACGGCGGCGCGCAGGAAGCCCCCAGGATTGCCCAGGTCGTGACGTCCGCCGCGGTGAACCACCACGTGTACGGGGTGTCCCTCGGAGATCAGCAGCGCGATCGCGTCGGTCACCTGGATCTCGCCCCCACGCCCCGGCTCGGTGCGCCTGATCGCGTCGAAGATCGCCCGGTCGAGCAGGTAACGGCCGGCCGCGGCGTAGGTCGACGGCGCCTCTTCGGGTGACGGCTTCTCCACCATGCCGTTCACCTTCTTGACGTCCGCGTCGTCGGTGTCCTCGACGTCGAACACCCCGTACGGCGAGATCTCGTCCAGGGGGATGTCGAAGGCGCACAGGACGGTGCCGCCGTAGCGGGCGCGGGTGTCGATCATGCGGCGGAGCACGCCGCGCGGGAGGACGAGGTCGTCGGGCAGCAGGACGGCCACCGCCTGCTCGTCGTCGTCCAGGTTGGGTTCGGCGCAGCCGATGGCGTGCCCGAGGCCGAGCGCCTTCTCCTGGATGGCGGTCTCGACCTTCGCGAGCAGGTTCGGGGCGCGGCGGATCTTCTCGACGAGCTTGTCCTTGCCGCGGCTCCTCAACTCCGCCTCGAGTTCGGGTTGAGCGCGGAAGTACTGTGCGACGGCGTCCTTGCCCGGTGAGGTGACGATGACGAGCCGGTCGAGACCGGCCTCGGCGGCCTCGGTCGCGACGTGCTCGATGCCTGGTGTGTCGACCACCGGGAGCAGCTCTTTCGGCACCGACTTGGTCGCCGGGAGGAATCTCGTACCCAGTCCGGCGGCCGGCACGATGGCGGTTCGGATGCCGGCTCGCCGGGCAGAGTCGTGGCCGGAAGTGACTGCGGTGGATTGCGCCATGGACAGCGACTCTAACCTCATGACGTGGCCAGGCCGGGGAGTGATCCGAACCAGCAAGCCGCACACACCAAGTGGCGGTGGCGCAAGGAGCTGCTCGCCGAACGCCGTCGGGTGCCCGCGGCGGTGCGGTTCGCCGAGGCGATGTCCCTGTCGACCCATCTGACCAGCGGCAGAATCGTGCGGCCCGGGCAGACCGTGTGCGCGTACGTGCCGATCGGGTCGGAGCCGGGGTCGGCGCAGATGCTCGAGGACCTGAACGACTTCGGCGCGCGCGTGCTGCTGCCGGTCGTCACCGGCGACGGGCCGCTCGACTGGGGGTGGTATGCGGGCAAGGAGGCACTGCGGCCCGGCCCGCACGGGTTGCGGGAGCCGATCGGGGAGCTGTTGGGGTCCTTCGCGTTGCGGATCGCCGACCTCGTGCTCGTGCCGGCGCTCGCGGTGGACAAGAACGGCGTTCGACTCGGACGTGGCGCTGGTCACTATGATCGGTCGCTGGCGGACACGTCGACCGGAACGCATCTGGTGGCCGTCGTCCGTGACCAGGAGATTTTCGAGCAGCTGCCGTCCGAGCCGCACGACATCCGGATGACGGCGGTCCTCACACCGAACCGGGGGCTACTGCGGTTCGTGTGAGACGCGATCCGCCATTTGCGCTCCGGACCCGCTCTGGCGCATTATTGCGGTTAGCACTCCATCGTCACGAGTGCCAGCGATTGGGGAGAGGGAGCCACCGGTGCCCACTTATCAGTACGCGTGTACGGCGTGCGACCACCGCTTCGACGTGGTGCAGTCCTTCAGCGACGCGTCGCTGACCGAGTGCCCTGAGTGCGGCGGCAAGCTGCGCAAGCTGTACGGCTCGGTGGGCGTCGTGTTCAAGGGCAGCGGCTTCTACCGCACGGACAGCCGTTCGGAGAGCAAGTCCGCGGCGGCGGCGTCCACGCCGGCCACCTCGCCGTCGTCCTCGGACAAGTCTTCGTCCTCGGACAAGTCGACGTCGACGTCAACGGAGAAGTCGTCGTCCTCGACGAAGTCCTCGTCGACGGCTTCTTCGTCTTCGTCGTCCTCTTCGTCTTCGGAGAAGAAGGCCTCCTGACGGGTTGTCCACAACCCGCTGAGTTATCCACAACCGCCCGGTAACAAGGGCGGTCGCATCGTCCTCCCGCCGTACCGTCGTCGCCATGCTCTCCCGACTGAACTCACGGTTGGCCCGCTGGCCTCGCTGGCTGGCGGTACGCCGGCTGGTGGCACTGGTACTGGTGCTGCTGGCGGCCGTGCTCGCCCTGCGCCCCGCACGCCGCGAGGCCGACTCGACGGTCCCGATGCTGGTCGCCGCCCACGACCTGCCACCGGGCACGACCCTGCGCGCCGGCGACGTCGAGGTGTCCCGGCTACCGCCGTCCTTACGCCCACCCGCGGCCCTGACCACCCCCACGCAGGTCACCGGCCGGGTACTTGCCAGCGCGACGACGGCCGGCGAGCCGCTGACGCGTGCCCGCCTGGTAGGCCCGGAGAACGCCCGCCTGTCCACGGGTGACCCGACCGCGTCGGCCGTCCCGTTCCGGCTGGCAGACCCGGCGGTGGCGGGCCTGCTGAGGCCGGGCACGCGGGTGGACGTGGTGACGGTGGCACAGAGCAGCGCGGACCCGCTTGTGCTGGCGACGAACGCGACCGTGCTGACGGTCCGCAGCGCGGACGAGGACTCGAGCCTGGTGGTGATCGCCCTGCCCCGCGAGGACGCGACGCTCGTCGCGGCAGCGGCACTGGACCAACGAGTGGCGGTGACTCTTCGCTAAGTGTGCTCTCCCTGGGCCATCGCACCCAAGCCAGTGCACGGTCCGCCCAGGTAGCTCATTACGCTGCCTCCGCATACCGACGCGAAAGGAGCTGCTGGTGTTAAAGGGCTTCAAGGACTTCCTGATGCGCGGCAACGTCGTGGACTTAGCCGTGGCCGTGATCATCGGCACCGCGTTCACCGCGATCGTGACCGCCATAGCCGACAGCTTCATCAAGCCACTGATAGCGGCCATCGGCGGCGCCAAGGTGACCGGCCTGTCCTGGCAGATCGTGAGCGGCAACGCCGACGCCAGGGTCGACTTCGCTGCCGTCATCTCCGCCGCCATCAACTTCCTGATCGTCGCCGCGGTGGTGTACTTCCTGATCGTCCTCCCCATGAAGAAGATCCAGGAACGCCGCAAGCGCGGCGAGGAAGCCGGCCCAACCGAACCCACGGACGTCGAACTGCTGACCGAGATCCGGGACCTCCTCCGCCAGCAGGCCGGGGCTCCGCACCAGCAGGCGGCGCACCCGCAGGCTCCGCAGCAGCAGGCTGGGCAGCAAGTGGCGCCTCAGCAGCAGGCACCACAGCAGCAGGGCTACCAGCAGACCCAACAGCTACGCCAGCCACCGCGCCCGCAACAGCCCCCGCCACCCCAGCAGCCCCCGAACCGCCCCTACTGAGCCCACACGATGCCGGGATGCCCGCCGCAGGCGGCCCCAGCGACCCAGCGGCGCCTTGAGACTCGTCTGGAGCCCTCCAAGGGGGCTCTGCTGCGGCCACACCCGTGCTCGTCTGGCCCCAGACTCTCAACCCCCGCGCCGATCCGCTCACGTCCACGCAGACACCCGATCTGCAGTTCGCCACCCACAGCGGCCAACCTCAGCACGATCCGGCCCCGCCGGCCTACCCCTCAACCAAGCCCAGCACGATCGCACTCACGAGGCCTGTCGTAGAACCACCCCGGCCCGGCGCGGCACAAGCCGGGCCGGGCGCCCCTCGACGCCACCGCGGCGACCGCGACGCCAGGCGCAGCCACCGCGACGTCGGCGCGGCTAGTCGCGGTCGTGGTGGGGTGGGCGTTCCTGCTCGTACCAGTCGTCGCGGCTGTCCGGGGGTTCGGGATCGCGCTCGTCGGAGGTCGTCGACGGCAGGACGTCGCCGAAGATCTCTTCCAGGGTGCGATCCCGGCTCGGCTGCCGGTCCGCGTCCGGGTCCGTCATCAGTCCAGTGCGGACAGCTGGTCGATCACGTGTGGGACCAGGGCCGACAGCGTCGCCATCCCGTCGCGTACGGCCGAGCGGGAGCCGGCCAGGTTGACCACCAGCGTGCTGCCCGAGATCCCGACCAGCCCGCGCGAGATGCCGGCGTCCACCGCGCCCGCGGCCAGGCCGGACGACCTGATGGCCTCCGCGATCCCGGGGATCGGCCGGTCGAGCACGCCCTGCGTCGCGTCCGGGGTCACGTCGCGTGGGGACACACCGGTGCCGCCCACCGTCACCACCACGTCGGCACCGCCGATCACCGCGGTGTTCAGCGCGTTGCGGATGTCCACGATCTCCCCGGCCACCGCGACCGTCCCGTCGACGATGAACCCGTTCTCCTCCAACAGCTCGGTGACCAGCGGGCCAACGTTGTCCTCGTGCTCCCCGTGTGCCACGCGGTCGTCCACGATCACGATGAGTGCCCTGCCCAGCCGCTGCGCGCTCCGTTCCATGCGCTCACCGTAGCTGTGTCTACCGATCAGCCGGCGGCACCCCGGCCAGCCCGGCGAGCAGGTGCCGCAACCCGAACTCGAACTGCTCGTCGAGGTCGAGGTCGAAGTCCGCGCCGGCCATCACCGTCTGGAACGTCGGGAACGCGCCGGAGGAGAGGATCGCGGCGAACGTCGTGTCCCGCGTGTCGATGAACTCCTCGTAGGTCAGCCCGGTCTCCTGCTCGGCGACCACCTCGGGCTCCAGGCTGACGGCCAGCCCACGCACATAACTGAACACCGTCAGGTGGACCTGGAAGATCCACTGTGGGGCGAACCCGGCGCCGGCCATGGCGCTCAGCACCCACTCGCTGTAGGCCAGCACGTTCGGCGTGACCTGCGGCCGGGTGAGCGACATGACCACGGGCACCCACGTGTGCCGCCGGAAGATCGCCCACAGCCGGCGCGCCCCGGCCCGGAGTGCGTCGAGCCAGTCGTCCGGTGGGGGCTCGGTGAGCCGGTGGTCCGCGAACGCGGTGTCGACCATGCGCTCGATCAGCTCGTCCTTGCTGGGTACGTGCCGGTACAGCGACATGGTCGCGACCCCCAGTTCGGTCGCCACCCGCCGCATCGACAGCGCGCCGGAGCCCTCCGCGTCGGCGATCGCGATGGCCGCGCGCACCACGTCCTCCCGGGTTACCTCCGTCGGTGGGTTCCGCGTGCGCGGCGTCACCGTGACCGGCGGTGGCGCGCTCGCCACCACGGTGCCGATCCCGGGCCGTGCGACGACCAGTCCCTCCTGTTGGAGGATCGTGAGCACTCGGGTGGCGGTCGCCATGGCCACGCCCCACCTCCTGGTGATCTGGCGCGTGGACGGCACCCGGTCGCCGGGCTTGAGCTCACCGGACGCGATGACCCGCCGAATGCTGGCCAGGATCTCCGCCGACTCGGCCATGACATCTCCTTCCGTACTAGTGCACCTGTCCCTACATCACGAGCAGGAGGCACGTGCACTAGGGCAGATACAGTGTACATACACCGGCAAGACGGAGCAGAGAACCATGAACGTGCTGATCTCGGGGGCGAGCGTCGCGGGGCCGGCCCTGGCGTACTGGCTGCATCGCCACGGCATCCAGGCCACGATCGTCGAGCGCGCGGAGCAGGTGCGCCCCGGCGGCCTGGCCGTCGACTTCCGGGGCACGGCGATGCGCGTGCTCGACGAGATGGGCATCCTCGGCGAGCTACGCGCCCACGCCACTCACTCGGGTGACGCGAAGGTCGTCGACGCGGACGGCAACCAGATCGCGATCATGCCCGGCGCGATCTTCGCCGGCGAGCTGGAGGTCCTGAAGACCGACCTGACCCGCATCCTGTACGACCTGACGAAGAACGACACCGAGTACGTCTTCGGCGACTCGATCGACACGCTCACGCAGGAGGCGGACGGCGTGCGGGTCGAGTTCGACCGGGGCGCACCGCGACAGTTCGACGTCGTGATCGGCGCCGACGGCCTGCATTCACGGGTCCGGGCGCTGGCGTTCGGCCCCAAGGAGCGGTTCACCAACCACATGGGGTACGCGTTCGCGTCCTTCAGCACCGCGAACTACCTGGACCTGGACCACGCGGGCGCGTCGCACGTGTCCGGCGACCGCTCGCTGAACGTGTTCGCCAGCAAGGAGAACAGGGCGGCCCGCGTCCTGTTCATGTTCCCGGCGAAGGACGTGCCGAGAACGCGCGAAGCACAGGAGAAGGCAATCCGTACGGCATACCAGCACGTCGGCTGGGAGGCCGGCAACCTGCTGGCAAGAATGCCCGAGGCGACGGACTTCTACTTCGACGAGCTGAGCCAGATCACGATGCCAGCCTGGTCAACCGGCCGGGTGGCACTGGTGGGCGACGCCGGTTACTGCGCGTCCCCCATGTCCGGCCGCGGCACCTCGCAGGCCCTACTGGGCGCATACGTTCTGGCCGGCGAACTGTCCACACAGGACACACTGGAGAAGGCGTTCGCGGAGTACGAGGAAGCGTTGCGCGACTACGTGGCCAGCACCCACGAGATGGGACGCATGGCAAGGGACTCGTTCAACCTCCCACCGTCGCAGGAACTGTTCGACGCCATCGCGGCCGCCGGCACGGGCGACGACACCATGGACAACCTGAACCTGAAGAACTACGCGACAAAGGTCCACTGACCACCCGAAAGCCGGCGGCGCCCCGAACCGCCGCCGGCCACCGGGGACAACCGGAAACGACCGGAAACCACCGGAGACCGCCAGCAGCAGTCAGACCGCCGCGAGTGGGATGCGGACCTCGAAGCGGCAGCCCGGGCCATGGTTGTGCGCGTTGATCCGTCCCTTGTGCGCCTCCACCAAGCCCTTCGCGATCGCGAGGCCCAAGCCTCCGCCCGCCTGCTCCTCACCAGCCGGTGACGGGGTCCGGGCCGCGCTCCCCCGGAACGCCACCTCGAACACCCGACCCAGCTCGGCATCGGGAATCCCGCCGCACGCGTCGTCGACCGCCAGGATCGCGTCGTGGCCGTCGATCGCGAGCTGTACGGCCACCGTGCCGTTCGGGGGTGTGTGGCGGATGGCGTTCGACACCAGGTTCCCGACCACCCTGGCCAGCTCCGGATCGGAGCCCAGCACGATCGGCGCCGTCGGCGCCTCGGCCCGGACGAGCACCCGCTTCCGTTGTGCCACCGGCACCTGCGCCGCCAGCACGTCGCTCACCACCTCGCGCAGTGCCACCTGCGACATCGTCAGCTGCAGCGCCCCGGCCGTGATCCGCGACAGCTCGAACAGGTCGTCGACCATCCCGGACAGTCGCCGGGTCTCGCCGCCGATGCGGGTCGCGTAGCCGGCCACCTCGCCCGGCGACGACACGACACCGTCTGCCAACGCCTCGGCCATCGCGCGGATGCCGGCCAGGGGTGTGCGCAGGTCGTGGCTGATCCACGCCACCAGCTCGCGCCGTGACGCCTCCGCCGCGCGTTCGCGCTCGCGTGCCTCCCGCTCCCACACGCTCCGCCGCGCGATCGCGTGTCCCAGCAACAGCGCCACCGGCAGCGTCACCACCATGACCAGCAGGCACACCAGCGACATCGTCGTCAGCGTCGCGTTGAACATGAAGCCGCTGACGCCCAGCACGCCGGTCAGCATGGCCACGATCGGGACCAGGACGAGGACGGTCATCGTCGTCGACAGGGAGCCGCGGCGGACCCAGTACAGCAGCGCGGTACCGACCGCGACCACCGGCAGCACCAGCGCGAGCGCCACCGGCAGGATGTGCAGGGCGTGCTCGATCATGTCCCCGAAGGACTCGCTCGGGTCGATGATCCCGGGCTCACCGGCGGTCATAGCGGTACCCCACTCCCCACACCGTGGCGATGCGGGTCGGTTTCGCCGGCGCGGTCTCGATCTTCTCACGCAACCGTCGCACGTGGACGGTCACCGTCGACTGGTCGCCGAAGTCCCAACCCCACACCTTCTCCAGCAGCTGCTCCCGCGTGAACGCCTCGCCGGAGTGCGTCAGGAAGAACGCCAGCAGGTCGAACTCCCGGGTGGTCAGCGCGAGATCGAGACCCGCGCGGGTGGCGCGGCGTGCGGTCACGTCCAGCCGCAGGTCACCGTCGACCACCTCGCCCGCGGGCGGCGCGGGCGCGGTTCGCCGGAGCACCGACGACACCCGCAGCGCGAGCTCCCGAGGGCTGAACGGCTTGGTCACGTAGTCGTCCGCGCCGAGCTGCAGGCCCGCGATCCGGTTCTCCTCCTCGCCCATCGCGGTCAGCATCACCACCGGCACGGAGCTGGTCGTCCGCAGGCGCCGGCACACCTCCAGCCCGTCGATGCCCGGCAGCATCAGATCGAGCACGACGAGGTCCGGCCGGTTCGCCTCGACCCACGTCAGGGCGTCCTCCCCGTTGTCGGCCAGCGCGACCTGGTGCCCGGCCAGCTCCAGGTACCTGCGCACGACGTCGCGCACGGTCAGGTCGTCGTCCACGACCAGCACCGTCGTCGCCATTCGCCACCTCCCGTGGTGACCGGGAAGGCCGGTCACCACGAGCCTAACGAGGCGGGCCGACACAC
>Ga0164298_10000066_pt1 | contig 52803 bp, 42 predicted proteins | sample Whisoiple_216_MG_FD_109713 | JGI IMG/M metagenome (GOLD analysis project Ga0164298, IMG submission 109713) | Unamended control soil microbial communities from upstate New York, USA - Whitman soil sample_216_MG | ecosystem: Environmental > Terrestrial > Soil > Agricultural land ...
ATCTCGGGCAGCGGCCTGGCCAGCAGCTCGCCGATCAGCTGCGCCGCGTGCGTCCGCCACTTTCCCGCCCGCTCGGCGAAGTACGCGGTCAGGCGGTCGCGGTAGTCCTCCATCGGCAGGACGAGGATCTCGGCGTCCCGGTAGGACACCGGGTCGTCAGGGTCCACTGTGGAGCGTGGGTCGAGCAGCTGGTCGTAGTTGTTCGGGTGCCCGCACGCCTCGCAGACCCCGCCGCTGCTGCCGGCCAGGCAGACCGGACAGGTGCCGGTGACCAACCCGTCGAACAGGTAGGTGCCGGCCCGGGTCGCGTAGGGCAGCCGCACCGTGCGGGTCCGGAAGCGGCCCGCCTCGTACAGGGCGGTGACGAACTCGAGCACCGCGTGCCGGTACACCTCGTCGATCGGCGGGAGGCCGGTCATCGAGATGCCCATCGCGGACAGCGAGGCCTCGATCGCCGTGGTCGACGTGGCGCACAGGGACTCCGGGGTGGTGCCCAACCTGCGGGCGGTGGACACCACGTAGCTCTGGCTGTCGTCGGTGCAGGTCGTGTAGGTCACCGGGACGCCGGTGGCCCGCAGGTAGCGGGCGTACACGTCGCCGGCCAGGTAGGGGCCGGCCATGTGTCCGATGTGGAGGTCGCCGTTGGACGTCGGCGTCGCGGCGACGACGATGGTCCTGGACATCTACACACTGGTCTTGTCGCGTGCGGCGAACTGCCCGGCCATGTCCCTGTCCCACCACACCGCGTACATCTGGAACTCCTCGACGCCGGTGTTCACCACCTGGTGGTGCGACCCCGGCGGGAAGCGCACGACGTCGCCCGCGGTGAACGGCAGCCGGCGCCCGTCGCAGACGATCTCCGCGGCGCCGGTCATGGCCACCCAGATCTCGTGCTCGTGGTGGCTGTGCGCGCCGGACTCGGCGCCCGGCGCGACCACGCACCAGGAGCCCTCGAACGGTGCGTCCAGTTCCGGCCAGGGCATCAGCCGCGTCGCGGCCAGTCCGTTGTCCGGCTTGAGGTTGGCGCGGTCGAACTTGCGGATCTCCATCATGGTCACTGCGCTCCTTGGGTCGCGGCCAGCGGGCGTTCGGTGTCTTCGGTGGGGTCGGGCGGCGGGGGTGTCCTGCGGCTCGCGAGCAGGTCCGCGACGATCTCCCCGGCACGCGCGGCCAGCACGCTGAGCAGTGAGTCGGCGATGCCGTGGGTGGCCTCGTTCACGCCCTGCAGGTGGCAGGTGCCGGTGAACGACGGCGGCAGGCTCATCCGGTAGCTGCGGTTGACGGTCACCTCGTCGATCCCCACGGCGGCCGCCATGTCCTGGACGATCCTCGGCATCCGCCGGACGAAGCCGGTGCCGAGCAGCACCACGTCACAGCGTTGCCTGGTGCGCTGTCCGGTCTTGCGGTCGACGAGGGTGAGCACGACCTCGCGGCCGTCCAGCTCGGCGGCGGCCACGTCGACCATCGGGATCATCTCGATGCGCTCGGTCCCGGTGAGCCGTTCGATGTACATCTGCCGGTACAGCGTGTCGAGCATGTCCGGGGTGAGACCGGCGTAGTTGGTCCGGTGCATCTCCCGCAGCAGCTGCTCCCTGGCCTCGGGCCGCGCCGAGTGGAACTCGTCGACGAAGGACGGGTAGTACAACTCGTTGGTGAACCTGCTGACCTCGTAGGCGTTCAGGCCGATCGAGCGCATCACCATCGCGCAGTGCGCCCGCGGGAACGCCTGGTGTGCCGCGTACAGCATCTCGGCCGCGCTCTGCGCCCCGCCGACGACCACGATCCGGCGTGTCCGTTCCGGGTCCAGCTCGCCGATCCTGGCCGCGAACTCGGTGCTGTGCAGCATGAGCTCGCGCGGGATGCCGGCGAGCACCTCGGGGATGTAGGGGTCCCGCCCGGTCGCCATCACCAGGTGCCGGCACACCACGCCGCCGCCGTCGGCCATCTGGACGAGCCATTCGCCGGTCCCGTCCGCGATGCCGAACGGCCGGACCGACACGCACCGCCTGCCGTAGTCGATCCGCACGTTCGGCAGGGACTTGGCGACCCAGCCGAGGTAGCCGGAGATCTCCATCCGGTACGGGGTGAAGCTGCCCAGGTTGATGAACTGGTCCAGCCGCCCCACGGAGTGCAGGTAGTTGACGAAGCTGAACGCGCTACGCGGGTTGCGCAGTGTCACCAGGTCCTTGAGGAACGACACCTGGCTCTGCGTCCACGGGATCAGCATGCCCCGCTGCCACACCACGTCGTCCTGCTGTTCGACGATCAGGGTGTCCTTCGCCAGCTCCGTCCGCGCGAGCTCCTCGACGGCGACCCCCAGCGCGAGGCCGGACGGCCCCGCCCCGATCGCCAACAGCTCTACTTCCTGAAATCGCACCGCAATCCCTCCGGGTTATCCGCGCCGACCGATGGCCGCGTTGGTCGCCGCGGTGGTCGCGACGAGGTCGATCAGGTCCGTGACCGTGCGTGCGGCGTGGTAGGCGCGCAGGTCGAGCGTCACCGCCAGCCGGCTTTCCAGCTGGGACAGGACCTCCAGCGACGCGAGGCTGTCCCAGTCGTGGACGGCGAGGACGGGACGCGCGCGCAGGTCGTCGACCGGCTCCTTCAGCACGTCGCAGAGCGTGTTCAGCACGACGGTCGCCGTGTCGTCGATGTCAGTCATCATCCGTGTCCAGGTAGGTGATCCAGGTGGGCAAACAGGTCGGCGCGGTGGCGGGCACGACCGTGTACGTGCCGTCCTCGCCGGACGGGGTGAAGCCGGCCTTCTCCCAGAAGCCGTCGGCCACGCCGTTGCGGTTGGTCGGCACGTAGCGGCCGACCAGCGCGGTCGCGCCGTTCTCCCTGGCGCGGCGCACGATCCAGTCGACGATCGCGAACTCGACGCCGCGGCCGAAGACCCGGCAGCTCAGCACCATGTTCAGCACCCACCAGATCCGGCCGCGGCACTCGACCCACGCGGCGCCGACGATGCCTTCGTCGCCGAAGCGGTCCGACACCGCGAACGACACGACCAGGTGGGCCGGATCGGTGCTCATCGCGGTGGTGGCGCCTTCGTCGAACCGGCGCCCGGTCAGGTTGAACTGGTTGGTGCGGGCCGAAAGCTGCGCGACCCGGCCCACCTCGAAGGTGGTGACCGGATGCGCGGCCACCCGCGTCCGCAAGGCCCCCAGGTAGTCCTCCGAGGAGGCGAACCCGGTGGAGAAGTCGGTGCGCAGCGCGCGTGAGCGGTACAGCTCCGGGCGCCTCAGGTCGGTGTCGGTCAGCTCCGGCACGTCGAACCAGCCGGGCCGCAGCAGCGAGCGGACCAGGTTGGCCGGGTCGCCGTCGGCCGCCACCACCGCCACGTCCGGCAGTTCGGCGGCGACGTGCCCACGCTCGAACGGCGAGTCGTCCATGAACACGAACGCCTGCACGCCCAGGTTGAGCGTCTCGGCGGCGTCGCGCAGGTTCTCGGCCTTGGCCGACCAGTTCACCGCGCGCACCGCGAAGTCCTGTTGGCGCAGCAGCATCTCCGGATGACCGGCCAGCGCCTCGTCCACCGGCTCCGCGTCGTTCTTGCTGGCCAGCACGAGGATGACGCCCTGCTCACGCAGCCGCCGCGCGGTCCGCTGCAGGTCCTGGTAGCAGTTGCCGGGGTACAGCCCGCCGAGCTGCAGCCCGGCCACGCCGGCCTCGCCGAGCACGCCGCCCCACAACGTGTTGTCCAGGTCGAGGGCGAGCACCTTGCGCGAGAGCCCCGAGCGGGCCGCGACCACCCTCGCGACCTGCCGGGCCAGCACGAGCAACGCGCCGTCGGTGTAGGGCAGGTCGGCGTAGGCGTGCAGCCGGTCGTCCCGGGCCGCGACGGCGTGGTCGGCCAGCTCGCCGGCCAGGTCCACGACCGTGATCCGGCCGTGCTCGCCGGCCAGGCCGAGCAGGTCCGCGTTGAGCCGGTGCCAGGCGCGGCCGACCGCGGCGCGAGCCCGCCAGCTGATCACCGACTCCCGAAGCCGTGCCGGGACCGGGACGGTGTGCAGCACGAGCGCGGCCGGTGTGCGCCGCAGGCTCGCCAGGAGCAGCCCACGCAGGTCGGCGAAGCGGTCCTCGAGGTGTGCCGCCAGGCCGTCCGGGTCGGTGGCACTCCACTCGCGGGGCAGGAAGTACCGCTCGTCGAGCAGGCACGTGACGACGTCGGGGGAGCCGGCGAGCTCGCCGGCGGCCAGTGTCAGGTCGAACGTGCCGTAGTCCCCGAGGTGGAGGGCCGGCTGGACGCCGGTGGCGACGAGGGCGGCGCGCAGCAGGTGCTCGAACGGCCCGATCGTGCAGGTGGCCAGCACGGCCAGCGAGACCGGCCGCAGGTCCGGCGTGGCGGCCGGGAGGCCGGCGAGGACGCGGCCGGCCCGGCGGACCGCGGCTGGGTCCTCGACCCGCGCGAGCCGGCGCCGTACCGCGGGTGCGGGCGCCGCCTGCCCCGCCACCGCCTCGCGGAGGTCGTCGAGCAGTTCCGTGACGTCGTTCATCGGCTCCTGCCTAGATTCGGACGAGCGTGCAGTACCAGCGCATCCCGATCGAGATGCCGCCCAGCGCGACGAGGTCGCCCCGACGCAGCTCGCCGCGGTCGACGTAGGTGCCGAGCGCCGCCAGCTGGTCGGCGGCCCCCATGTGCCCGTGCCTGCCCGCGAGCTCGTGGTTGGTGGCCGCCAGCGGGACGCCGACCAGCGGGGCGAGGTCGGCGATGCCGTCCGGGTCGTTGATGTAGAAGAACCGGGCGAGGTCCGCGCGGCGCACGCCGGCTCGCCGGCAGGCCCGGTCGATCACCTCGACGACCCGCGCGTTGAGCTGCGCACTGAACGCCTGGAGCTGGCGGGGGTCCTTCTGGAAGTGCGCCTGCACGCGTTCGGTGCCACTGGGCGCGGTCGTGCTCGACCAGCCGGCCGGCGGCACCGGCGCGACGCTGCCGCCGTAGTCGGTGCGGAACCAGTCGCACATGTCGGAGTCGGTGAACTGCTCGGTGGCCAGCCAGCGGTTGTGGTCGTGGCCGCGGCGCAGGACCACGGCGACCGCGCCGTCGCTGTGCACGGCGCTGTTGACGTTCATCCGGTTGCGGTGGAACTCGCTGACCCGGTTGACGGCGGTGAACAGGACCGTGTCGAGCTCCGGCTGCGTCAGCAGCTGTCCGGCGACGGCGCCGAGCCCGGTGACCCCGCAGGCACAGCCCTCGGTCAGCAGCATCGTCTGCCGTTCCCGGATCGTCAGCTCCCTGGCCAGCGCTGCGGAGGAGTCCCAGTACGGGTACTCGGCCAGCTCGGAGTTGGCCACCACCACCAGGTCGACGTCCGCCGGCGCCACGCCGGCCCTGGTCAGCGCGTCGCGGGCCGCCTCGCCCGCGAGTGCGGTCGAGGTGACCCCGTCCGGGGCGCGGTGGAAGGTCTCGTAGCCCCAGCGGACGATGCGCTCCGGGTCGGTGACGTAGTCGCCCGCGGTGCGCCGGACGTCCTGGTCCTCGCCGAACGCGTATCCGAAACCGGCGATGCCGAATTCGACAACAGGTCCTGCCATTGGTGCTCCTCTCGCCGAGCCGGCCGCCGGTATTCGGGCAGCACGAATTCCGTCGCACGAAACTGGTTGGCGGGAATTCATGGCCTGTTACCGGTGCCTGAGCTGGGCTCAGAACTGGTCCCTCAGCACGTTGTGTGGGAATCGTGCCCCACGTTCCACCGCTCGACAACCGCTTGAGGATGCTCGGTGTTCAACCGAGGTCGGTATACCCAGTTGAACACCGAGGCACGGATTCATGATTTCTTCGACCCGATTCGCCGTTCCAGTTGTTGGGCGAACTCGATCCACTCGTTGGCGCACCGGCGGGCCAGCGCGGCGAGGATGTACACGGTGTGCGGTGGCACCGTGTCGACCAGCTCCTGCCACTCCTCCTCGGCGATCACCCGGCGCACGAGCCAGCGCAGCACCCGGTTGCCCGTGTGCGCGAAGCGCAGGGACGGGTCACGCTCCAGCCCACGCAGGACGTCGTTGCGTTCCTGTGTCGAGAGACGCTCGGCGTAGTCGTGGGTGGACGGCGTGGCCAGGCGCCGGGCGGGCTGGCCGTCCCGGCTGGCCCGTGGCCGGCGGGCCGGTGCCGGGTCCTCGCCACGCTGGATCCGTTCGCGTACGTCACGCACGGTGGCCGGGGCGATCCCGGCCGCGCGTGCGATCGCACGCAGCGACGCATCCGGGAAGGCCGCGATCAGTCGACTCGCGACGCGCCGTCCGTCGGTGCTGTCCAGTGGGCGGACCCGGCCGTCGCGGCCGATCCGGGCCGTGCCCTGGGGAAGCCCCTCAATGCGTCCGCGGACCGCGGCCACGGTCCGCGGACCCAGCCCGGCGGCCGCGGCGATGGCCCGGTTGGACCAGTCCGGATGCGAGGTCACGATCCGGGCCACCGCGGCCTCCCGGTCCGCGTAGGACAGCGGCATGCCGTGGGCGACGTTCGCCTTGACCGCCAGGACGAACGCGTCTTCCTCGCTCCCGTCGAAGAAGACCACGTCGATCGTGTCCTGGCCGCGCAGGCGGGTCGCGCCGAGCCGGTGCATCCCGTCGATGACCCGCATGGTCGGACGATGCACCAGGATCGGCGGCAGCGCGCGGTCCGGTTCGGCCAGTACTCGGATGTGTTCGGCGTCCTCGCCGACCAGCCGCGGCGAGTCGGCCGGTCGCAACGTGGCGACCGGAACCGTGTATGTGAGCTGGTCCGCCGTCGGATAACCGATCGGCGGCGACCCCTCCCCGTGTTCTGCCAGGTCAGCCTCGTCCAAATCAGCCGAGTGACCCTGGCTGGGACCGTGTTGAACTTGCCCGGGCAATCGGCACCCCCTATCGAGTTGTAAATGGCGAAAAAAAGTCATATCCTGAGCGGGTTCGGCCCCCTAACGCCGATTCGTGCCAATTGTCTCGGCACTGTTCCGACGTCGCCGCTCCCCTTGATTTTCGGTTTCGTGCAGCCGTCGACGAATTAGTGAACTTTCGTCGACTGTGCCCTGTTCTGAATCAGGATTAGGGTGGCTCGCGAGATAGCATCATCAGTGCCCTCCCCCTTCGTGGCCTCTGAGGGTATGTCGTCAATCTGCCCGGAACTAGGTGCTCAAGTGAGTTGTCGGCAAACAGTTGAGCGCTGCTCTGAATGGATTGAGTGGCGGGCGTTCGGTGACCTTGTCGGCGCGGTTCCGGGTTCGTTTAACGGGTTGTCTCACCGAGGAGTTCGCTGGACGATCAGCAACCGTGTTGGCCGGGGGCGCCACGCGCGGCCCGATGCCGGAGGTGCTGTTCAACTGGTTTACCGAATCCAGTTGAACATCGCGGTGCGGCTATTCGGCGGCCATGGTGCAGCTATTTGGAGGGGCGCATTATGCGTAGTCTGACGCACGCTGAAGCGGTCGAGCGGGGCACATTGCTGCGCGTCCGCTCCTATCGGGTCGACCTTGATCTGACGACCGGCGACGAGACATTTCGATCTACGACACGAGTCGTCTTCGAGGCGGGCACGGGCGCTGCCAGCACATTTCTCGACGTGCGCCCCCGCGCCCTGCTTTCGATGACCCTCAACGGGGTGGAGCTGGGCGCGGTCCCCGAGGACGGCCGGGTCACCCTGTCCGGCCTGGCCGCCGAGAACGAGCTGGTCGTGGTCGCCGACATGGCCTACTCACGGGAGTGCGAGGGGCTGCACCGGTACGTGGACCCCGCCGACGGCCGGATCTACCTGTACGCCTTCGTGTTCATCGACAACGCGCCACGGGTCTTCGCCTGCTTCGACCAGCCGGACCTCAAGGCGCCGTTCACGTTCACCGTCACCGTGCCGGACGACGACTGGAAGGTGTTCGGCAACGCGCCGGCGACGCGGGTCGGTCCCCGGCGCTGGGAGCTGGCCGAGACGGCACCCCTGGCCACCTACCTGACCACGCTGGTCGCCGGCCCGTACGAGTCCTTCCACACCGAGCACGCCGGCGTGCCGCTCGGCCTGCACTGCCGGGCCTCGCTGGCCGACGGGCTCGCCGGCGACGTCGAGGAGGTCTTCGAGATCACCGGGCAGTGCCTCGACGAGTACGAGCGGATGTTCGGCGTGCCCTACCCGTTCGGCAAGTTCGACCAGGTCTTCGCCCCGGAGTTCAGCGTGCTGTCGCTCGACCACCCCGGCTGCGTGCTGTTGCGCGAGCTGTACCTGTTCGCCTCCCCGGTGCCCGACAGCGAGCGGGAGACCAGGGCCGTGGTCATCGCGCACGGCCTGTCCCTCATGTGGCTGGCCGGGCTGGTCACCAACAGATGGTGGGACGACCTGTGGCTCGGCCAGGCCTTCGCCGACTACATGGCGCACCGGGTCACCAGCGACGTGACGCGCTTCTCCGGACCGTTGACCACGTTCGCCGTCCGGCGCAAGGCCCAGGCCTACGTGGCGGACCAGCGGCCCTCGACGCATCCGGTCGGCCTGGCCGGACCGGACGTGCGGACGGTGCTGCTGGAGCTGGACCGGATCTCCTACTTCAAGGGCTCCTCCGTGCTGCGTCAGCTGGCCGCGCGGGTCGGCACCCCGGCACTGCGCGCGGGCCTGCGCACCTACTTCACCCGCCACGCGTACGGCACGGCGACGTTCGCCGACTTCCTCGCCGCGCTGGGCGAGGCCACCGGAACCGACCTGACCGAGTGGGCCCGGGTGTGGTTCAGCACCTGCGACGCGAACACGCTGACCCCGGAGATCACGGTGGCGGACGGGGTGGTCACGGCCGCCGCCGTGCGCCAGGACGCCCCGGCCGCGCACCCGACGCTGCGCCCGCACACGATCGACGTGGGGTGCTATGGCGACGAGCCGGCCACCCTGCGGGTCGCGATCGACGGCCCCCGGACCGAGCTGCCGGCACTCGTCGGCAGGCCGGCGCCGAGGTTCGTGCTGCTCAACGACGGCGACCTGACCTACGCGAAGGTCCGCTTCGACGCCCGCTCCCGGGCCGCGCTGGGCGAGCAGCTGCCCCGGCTGTCCCCACGCAACCGCGCGATGGTGTGGTGCGCGGTGTTGATGGCCGTGCAGGACGGCGCCTACCCGGCCGCCGACCACCTCGACCTGGTGACCGGGATGCTCGCGGTGGAGTCGGACCCGGCCATCGTCGCCGAGGTGCTCGAGCAGGCCCGCATCGACGTGGCCGACCGGTTCCTCCACCCCGGCCGGCGCTCCGCCGCGCTCGCCAAGATCGCCGGCGGCATCCGCGACCGCATGGCCGGCGTCGCGCCGAGCGACGAGATCTGGCTGTGCCTGTGCCGGGGGCTCATCGAGTTCAGCGCCGACGCCGACGAGCTGCGTGGGTGGCTCGACGGCACCCGGCTGCCGGCCGGTCTCGTGCTCGACGACGACCTGGCGTGGCGGACCCGGTACCGCCTCGCGGTGCTCGGTGGCCTCGCCGAGGACGAGGTCGCCGCCGCTCTCCGGGCCGACCCCACCACGCGGGGCGAGCAGTTCGCCGCGAAATGTCGTGCGGCCAGACCGGATCCGGCGGCCAAGCGTGCCGCCTGGGACGCGATCACCGGCGACACCAGCGTGTCCAGTTACGGGCTGTGGGCACTGGCCGAGGGCTTCTGGCAACCGGAACAGGCCGAGCTGACCGCCGGCTACGTGCCACGGTTCTTCGCCGAGATGCCCGCCGCGGCCACGCTGCGGGGTGACCTCGTGCTGGACGTGCTGGTCCGGTTCCTCTACCCGCGGTACGCCGCCACGGCGGAAACACTGCGGCTGGCGGAGGAGCTGCTGGCCCGGCCCGACGTCGAGCTGCCACTGCGCAGGCGCGTCGCGGACTTCACCGCCGACCTGCGCCGGGTGGTGGCCGCCCGCGCCGCCGCCGGCACCGACTGAGCGGGCCGGAGGTTCTGGTGCGGGTCGGAGTGGTCGGTGCCGGCGTCGCGGGTGCGTTGCTCGCCTGGCGGCTGCGTCGGTCGGCGCCGCGGATCGCGGTCGAGGTGTACACCGGGGGACCGGCCGGCGGTGACGCGTCCGGTGCGTCCGGTGGTCTGGTCCGCGGCTTCGAGCGGGACTCGACCGCGGGCCGGCTGGCCGTGGCCGGCCTCGCGGAGCTGCGCGCGGACCCCGCGCTGCGGGCGGTGGCGGCCTACCAGGAGGTCGGGTCGGTGTACGTGCTGCCACCCGGCGCCGACGCGAGCGGTCCGGTCCGGGTGATCGAGGAGGCACTTCCCGGATCGGCGACAGTGCTCACCGGAGCCGGGCTGGCCGCGCGCTATCCGTTCCGGGGCCTGCCCGACGGGGTGACCGCGGTCGCCGAGCGGCACGCGGGGTACCTGTCGCCGGCCCGGTTGCGTGCGGCCGTGCTGGGCTGGCTCGCCGACGGCGGCGCGACGGTCCGGCCGGAGCCGGTGGCCGCCGTGGCGCCGGGCCCGGCCCTGCGGTTGGCCGGCGGTGCGGTCGCGGGCTACGACGCGGTCGTGGTGGCCGCCGGCGCGTGGACGCCGGCACTCCTGACGGCGAGCGGGCTGCCCACCGGAGGGCTCCGGGTCAAGCAGATCCAGTACACCGTGTACGAGGGGCGCCCCGACGGGCTCGGCCCGTTCGTCCTCGAACCCACCGGCATGTGGGGACGTCCGGCCGGGACGGGGTTCCTGCTGGGCCTGCCCTGCGACCGGTGGGACGTCGACCCGTCCGACCCGCGGCCGGACGACGCACTCGTGGAACGGGTCGCCGCACAGGCGCGGGAGCTGCTCGGCCACCCGCCGCCCGGGCACTGTCCACATCGGACGACCGTGTCGGCGGACTGCTACCGCGAGCCGCCGGGGTTGGCGCTGCGTGCGCTCGGTGGTGGCGTGTTCACGTTCACCGGCGGCTCGGGCGGGGCGGCCAAGACGGTGCTCGCCGCGAGCAGGGTGGCCGCGGCTACGCTGGTTCGCTGAGCGGGCCGCGGTCGTACTGGACCAGCTCCACGAGCAGCCCGGCCGGCCGGGCTAGGTAGGTGAAGGCGACCAGCATGGCCGAGCGGGCGCCGGCGCAGGGTTCCCGGTCGACGATGGTGAAACCATTGCCGTGCAGGCGGTCCAGCTCGGTCTCCAGATCGTCCACCTCGAGCGCGATGTGGTGCAGCCCCGGGCCGAACCTGGCGAGGTGGCCGTCGAGCGTCGAGCCGGGGCCGGCGGGGGAGACCAGCTCGATCATCGGCTGGCCGGCGCGTCCGCCCGGCTGCCAGAACTCACACGCCACGCGATACCCGGTCGCGACACCACTGTCGACCCTGGACATGTCGAGCGCGGCGAGGGTGGGTGCGAGTGCCGACGGCTCGTCGGTCACGAGCCCGATGTGGTCGATGCCGAGCAACATGGCACCGAGCGTAGACCGTGGACGATTCGGTTGGGGTGTAACGGTTTTCCGGATAGGAGACCGTCGTTTTCCACCGGTCGCGCCGTACCATTCGGTGCATGACGACCCCAGATGCGACAGAGGTTTCACTGCGGTCGGCCGTCGCGGGGGAGCTGTCCCGGGCACGGGCCGACCTCGAGCGGCTGGTCCGCATTCCCGGCATCGCCTTCCCCGAGTTCGACCACGCGCACGTGGACCGTTCCGCCGAGGCGGTGGCGGCGTTGTTGCGTGGCTGCGGCCTGGACACCGCCGTCGTGCGGGCCGGCGGCCAGCCCGCCGTCATCGGCCGCCGGCCCGCCCCACCCGGCGCGCCGACCGTTCTGCTCTACGCGCACCACGACGTGCAGCCCCCGGGCGACGAGACGCTGTGGGACAGCGACCCGTTCGAGCCGGTGGAACGCGACGGCCGGCTCTACGGCCGGGGCGCGGCGGACGACAAGGCCGGGCTGATGGCGCACGTCGTGGCGTTGCGCGCGTTCGGTGACGCCCTGCCGGTCGGGGTGGTGGTGTTCGTCGAGGGCGAGGAGGAGTACGGCTCGGCGTCGCTGTCCGACCTGCTCCGCGTGCACCGCGAGGCGTTGCGTGCCGACGTCATCGTGATCGCCGACTCCGCCAACTGGGACGTCGGCCGGCCGGCGCTGACCGTCTCCCTGCGGGGCATCGTCAACTGCGTGGTCGAGGTACGCACCCTCGACGCGGCCGTGCACAGTGGATCCTTCGGCGGCGCCGTGCCGGACGCGTTGACCGCCCTGGCCCGGCTGCTGGCGACGTTGCACGACGACGCGGGTGACGTCGCCGTCGACGGGCTCGCCGTGGGGGCGGAGTCCACACTGGTGCTCCCGGAGGAGCGGGTGCGGGCCGAGGCCGGCATGGTCGACGGTGTTCGGTTCATCGGCACCGGCTCGATGGTGGACCGGCTGTGGACCAGGCCATCGCTGTCCGTGCTGGGCGTCGACGCGCCGTCGGTCCTCCAGGCGGGCAACGCCCTGGTGCCGGTGGCACGGGCGAAGATCAGCGCCCGGCTGGCTCCCGGCGACGACCCGGGCAAGGCGTTCGCCGCGCTCCGCGACCATCTCGAGGCACACCGCCCGTGGGGTGCCGCGGTCTCGGTCGAGCTGGACGGCGGCGGCGCGCCCTGCGTCATCGACACCGCCGGACCGCACCACGAGACGGCCCGGTCGGCGTTGCGTGCGGCGTGGGACGGGGTGGCCCCGGTGGAGATCGGTGTCGGTGGCTCCATCCCGGCCGTCTCGACGTTCCAGGCGGAGTTCCCGGACGCCGCGATCCTCGTGACGGGCGTCGAGGATCCGCACACGCAGGCGCACGGACCCAACGAGAGCCTGCACCTCGGCGAGTTCGGCCGGGTCTGCCTCGCCGAGGCGCTCCTGCTGGCCGGTCTGGCCCGACCTACCGCCTGATCCCCGTACGGGTCTCGGGGTCACGAGACGCCAGCAAGCTCCCGGAAGGCGGCGGCGTCCATGGACAGCACCGCGGTGTCATAGGCGTCGATCATCGGGGGGACCACGTCGTCGTAGTTCGCCAGCCATTCCGGTGTGGTGTAGAGCGACTGGCCGCGTTCGACCCGGTCCTGTTCGGAGGGAAATGCCCGCAGCAGGAAATAGCCGTTGTCATTGTTCAGCGACGGTCCGTGTGCGACGACCGTGATTCCCAGGCTACGCATCAACGGAATCGTGCCCTCGCGGCTTATCCGGTCGAATTCCGCACGAGTGCCCGGCTTCAACGTGAACAGTCGAATCTCCAACAGCCATGAATTAGCGTTGCTCATAGTGTGCGAGTAGAGCACCGCGGAATGGGGGACGTCAATTAACGGGAAATCGAATGAGTCACCGGCACCCGTGCGGTTCCGGCTGCTGGGTCCGCTCGAGTTCTCCGCCGGCCCGCGCTGGTCCTCGATCGGCGCCCCGAAGCAGCGGGCGCTGCTGGCCGTGCTGCTGATCAACGCGAACCGCGCGGTGTCGGCGGACCAGCTCATGGCCGAGCTGTGGGGCGAGCAGCCGCCGCCGAGTGCCACCGGCCTGCTGGCCGGTTATGTCTGGCGGCTGCGTGGCAGCCTCGGTGACCCGGACGGGCGGATGCTGAGCACCCGGGCGCCCGGCTACCAGCTCGTGCTGCCGCCGGGCACGACCGACGTCGACGAGTACGAGGAGCTGGCCGCGGCCGGCCGGCGGAGTCTCGCCGACGGGGACCTGCCCGCCGCGGTCGCGGCGCTGAGCCAGGGACTCGGGATGTGGCGTGGGGCGCCGCTGGCGGACGTGGGGTTGGTGCCGTCGGTCCTGACGGAGTCCGCGCGGCTGGAGGAGGCGCGGCTGGCGGTCGTGGAGGCGCGGATCGAGGCCGAGATCGGGCTCGGCCGGCACGAGGCGCTGCTGCCCGAGCTGAAGGTGATGGTCTCGCAGTTCCCGCTGCGCGAGCGGCTCCACGCGCACCTGATGGTCGCCCTCTACCGGGCCGGTCAGCAGGCCGAGGCACTCGGGGCGTACCGGGACCTGCGCCGGCTGCTGGTCGACGAGCTCGGTGTCGAACCGAGCAAGCCGTTGCGGGAGCTGCAGGGCCGGATCCTGCGTGACGACCCGCAGCTGCTCGAGGCGCCCGGTCGCGGCGCGGCCGCGACCGCGGTCCTGCGGCTGGCCGTGCCGCGCACCCTCCCGCCGGACGTGCCCGCCTTCGTCGGCCGGGACCGCGAGCTGGCCTGGGTCACCTCCCGGCTGACCGGCGGTGAGCAGCGCTGCGCCATCCACGGCATGGCGGGCGCCGGCAAGACGACCCTCGCGGTGCATGCCGCCCACCGGGTGGCCGGCGCCTTCCCGGACGGCCAGGTGTACCTGAACCTCCAGGCGTCGGCGGCCCACGGCCCACGGCGGCCCGTGGCGGCCATCGCGCTCCTGCTCGCGGCACTGGGTGTGCCGGCCGCGACCATCCCAGCCGACGAGGAGGGCGCCGCCGCGTTGCTGCGCACGGCCCTGGCCGGCCGGCGGGTGGTCATCGTGCTCGACGACGTCCTCGACGACGGCCAGATCCGCCAGCTGCTGCCCTCGACACCCGGCTGCGCGGTGATCCTGACCAGCCGGCCGGCGTCCACCACGGTGGACGGCGCGGGACTGCTTCGCCTCGGCAGGCTCCCCATCGCCGCCGCGACGGCGTTGGTCCGCCGGTACGCCGGGGCCGCCCGGGTGGACGCCGACCTCGCCGCCACCACCCGGCTCGTCCGGCTCTGCGACCAGCTGCCGCTCGCACTGCGCATCGCGGCGACCCGGCTCGCGCGGCGTCCGGAGTGGACGGTCGGCGAGTTCGCCGCGCGGCTGGCCGACCCACGGCGGCGGCTGGACGCGTTGACCTGTGACGGCCTCAGTGTGCGTGCCAGCCTGCTGGCCGGCGTCCGGCTGATCGCGGACGCCGCCGACCCGCTGGCGACCCGCGCTCTCGGCCAGCTCGGCGTCCTGGACCTGCCGGTGGTCTCGACGGCCGTGCTCGCGGCCGCGCTCGACGTGCCCGTGCCCGCCGCCGAGCTGGCCGCCGAGCGACTCGTCGACGCGGGGCTCGTCGAGACGCCCCGGATGGACCGGTACCGCGTGCCGGGGCTGGTACGGCTTTTCGCCCGCGGCGAGTACGTCACCGCGGAGGACGAGCTGTCCGCGACCCACCGCATCGTCGGGTACTACGAGGGTGCCGTGCGGGACCAGCTGTCCCGGCTCGCCGGCGACCGCGGCGCGGGGCTCGCGTGGTACCGCGAGGAATGCCTGACGCTGCGTGCGCTCGCCGCCCGCGCACCGGGCGCCGAGCTGCCGGGGCTCGTCAGCCGGCTGTCCTCGGCACTGCGTTGATCCTCAGCGCAGCATCGACCGGTCGGTGGGGGTCAGCGTCAGCCGTTCGACCCGGCCGGGCAGGCGGGGCTCGACGGTGTCCCGCCACTCGGGCAACTGTGCCAGCCGGTCCTCGTGCGCGACGGACGCGTCGTGCCCGGGGAACGCGGTGAGCACGACGAGCACGTGCTCGCCCGTCCGGACCGGCAGTCCCGGGAAGTCGTTCTCCGCGTACTCGGTCCGCAGCAGGGCGAGCGGTGTGGCGCCGGCCTTCTCCAGCAGCGGGAGGACGGCGCCGTCGAAGAAGCGGACCAGCTCGTCGTCCGGCGGCACCGGCAGGTGGTGGATCGTGGCGACGACCACCGACGAGGCGGGCGTGCCCCGGACCGCGGGGTCGAGGTCGGCCAGTACGCCCGGCCCGGCCGGGCGCAGCAGCAACACGTCGTCCGTGTCGATCATGGTGGCGTTGGCGGCCGCGGCGTGCGCCTTCCAGGTCGGGCCGGTGTAGAAGCTCGTCAGGGACCGGTTCCTGGCCGCCATGTCGGGAAAGCCGCGCAGCCACACGAAGTGGTCCGGGCGGGCCAGATCCCGGAACTGCCCCAGGACACGCATCCCGGTGGCTTCCTGGGTCTCGACGAACTCCCGGTCGAACAGCTCGATCAGCACCTCCCGCTGCCCCGGACGAAGGGTGTACTGCCGCAGTTCGATGACGTCCGCCACGCGAAGGACCCTAGGGCATGCCGGGTACGTTCCCGGTCGCCCAACCGGGGGAAATCGGCGAGCGACGTCAGTCAGGCGTCCATGAGCTTGTCGAGGGTGATGGGCAGGTCGCGGACGCGGCGGCCGGTGGCGTTGTGGATCGCGTTGCCGACGGCCGCGGCGATGCCGACGGTGCCGATCTCGCCGATGCCGCGTGCGCCAAGGGGGTTGAACGCCAGGTCGGGATGGTTCAGGAAGTGGACGTCGACCGGCGGGACGTCGAGGTTGACCGGCACGACGTAGTCGGCGAGGTTGGCGTCCGCGATCCGGCCGGTGCCGGGCTCGACGTGCGCGCCCTCGAGCAGGGCCTGGCCGATGCCGAAGATCACGCCGCCGACGATCTGGCCGCGTGCCGTCTTCTCGTTGACGATGGCGCCGGCGTCGACGACCGTCGTCACGCGGCGGACGCGCGGCTCCGCGGTCCAGCGGTTGACCGCCACCTCGCAGAAGTGCGCGCCGAACGAGGTGAACGCGAACCGCTCGCGTTCCGGGCCCAACGCCGTGGTCTCGGTGGCGTCGATCCCGGCGATGCCGACGATGCCGAGCAGCGTGCCGAAGGCGACGCGTCGCCGTCGCCCCACGACGTCACCGCGTTCGTAGCGCACCTGATCCTGGCCCAGGCCATGGAACGGGGAGCGCTCGTGGGTCACCGCGAGGTCGAGCAGCGCACGCGTCGCGGCCACGGCGGCCGCCTGGACGGCGGGGGCGGAGCTGGCGGTGCCCGCCGAGGCGAACGCGCCGGGGTTGTCGACCAGCGCGGAGTCCCCGAGCTCGGGGCGAACACGGTCGAGCGGGATGCCGAGGGCGTCGGCGCCGACCATGGCCAGCACCGTCCACATCCCCGTGCCGAGGTCCGACGTCGCCGTGGACACCACCACGGTGCCGTCGGCCCGCAGGCGGACCTTCCCGGTGGTGCGGTAGCGCGAGGCGGGGTAGGCGGTGGTCGCCATGCCGGTCCCGACCAGCCAGTCGCCGTCGGCGACCGTCCGGGGCGCGTGCCGCACCCAGCCGAACGCCTCGGCGCCGACGCGGTAGCACTCGTCGAGGTGCTTGCTGGACCACGGCACGTCGCGCCCGGGGTAGGTGGTGGCGTAGTTGCGCAGGCGCAGCTCGACCGGGTCCAGGTCGAGCCGCACCGCGAGCTCGTCCATGGCCGTCTCCAACGCGAAGGAACCGGCTTCCTGGCCCGGCGCCCGCATCGGGGTCTGCGGTGGGACGTCCAGGGTCACGAGGCGCTGCCCGACGTGGATGTTGGGGGAGGCGTAGAAATACCGCGAGGTCGAGTGCGGGCCTGCCTCGTAGAGGAACCCGTCGCCGCCGCCGGACATGCTGGCATAGGCGTCGTGCCTGACGGCACGCAGGCGCCCGGCGCGGTCGGCGCCGAGCGACACCGTCTGGGACACCGCCGAGCGGTGGCCGGTGACGCCGAAGGTCTGCTCCCTCGTGAGCACGATCCGGACGGGCCGGCCGAGCGCCCTCGCCGCGGCCGCGGCCAGCAGGGGGTGGCCCCAGGTGAGGATCTTGTTGCCGAACCCGCCGCCGACGTGCGGGCTGAGCAGGTGCACGCGGGACGGGTCGACGCCGATGGTGGCGGCGACCGTCCCGGCGGCCAGTTGGGGAGCCTGCGATCCGCAGTAGAGGGTGAGGTAGTCGTCGCGCCACACCGCGATGGCGGCGTGGGGCTCCATCGCGCAGTGGTACTCGATCGGCTGGGAGTAGGCGGCGGTGACGACCACCTCGCTCGCGCCGAGGGCGTCGTCGATGGACGTGACGCCCTCGGCGAGGAGGTCGAGCTGCGCGGGCTCACCGTTCACGTCGTCCGGCAGGGTGGCGCCGGGCATGCCGTCCGGCAGCGACGTGCGTGGCGGTACGGCGTCATAGTCGAGGCGCACCAACCCGGCCGCGTCGCGCGCCTGCTCGAAGGACTCCGCGACCACCAGCCCGACGATTTGCCCGTGGTAGCGGACCCGGTCGTCCTGCAACGGAAGCCAGTTGTAGCCCACGCCGGACTCGGCGCCGCCGAACAGTGGCAGCGGGTCGACGTGGGTGTGGACGGCGAGCACACCGGGGGACGCCGCCGCGGCCGCGGTGTCGACGGCGCGGACGGTGCCCCGCGCGATCGTGCTCAGCAGGAGATAGCCGTGGGCGAGGCCCTCGACGGGGTAGTCGGCGGAGTACCGGGCGGCTCCGGTGACCTTGAGCCGCCCCTCGACACGTGCGTTCGCGGCCATCGTCAACCCGCCAGCTTCGTCAGGGCACGCGTGATCGTGTGCCGGAGCAGGGGCACCTTGAAACCGTTGTGTGCCAGCGGACGCGCCGCCCGCGTGGCCAGGCTCGCGGCCGCCTCGACGGTGTGGGGCGCCAGCCTGCGGCCACGCAGCGCGTCCTCCACCTCGGTGAGGCGCCACGGCCGGGTGCCGACCCCGCCCGCCGCGAGCCGCACGTCGCGCACGGTGCCGTTCTCGACCAGGACCGCGGCCGCGACCGCGGCGAGCGCGAACTCGTAGGCGGCCCGGTCCCGCACCTTCACGTAGGTCGACCGGTTCGCGAAGTCGAGCCGGGGCACCGTCACCTCGGTGATGAGCTCACCCGGCCGCAGGTCGTTCTCGACGTGCGGCGTGGTGCCCGGCAGCCGGTAGAAGTCGGCGAGCCGCACGTCGCGGGACCCGGCCCGGCTCGTCAGCCGCACCGAGGCGTCCAGCGCCACGAGCGCCACCGCGAGATCGCTCGGATGCGTGGACACGCACGAGTCACTCGTGCCCAGGATGGCGTGCCCCCGGTTGGCGCCCTGGAGCGCCGGGCAGCCGGTGCCGGGCACGCGCTTGTTGCATGGCGTCGCGGTGTCCCGGAAGTAGCCGCACCTGCTGCGTTGCAACAGGTTTCCGCCGATGCTGGCCATGTTGCGCAGCTGCGGCGACGCGCTGGCCAGCAACGCCTCGGCCAGCACCGGGTACCGCGCACGCACCAGCGGGTGGGCGGCCACGTCGCTCATCCGCTCCAGCGCCGCGATGTGCAGGCGCCGCGCCCGCGTCCACACGCCGGTCAGCGGCACCTTGTTGATGTCCACCACGTGGTCCGGCGTCATCACCTCCAGCTTCATGAGGTCCACCAGGGTGGTTCCGCCGGCGAGGTAGGCCGTGTCGGCCGCGCCGTGGCCGAGTGCCTCGGTCACGCTCCGGGCGACCGCGAAGGTGTAGGGCCGCATCAGTCCATCACCCCGGCCGCTCGTGCGGCCTGGACCGCGTCGACGATGTTGGCGTACGCCCCGCAGCGGCAGATGTTGCCGGACATGAACTCGCGGATCTCCTCCGCCGAGCCGGCGTGCCCTTCGCGGAGCACGGCCACCGCCGACATGATCTGTCCGGACGTGCAGAAGCCGCACTGGAACCCGTCGTGGTCGAGGAACGCCTGCTGCACCGGATGCAGGTCGTCGTCACGCGCCAACCCCTCGATGGTGGTGACCTGCCGGCCGTCCACGGCGCCGGCCAACGTCAGGCAGGACAGCACCCGCCGGCCGTCGACATGGACCGTGCAGGTCCCGCACTGGCCGCGGTCGCAGCCCTTCTTCGTTCCCGTCAGGCCCACCCGGTCGCGCAACGCGTCCAGCAACGTCACCCGCGGATCGAGCCGCAGCCGCGTCACCCGCCCGTTCACCCGCAGCACGACGTCGACGAGACCGCGGTCGGGCTCCGGCGCCGCGTCCGCCGCGTCCGCCGTGGCCGGGTCGGCGAGCCGGCCACCCACCGCCAGCACCGCCGACGCCGTCGCGGTCCGGCCGAGCAGACCGCGCCGGGACATCGTCTTCTCGGTCGAGTCGTCCTGGATCTGGTCGGACTCCACTGATTTCTCCTCCTCGCACGGCGGCCCCGCGCCAGTCTCGCCCGGCGCGGCGTGAGTTCTCGAGATCGTTCGGTTGAGCGTTGTCCGAGGTAGAGTTCGGCTCATGCTCGAGCTCAGGCCCAACTGTGAGTGCTGTGATCGTGATCTGCCGCCCGCGGCGGACGCGTTCATCTGCACGTTCGAGTGCACGTTCTGCCCCGGGTGCGCCGAGGACCGGTTCGCCGGCGTCTGCCCCAACTGCGGCGGTGGGCTCGTGCTCCGTCCGGTCCGGCCCGCCGCCCTGCTCGACCGCCACCCGCCCTCGACGCACCGCGTGGTCAACGCGCACGCACCCTGCCTACCGGTGGCCGACGCGAATTCGCATTGACGTGCCGGTCTGCGAGAGCACGCGGATCGTGAGCCCGGTGGCCGGCAGGACGACACCGGCGAGTGGCTGGTCGGCGTAGAGGAAGGTCCCCGTGTCGTCGAACAGCGGAACGGCGTTCTGACCGCGGATGTAGCTGGGCTTTCCGTTGACGTGCAGGGTGAACGAGTCGGCCTTCCGAAGCGAGAACGGCATGTCGTAGCCGGCGACCCGGGAACGCCACGGCTGGCCCTCGATGGTGTGGATGGGCGCGGGGTGGGCGTCGATCGGGAGGATCAGCCCGGAACCGGGGTGCTCGCTCGTGTTGTTGTCCGGTTCGGACGTGTCCCAGTAGGACACCACGAGACCGGGCTGGTACGGGAAGTGCTCGACGAAGGCGGGCCGGTCCGGGAACCCGAAGTTGTAGGGACCGGTGCGCAGGTACTGGCCGTAGGCCTCGTACGTGCGGTTCGACGCGATGTAGAAGTTGTCGAACGCACGGGTCTCGCTGCTGGCAGCGGTCCGGAAGCCGTCGAGCAGCCAGCCGTTCGCCCCGCTCTCCGCGCCGTCGGTCAGCAGCGGGGCGCCGTCCGCGGTGACCGTGATGTCGTCGGCGAAGAAACCGGTGCGGGCCAGGGCGCCGTCGGTGCGGTACAGGAGCCGGAGCAGGACCTTCCTGCCGGCGAACGGGTCGAGCGGCACGGTCATGTCGATCCAGGCCCCGTTGGAGCTGCCCGACAGTCCGGGCAGGCCGCCGGCGTCGCGCTGGAACGCCGTGCCGGCGGCGGTGCCGTCGAGGGTGGTCCAGGTGAGGCCGTCGTCGGCCGACACCTGTGTGTAGAGGAAGTCGAAGTCCGGCTGGATGTCGTAACGGGCTTTCAGCGTCAGCGTCGCGGACTCCCTGCCGGTCAGGTCGAGCGGCCGGGTCATCGTGGTGGCGAGGTTGTTGCCCCTGGTACTCCACCACTGGTTCGCGCCGGCGAAGGGTTGGCCGTACTGGAACGTCCTCGTCTTGTCCGGCAGCACGACCACGACGCCCTGCGGCTTGGCCGAGTTGTACTCGTGCGGGCCGAGGTCGAGCGTGCGGGTCTGGCCGGCCACCACGACCTCGTAGTCCAGCCACCCGAGCTGTAGCTTCGACCACGCGTCCAGGTCGTTGATGCGGGTGCCGATGGCCTCGCCCGGCCCGGACACCCGCTGCTGCGCCATCGGCGACCACCAGCTGACGTTGTTCGCGCCGCCGTTGGTGTCGTACAGGTCGGGCAGGCCGAGGTCGTGGGCGAACTCGCGGCAGAACACGCTGACGCCGCCGTTCTCCGGCTGGATGGTGTAGTCGCCGACCCACATGCCGGTGTCGCCGATCTGGATGCCCCCCCGCCGGTTGCCGTCCGGTCCGGAGGTGGTGTTGGCGAACGCGTAGGCGCTGTGGCTGTAGATCGCGTCCTCGCCGCGGACCGGGTCGCCGTCGGCCTGGTCGGCGCCCGCGTGCACGACCTGGAAGTGGTCGAGGTAGCCGTCCGGCTCGTTGAAGTCGCCGTCGCCGTCGTGGTCGTCGCGGTCCCAGACGTCGAACGTGGCGAGCTGTGCGCGGAGCTGCGCCGCGGTCCGGCCGGCGGCGACCTGCCCGGCGTACCAGGCGTTCGCGGCGTCGGCGATCAGCGCGAAGGAGTTGTCGCACACGACGCCGGCGCACGGGAAGCCGTTCGACCGGCCGTAGCGTGCCTCGGTGAACGGCACCCGGGTCCAGTCGCTGACCGCGCCCGTCACCGAGAACCGGCCGGAGGACTGCGTGCGGTAGTAGTTGGCCAGCGAGTTGGCGCCGGGGCTCGTCGAGAAGTACAGGTCCTGGTAGTGCTGGCGGTCGTAGTTCGGTTGCCAGATCGTCGTGTTGTTCACGCGGCGGTCCGGTTCGGGGATCTGGTCGTGCCGGGGGCCGTCGAAACGCACCGGGCCGGGGGTGGCCGGGTCGGTGTCGACGTCGGGGTAGTCCGGGTGGCGCTGGTCGCCGAACTCGGCGAGCACCACGAAGATCCGGTCGGTCGTCTCCCTGGCCAGCTCGACGTAGGAGTCGACGAGGCCGCCGCCGGTCCGGCCCGGCGCGGGTTTGCGGCCCGTTCTGACCACGGTGCTCGCGCCCCGCTTCTCGGTGACCCTGTTGCCCTTCAACACATCCGCGAGCGCCTCCTGCCGCAGCGTCCGTCGTGTCACGTCGGCGGGGCTCGGCAGGTCGGACACCTCAGGGGGTCGCGCGGCCGGTTCGGTACGCGCTCCCGCCGTGGGCGCGGTGGGCGCACCGACCGTCACGCCGGTCACGACAAGGGCGGCCGTGCACAGCCCAGCACATAATCGTCGTAGCAAGGGGGATTCCCTTCCAGGATCGCCAAGATGGCAACTGACCCCGACCTGGTCATGCTGGCGGTCGCCGAATTGTAGCCGAATGTCTTGCGTCCCAACGTGGTTCGATGAACGATCGATTTCGCGCCAACCCCGCGCCGAGGCTGTTCAACTGACCCCGGGCCGCGGTTGAGCACGGCGCTGTGCGTTTACTCTGCTAATTTCACCGTCTTCGGCGAGGCCGTTCCAGGGAGACTGACATGACGGAAAAAGGCCGCTGGCGAATTGTCGTCGATCAGCGCTCGTGCATTGGTTCCGGCGTGTGCGTCGGAGATCTGCCGCACCGGTTCCGGATCATCGGCGACAGGTCCACCCCGGTCGACGCCGAGATCGGCGCCGACGAGGAGGTGCTCGCCGCGGCGGACTCCTGTCCACGGGAAGCGATACGCGTTGTCGACGTGGCGACCGGCGAGGTCCTGGCGCCCATCGAGTGAGGACTTTTCATGCAAAGCCGTCAAACGACGAATGTCGAGAGGCTCTCGGCCGACTTCGTGCAGGATTCCTACACGCTGTACGCGCGGCTCCGTGAGGCGGGGCCGCCCCGGGAAGTGCTGATGCCCCATGGCATCAAGGTGTGGATGGTGACCCGCTACCACGACGCGCGAGCCCTGCTGGGCGACTCGCGGATCAGCAAGGACGGGCGGCGGGTCAACGAGCTGTTCACCCGGCACGCCGAGTCGCCGGACAGGGCGCCCGCGGAGGTCGACGACGACCTCGCCGCGCACATGCTCAACAGCGACCCGCCCAACCACGTGCGGTTGCGGCGCCTGGTGGGCAAGGCCTTCACCGAACGCAGGGTGAAGCTCCTGCGGCCGAGGATCGAGGAGATCACCGACGAGCTGCTCGACGCGATGGTGGGCAAGCCGGAGGTGGAGCTGATCGAGGAGCTGGCCGCTCCGCTGACCATCACCGTCCTCGCCGAGCTGCTCGGCGTGCCGCCGGAGAACCGCAAGGTCTTCCGCGCGTGGACGAACACGCTGGTCGGCGCCAACCATACCGCCGAGGAGGTCGCCACGGCGTCGGCCGCGGTGGCCAGGTTCACCGAGGACCTGATCGACGCGAAGCACGCGGACCCGGGCGAGGACATGTTCAGCGCGCTGGTCCAGGTCACCGACGAGGGGGACCGGCTCACCAAGGACGAGCTGGTGGCGATGGTGTTCCTGCTCGTGGTGGCCGGGCACGACACCACGTTGAGCATGATCGGCAACGGGGTGTTCGCGTTGCTGCGCAACCCCGACCAGCTCGGCAGGCTGCTCGCGGACCCGGCGTTGCTGCCGGGCGCGGTCGACGAGCTGCTGCGGTACGAGGGCTCGGTCAGCCTGGCGACGTTCCGCTTCACCACGGACGACATCGCGCTGGGGGGCGTGACCATCCCGGCGGGGGAGATCGTGGTGGTGGCGCTGGGTTCGGCGAACCGGGACACCGAGAAGTTCGAGCAGGCGGACCAGCTCGACATCACCCGCCGGCTCGGCAGCCACCTCGCCTTCGGACACGGCATCCACTACTGCGCCGGCGCGCCACTGGGTCGCCTGCAGGTCGAGATCGGCATCGGCCGCCTGCTGGCGCGGTACCCGCGCCTGGCGCTGGCGGTGGACCCCGGCACGCTCCGGTGGAAGTCCAGCACCATCATGCACGGCCTGGAAACATTGCCGGTGGCGCTGCGGCCCTGACCCGCCGCGGAGCGGTGATACGGTTGCCGCATGGGCGAATTCGACTTCCTCGTGGGTTCCTGGAACGTGCTCAACCGGCGCCTCACCGAGCGGCTCGTCGGCAGCGACGACTGGGTGGAGTTCACGGCGCCCGCCACCTGCTGGCGCCTGTTCGAAGGGATGGCGAACGTAGACGAGATCGTCTTTCCCGACGGGGTGCGCGGACTCACCCTGCGGTTGTTCAATCCTGCCACCCAGGAGTGGTCACTGAACTGGGCGAGCAGCGACACCGGAACACTCTTCCCGCCCGTCGTCGGCCGGTTCGACGACGGGCGCGGTGTTTTCCACGGCGAGGACACCGAAGGCGACACGCCGGTGCGCGTGCGGTTCGTCTGGTCGGAGATCACCGAGCGCTCGGCTCGTTGGGAGCAGGCGTTCTCGGCCGACGGCGGCGCCACGTGGGAGCTCAACTGGACTATGGCCTTCACCCGCGCCTGAGGACCGTCCCGTGTGTGCAACCGTTGGCGCGTGACCGAATCGGCCGCGGTCTGCTTGTCTGATCGGCATGTTGCATCGCATCGAAGCCGACCAACTGGTTCCCGGCCGCGGCACACCGATCCCCGACGGTGTCGTGGTCCTCGACGACGACCGGATCAGCTATGCCGGTCCGCGAGACGGGGCGCCGGCCACCCCCGGCGCCACCGTCGCACGTGGACACACCGCCATGCCCGGCATGTGGGACTGCCACGGACATTTCATGGGCCTGCGGAGCGCGGACCTCCACGACCTGATGCACGAGCCGATAGCGTTGCGGGCGGCCCGGTGCGTGACGGACCTGCGTGCCTGCCTCGACGCCGGGTTCACCTCCGTCCGCGAGGTCGGCGGTCTCGGCATCCATCTGTCCCGCGCCGTTGCCGAGGGCACCGTCGAGGGCCCCTCCATCTACAGCGCCGGCACGGCCCTGTCGACCACCGGCGGCCACGGCGACGTGCACGGGTTCCCCGTCCCGTGGATCAACGACTTCGGCCACATCGGCGGTGAGCTGCGGCTGGCCGACGGCCCGGCCGAGTGCGCGAAGGCCGCCCGCGAACAGCTGCGCAACAGCGCGCGGCTGATCAAGGTGTTCGCGTCCGGCGGCGTACTGTCCGAAGTGGACCATCCAATACACCAGCAGTTCACCGACGCGGAGCTGGCCGCGATCGTCGAGGTGGCCGGCCAGGCCGACCGCGTCGTCGCCGCGCACTGCCACGGCAAGCCGGGCATCATGGCCGCGCTGAAGGCCGGTGTGCGCACCATCGAGCACGGCACCTACCTGGACGAGGAGGCCGCGGTGGCGATGCGGGAGACCGGCGCGATCCTGGTGCCCGCCCGCGCGATCATCCACCTGCTGCTCACGAGCGAGCTGGTTCCCCCTTACGCCAAGCGAAAGCTGGAGCAGGTCGCCGGCCGCCACCTCGACGCCATCGCCCTGGCTCGCGAGGCCGGTGTCACCATCGCGCTGGGCACCGACCTGGCCATGACCGGACCCGACCGGCCCACCCAGTGGGGCAGGAACGGCATCGAGCTGTCCCTGATGGTCAAGGGCGGCGCGACACCGCTGGAGGCGATCGAGATGGCCACGGCCGTCGCCCCGGACACCCTCGGGCCGCAGGCGCCACGTTCCGGCCAGCTGCTGTCCGGCTACGACGCGGACGTGCTCCTGCTGGACGCGGATCCCGTGCTGGACATCGACGTCCTCGCCGACCCGGCACACGTGACCAGGGTGTGGAAGGCCGGCCGTGCGGTGAAGTGACGCAACAACGGCGTGCGAACCCGCGTACATCGAGAGAACAACCGCGGCGGGAATGGTCTCGGTGACGCAGTTCCGGCTCCATGGAGAGACGCCCATGAGTGACACGATTGTCGATCTCGACGCCATCATCGCGCGGTACGCCACCTTCGACTTCGACGACTCGACGCCCCTGCTCGACGCGGGCCTGGAGTCGTTGGCGTTGCTACGCCTCGCGGTCGACGTGGCGGCCGACGACGACGCCGAGATCGACGCGACCCGGCTGGTCGACCTGCACACGGTCGCCGACCTGAAACACTGGCTGGCCGACCTGGCCGCCACCGTCCAGAATGGAGGGACGCGATGACGACCCGCCGACTCTACGACTGGTTCGGCGACTCGGTGGCCGAGTCCGGCTCATCGAAGGCCATCGAGGTCGCCGGGTTCACGTTGAGCTACGCCGAGCTGGCGGCCGCGGTCGAGCGGATGGCCGTGCGCCTGGTGTCGGCCACCGGCCGGCGCCCGACCCGGGTGGGCCTGCTGACCTCGCGCAGCCTCGCGAGCTATGTGGGATACCTCGCGATCCAACGGATCGGCGCCGCCGTGGTGCCGCTCAACCAGGGTGCGCCGGTCGCCAGGAACCTGGCGATCACCAAGGACGCCGGCCTGGACGTGACGATCGTCGACGACACCTCAGCCAAGCAGCTGCCGGAGTACCCGAGGCAGTCGGGCATCCCGATCGTGGACCTGACCGGTGACCGGTGGCGGGCACTGCTCGACGGCGGCGAGCCGCTGCCCGAGGTCGGCCACGGCGACGGCGACATCGCTTACATCATCTACACCTCGGGCTCCACGGGCAGCCCGAAGGGCGTGCCGGTGACGCACGCGAACGTGTCCGCGTTGCTGACCGACAGCGTCGACCGGTTCGGGTTCGCCGCGGACTGCCGGGTGTCGCAGACCTTCGAGCTGTTCTTCGACGGTTCGATCGTCGAGCTGTTCGCCACCTGGGGCACCGGCGCCACCCTGTGCGTTCCGCAGCACAGCGAGGTGTTCACCCCGGTGCGGTTCGTCAACGAGAAGCGGCTGACGCACTGGCTGTCGGTGCCCTCCATCGTCTCCTTCGCCCGCCGGCTGCGTGCCCTCGCGCCGGGCAGCATGCCCAACCTGCGGCGCGGCATGTTCGGCGGCGAGCCGCTGAACCTCGAACAGGTCGCCGCGTGGCGGGCCGCCGCGCCCAACGCCTCCATCCACAACTGCTACGGGCCCACGGAGCTGACCGTCATCTGCACCGGCTACCAGGTGCCGGCCGAGCGTGGTGACTGGCCGGTGACGTCCAACCGATCCATGCCGATCGGCGAGATCTTCCCGCACCTGGACTACGTCCTGCTCGACGAGGAGCTGCGCCCGTGCGAGGACGGCGAGCTGTGCGTGCGTGGCCCGCAACGCTTCCCCGGCTACCTGGACGCCGGTGAGAACGCCGGCCGGTTCCTGGCCTTCGACGGCACGCGGGGCGCGGTCTACGACGGCACCGAACCGCTGACCGACGCGCACTGGTACCGCACCGGCGACCGGGTGCGCAGGGAGAGCGGCGAGCTGGTCCACCTCGGCCGCGTCGACGACCAGATCAAGGTCCGGGGCAACCGGGTCGAGCTGGGTGAGATCGAGTCGGCGCTGCGCCGGCATCCCGCGATCGCCGAGGTGGTCGTGGTGGCCATCACCGCCGCCGACGGCGAGGTGGACCTGCACGCCGTCTACGCGGGCGACGCCGTGGACGAGGGCGAGTTCGCCGCGCTGCTCGAGGACCTCCCGGTCTACATGCGACCGAGGGGCTACCACCACCGCGACGGAATCCCGTTGGCCGCCAACGGAAAGGTCGACCGCAAGGGGCTGGCCGAGGAGCTCGCGCCGGTCGTGCGCTGATGCTCCCGGTCGTAGAAAGGAACCTTCGTTGAACGCTCCCGAAGCGACGGACACCGGGATGATCCCGGCCAGTGCTCTCATGGAGATGCTGTGGTGGATCCATCAGAGAGCCAGGAACAAGTCCGTCTACAACCAGACCTGGCCGCTGAAGGCCGACCGTGCGCTGGACCTCGCCGCCCTGCGGGTCGCCTGGCAGGCCGTGGTCGACCGGTACGAGGCGCTGCGGGCCAGCCTGCACCACCGGGACGGCACGGTCATGGTGTCCGTCGCCGACCACGTCGACGTCGAGCCACAGTGGATCGCGATCGACGATCCCGGCTCGACGCCGGTGGAGCCGTTGCTCCGGTCGATCGCCGGGGAGATCCAGGAGCGTCCGCTGGCGCTGGACGTGGCCCCGGCGGCACGGCTGGTGGCCGTGACCGTCGGCGACGCGCACGAGCTGCTCGTCACCGTCCACCACGCCCTCGTCGACGGGTGGGGGATGCAGCTGCTGATGAACGACTTCGCCGTGGCCTACGAGGCCGCGGTGGCCGGCCGGGAGCCGGTCTTCGAGACCGAACCGGTGTCGTTCACCGAGCACATCGCCGAGTCGAACGCGGCCCGCACCGACGGCCGCTGGGACGCGAGCCTCAAGTACTGGCGTGAGAAGCTCGACGGCGCGGTGACCACGACCCTGGTCGCGGACCGGCACACCTACACCGGCACCGGGAACACGGGCGGGATGGTGCGTTACGTCTTCAGCAAGGAGGCGGTCGAGGGGATCGCGACGCTCGCGAAGCGGTACTTCACCACGCCGTTCAGCGTGCTGTTCGCCGCGCTGCAGACGGTGCTGGCCCGCGGCGGCGCCGGCCCCGAGGTGTGCACCGGCCTGGTCAGCGCCAACCGCATGACACCGCGGGACCAGGCGCTGGTCGGCTACCTGGCCAACGTCCTGGTCACCAGAACGAACGTCGCGGACGGCGACTCGTTCGGCACGGTGATCGAGCGGGTCCGCGACGGCATGTGGGACAGCCTCGCGCACCAGACGGTGCCGTTCTCCCTGGTGTACGGCGCGCTGACCGAGTCGGCGCAGGCCAGGCTGCGGGACGCGATCCCGATCCTGGTGACCTGGTACGGGTCCATCGGCGTCGGCGTGCGGCTCGGTGACGTGTCCCTGCGGCTGCAGCGGGCGCCGAACCGGGCGGCCCGCACCGACCTCGGGTTCGGGGTGTTCGACTTCGACGGCGAGTACGTCGTCGAGTCCGAGTACAACGTCGGCAGGTTCGACCGGTCGACGGCACAGGGCCTGTTCCAGGACATCGACCGGGTGCTCGCCGAGGGTGGCGTCGACCCGGAGCGGCCGGTGGCCGCCATCGAGGTCCGCACCAGGACCGCGCCCGCCTACCTGGAGCACATCGTGACCCCGGCGGAGCCGGGCACCGCGGAGATGCCCGAGTCGGCGGCACTGGACCAGGTCCGCCGCGCCTGGACGGACGTGCTCGGCACCGAGCCGACCGGGCCGGACGAGGACTTCTTCGCCACCGGCGGCCGGTCGCTCAAGGTCGTCCAGCTCGCGTCGACCATCGAGGCGGAAAGCGGTGTGGCGCTGGACATCACGCGGTGGCTCGCCGAGCCCACCCCGCGGCGGGCCGCCGAGCAGCTCGCCGGTGACCTCGACGCGGACGGCGCCAGCACCGTGGTCGTCCTGCGGGACGGCAACGGTCCGCACCTGCACCTGCTGCCCGGCGCGGGCGGCAGCGTGCAGGACTACCGCGAGCTGGTGACCGAGCTGCCGGCGGACTGGCTCGTCACCGCCTCACAGGAACGCACGCCGCTGGACTCGATTCCCGCGATGGCGGCGCGGTTCCGCGCCGACCTCGGGGCACAGGGCCTGCGCCCGGACCTGCTCGGTGGCTGGTCGATGGGCGGGGAGATCGCCTTCGAGATGGCGGCCACCGGGATGGCCGCGCCGGTGGTGCTGCTCGACTCGACGCCGCCGGTCCGGCACGACATCGCGCAGGACGTGCGGGATGCCGTGGTGTACCAGGTCTTCACCGAGAACATGGCCGCGACGTTCGGCGCGACGCTGGACGGCACGCCCGCGCGGACCACGCCGGGCGACCCGGAGCTCGCCATGCGTGTGCTGGCGGCCCAGCTGTCCACGGCGACCGGGCAGCCCGTCTCGGTGGCGATGCTCGTCGAGCGCTGGGCGACGTTCAACCGGCACACCGACGCGGTCGGCTCCTACGTCAACGACCGGCCGCTCGCGGTGCCCGCGGTGCTCGTGCGAGCGGAGCTGGCCGAGCACCAGGTGGACCAGTGGATGACGCAGTTCACCACCCCGCCGCGCCTGGTCCGGCTCGACACCGACCACTACGGCATTCTCCGGGCCCCCGCGGTCGCGGCGGTCGCCGGCGTGATCGGCGAGCTCCACACCACAGCGACACAGTCCGTGTGACCCTTGGAGGTGCCGTGTCCGAGCGATCCTCGACCGTTCCCGCAGCCGGGACCGCCGCCACCCGACCCGCGTCGTCGCGGCGCAACGAGTGGCTGCTGATCTCGTTCACCGGGACGACCAACACCGCCGACGCGGTGATGCGGGTGGCGCTTCCGTTGCTGGCCACCACGGTCACCGACTCGCCCGCGCTGATCGCCGCCGTGGCGATCATGTTGACCCTGCCGTGGCTCGTCACCGCACTGCACATCGGTGTGCTGGTGGACCGCCGCAACCGGCGGTCGCTGATGGTGGGGGCCGAGTTCGCCCGGATGGCCGCGATGGCGGTGGTGCTGGTCGCGGTGGCGACCGGCACCGTGAACCTGCCGCTGATCTTCGCGGTGGCGCTGGCCCTCGGCGTCGCCGAGGTGGTCGCGCAGCTCGCCGCGATGTCGATCATCCCGTCGGTGACGCCGAAGAGCCGCTGGCAGTCGCTGAACGCGCGGCTCACCGCGACCGAGTACGTGACGTTCAGCTTCCTCGGCGCACCCGTCGGCGGCTTCCTGGTGGCCATCGGCTTCGCCGCGGCGCTGGGTACGAGTGGCGCCGTGTACCTGCTCGGCGCGTTGATGCTGACCATGCTGGTCGGCGACTTCGCCGTGCGGTCGACCAGGGAGCGCCGGCCGGCGAGGGTGGAGATCCGCGAAGGCCTGACGTTCCTGTGGCGGCACCGGTTGCTGCGCACCATGGCCGCGCTGATCACGGTCATGGCCGGCTGCTGGGCGGCCTGGTACGCGCTCATCCCGGCGTACGCCGTCGGCGGGCCGCTGGGTCTCACCCCCGCGCAGTACGGGTTCCTGCTGACGAGCCTCGGCGCGGGCGGTGTGCTCGGCACGGCGCTCGTCGGCCCGGTCAACCGGCTGATCGGCCGGCGCTGGGCGATGTTCGCCGACATCGTCGGCACCGTCGCGATGGTCGGGGTGCCCGCCATGGTGCCCGGCGCCCCGGCCAGCGTCTGGCCGGTCGGCGTCGCCGCGTTCCTCGCGGGGGCCGGCGGGACGATGTGGACGGTGAACTCCCGGGTGATCAGCCAGTCGCTGGTGCCGAACGAGCTGCTCGGCCGGTTCAGCGCGGCGAGCCGGCTGATCTCCTGGGGCATGGTCCCGGTGTCCGCGGCGATCGCCGGCGGCCTCGCCCAGCTGTTCGGCTTCCAGGTCGCGTTCGGCGTCTTCGCGGTGGCCTGCCTGCTGATGGTCTACCCGTTCCTGCGGGTGGTCACCGCGGACGCGGTCGCCGCCGCCGACGCCCCGCGCGCGGACGAGGGGAGTGGCGAGAAGTGATCGGTCCACAGGGGACGATGTACGGCTGGTTCCTCGACACGGTCCGGGAACGGCCCGACGCGACGGCCATCGAGGTGCGCGACGACACGCTGGCCTACGGCGAGCTACGGCTGCTCGTCGACCGGCTCGCCGCCGCGCTGGTGCGGGCCGCGGGCCGGCGCCCGAGGGCGGTCGGCCTGCTGGCCGCCCGCAGCCTCGCCACCTACGCCGGCTATCTCGCGGCCCTGCGGCTGGGCGCGGTCGTCGTCCCGCTCAACCCGAAGTTCCCGGCCGACCGCAACCGGGCCATGTGCGTCGCGGCCGGGGTGGACGTGGTGGTGCTCGACGAGGCCGGCGCGGCGGAGGCCGTGGCCGGCACCGCCGCGCTTCCCCTGGTCGGCCCGTGGCGCGAGCAGTTGCCCGCGCCGTGGGAGGAGCCCTACGAGGGCGACCCCGACGCGGTGGCCTACCTGCTGTTCACGTCGGGCTCGACCGGCACGCCCAAGGGCGTGCCGATCCGGCACCGCAACGTGGCCGCCTATCTCGCTCACTGCGTGGAGCGCTACGCGGTCACGCCGGGCTGCCGGCTCTCCCAGACCTTCGACCTGACCTTCGACCCGTCGGTGTTCGACCTGTTCGTCTCGTGGAGCACGGGCGCGACGCTCGTGGTGCCGTCCGAGGCGGAGGTGCTCACCCCGGCGAGGTTCGTCACCGCCAAGCGGATCACGCACTGGTACTCGGTGCCGTCCGTGGTGTCGCTCGCGCGGCGGCTGCGTGGTCTGCGCCCCGGCGCGATGCCCGACCTGCGCTGGAGCGTCTTCGCCGGCGAGCAGCTGACCCTGGCCCAGGCCAGGGACTGGGCCGCGGCGGCGCCGAACAGCGTGCTCGAGAACGCCTACGGCCCCACGGAGCTGACCGTCACGGTGACGGCGTACCGGCTGCCGTCCGATCCCGGGTCGTGGCCGGACACCTCGAACGGCACGGTGCCGATCGGCCGGCCACACGACCGCCTCGACGCGGTGCTGGTCACCGAGGACGGCCGCGTGGGCGAGGACGGCGAGCTGTGCGTGCGCGGCGGTCAACGCTTCGACGGCTACCTCGACTCCGCCCACGACCGCGGCCGCTTCTTCCGCGGCGAGACGTCGTTCGCGGTGGCGGACGGCACGCCCCTGCCGGCGGACTGGTACCGCACCGGCGACCGCGTTCGCCGCGAGGACGGTGAGCTCGTCCACATCGGACGGTTGGACGACCAGGTCAAGATCCGCGGCTACCGCATCGAGCTGGGCGAGATCGAGGCCGTGCTGCGTGCACAGCCGGGAGTTCGCGAGGTCGTGGTGGTCGCCGCACCGGCGCCGGGCGGCCAGACCACGCTCCACGCCCTGTACACCGGCGCCCCGGTCGACGCGGCCGAGCTGACCGCCGCCGTCGCCCGTCGCCTCCCCGAGTACATGGTCCCGTCGGCGACGCACCACGTCGACACGTTCCCCGTCAACGCCAGTGGCAAGGTCGACCGCCGCCGCCTCGCGAAGGAGCTGGGAGCGTGAGACGCGCCGCGGCCCGTGCCGCGGCGCGTCGGTTCCCGGGGACCGGACCACGTCAGCCCACCGACCGCCGCGTGAAGGCGGCGCAGAGCGAGTCGACGTCCCGCAACGCCTGTGGCGTCAGGTCCTCCTCGTCGAGCGTGACCCCCAGCCGCTGCTCGGCCTTCTCGATGATCTCCACCAACCGGAACGAGTTGTAGCCGGGTAGGTCGCGCAGGGCGCCCGCGACGGTTTCGCCGGCCGGCAGCACGTCCTGGATCGCCGCCACGACGGCGGCGCGGACGGCATGCCGGGCCGCGAGGCGGCCGGCGATGGCGACATCCTCGTGCAGCAGGCGGCCGAGGTCGTCGCGCACCACCGCGGGCAGCGCGCCGGTACGGGAGCGGCGCCAGGCCACGAAGCTCCTGGCGGCCAACGTGAGCCAGGCCTGGGCGTGCGCCTCGACCTCGGGGCTGGGCCGGTCGTGCCGGGCGAGCCAGGCGCCGTGCAGCAGTCGCGCGCGGCCGAGCAGCCAGATGTCGAGCACGACATCGGCGCCATCGGCACGGTCGGCCTGGAGGTAGGCGTCGATGTCCGGCACGGCGTCGGCCATGGCCCGCGCGTTGGCCGTGAGCACGTCCGGGGTGCCGGCGACCGGCTCGGTGACGAGGAGCAGTGCCGTGGCCGTGGGCGGCACGGCCGCCAGGTCGGCGGGGGAGACCCGCCACACGCCGGGACGGCAGGAGCCCCACGGGGTCTCGTCGTGGTAGGCGTCGACCACGGTGTCCGGTGTGGACAGGATGAACGTGTGCTCGGTGTGCCTGCGGCCGGCGTAGGGCGTCCACGCGAGGTGGTACGCGTCGGCGAGCACGTACAGCGGTCCGGTCTCGGCCACGAGCGCACGCAGCCGGTCGCCGCCGACGCCGTCCCAGCGCCGTGCCACCCGCAGGCCCAGAAGCTCCGCCGCGGCCGCCAGCCGGTAGGGCACGGACGCCGCCACCCGTGGTGCGCCGTCCGGCCCCGGCTCGGTGTCGAACCGCAGCGGGGCGCCGAGCGCCAGGTGCGTGCCGGCGCCGCCGTGCCGGTCGGCCACCACGGCGAGGTTGGCCTGCACGCAGTCCAACGCGTCCGCGCGCACCGTCGCCAGCACCGGCGACCAGAGCCGGTCGTAGGTCTCGGCCAGGTCGGTCACCACATGAACTGCCCTCCGTCGACGATGATCTTCTGCCCGGTCAGGTACGCGCTGGCCGGGCCGACCAGGAACTCCAGTGCGTCGGCGACGTGTTCCGGATCGCCGATCCGCGCCTGCGGGATCTCCGCCACCATCCGCGCCCGCGCCCGCGGGTCGTCCAGCCGGAACCGGGTGACCAGCTCCTCGGTCTCGATCGCGCCGGGGATCAGGCAGTTCACCCGCACCCGCGGGGCCAGTTCCAGCGCGAGGCACTTGGTGAGCTGGAGCAGCCCCGCCTTGCTGGCGCAGTAGTTGACCCCGTCCCGGCGCGGCCGGATCCCCGTCGTGGCACCGATGTTGACCACCACGCCACCCTTGTCGAGCATCGCGGGCACCAGCGCGCGGCACAGGTGGAACACGCCGGACAGGTTGGTGTCGACCACCCGGCGCCAGTCGTCGGTCGTCATCGACAGGAACGGCCGGTCCACGTTGAGACCGGCGTTGTTGACCAGCACCCGTGGCACGCCGTGCGTGGCGAGCAGCTCGGCCCCGACCCTGGCGACCGCCTCGGCGTCGGCGACGTCGAGGCGCCGGACCCGCAGGACGGGCCCCAGCTCGCCGGCCGCGGCGCACGCGGCGGCGGCGTCGCTGTGGTACAGCGCGACGACCCGGTGGCCGAGCTTGACCAGCCTTCGGCTCAGCGCGAGGCCGATGCCCCGGGTGCCGCCACTGACGACGGCGAGCGGGGGACTCACGGCGCCGCGCCGACGAACGCGTCGATCTCGCCGGTGAGCTGGTCCAGGTGCGCCGGCTCGAACACCTCGTAGTGGCCGGCGTCCAGCGTGGCGGTGCGTGCGTTCGGGGCCAGCTCACGCCATCGGGCCAGCGCGGTGGCCCGGCCGGAGATGCCGTCGTCGGCGTCCGTGCACGCCAGCAGCAGCACGCGGCCGGTGTACTCGCGTTCGGCGGCGTACGCGGCGAGCGCACGCACCTGTCCCTGGAAGGCGCGCTCGACCCTGGCGACGGTGTGCTCGTCCGGCCGAGGGCCCAGGCCGGCCAGGATGAGCCGCCGGATGCGCTCGTCGTCGTCCTCGGTGGCCCGGCGGGGCAGCGGCGAGCTGTCCACGATCACCAGGTCGGGGCGGATGCCCCGTTCGGCGAGCCGCACGCACATCTCCCAGGCGACGGTGCCGCCGAGCGACCAGCCGAACACCAGCGCGGGGGAGCGGCCGGCCATCGCCGCCGCGGCGGAGTCGGCCATCGCCGCCACGCTGTCCTCCGGCTCGTCGCCCGGCACGAGACCGGCCGCGCGCACCGCGAAGACGTTGTGGCTGCGGCCGAGATGGGACGCCAGCCGCAGGTACGGGTTCAGCCCGCCGCCGGCCCCCGGCAGCATCACGCACATCGGCCGGTCCTTGCGTCGCACGAGGGTGACGAGCCGGCCCGCCGCGTCGGCGCTCACTGCCGCACCAGCTGGGCCAGCGTCGCCACGGTCGGCGAGCGGAAGAACTCGACGAGCTGTACGGCCACCCCGTACCGCTCCTGCACCTGCCCCATGACGGCGAGGATGTTCAGCGAGTGGGCGCCGTACTCCAGCACCGGGCGGCCCCGCTCGACCACGGGGACGTCGAGCACCTCGGCCCAGATCGCGGCCAGCTCCCGTTCCAGGTCGTCGGCGTACTCGGCGGCCGGGGCGGGCACGGCGGCCTGCTCGGCGCGCCGGAGCTCGGCCAGCGCCACGAGCGCCGCCCGGTCGGTCTTGCCACTGCGGGAGGTCGGCACCGACTCGATGTCGACGACCTCCGTGGGCACCATGTACGCCGGCAGCCGGTCGGCGAGCGCGGCCAGGACCCGTTCGTGGTCGGGGGTCTCACCGGGCTCGGGCAGCAGGAAGAGCAGCGGCTGGCGGTCGGCGCCGTCACCGCGGACCGCGGCCACGGTCTGCCGCACGCCGGGCACTCCGGTGGCCACGGCCTCCAGCTCGCCGAGCTCCACGCGGTAACCGCGGATCTTCACCTGGTTGTCGCGCCGGCCGAGGAAGACCAACGCACCGTGCTCGTCCCGCACCACGTGGTCGCCCGTGTGGTACAGCGTGCCGCCCGGCGCGAACCGGTCGGCACGGAACCGTTCGGCGGTCCGCTCCGGGTCGTTGACATAGCCCGACGCGGGCGCGGCGCCCCCGAGCAGCAGCTCACCCGCCACCCCGGCGGGGGCGAGGTGGCCGGTGTCGTCGACCACGTGCGCGGTCACGTTCGGCAGCGGCAGACCGATCGGGACGTGCCGTGCCCACGGCGGATCGGCCGCGGTCAACCGTGCCGTGGTCGCCGCGTTGGTCTCGGTCGGGCCGTAGTGGTTGACCAGCGTGCAGTGTGGATGGTCGGTGAGGAACGCGCGGATCTCCTCGTCCACCAGCAACTGCTCACCGGACACGCACAGGTGCCGCAACGCCGGGAGATGCGCACGCTGTGCGCGTACCGACAACACGAACGGGCGCAGCGCCGCCACCGGCAGGTACAGATGGGTCACCGCGGTGTCGGCGACCCGGCGCACCACAGCGGGGAGGTCGCGCCGGTCGGCCGGTTCGCGGGACACGACGGTCGCCCCCGCCAGCAGCGTGGGCATGATCTCCTGGTACGACACGTCGAAACCGGCGGGCGCGTACTGCAGGAAACGGCTGTCGGTGGTCATGTCCAGCGCGGCGATCTGCCAGGCGGCGAGGTTGAGCAGGGGCCGGTGTCCCATGAGGACACCCTTGGGCAGGCCGGTCGAGCCGGAGGTGAACATCACGTACACCGCGGACTCGGCCGTCGCGGCCGCCTCGACGTCCTTGTCGGACTCGACGTCGGCGGCCGTCACCACCTCGATCCCGTGCAGGCTGACGCCCGCGCCGATCACCACGCGGCAGCGTGACTGCCGCACCATGTACGACATCCGGTCCGCGGGCAGGCTCGCCTCCAGCGGCAGGTAGGTCGCGCCCCGCCGCAGGATCGCCAGGATCGACGCGACGGTCTCGGTGAGGGAGTCCAGCCGCAGCCCGACGACGTCGCCGGCGCCGACGCCGCGTTCGGCGAGACCCGCGGCGACGCGTGCCGCGGTACGGGAAAGCTCCGCATAGGTGAGTGCGCGGCCCGGTTCCGAGACGGCGACGGCGTCCGGTGTGCGTCGCGCGGTCTCGGCGAACCAGTCGTACAGCGTCGGCGCCGGCACGTGTGCCGGGTACCCGTCGTGACGCTCGCTCCGTACGGTCGACGCGTCGTCGAACAGCTCGGCGAGGGTCAGCGAACCGTCGCTCACCGCCCGGCGCAGGGCCGTGCGCAGTGAGTCCAGCAACCCGTCGGCGACCGCGGGCGGGATCAGCTCGCGGTCGTACTCCAGCTCGAGCAGCCACCGGCCGTCGGCCAGCGTGGCGCCGAGCCACAGGTCGAACTTGGCCGTGCCGTTGCCCGGCTCGTACGCGCCGACCACCGCGCCGGTCCCGGTGGCGGGGTCGAACGTGTCCTGCATGGCCAGCATGCAGGAGAACAGCGGGTTGCGGTCGCTCGGCCGGTCCGGCCGCGCCTTCGCCACCAGCTGGTTGAACGGCACGTCCACGGCGGCGCGGCAGTGGTCCACCGCGGCGCGGACGGTCTTGTCGAGGTGCTCGTCGACGGTCCGCGTCCAGTCCACGTCGACGGTGACCGGCAACGTGTTGACGAAGAACCCGCACAGGTCGAACGCGCCGATCGTGCGTCGCGCGGTGAACGGGCTGCCGATCAGCACCTGGGGCACGCCGCCGTGCCGGGCGAGCACCGCGCCGTAGACGGCGGTCAGCGCCACGAACGGGCTGACACCAAGCCGTTTGCAGGTGGCCTGGAACCGTGCGGTCTCGGTTTCGCCGAGGGTCCAGGAGATCCGCTGCCCGGCGAAACGTGTCTGCTGTGGACGGTCGGGCCGCGGGTACAGCACGAGCGGCGTGACCTCGCGCAGCCGCTCGGCCCACGCGGTGACCTGGTCGGCCGTGCGTGCCGAGCCGGCGGCACGGATCTGTGCGTCGAGCTCCTTGGCCAGCGTCGCCTCCCGCGCCACCCGCAGGGTCTCGACGTCCACCGGCCCGGCGAGCGCCCGGTCCAGGTCACGCACGATGGGGCCCATGGACACGCCGTCGCCGACCAGGTGGTGCCCGCAGATCAGGACCGCGGCGGCACTGTCGTCGGCGGCACGCACGAACCCGAACCGGTACACCGGCCCCGCCGCCAGGTCGAACGGAGCGCGGCCGATGTCGCGGCCCAGCGCGGCCAGCGTGGCCGCGTACTCGGCGGGCGGCACGGTGACCGACTCGAGCGGCAGGTCGTCCGCGGTGGGCGCCGGTTGGAGCACGGCGTGCATCTCCGGGTGCAGCCGGAACACCTGCCGCAGCGCCGGTTGCACGGTGACGAGGGCGACCAGTGCCCTGGTCACTGTCTCGGCCAGCGGGGCGGCGCACTTGGCCGGGTCGAGATCGAACTGGATGACCTGGTTGTAGATCTGCTTCGTCGGCACCAGGCTGTCCACCACCAGGAGCCCCTTCTGGGACTCGGTGAGGGGCAGCGTCGCCGGGCCGGCCAGCTGGAGTTCGGCTGTCATGCCGTGAGGATCGCCAGCGGCGGTGTACCGCCGATGTTCCGGTGATGCAGATGTGTTGTGGCGCTCGCGCCCGGCCGGCGAAACACCGGCGTCGTATCGCGAGCACATCGGTGGTACATCCGCGGCGGCGAGCATCTGCCGCATGTCGACCAACACGTCGCCGGCCACCGAGATGCTTGCCGATGGCCTGGACTCGCCGGGTGACCGCGTGGTGCTCAAGATAGGCACGTCCTCGCTCATCACCGACGGGGGGCTGGACGCGGACAAGCTCGACCGGCTGTGCGAGACCGTCCACAGAGGACTTCTCGCCGGCCTGCGCCCGGTGCTGCTCGCGTCCGGGGCGATCGCACTCGGGCGCACCGAACACCCGGCCCTGGCCGCGGACGACCCGGTGGCGCTGCAGGTGTCTGCCGCACTCGGCCAGTCGCGGCTGTACTCGGCGATCCAGGCCGCGTTCGCCGGCCGGGGCGTGCGGACCGGACAGCTCCTGCTCACCCCGCCCGACCTGGTCGACGCGGAACGTGGCGGCGGTGTCCGGCACACCCTGGAGGCCATGCTGGCACTGGGCATCGTGCCGGTGGTCAACGAGAACGACGCGCTCGGCGTGCGCAACAACGACGTACTCGCCGCGCTGCTGGGCGGTTACCTCCAGGCCGGGCTGCTGCTGTTGCTGACCAACGTGCCCGGCCTCTACGACAGCAACCCGAAGCTGTCCGCCGGCGCCCGGCACATCGAGGAGGTGCCGGTGCTGACCGCCGAGACCGAACGCCTGGCCGGCGACTCGGTCGGCGACGGCGGCACGGGTGGCATGCGGATGAAGCTCGGCGCGTGCTGGATCGCGACGTTCAGCGGGGTGCGCACGGTGATCGCGGAGAGCGCGGACCCCGACGTGCTGGTGGCCACCCACCGCGGCCGGCTGGCGGGCACGGTGTTCCACCCCCGCGCGGTCACCGGTGCGACACCCGGCATCGGGACGCTGTGGCGCGCGTTCCGGACCCCGCCCGTCGGCACACTGCACTGCACCCCGGCCGGCCGTGCGGTCGTCACGCGTGGCGAGACCGTGCGCCACCACCACGTCGCCGCGACACACGGCACCCTCGCGCCCGGCGACGTGGTCGACATCTGCGACCAGCACGGGCGAGTGCTCGCCCGTGGCCCGGTGAGCCGCGCCGTCGAGCCCGGCGGTCCGCCGACCGCCCCCGTCGTCATCGGCGGCGACTACGTACAGATCGGCGACCACGTACAGATCACGGAGGACCCGACATGTCAGTGACCGATGTCTGCCGCGCCGCGGCAGCGGCCTGGGCCGGGGTCAAATGGCTGACCACCGCACGGAAGAACGCGCTGCTGCTGGACATGGCGCACGCGATCGAGGAGCACCGGGAGAAGATCATCGCGGCCAACGACACGGACGTGGCCGCCGCCCGGGAGGCCGGCATCTCGACCACCCTCGTCGACCGGCTGACCCTGACCGAGCGCCGCATGGGTGGCCTGGTCTCGGCCATCCGGACGATCGCGGACCTGCCCGACCCGGTCGGCCAGGTGGTCGGCGGCTGGACCCGGCCCAACGGCCTGCTCGTCGAGCAGGTCCGCGAGCCACTCGGCGTGGTCGCGGTGATCTACGAGGCCAGGCCCAACGTCACCGCCGAGGTCGCCGCGCTGTGCGTGAAGTCCGGCAACTGCGCGGTGCTGCGTGGTTCGTCGATGGCCATGGCGACGAACACGGCGATCATGGCGGCACTGGACAGCGCGATCGAGCGGTACGAGGACGTGCCGGCCGCCGTCGTCCAGCTGGTCACCGACCCGTCCCGTGAGGCGGCCCTGGAGCTGATGCGGGCCAAGGAGTTCGTGGACCTGCTCGTGCCGCGCGGCGGCCCGGAGCTGATCGACTCCGTGGAACGCAACGCGACCGTGCCGACGGTGATCGACGGCGCCGGGAACTGCCACGTCTACATCGACGGCTCGGCGGACCGGGACATGGCCGCCGCGGTCGCGGTCAACGCCAAGACCTCCCGCCCCAGCGTGTGCAACGCGATGGAGACGTTGCTGGTACACGAGGAGCTGGCACGCGACTGGCTGCCCGGCGTACTCGACGAGCTGGCCGGCGCGGGGGTGGAGATCCGCGGCGACGCGACGGTCTGCGAGGTCTGGCCCAAGGCGGTGGCCGCACGCGAGGAGGACTGGGGCACCGAGTACCTCGACCTGGTCCTGGCCGTACGGGTCGTCCCGGACGTGACGGCCGCGATCGCGCACATCGACCGATGGGGCACGTCGAACGCCGAGGCCATCGTGACGCGCGACATCGACGTCGCCCGCCGCTTCGCCCGCGAGGTCGACTCCGGCAGCGTGTTCGTCAACACCTCGACCCGCTACTCCGACGGCGGCGAGTACGGCTATGGCGTGGAGATCGGCGTGTCCACACAGAAGCTGCACGTACGCGGCCCGATGGGTTTGGCGGCGTTGACCACCTTGAAGAACGTCGTCTGGGGCACCGGACAGACGAGGGTCGTGTAGGGGAGCCGATGAGTTCACTGTCGCCGGTAGAGGAAGCGATCCGCCCGTCGTCCCTTGTGGACGACGCGGCGCAGGCGTTGTCCATCAAACACAACAACCTGGTCTACGAACTGCGTGCCGCCGGGCACGACATCATCACCCTGTCCCTAGGCGAGGCGTTCTTCGACCTCCCAACGCCCCGGTTCGACGACCTCGCGCAGCAAGGCCTGCACCACTACTCACACTCCCGCGGCCTGCCACAGCTGCGGCAGCGGCTGGCCACCTACTGGGCCGACTACGACGTCCCGGTGGACCCGGAACGCGAGATCATCGTCACCGCCGGCTCCAAGATCGCGATCTACATGGCGTTGCTGGCGGTACTCGAACCCGGCGACGAGGTGCTCATCCCCGAGCCGTTCTGGCTGAGCTACCCCGAACAGGTGCGCCTCTGCCGCGGCGTGCCGGTACTGGTGCCACACGACGTGAGCGTGTTCGACCTGGGCCGGTACGTCACAACCCGCACCCGAGCCGTCGTGATCAACAACCCGAACAACCCGTCCGGCCGCGTACACACCGACGCCGAGCTGGCGTTCGTCCACGACCTGGCGGACACCCGCGGCCTCGTGGTCATCGCTGACGAGGCGTACCACGAGTTCGTGCCGCCGGAGACCCCGTTCCGGGCATGCGGCTCGTTCGATCCGGAGCTAAGGCACACCATCACGGTCAACTCGATGTCCAAGAACTACGGGGTGTCGGGTTGGCGGGTCGGCTACCTGATCGCGCACCGCGGCCTCATCGACCAGATCCTGAAGATCAACCAACACCTGGTCACCTGTGCGCCAACCATTCTTTCTTGCTACCTGGCCGAACACTTCGACGACATCCTGGCGATCACAAGGCCGCAGATCCGCCGGGTCGTGGAACTGCGCCGCGAGGTAGCGGGCCAACTGTCCGACATCGGCATCGCGACACTCCCCGGCTCAGCGACCTTCTACCTGTTCGCCTCACTGGGAAGGTCCACTTTGGACTCGGTGCAGTTTGCCACCCGTCTACTACAGGAGCACTCGGTCAGCGTAGTAGCCGGCATCGCATACGGCGACTCCTGCGACCGCCACATCCGCATCTCCGTCGGCACGGAGTCCCCATACCGCGTGGCAAGAGGAATCGCAGCGATCCGAAACCTGATCGACGTCACAAGCCGCCCGTGACCGCCCGCGGAACCGACCGACTGATGTCCTCCCGGAGAACACCCACCCTCGCCGTAAGGAACAGAGACACGCTCGTCGAACACCGAAGACGCGGACTCCATCGCCAGTTGCTCCCGAACCGCGCAGCCTGGGCGGCCTTGCTGGCGGCATTCCCCCACTGGAGCAGGGCCGGTGCCGCCTGCTGCCACCGGCGCCCGTCCGAAAATTTTCGAAAACCGGTCGAATCAGGGCGAAGATCGATTTGCCCGCACAAATGATCGCGTGCGACAAATGCGCCGGGATGTTTCCGCGTACTACGCTCCTGAGTTGGGTTCACCCTGACAATCCCCCTTCATTGGTCACCGCACCTCAGGTGTGGATATCGAGCGACAGTCGTTCGTGGTTGTCCGGGGTTCCTGAAGGGAAGATCATGGCCACCATCAGCAATATCCCTCCGCTCGGTGACGACGAGGTCGCCCGGCTCGATGCCGCCGAGAACACGATTCTGGCGCCCGTCCGGGGCGCTGACCCGCGGCGATCGCTCGCCAAAGAGTATTTCGTGAAGAAACCCAGTCGCTTCACGGCGAAGTTCCTGGCCGGTGTCGTGCTGATCGCGGTCTCGTGGTCGGTGATCGCTTTACAGCCCGTCTGGCCCGCCGTCGTCCTTGCCGCCGTGGTGAGTGGGCTGATGTACGCGTACCTGGTCGAGCTGCAGCACGAGTGTCTGCACGAGCACGCCTACCGCAGCCGCGCGTTGAACCGGCTGTGCGGTGTGCTCGCCGGGGTGTTCATGTTCAGCTCGTTCTGGCACTACAAGCACGATCACCTGCGGCACCACGCGTTCCTCGGCACCCCGCAGAACCGCGAGTTCTTCAACTACCGGTTCCGCGACCTGCACCGCTGGTACGGCCTCGGGTTCCTGCTGGCCGCCCTGCACCCCGGCCGCTACGCCACCACCGGACGGGACATGGTGCGCTCGCTCGCCGGCCGGTCCATCCGCGACGTGCCAAGGCTGCTGGACCTCCGCAAGATCCGTGCCGAGTACCGGCTGCTGGCGGTGCTGCTCGCCGGTGCGGTCGCCTACACCGTGATCACCGGCGACCTGTTCTTCGTCTTCGCGTGGTGGCTGCCGACGCTGCTGGTGGCTGAGCCGACCCACTTCCTCATCGAGCTGCCGGAACACTTCGGCCTCAACACGCAGTCCGACCCGAACGTGCTGACCAACACCCGCACCATCAAGGGCGCGTCCCGTTTCGCGCGGTGGTTCACCAACTACAACAACCTGCACACCGCACACCACTACCACCAGGGTGTCCCGATGGCACAGATCGAGAACCTGCACACGCTCATCGCGGACCGGGTCGTGCCGGTCGAGACCACCTACTGGCGCTTCTACCGCAAGGTGATCACCGGCGAGGTCAGGTACCAGGACTTCGACGGGACGTGCATGACCCGCTGAGCAGGTCCCGCGCGATCACGGCGGCGAGGTCCGCGGCCTGGCGGACCGAGTTCTCCACGGCATTGGTCGCGAGCCACACGCCCCGGGTCAGGTCACCGACCACGTGCAGGCCCGGGACCGCGGCGCCGTCCGCGTCCCGGGCCTCGAACGTGCGCTCGTCGACCGGCACACCACCGAACCGGTGCGGCACGATCGTGCCGCACCGCAACAGGTCCGCGGTCAGCTCCACCGCCTCGAGCGAGCCACGGCCGTAGCCGGGACCCGTCGCGTTGACCACCACGTCGACCGGCACGGCCGAGCCGTCGGCGAAGCACATCCGGAACCCGTTCCCGTCCCGGACCACCGCGGACAGGCCTGCCCGCACCGTGAGCCTGCCGTCATCCATCATCGCCAGCAGCCTGGCGGCGCTGACCGAGGGGAACGAGGCGATCCGCACCGCCCACACGCCGACGTACGCGGTCATCAGCAGTTGCTTGCTCCGCTCGTCCAGCAACCGCCACAACGCGGGCACCCACGGGACGACCGCCCCGAGCACCGACTGCCAGCCCACCACCCGGCCCGACGCGACCTCGGCCAGTTCCGCCCGCAGCGTCGCGGCGGACGACGGCGGCGGGGACAGTGCCCGCGCCCACCCGACCGGCCCGCCTTCCGCGTCCTCGATCTCCTTGCCGATCACGGCCGCGACGGCGGCGAGCGAGGTCGCGCCGGGCACGCCCGCGGCGACGAAGTCGGGCAGGTGGGCGAGCCGGTAGGTCTCGACCCGTCCCTTCACGCTCGGCAGCCACCCCGACCGGGAGGCGAGCACCACGCTCGCCCGGTGACCCCGCTCGCGCAGCGCCAGTGCCACGTCCACCCCGGTCAGCCGGGTGCCGATGACACCGACCCGCGCATCGCCCGGCACGTCGAGCCCGCCGTAGGGATCGGACAGGAAACCGGGGTCGCCGTCGTGCCGGCAGTACCGCGTCGATGGGAGGTGCCCGAGCGCGAGCACCACCCGGTCGTAGGCGGCCGCCCGACCGGAGGCGAAGCGGCACCACCAGCGCCCCTGCCCGTCCCGACGGGCCGCGACCACGCGATCCCGCGTCAGTGCCACACGGTGCCCGGTCGCGTCGGACTCCCGCAGCACCTCGTCGAGCACATCGCGCGTGTACCGGCCGAACACCCGGCGTGGCGGGTAGTCCTCGTCGCCGAGTCCCCGCTCCCGCCGCCACCGGGCGAACTCCGCCTTGTCGGTGGCGTGCAGGCTCATCCGGCCGGCGCGGACGTTCAGCAGGTGCAGGTCCCACGGGGTGGAGAAGGCGAGACCTGGCCCCATCACGGCCGGATCGGCCACTTCGTAAGCCAGCGGCACGTCGACGAGTCGGGGCAGCAGCTCACGCAGCACGCTGGTTCCCGTCGGCCCGCAGCCGACCTGCAGCACCCGGTGCGGCCCGCTCACCGGACGGGTGCGGTGCCGAGCCTGGCGAGTTCGGGGCCGTCGATCCGGTAGACCGTCCACTCGCTCATCGGTCTGGCGCCCAGCGAGGCGGTGAAGGCGATCGTGTCGGTGTTCCAGTCGAGCGTCCAGAACTCGAGGCGCTGGTAGCCGCGTTCGACGCACACGCGGCCCATCGCCTCGAACAACGCCTGCCCCACGCCGCGGCCCCGGTACCCGGGTTCGACGTACATGTCCTCGCCGTACACCCCGTGGGTGCCGGTCCAGGTCGAGAAGTTGAGGAACCACAACACGAATCCGACTACCCGGCCGTCGGTCTCGGCGACGTGCCCGAACAGGGCGGGGGCCGTACCGAACAGGGCAGCCCGCAGCTGGTCTTCCGTCATCCGGCATTCGTCCGAGGAGTTCTCGTACGCCGCGAGGTCGTGCACCATTTGCACGACGGCCGCCACGTCGGACTCGCGGATCTCCCGCGTCAGCACCGGTTCCATCCCACAATCGTCACCGGCTGACCCACCCGACGCTACGCCCATTCGGGGGCTAGCGCGGTCGCACCGCGGTTCACCACCTCGCTCGTCCGGACCGCCGGTACGGGCTGGTGGCATGGTCGGTGTGCGGCTTGCGCCCGCCGCTCAGCCGCTGGCTGCTTTCGTCAGCATGCAGGCATGGTTGTTCGTTCTCGGGCACGAGATCGCACACCACGTGCTCGGGCACGACTCGGCAGCGAGCGCCTTCAGTCCCGGGGAGCACCTGCCGGCGTGCTCCGCGGACCAGCAGCGCGAGGTCGACGCCGACCGGCTCGTCCACCAGGCGTTGGTCTGCGTTCAACACAAGCTCGGCGAGGGTTCGGACTCGGCGCGGTCGGCGTGCTCACCGCGATGTTCGCACTCCACTCCACCGAACAGGCGCTGTTCCTCCGGCTCGGCTCCACGCATCCGCTCGCACCCGTGCGCGCCGCCCACCTGGTCGACCAATTGAGCACGAAGGAACAGTGGTTCGCCACGGTGGTCGCGTCCAGTCTGCGGGTGGCGACCGACGCCTCGTCCACCTTCGGTCCCCGGTGCATCTGCGTTCGACTGACTGGCGTTCTTCACGAATCCGGCCATCGACAGTCCGCGCAGCACCGAATACCTGGGTCAGATTCGATCCTCGACGGGCACAGTGCCGGCCGGGCCTTGGCCACCCTGTGCGACCGGAGCAGACCACTCACCCGCTATTCACTGTTCGAACAACTCCGCGGTGCAGGCAAAGAAGACGGCGCTATTCCCCAGATAGCGAAGCTGGCGGTGGCCATGGGGGCGGCGTCCCCGCGTAGCACCACTTCAGAATGCCCTACCTACATAACGTCCCTCCACGTTCAGGACACACGAGATCGCCTCAGTGCATATACGGACTCATAGCATCACGCTTGTAGACGATATTGTTTCGGATGAGCAAAATTCCGATCGCGATGAGACTGGCGAGCATCCACCACGACAAATGATGTGTCAACTCGGCCCGTGCCAGTGCCCCGCCTTCGCTGCCAAGATAGCCGACAAGCGCAACCCAGCCGATCAACTCGTCGTTATAGAACAATATTGGAATGAATGGTACCAAGCCGCGCAGTATCGAGCCTGCGGCGATCATTCCCAGTATCTTAGTAAGAATACCGTTAGCGCTGAGCAGCATCACGATGCCAAAGCCGGCGGCGCAGCCGACAGCGCCGACGAAGGAGCAGATCGCACCACCGATTAGCGATTCGGTCAACAAATATAGGAGTACGAAGAGAAGTGCGAGACCGGCAATGAACGCTGCCACAAGCAGTCCCGTTGCGGCGCCCGCGTGGCCGACGACGGCGGCCAGTAGCCAAACTAGACCGGCATAGCTCGGAACGCCAATAGCGGTCACCAAAAGAAGGACTGACGTGTCCAGACCTAGATCCATCGCTCCTCCTTCGTCGAGTTACCAACCCACGCCGTCTTGGCCACATCATATCGGAATTCATGTCGGCAATGACTGCGCGCCGTGACCCTCTTCCGGGGGCGGATGGGCCGGGCGGGCCTGGTCGGTCATGGCCGTGAGGGCCTATCAGGTCCAGGCCTCATAGTGAGTCAGCTCCTTGATCTTGGGGCAGCAGGTTTGCTTCGTCGCAACTAAACCCAGTCCACGTCCTGAACTCCCTCCCGGTCCGTCTCGGCGGGCTGGGCACGTCTGTGATCTGTTGCCGTTGCTGGGAATTCACACGGTGAGCACCGCCCGCATCGTCTCGGACGGTCGTTCCACCAGCGGGATGTGCCACTGTCCCTTCCGCCCCGGAATGGTCGTTACCCGAAGGTCTGGATAGACCGTTCTCCACCCCTCGATCGCGCGGGACACGTGGATCATTGGATCGTTGTCCGCATCTCGGGCGTGGAGGTAGCCGACGCGGTCGGTGACCCCGCGCAGTATCGCCGCGGTGGGCATTCGGAAGCCGCGGATGAAGGCTCCCTGGCTGGTGAGCGCGGCGGTGCCCGCCCAGGCGGCGCGAGACTTCGCCTCCGCGATGAGTTCGGGATTCGCGTCCGGCTCCGGTGCAGGATCGCCGGAGGTCAGCTGGCTGGTCAGCGCCCAGGCAGCGGACGAGATCGGACCTCCGCGGTACCACGTCGACAGGCCGAGCAGCCAGTCTGGCCTATTGACGTCGTCGGCGTTGCTCGGGGCGGTGTCGAGGACCAGCACCGCCTTGCCGAACGGTGCGCCGTCCGCCGAATAGTGGGTCAGGAACTCGGCCGCGCACATACCACCCATCGATGCCCCGTACACCCGCAACGTGTCGGGCTCCAGCTTCGTGAGCTCACCGATGATGGAGCGGTAGAGCCCGGCCCCGGACACGCCTCGTTCGGCGTAGCGCGCGACCACCATGGCGTCGTCCAGACCGAGGCTTGGCGCGAACGCCTCCGACAGAACCTCTCCGTCCATGGAATAGCCGGGGAACACCACCAGCGCCTGGTGTGCCGTGCCAGACGCGGGTGCGGTGACGACGACACCGCTGTCTGTGCTGGTTCGATAACCGAGGCCGAGTAGCAGGTCGACAAGTAGGACCGCAGCAGTGGATGTCGCGCACCATGCCACGATTCTTCGCCCACGCCGCAGGTATCGTCGCCAGGGCGTGCGGCCGGTGTCGTCGCGGGTGTTCATCGGCAGGGTTCGCTAGGCGATGGGCGAATTGGCGGGGGGAGTGGTGACATCTCCTTCAGGCTTCGCCATCCATGAACTGCACGTCGGACACCGGGTGGCTTTGACGGGGCGGCCGACCTCCCGCAGGCCGACGGTCCAGGATGCGGCCACGATCAGCAGCGCCATTGCGTAGAACGCCGGCGCCACGATGCGCGCCGTCGACCCGAGGTGTTCCCAGGACCGGACGATGGCGAACAGCGTGTACCCGATCACGGACATGGCGACGCCGAAGTACACGAAAGCCGTCGCAACCCGGTGTGCCGGCTTCGAGTGCTCGATGTCCATGATCTGGTCACCGGACATCGTGCCGATGGCACCACGCAGTCCTCCCGGGATGCCGGACAGGTCGAACAGCTCGCCCTCGATGATCTGGACCGACCGACTGCGACACATTCCCGTCAGCGCGATCAGCGAGTGGTAGGCGGCCACGAGCCACAGCGGCGCGGGAAGGAGTACGACGACGATCCACGGGAACGAGTCCGTCCCGTATTTGTCGACCAACGAGATGGCGCCGATGACATAGGTCGCCGCGATCCCCATCATGGCCATCGCCACATTGGAGATCGAGGAGGCATCGGCTTTCTCGCTCTGATAGAGAGCTCCGAGCGCACCAGACGTGTCGTGCATTACCCGTCACTACCTTTCGTAGTCGTATGCCAAGTGGATCATGGTCAGTGCTGATCGGCGTCCTGGCTGCGGCGCATATAAGCGAAGGCCGCCGTCGATTTGCCGCCCAGGAGGATGACGAACCCAACCAAGGAGATCAGGAGCAGAGTATTGCTCATGGTGCTCTGGTTGCGGACGTGGGCGTTGAGCGCTCGTAGGAATCGATGCTGAGGCGGACCGTCCAGGGTGCCGTTCGCGGCACGGACAATGACGACATTGCGTCGCAGTAGGCCACGTTCGGAGTTCACGGCGGTCCGGGTTACGTGTTCTTCCTCGGCACGGGTCGTGATCTCACGGCTCACGTGTTGGAGGTTGAGTTCGAGCAGCCACTCGTATGGCCTGAGGAAGTAGGCCAGGAACGGCCCGACGATCGCAAAAGTCGCTATGAGCCTGGCCCAGACGCCGAGATCTGGGGGAAGGTGAAGAAGGGTCGTGGCCGGGATTACCAGGGTTATCGTGTACAACATGAACACGAGAATGGAATCCTGCACGAGGTTGTGGGACATCCCGTGCCGGGTTCCTCCTCGGTCCGGTGTGGAGGAAAGATGGCCGATCGCCACCGTCATCGCCCCATTAACGAGGAGTATCGCCGTCGCGGCCGAGAGCCCGGCGAACCATGTGTAGACGTGCGAAGAACTGGCGGCGAGGGCCGCCGAGCTGGCGATGAACCCGGAGAAGAAGCCGCTCACCGCGACCGCGCCAGTGGCTGCCCAGAGTGGACCATCAACCCCACCGCCACGCAGAGTGCCGATATTATTGACCATCGTGTCGACGGACCAGAGGGCGAGGACTACGCCACCCGCTATCGCCACCGCCGTAACAGGAGGAGTTCCCCGGATCCCGACTACAACTATCAGGGCGACTGGCCAACCAAGGGCGAGTAGCGGTGCCAGTGCACGCAGAGGCTCGGTCAGCCATTGGATTCTCAGACGTACCAGAACTGTCGTGATCAGGACCAGCGCTGCTCCTGTCGCGACGAGTGGCCATATCTGCCGCATGGCGCCGGAGTCGGCAACGTAGACGCGATCGATCGCAGCCGCCAGAGTGAAGGCGAGCAGTGACACCGCCCCAGCCAGCCCAAATACCAGGAGCATGCCAACGGTGGCCGTCGCGCTCAGCTTCGCCGCGCCTGCTAGACCGAATGACCCGTGTTCGTCGGCCGGCGCGCTTTCGTCACTTATTTCAAGCTGCATGCGCACTTTGAGGATCGGAAAGAGGAGCATGGATATCGCGGCACCGACTAGAACACTGACCAACGGCCCCAAGTCCGCCGCCTGCTGCCAGTGCGGCACGGTGAGGGCGGCGAGCGCGATCGTGCAGAACGCCACGGAGACCAGCATGACATCGGCCGCCTGGCGCAGCCAACCGAGGCGGTTCTGCCGGACGAGCACCAACAGGATGATCGTGATTGTGGCGGAGTAGCCAAGAAGCCAGAGGACTGCGTCGGTCCATCTCAGCTGGACCACCGCGGCCGAGGTGTACGCCCAAAATGACGGCAGCAACACGACGAGGATCGTGCCACCCAGCAAAACCTGCGCGGGGTTCGGACGGTAATCCAGATAGGAGTCAGCCGGCAGTTCGCGCCCTGGCGACAGGGAAAGAAGCATCAGGCCAATGCCGACGAGCGCCGAACTGGCCTCGCCCAGAATCTGCGTTCGTTCCGCGGACCAAGGCGCACTGACAGCCATGGTCACGGCGACTGCCGCGCCCATCGCCAGCACCCAGTGTGGTGCGAGGAGCACGATTGATCGTCTGAGGACAAGCGTTGCGAGGAGAAGGAGGGCAACCGCAGCTGTGCCGATGGCCAAGAGGGAGCTACGCGCACTGAAGGTCGATGCCAGGGAATCGCGTGTCGCGAGCACGGCATAGGTGAACAGTGCTGCCAGTGCGAACGAGGGGCCGGCGCTCCGCAGCATCGCGACAGCGGTATTTCGCACATTTCCCCGCAGCGCTGCCGAGATCCTGCACGACAGAAGTGTGATCGCAAACATCAACGTCGCAGACGCGGCGACGAACCACATCGCATGCCAAACGCCCGCAATATTGAACCGATGGGGCTCCGGAAACGTCCAGTTTGTCTCAGGATTGCGATCGATGAGCCATAGGAACTGTGTACCGATTGCCAGCAATCCGGCAAGGGCGGCGGCGAAGGCCGCGAGCATACGATCGCGCGACGTCCGCGGCAGTTGACTCGCACCTGCCAGTGTGAGCGCGACCGCGGCCGGGATCAGGAGACTGTCACCAAGGTAGGCGCTCGGATAGGCAAACAGCCCCTTGAGGTGAGCGGGAGGGTCCGTCAACCAGATACCGCGCATGAACCACAGGATCGCCAGGACTCCGAAGCCACAGGAGAGAATGGATCCAACCGCGATAGATGTGCGATATCGGCGGATCATCTGCAGGGTCCGTGATGCGGGTCGGCTTGACACGTATGACTCCCAGACTGAATTTCAGCGCTACGTCGACGACAGGATTACTGGCGAAGCCAACCTGTTCGTGATCACTGGTGTGATCCGCCCGCCGTTTCTGGGGACAACTATGAGGTCGTCGGCGACTTCGTCGTGGTTACACATTTGCCCCCACGGACCTGTGTGTCTCCCGTCGATGCAGGTGAGGGTCTCAATTCAGTACTTGTTGACTTACTCCCGATTGTCGTGCCACAGGTGAACGCACCGCCTGCGACTGCCTGGCGAATTGTCCCGTCACACCTGTCTGACGCCACGGTGCTCCGTCCGGATCAGGCCCCGGCTTGAGCGCGGGTTTGAGTCATCGCAGCGTCACACTCCATGGTTCCCGCGGGTTGGTTCGCTTTTCGCCATCCGGCCGTTGGCCGCGTACAACTCGTCTGCCATGTGCCCACCGGTTATTGTCGATGATGATGAGGTCCGCCGCGTGGAATGCGACTGTGTGTGTCACGTGGGTCGATCTCCGCGAGTAGCGTTGTCAGGGCGTTGGTGAGCTCTGTTGGTTCGTGGTTCGGCCAGATGTCGGTCAGGCCGTACTTCACGCAGAGTCCTACGTCGTGTTCGTCCACCGCGTTTGGCAACGGATAGATGAGTGCCAACTGCGTGCCGCCCGGGAAGGTAGCGGGCTGACGCAATCGCGTCAGGATCTCGGCGCATCTGGAGGGATTCCGCGTCGTGAGCGATCGGACCGCGTTCGCCATCGGACCAGCAGGGATTCGCCGTTGGTGTTGGGCTCACGCCATCGGGGATAGACCATCAACTTCGGGAAGCAGCGTGGACGTGGATCGCGCAGCGACTGTGCCGAGTGGGCATGAGGGGGCCGTCCAGCACGTGCAGTTCTCCGCGGTCTGCTGCCTTCCGGTCGTATCGCATGTGGTGGATCGCAGGGTGCGGTGGACGGCGTACTGCGGCCAGCGGTAGCCGGCGCCGACCCCGCGTGGCTCACCCCAGATCCGCGTGCCGAACCGGTCGCAGAACACGACCTCGCCGATGGGCACGCCGATCTCGGCCAA